>Ga0247840_10003458_pt1 | contig 26599 bp, 27 predicted proteins | sample LaCruzMarch2015__FD_192404 | JGI IMG/M metagenome (GOLD analysis project Ga0247840, IMG submission 192404) | Freshwater microbial communities from meromictic Lake La Cruz, Castile-La Mancha, Spain - LaCruzMarch2015_17m | ecosystem: Environmental > Aquatic > Freshwater > Lake | place: Spain...
AGCATATAAGGCATCCATGACTTGAGGAAGAAGTGTTTTCCAACGAGATTCTTCAATGTTATCTTTACAGACATAAACATGAAGATTTCCATCCCCAGCATGACCAAAGGTTCTTATACGAACATGATGTTCAGAAGAAAGTTTCTTGATGTAGTCTAGATAATCTGCGATACTTGTGATCGGCATGACCACATCAGCTTCATCCATAAGTGAGGTTGAATTCTTTATGGCTTCTAAAAAAGCACCTCTTGTATTCCATAATGAACTTTGTCTTTCAACGGTATCAGATATAAATACATCTTTAGCGTTTAAGGTTTTGAGTTTATCTGAAGCACTCTTGATCATCGCATCCAATTGAATCTGAGTTGAAGCACTGTACGTTAAAATCAAATAAGCAGGATAATGACGATCTGGGAAATCCTTGCCTAAGTATTCTTTTGCGTCATCTAAAACTTCTTTTTCCATAAATTCAAGGGTCGTACAGATGTCAGGTAATTGAACAAGTTCAGGAACGGCTTGTAGACAAGTATGTATATTCTCAAAAGGAACCAGTAATGATACATTAAGGGTCGGTTTTGGGATCAGTTTTAAAGTAAGCTTCGTAATGATACCTAAAGTTCCTTCTGATCCAATCATAAGATCCTTTAAGGCATAACCAGAGCTATTTTTAGAGACATCTTTACCTAAGGTAACGATCTCACCACTGGCTAAGACGACTTCTAAAGCCTTGATGTAATCTCGCGTAACACCATATTTGATCGCACGCATGCCTCCTGCATTGGTGGCTGCATTTCCACCGATCGTAGCGCTTTTTTCACCTGGATCAGGAGGATACATCACATTGAGATTTTCTGCTTCAGAAGCCAGTTTCATCAATAAGACACCTGGTTCTACTACCGCACTCATCGTAGAAGGATCGATGGAGATGATCTTGTTCATTTTTGCGGTAGATAAGATGATGCCTCCGTGTAAAGGAACACAGGATCCTACAAGACCTGTCCCAGAACCACGTGTGGTTACAGCGATTTTGTTTTCATTGGCGTAACGAAGGATCTTAGAAACTTCTAAACTTGATGAAACATAGACCGCAACTTCACCATTGCCTAAACCATAGATTGGCATCTCATCATTATTGAAACCATCTGGTAAGTGAACTAGTAAACGATCTTCTCCTACGATATCTTTAAGAAAAGCTAGGTCTTTTTTATCGATGTTTTTATACATGGAATGATCCTTTCTTTAAAGCTTCGATCCATTGAGGTAAGATCTCATAAACATCACCTACGACCGCCACATGAGCTACATTCATGATGTCTGCTTTAGGGTCTTTATTTATGGCGATGATGTGTTCACTGTGTTCCATGCCTGAGATGAACTGAACGGCTCCACTGACCCCACAAGTGATCAAGAGTTCAGGTTGAACGGTTCTACCTGATAATCCGATTTGATGGGTATAGGAAGCCAAACCACGCTCTACAAGAGGTCTTGTATAGGCAACGGATGCTTGCAGTTGATCAGCCAATTGATGAACCAATTTTAAACCTTCAGGATCGCTTACCCCTACTCCTGCGACGATGATACGCTTAGCTTCAGTGATGGATTCTGATACAGCTTCATGATGGATCTCTAATAGATTGATCCCAGAAAGCAATTCATCAGCTTGAATAGATAAACGTTTGATCATCCCAACTGGATTCTTTATTTCTTCAATAGGATTAAATACTTTATATCGTACAGAAGCCATTTGAGGACGATGGCGCGTTGTCATAATATCAGCCATAATGTTGCCTCCAAAGGCAGGACGACGCTGTATCAGGTCTGTATTGTCTAGGATGTCTAATTGTGTGCAATCCGCAGTTAAACCTGTCTTAAGTAGTGCAGCTAATCTAGGAGCTAGAGATCTTCCTGAAGGCGTAGCTCCTACTAAAACAACACTGGGTTTGATTTGATTGATTCGATCACTGATGATCTTGGCATAGATATCACTTCGATAAAACTTAAGCTCTCTATGATCTAATACATATACAACATCAGCTCCATAGGATAGGCATAATTGAGCAGCATCCAATAGATGTTCCCCTGTGATCAAACAATACACAGGAGCTTTTACTTTAGTCGCTAGTTCTTTCGCTTTACCCAATAATTCAAAGGTCACAGGATGAAGCTCATCTTGTCTCATCTCACCGATAACCATGATGCCTTTATATAAACTCCGATCAACTTGAAATAGTTCATCTTCTTCTTTCGATATACACTTTTCAGGACATTGTTTAACACAGATCGAACATACTTTACAATTCGAATTGATTTCGATCTTTCCGTTTAATAGTTCCATTGCATTGAAAGGACAAGCTTTAAGACAGACTTCGCATAAGGTACAGGCCTCATGATGAACAACGATTCTACTCATGATGGCTCCTTTCGATCAGATGTTCATCTTTTAAATAATCAACAAGTTCACTTACGATATCTTTTGATTTACCACTCAGTTTCTTAGAAATGACTTCATGTACTGGTGGATAGATTTTTAACACAGACGTCGGAGAACCTGCTTGACCGATATGATTGATCGTATCTGGATTTTTTAGATCAGCTAAACTAATGATTTGGATTGGGGTATTCATCGTTTCATTCAATTTCCAATAGGATGGGTATCTCGCTTGAGCGAAATCTTTATCGATGGTCAATAGACAAGGCTTCTTTATCTCAGCGATGATACGATCATCGTTGATGATACATTCTACTGTAAAGGTATTAGGATTGCTTGTTAGTTTTCTTACATAACTGATGTGAGGAAGATTAAGAAGCGCAGCGATCGAAGGACCAACTTGGGCAGTATCCCCATCGGTGGTCTGTTGACCACATAGAAGAAGATCATAATCGATCTTAAGCGTTTCTATCGCATAGGATAAAGTATGTGAAGTCGCCAAGACATCGGCTCCCGCAAAGGCTCTGTCACTGATTAGAAATCCCTTATCAGCGCCCATAGAAAGTGCTTCAGTCAAAACTGCTTTCGCAGCATTAGGACCCATGGTGATCACGGTTACTTCTGCATTGGTCTTATCTTTGAGTTGTAGAGCTGCTTCTAAAGCCACCAAATCAAAAGGATTCATTTTAGTAGTTGCTGCCCAACGCATCAAAGATCCTGTTTTAGGATCGATTTGGACGTTTTGTGTAGCAGGCACTTGTTTGATACATACGATGATTTTCATTGGCTTTCCTCGATCTGGTTCACGGTTTGAAGATGATTGCGCATAGCGTTACAGGCTAGATCTTTATTCTTACTCTTAATGGCTAAAGCGATACGTTGATGTTGATGTACTAAGACCAAGCCATAATCTCGATTAGATAAGATCTTTGATCGATTATAACTAACGGAGTGTTTAAGCAATTCTTCTATAAGTTCAGAAGTTTTTATCAAGAAGATGTTGTGACTTAAACGAAAGATCTCCTGATGAAATGCGATATCTAAGGTCATCGCAATGGGTTCACCTTTAACATGATCTTCTTCCATTTGTTTAGTGATGCGCATAAGTTCTTCAGTGTCATCTTGTTCACAGGCCAAAGCAACAGCATCGACTTCTAACACTTGTCTAAAATGAAGTAGATCTGGATCGAAATATGGATTGTTTTGTAAAGAGATGGCCATTAAAGTAGAAATAGGTCGATAACTAAACGAAGATACGACACGTTTTCCACCATGTCTTACCTTAATGAGACCTAATAGTTGTAACGCAATCAAAGCTTCTCTTAAAAGAGCTCTGGATACATTGTATTCTTCGCTCAATAAACGTTCGCCTGGTAAAAGATCGCCCTCTTTCCAGGTGCCGTTAGCAATATTGTTGATCATGATATCTATAATTTCATCGCTGGTTTTGTTTGTTTTCATAACTGGTCTGACCACTTTGGATATAGTATAACATGCCTTGTGAAAAAGACAATAAAAAATCCGGATTTCTCCGGATTTAATTAACTATCTTTTTTTCTCGAAAGGTTTCTTGTGTTCAAACGGCTTTCTTTCGGCAGCTGGTTTTTCGACATAACCTTCAGGCTTAGGCATCAGATCCTTGCGGGATACGTTGACTCTGCCCTTCTCATCGATTTCAGTAACGATGACTTTGACCTTATCGCCCATCTTGAAGACATCGCTTGGTTTTTCAACGCGCGTGTAATCAATCTTGGAGACATGGAGCAATCCATCTGTACCTGGGAAGAGTTCAACGAAGGCCCCAAAGGCTTCTAATCTTACGATCTTGCCTTCATAGACTTCGCCGACTTTCGCGGATCTAACTAAACTTTCGATAATGCCTCTGGCTTTATCCAAAGCAGCTTGATTGTTGTGGTAAATCAAGACACGGCCATCATCTTCGATGTCGATCTTGACATTGTCACAGTCAGCAATGATCTGATTGATGATCTTGCCTCCTGCACCGATGACGTCGCGGATCTTATCAGCAGGGATCTTCAACTGAGCGATCTTAGGTGCATATGTACCTACGGTCGTTCTAGGTTGAGCAATCGTCGCCAACATGTTTTCCATAATTTCTAAACGACCGATCTTAGCTTGGGCCAGAGCTTCTTTTAAGATTTCTCTGTTTAAGCCATCGATCTTGATGTCCATTTGTAAAGCAGTGATCCCATTTTTGGTTCCTGCTACTTTAAAGTCCATATCGCCAAAATGATCTTCCATCCCTTGGATGTCGGTCAAAACAGCATAGTGGTCTCCATAAGTAACCAAACCCATCGCAATCCCAGCCACAGGTGACTTGATTGGAACACCGGCAGCCATCAAAGACATGGTACCAGCACAAATGGAAGCTTGAGAAGATGATCCATTGGATTCTAAGGTTTCAGCAACCAAACGGATCGCATATGGGAATTCTTCTTCGGTAGGCAAGACTTGAAGCAAGGCTCTTTCGCCTAAGGCCCCATGACCGATTTCTCTACGTCCTGGAGAACCCATACGACCTGTTTCCCCTACCGAGAACGGTGGGAAATTATAATGGTGCATAAAGCGCTTGTTATCGACATCGGATAGATCATCGATGATCTGGTTATCGCCTAAAGCCCCTAAGGTACAGATAGACATAACTTGTGTTTCACCACGTGTAAACATGGCTGAACCATGTACTCTAGGTAAAAGATCGATCTGAGAATTCAAAGCACGGAGCTCATTGATTTTACGTCCATCAGGTCTGATCTTATCGATCGAGATTAAACGACGAACTTCATCGGCAACGATACCGTGGGTAATTTCTTTAACTTGCTTGATGGTTTTGGATTTGATCGCATCAGACTCATAGGTCTTCGCTTCAAAATCCGCATAAGTAGCTGCTTCGATTTCATCGATGGTGCTATAACGAACCAATTTTTCTTGGATCGATACAGCTTTACGCAGATCTTTTTCGCATACTGCTTTGACTTCTGCTTCTAAAACTGGGTCAACCGCATAGAGTTTGACTTCCATTTTTGGTTTTCCAGCAGCTTTAGCGATTTCAATTTGGAATTCGCAGAGTTGTTTGATGTATTGATGACCAAACATCATCGCTTCCAGCATGATTTCTTCTGATACTTCTTTGGCAGCCGATTCGACCATATTGATGGCGTCTTTGGTGCCTGCGACGATTAGATTGATGCTGGATTTTTCCAGTTCAGCTAAGGTCGGGTTGATGACGTATGTTTCATCGATGTAGCCAACGATGACACCAGCGATCGGTCCATTGAATGGAACATCACTGACACATAGGGACAAAGATGCCCCAAACATGGCTGTCATATCCGGTGAACAATCATTGTCAGCGGATAAGATCGTGTTGACGACTTGAACTTCATTGCGGAATCCGTCCGCGAATAATGGGCGTAGGGTACGATCGATCAAGCGTCCGGATAAGGTCGCATGTTCAGTTGGTCGTCCTTCTCTACGAAGGAAACCTCCAGGAATCTTACCTACAGAATACAACTTCTCTTCAAAGCCGACGGTGAGTGGGAAAAAGTCAATGTCCTTGGTCACTTTAGATGCCGTTGCTGCTGAGAGCACGACGGTATCCTCATAACGAACTAAGACTGATCCACCAGCCTGTTTGGCAATTTCTCCCGTTTCGACTTGTAGATTTCTTCCACAGAAATCCAACTTAAATACTTGTTTTGCCATTGTTTACCTCTTTAACTGACTTATTATACCACAAGACCCTGTTTTCACATAATAAAAAGGAGCCATTAAAACAAGCTGCTTCTTATTATTATTTAGATTTAAATTTACCAAATTCTCATCCTTTTCTAAAGATTATTCTAAATATAAACTCATTTTTTCCTTAGATTCTTAATTTTCTCAATGATTAGTAGAACAAAATAAACTGAGATACATGTCATCACAATTAAGTAAGGCAAAAAATATTTATTACTTGCTAAATACAATGAATATACCGAACTTGAGAGGTTAAAGATAGCGACACCGATTTGTTGAAGTTTCTCATCAGTGATTGTAGTTTGGTTAACAGACAACAGTTGCACGAAATTTATCATGCTTACATTACCCTGATCGTATAGTTGACAACATATGTTATTCGTTGATTATTAAAATCTCCAACTAAATCATATTCAATCATTGAATAACTAGTCTCGAAAACAACACCTGCTACAGTAAATGAAATATTCAAAGAAGAAGCGTTCACATTTCTATAAGAAATACTTAAAATACTCAAACATAAGATTAATATTAGTTTTTTTCCCATTTTTAGTAATAGATTTTATTCTATTCCCTTTCTTATAGATTATATATTATTAAATATAATATGTAAATATGGTCTTTATGAAAAAATCATATATGTGGAAATCATATATTGAAATAAAAAAACATCGATTTTTCAACCGATGTCTAATGAACTTATTTACGTAAGCCTAAACGAGCAACAAGTGCGCGGTAGCGAGCCAAATCTTCATTGCGAAGATAAGTCAGCAAACTACGTCTTGTCCCTACCATCTTCATTAATCCGCGTGTAGAATGGAAATCCTTGACGTGAATCTTGAGATGAGCGGTTAATACGTTGATCTGTGTGGTCAATACTGCGACCTGCACTTCAACGGAACCAGTATCCCCTTCAAAACGGGCATAATCTTTGATAATGGCTGTCTTCGCTTCTTTTGTTAACATGTTTTCTTCCTCCTTGTGTTGTGACCTTCTAATCCGAGTAGTCGGGCGAGGCACCCAGAAACCCAGAATAAAAGCGTAATCAATGTATCATAGGCGCTAAAATAAAGCAAGTTTATTCGTCTAGTAATTCTCCTAGTACTGTATTTAGTAAAGGAAAACCTTCTTCTGTACATCTCAAGTATCCTTCTTTTATTTCTAACCACCCTTTTTTAATGAGATCATCGATCTGTTTCTCATAATAGACATTCATTGATTCATTAAAACGAGTAAGATATCGATTTAATTCAATACCTTCTTTTAATCTTAGTCCCATCATCATGAATTCATAGCGTTGATCATCCAATGAAAGATCGATGATGGATTCATGAGACAAGCCTTTTTGATAATTCAGTAAGTTTTTTGTGTTCTCAATGCGTTGATTTTTAAGTAAGGATACTGCACCTGGTCCTATCCCTAGGTAATCTTCAGAGTGCCAATACATGGTGTTATGTTGAGAAGGTTGTTCTTTGGTGAAGTTACTGATCTCATATTGATGGAAACCATAAGACTTAAAAAGCTCAATGGCTTTAAAATACATAAGTTCTTCTATCTCATCAGAGACCTTTGTAAGCTTCTGACGACCGAATTCAGAATGAGGTTCTATGGTGAGACTATAGAGAGAAAGATGCGTAATAGGTAGTTTAAAGGCTTCGTGGATAGATCTCTCAAAGCTTTCTAAAGTTTGTAGAGGTAAACCATAGATAAGGTCTATGGAGATGTTGGTAATCCCATTAGATCTAAGTAAATTGATGGCGTTGATGATGTCTTCAAAGCTATGTGATCGATGAAGCAGCTTCAATTCTTTCTCATCAAAGGTTTGTACACCTAGACTAACTCGATTGATCCCATATCTTTTCATCACTTTAACTTTATCTAGTGTCAAAGATTCAGGATTGATTTCTATGGTATATTCTTGAACCATTTTAGAAGATGGTTTTAAGATTTCTAATAGAATAGTCAATTCTTTCTCGTTTAACGCAGTTGGAGTTCCTCCACCGATGTACATTGTTTTATAAAAGTTAAGTGGATAAGACGCTAGTTCAGCTTTTAAAGCACCTAGATACTCAGCGATCAGTTTAGGATGTGTAACCACTCTCGTAAAATCACAATAGGCACAGATCTTATCACAGAATGGGACATGGACATATAAAGCTTTGGTCATGGTTTATCAGGGTATCGTTCATGGATATTTTGAAACTTACCCAATACGACTTCTACTGGATCAAGATCTAGATCTCTGCATAGTGATAAGGCATACATCAAAACATCAGCTAATTCACTTTTTACCGCAAGTAGATCAACCTCTTCATTCATATAGCATTCTAATAATTCTGCCGCTTCTACGACGATGGATTTCGCTAAGATCTCAGGAGTATCTGTTTGATCCCATCCTTTTTGAATACGTAGGGCTTGGATCTGATCTAAAAGTTCGTTCATTAATCTTCCATAGATAAGACAGCCATGAAGGCTTCTTGAGGGACATCAACTGACCCTACCTTCTTCATGCGTTTCTTACCTTCTTTTTGTTTTTCTAGAAGTTTCTTCTTACGAGAGACATCCCCTCCATAACACTTCGCCAAAACGTTTTTACGCAAGGCTTTGATGTCTGATCTTGCGATGATCTTTTGATTGATGGCCGCTTGAACTGGGATCTCGAATTGTTGTCTAGGGATCAAGGTCTTAAGTTTCTCAACGATGACTTTACCACGACCATAGGCGAAATCTTTATGAACGATGATCGATAAGGCATCTACCGTTTCCGCATTGATTAAAATATCCATTCTAACCAGTTTGGATTCTTGATAGCCTATCAGTTCATAATCGAATGAAGCATAGCCTTTAGTAGCTGATTTTAATTTATCGAAGAAATCATAAACGATCTCTCCTAAAGGCAAATGATAGATGAGTGTATTACGTGTATCATCGATATAAGACATCTCTTGATAGATACCACGCTTTTTCTGACATAGTTCCATAATAGGACCTACATATTCTTTAGGAGCCATTATCGTAGCTTTGATGAAAGGTTCTTCCATATGATCGATACGTTGAACATCAGGTAATAAAGCAGGGTTATCCGTTAGTTGCATGGTCCCATCGGTCAAGTAGGTATGATAGACAACGGATGGTGCTGTCGCAATCAAGGTCAAATTGTATTCTCTTTCAAGTCTTTCTTGAATGACATCCATATGAAGTAGACCTAAGAATCCACATCTAAAGCCAAAACCTAAGGCTTGAGAAGCTTCAGGATCGTATTTTAAAGCCGCATCGTTGAGTTGAAGTTTTTCTAAGGCATCTCTTAAATCATTGTATCGATTGGTGTCTACAGGATATAGACCACAGAAAACCATCGAATTCAATGTACGATAACCTGGTAAAGCAACCAAGGCAGGATTGTCTGTTTGAGTGATGGTATCCCCAACATGGACATCTTTGACAGATTTGACTTGAGCTGCGATCCATCCTACTTCTCCGCAATATAAGCTTTCTGTTTTCACTTCTTTAGGATTTCTTATCCCAACTTCTGTGACTTGATATTTAGCGCCTGTCGCCATAAAGGTGATATTATCACCGACTTTGATGGAACCTTCTTTGATACGTACATAACTGATGACCCCACGATAAGAGTCATAGATCGAATCAAAAACCAAGGCTTTTAAAGGCGCATCAGGATCACCCTGTGGTGCTGGTACTTTCTCAACGATCTGTTCAAGAACTTCTCTTATGTTGAGTCCGTTTTTAGCGGAAATAAGGGGTGCTTCTGTCGCATCTAGTCCAATCGTATTTTCGATCTCATGACGTACATGTTCAGGTTGAGCACTAGGTAGATCGATCTTATTGATGACAGGTAAGATCTCTAGATTATTGTCTAGAGCCAAATAAACATTCGCTAAGGTCTGTGCTTCTATGCCTTGAGCCGCATCAACTACTAAGATCGCTCCTTCGCACGCAGCGAGTGAACGAGAGACTTCATAGGTAAAATCCACATGACCTGGGGTATCGATCAAATGAAAGACATATTCTTGCCCATCAAGGGCCGTATAGTTTAATTGTACCGCATTGAGTTTGATGGTGATCCCACGTTCTCTTTCAAGATCTAGGGTATCTAAGATCTGATCGACCATGTCTCTTTGTACGACAGTATTGGTCAATTCTAAAATACGGTCAGCTAAAGTAGACTTACCGTGATCGATATGCGCGATGATTGAGAAATTCCGTATATGCTTTTGATCCATTTATTTTAAAGTTCCTTGTTTCAATTTAATCAATATCGGGCTTAATAAGAACGCTAATGTAGCACTCACTATACCTTGAAGCGAATCAGGCAGAATATAGGTGAAGAAAGCTCCCCACGCACCACCTGATGTAAACACATACGCAAAGCCATAAGCGAAAGCCATAAAGAGACCACCACATAGAAAGGCAATAAACTTAAGTTTATGAGGCAATCTGTAATAAAGCAAGGCAACGATCAATGCTTCCAATCCTTTTATCACTAAGGTAAAGGGCGCAAAGAGCCCATAACCTAAGGCATAATCCCCTATCATCGGTCCTATCCCTGCCAATAAAGATAAGACCGGGGTAAATACGATCCCAAAACTCAAGACCAATACATCTCCTAGATTAAAGTAGCCTATGGCATAAGGCACCATGAAGTAAATGGTCAAAATAGCAGATCCTGCCGTTAAGACACCCATTAAAGTGATCGTTCTAATTTTCATTCAAAGATTCCATGAAGCAAGCTTTTGCCTAAACCGTTATAGAAGGCAGCCGCATCCATTTTTTCCTTTCCTTCAAATTGACATACTGTCACCACGACATAACCACCTAAGCAAGCAATCTTTAGACCCTTCTCATACGCAACGAATTCACCTAAAGTATGTTGATGTTCTTCTTCGATCATAAAGGCTTTGATCAGTTTAAGTTTCTTCCCGTGGATGATCCCATGACCAATTGGCCAAGGTGATAATCCCCTAAGATGATTATAAACCACATGGACCTCTCTTTTAAATGAGATGAACTCTTCTTCAGGGCTAATGTTATATGCGAAAGTTACTTTTGATTCATCTTGAGCAGTTGAACTCACATCATCTTTTAATATATCAGGTAATTTATCTTTAAGAAGTTGTGCTCCTGCGATACTTAATTTATCATGAAGCGATAAGACATCATCTTCTTGGGTGATTTCTACAGTGATCGATGCGATGATATTTCCCGCATCCATCTGTTTGACCATTCTCATCAAAGTCACACCGCTTTCTTTTTCACCACAGATGATGGCTTTATGAATGGGTGCTCCTCCTCTATATTTAGGTAATAGTGACGCATGAACGTTCACAGAACCAAAGCGAGGTGCTTCTAAGATCGAAGTCGGGATGAATTGTCCATAAGCACAAGTCACGATCAAATCTAAGTTAAGATCTTGTATGATTTGATCAAGTTCTTTGATTTTAATAGGTTGATAGACAGAAAGATTATTCTCAAGCGCGAGTTTCTTGATTGGGGATGGAGTTAAGATCTGTTTACGTCCAACCGGTTTATCCGGCTGAGTAACGACACCTACGACATCAAGTCCACTTTCAAGTAGCACGTGAAGGATACTGACCGCAAAGCTTGGCGTACCCATAAAAAGCACTCTATTATTCATTTGTGGTCCCTCCTTTTGAATACGGCTTAAATTATATCATGAACTGATATTTTTAATTCTTGATTTTAACAAATTGATTTGCTATAATTCGTAAGCACATAAAGGAGGTGCTCGCATGCCACAGATTAAATCGCAAATGAAACGCGCATTAACCAACTTGAAGCGTAGCACCGCTGTTACATCGGAAAAGTCAGCTTTGAAAACGTCAATCAAGAAAGTCTTGAAAGCCGTAGAAACCAAGGACGCTGCAGCTGCAAAAGCCGCATACGATCTGGTCAACGCCAAATTGGATCAAGCCGTAAGCAGCGGGATTCATCATAAGAATTATGCCGCTCGTCAAAAAGCAAGATTATCTAAGTTAGTCAACGCTCTATAAAAGAAAAACCAATCTCTGATTGGTTTTATTTTTATTTATGATCAATTCTGAGTTCAGTAGCTAAACCACCTAATGCAGTTTCTCTTAATTCTAGGACTATTTTCTTACCTGTATAGTTCATTGTACGAACCACCATATCGAAGGATACACGATTATCTTTAATGCTTCCTAAGTGTTCAGCCATAAATGCAGCATCGATTGCTCTTAAAGCTGCAGCCCCATTTCTTTCGATACAAGGGATAATGACATATCCTCCCACAGGATCACAAGTAAGACCTAGATGATGTTCCATAGCGATCTCAGCTGCATATTCGATCTGTTTTAGATTAAGCTCATGTAGATAAGCCGTAGCTGCTGCAGCCATAGAACAGGCCGTACCGATTTCAGCTTGACAACCACCTACTGCCCCAGATATGGTTGCATTCATTTTAACGATGTTTCCAAACATACCTCCAACCATCAAAGCTTGGATCAGTTTTTGTTTAGAATAACCTAAATCATAATAGTAGTGATACATCAATGAGGCCATAACTCCACTGCTTCCGCAGGTTGGTGCCGTGACAACCATACCTCCAGATGCATTCTCTTCATTGTTGGCATAAGCATAAGAAAGGATCTTTAAACGATTCTTACTGGTTTCACTGTCTTGATTCTCAGCTTGAAGATATAAAGATTTCGCAATACGATTGGTTTCAAGTAGTCCAGGTAATAATCCCGTTCTATCAAGTCCTCTTTTAATTGTCTTCAACATCGCATCTAGGATCTTTTCTAGGTGCTCTTCAAGATCAGGTTCATAGAACTTGATCAAAGCAGGTAAACTTAAATGTAGAGACTTACAGTCTTTAGCGACACTTTCATAATCAGGATAAGGATAAATCGTTCTTTGGAAATCAAAGTCTGTTTCTAAGACCTTGATACTGCCTCCTCCTAAGGAGAAAACAGTCCATAAACCTATAAGATTATTTCGTTCATCATAGGCTTTATAAATCAAGCCATTCTCATAGAGATGTTCCCAACTTAAACGGAAATAGACTTTACACATCTTAGGAGCGAAAGTCTGCATGATGATCTGGTCCGTATAATGGCCTTTTCCAGTCAATGATAAGGAACCATAAAGCTCAGCATCATAAGATACCGCATCTGGAAAAGCTTCCTTAAAAAGCATGGCTGCCTTCCATGGGGCTATGGTATGTGAGCTAGAAGGTCCTGGACCTACTTTGTAGAGTTCTTTGAGAGATTCCATATTATCGTGTTGCCTCTATGAGAAATAACTCAAATCCAAATCGTTTATCAACGAGACCTGTTTTACTCTTTTGATCATATTCAGCCAAGGCATTTAAGACCTTAAGAAGACGTTTAGAGGTCGTCATACGAGCTAAATTTAATAAACGACTGACTCGATAGACATTCATCTGAGTCGATCCTACAGAAAGCTCATTGATGATTTCTTCTCTATGTTTACCCGCATCATTTAAACTGGAAACTTGATATAGAATTCTTAATTGGCTCGCAATAAGACCAATAAAGGCCAAAGCATCCATATTCAAAATGATCATATCGTTCCAAATGTTCAGTGCTTCCGCTAAACGTTTATCTAAGATCGCATTGACCAAATGAAAAGCCTCAGAATCTAAAGGACGGCTCACCAAAGCCACCACATCATCATAAGTGATGTTTTGTCCAAAGAGTTGAAGTTTATCACACTCATGAATGGCTACAGACATATTGTCATCCAAACGTTTAATGAGCTCATTAAAGGCTTCAGAAGTCACTCTAAGTTGTCTTTCTTTGATCAGTTCTTGAAGAAATAAACGAAATTGATCAGGATTGAGTTTATTGATGTGTATGACATCACAGGTTTCTTTGATTTTCTTAAAAGAAAGTTTGATCGTATCGATATTGTCATCTTCATACATCATGATAAGTGTTGTTTGATCATGAGGTTTAGTTAGATAATTCAATAGTTTTTGTATATCAGAATCATTTCTCTCTTTATTCTTTTCTTTTTCTTTATCTTTATACGCTCTAGTTAAAAAAACACAATTCTGTAGAATCATGACTTTGTGTTCACTAAAAAACGACATCGTATCGGCTTCTTCTAAAAATGAAGTCATCGAAAAAGAAGGACTCGTGAAATCATAATAAATCGTGTTCATCTGAGAGACTTCCCCAACACGGTTTTTTAAGAGTTCTTGTAAGGATTTGTTGATGAGAAATGGCTCACTGCCGTAGAGTAATACGTTCATAGTTTTTCCTAATCCATTATATCAAAAACCAAGCCTCAGTTGTTTGAGTTTAAGTGAACTTGTCTGAAGGAAATACATATACTCATTTAAGATAAAGCTTATGTCTCCTTCATTTTGAGTCGTTAATACAGGTATATGATAAGTCTCAAATCGATCAAGTGTTTTCCAAGACGGATGGCCATAGGCATTAGGTCCAACAGATATGATGGCCAGTTTCGCCTCGATATGACTTAAGAAAACATCTGAACTTGATGTGGAAGAACCATGATGTCCTACTTTTAAGATATCTGTCTTTAAATCCGGGTATTGTCTAAGTAGATCTTGTTCAGTAATTTCATCAGCGTCAGCCATCATAAGAAACTTTAGATCCTTGATTTGAAAGAGATAGACCAAAGAAGCTTGATTGACGTCTGGTTCTAAAAGCGTAGTTTTCAGTGATTTTAAGGTAAACCAAGCTAGATTTATATCTATAGGCTGTGTAACACATCGCATAATGTCATAATCATCTAATAATTGATCCCAATTCCCACTATGGTCATTATCACTATGTGTAATAATCAAACGATCAATTCTTGAGATACCTTGAGCACTTAGAAACAAATTTAGTTGATCATACGCATTCTCTTTTCCTGTATCGATCAAGATCACTTCTTGATTGAATGGTGCTTGTAGTAAAATCGCATCTCCCTGCCCCACTGATATGAAACTGACTTGATAAAACCAAGGCACACTCAAAAGTGGAACTAATATCACCAAACCTAGCCATAGATACTTAGATTTAACTTTATAAAAGTAAGACAGGATTAAAATCAAACCACTAAAAAACATCACTGAAATCGATAAGCTTCCTCTTAAGATAAAGATTCTTTCTAGGTAAACATTAACTGACTGCAGATTCTGATAGAGCCATAGGATAAATGGTGTCAATGAAACAAAGACATAAGTGATCCAAATCAAAATGATCATAAGTGCCATAAGCTTTCTAAGCACAGGATAAAGAATCACTAATCCAAGCGACACTTTATGGAAAAATGCATATTGAAAGACACTCATAGTATTCCATCGGTTAATATGATCTAGTTTAAACGTACTTATGGCTTGAAACAATAAGGGATAAAGAATCGCAACCGAGGTAAAACTTGATTGATCATACACTAAGAAAAACAAAACGAACCCAATCAATCTTTCACTTCTGTCCTTATATAGTTGAACCAATAATATAGAAATCATTACCCTAACTAAACTCAATGGATATACAAAAATATAAGCACCTATCCCAAATAAAACTAATAAAATAAAGGTTACGATGTTTTCATTGAGATAGAAAGATAGCACATAGTGTAAGAACTTATATATGATCGTATAAATCAAACCTAAAGAGATCACACTTATAAAGGAGTTCTCAGGATCGGTTTGAAATAGGATGGCTCTGCTTAATTTTTGAAAGACAGGATCACCATTAAATCCACCAAGACCTATGAAGTTCATCCAAGGATTAGGTTTGTGAGAAATGATTTCATCCTCAGTGCTTGTCCCTACTAATCCATTAACAGTAACGTAGTTTTGTTGATTAAAACCATAAGTTGATGGAGTGATATTAAAAGGGGTAATGTTTGAAATCTTAACTTCATCTAAAAGATTATAATGATCTACATTTTGGCTCATAACCAATACTTTTCCGTATTCTGAAGAGACAATAAAACTATTGTCGTTGAGTTCTATGATCTTCGATGATGATTCGATTGGTAGTATCGTTTTTAGATTGAAATTCAAAAATACACATGAGCATAATCCTATAAAGATCCAAGATTGTTTCTTCAATATAAACAAGGCAAAACCACAACCAATACTAAATAAAACAGCTTTATACGGTGTATTAACCAGTAGAGGAATAAATAAAGCTGCCCAAAGAAGCGCCCTTTTCACAACTTGAGGTAAGCCTTGATTTTATTAAAGAGATGCGTCTTGATGCCTTTAACTTTCATCAAATCTTCTATGGTTTGAAAATAACCATGGGTGTTTCGATAGTCGATGATACGCTGCGCATATATTTCACCAATCCCAGGAAGCACCAACAATTCTTCTAACGAAGCTTGATTGATGGAGATACTTAATCCTGCGACCTCAGAGAACACAATGATATCTCCATCTTTTAGAATCGTTTGTGGATTCAATTGAGAAAGATCACAGAGATCACAATCGATTTGTTTTAAGAGTTCGCTTAAAGGACTAAAATTAGCCATCGTATAGATCTTTGTGCTCTTATCAGGAAATTGAGCAGTGATTTTGATCTTGATTTTAGAAGGATCTTTTAAATCTACAGGTTCAGATAAAACAGAACAACCTGATAAAAGTAGAATAAATATAAAAAAGAAGAGTTTCATACTCTTCTTTTTGTGTTATCGATTTAAATTCCTAGTCTACAGATAGAATCTTTACGATTTCTTTGTTTGGTTCGACTTCAACTTCATCATCTACCTTATGATCCATCAATGCGATGGCTAAAGGTGTGACGTTGGAGAGCTTACCCGATAGAGGATCCGCTTCAACAGAAGAGACGATCGTATATTCTTCAGCAACGGTTTTACCTCTGCTTAAGATCTTAACTTTAACACCCAGTTTAACGACTCTGGATCCACCTTTATGATCATCAATGATTTCGATATTGTTGAAAATGTTTTCTAGTTCACGAATACGGGCTTCTACTTTAGCTTGACGATCTCTAGCAACATCATAATCAGCGTTTTCTGATAGATCGCCTTGAGCTCTCGCTGCTTGTAGATCTTCTATGACTTCTTTACGTACGACGTGGATCAAATTATCCTGTTCTTTTTTTAACTCATCGTAACCTGCTTGGGTTACTCTAATTTTTTCTTGGGCCATCGGTTTTCTCCTTTAGTGCGGCGTAATTATAACACATTTGTATGGATAATACTATCAATCTTAGTGGTCAATAAATCAACCGCGACTTCATTTTTTCCACCTTCTGGAACGATCACATCTGCATAACGTTTTGATGGTTCGATGAAGGTCTCATGCATCACTCTGACCGTGTTCATGTACTGATCCATGACATTCTCCATGGTTCTTCCACGATCTCTTACGTCTCTTTTTAAACGACGGATAAAACGAACATCGGCTGGTGTATCGACGAAGATTTTAATGTCACAAATGGATCTAATTAAAGGATCTTCTAAAATGAAGAGACCTTCTACGACGATGACATCCGAAGGATTTATCTTCTCTACTTCATTAGCACGTGTATATTGGGCAAAATCATAGGTAGGTTTTAAAATGGTTTGGCCTGATGCTAATTCTCTGAGTTGTTGAGCGAGAAAATCATTATCAAAGGCCAAAGGATGATCGTAGTTTACTTTAAGTCGATCTTCCATGGTCATTTCTCTTTGATCTTTATAGTAATCATCCTGACGGATGATCAAAACAGAATTAGTAGAAGAATAGGTTTTAGCCAAGCGTTTCGCTAAAGAAGTTTTCCCAGAAGCAGAGCCTCCAGCAATTCCAATGATGACACATTTCTTCATATCAGTTTAAGTATTTAGCAACATTCTTCAAATGTTCAGCGTAAGTTTTCGCGTAATAGACTGTCCCATCCCCATACACATCAGCGATGAAGAAATAGTAATCATTCATCGTAGGATTCAAGGTCGATAAGATGGCTGTAGCGGAAGGATTATCAATAGGTCCTAGAGGTAAACCGTCATGAAGATAGGTATTATAAGGAGAAACGATGTCCTTATTCCCTTCACAATCTTTCCAATCGGTATAGATATACAAAGAATAACAAATGGTCACATTGGACTGTAGACGCATAGGCTTGTTGAGTCGATTGTAAAATACTTGGGCTACCATCTTCATATCTGCAGGTTTAGATGCCTCAAATTGAACCACAGAGGCTAAGGTAAAGATCTCGTGGATAGAGTAAGAACTAGAATCAAAACTTGCCTTATTTTCGATATAGAAGCTTTCTGTTTGATCTAGGATCCTTTTCGTAATGATTTCAATGCTTGAGTTTGGATTGATAAAATAAGTCTCAGGCATCAAATAACCTTCTAATAAAACCTTAACACCTTCTTTATCGATCTCAGGAGTTATAACTTCATACTCTGCATCCAAAGTCGCTAGATAGGTCTTATCATTCCATAAGGTCAAAATTTCTTCTACGGTAAAATTAGAGACTTCAGAGATCGCTTGAGCTACATCTTTGGCCCAATCACCAGGAATGATCGTAAGTGCGACATCGTTTTTCTCAGCGTTGGTGGCGTCATTTAGATAAGTTAAGATCTCTAAAGCATCCCACCCTTTATCAACTTTATAAACACCTACTTTAAAATCAGTAAGCTTCATTAGTTTAGCGTAGGTTTCGAAAATAAAAGATTGACCAATAAGATCATGAGCTTGTAAAGTAAGGGAAACATTACTTAAAAGATCCCCTTCTTCAACTAAGACCATTACGGTTTCACCAGTAGGACCTTTTCCTTGTAGATTACTATTGACATAAAAATAGGCAAAAGCAGACGCAATCGCCAAGATTATAAAAGTAATCAAGATAAAACTAAGTGGTTTAAGCTTCGTCTTCTTCGTCATTGTTTTCAAGTTGCCATTCTTCCAACACTTTATTCAGCATGGTCCATTCGGCATCTTCCTCAACAGGCATCAATTCTCCTGCATCTGTAAACTGTGAAACAAAAACTTCCCCATCATCGAGTTTATCATCAAAATAAAAAACATATTTCTTTGCGTTTGTTTCATCTTCATAGGTAAATAAGATGGTCATTTCGTATTCTTTGCCGGATTCATCGGTGACGATGATTTTGTTTTCTTCCATGTTAGCCTCGCTTGTGTCGTTGTTTATCCAAATAACCTTGTAGTATAAAGGTCGCTGCCATCTGATCGATGGAGGTCTTTCGTTTTTGACGGTTCATTTCAGCCATCAGCATGCTCTTTTGAGCGGCTACGGTACTGAGCCGTTCATCTTCTAGGATGACTTCTATTGAAGTCCTCAACTCTAATTCTTCTTTGAAATAGATCGATCGATCAGCGCTTTCGCCTAGGGAACCATTCATATGTTTTGGTAGACCTAAGACGATAACGGTGATCTTTTCTTTTTCTAGGATAGGCATCAACTGATCCAAAGCGTTTTGATAATCATCGCTTTGAAAGCGTATCGTTGAGTAAGGACTCGCTAAAAAACCACTCAGGTCACTCACAGAGAGACCCAAGGTCTTAGAGCCTAAATCACAGCCCAATGCCCTCATTGATTCTTTTCGTCCAAATAGGTACGCACCAACTCTTCGATGATTTCGTAACGTTCTACGGTTTGTATTAGGTTACGTGCGTTTTTATGAGATGAAATATAGGCAGGATCATCACTGATGAGATACCCAGACAATTGATTAACTGCGTTGTAGCCTCTTTCAGCCAAAGCGGCCTGAACTTGTTTTAAGACTTGTTTGATGTTGTCTCTTCTCAGTTCATCCGTTTTGAAGGCAACGGTTTCGGTAATATTTTTGTTGCTCATGCACTAACCTCCTGCTTCTATTTTACAGTATCTTGGACTTAATTAAAAGAATAAGCAAAAGAAACACACAAAATCACAATGACTAAACACAAAGAACCTTATTTGATGAGTTGTGTAATCATATATTTCAAAAAAAGCGGCACTAAGCCGCTTTGATTTAGAATTTTGAACTCAATTCTTTTAATAAGGCATCCAACTGAGAAGCATCTTTTCCACCCGCTTGAGCGAAATCAGGACGTCCCCCCCCATTACCACCTGTTTGAGCGGCCATCGTCTTGACCACATCACCTGCTTTTATGCCTTTGGCGATGGCTTTAGTACCACAGAAGGCAACGAAATTGACCTTGTCTTCATAGACTCCAGCCAAGAAGATAAAGCCTTCATGAACCAAAGGTTTTAGACTTTCGATCATCAATTTCAAATTAGCCGCATCCTTATCGATACGTTTGATCAAAACTTCGAAATCAGGAGTTGAGACGATCGAACTGCTTAATACTTTTGCCTCCATAGAAGCCAAGTGTTGTTTCAATTGACCCAATTCTTGTTTAAGTGAGACATTTTCTTTTAGAGATAAATCGATACGTTCTTCGATGCCCATAAACGAAGTAGCTTTATACATCTTTGCGATAGTCTCAAGTTGAACTTGATACGCAACGAAATCTGAATACGCCGCATTTTGGGTCTTGGTGGTCAATCGACGGATCCCAGAACCGATGGATTCTTCAGAGACGATCTTAAAGACACCGATCTCCCCAGTATTGCTGACGTGACAACCTCCACAGAGTTCTTTAGAAACAGAACCCATGGTAACCACACGTACGACTTTATCGTATTTTTCAGTAAACAAAGCAGTTGCCCCATCGGCTTTGGCAGCTTCGATGTCCATCAAATCAAAACGAACTGGATGTTTCTCAAAGATGAAACGATTGACCATAAGTTCGATGGCTTTTAACTGCTGATCGCTGACTTTTTCGAAATGGGTAAAGTCAAAACGCATATAGTCTTCAGCGACATAAGATCCCGCTTGATGAATATGATTCCCTACGATTTCTTTGAGGGCAGTTTGAACCAAGTGAGCTGAGGAGTGATTGGCGATGATGCGTTGACGACGAGGTAGATCGATGCTTAAGATGACCGTATCGCCTTCCTTAAGTTCGCCATAAGCGATTTTTATAGAATGTAGATGTTGTTTTTGAGGCGCTCTTTGGACATCCAAGACATCAGCTTCTCCATTTTCGAAATCTAGCTTACCAGTATCCGCAACTTGTCCACCCATTTCTGCATAGAATGGGGTCACATCAACAATGACTTCACCTTCATCATCAAGAGATAAAACTCTCTTTCCACCTTTAAAACAAGCCAATACAGTAGATTCTACTGAATAGACATCATATCCAATAAACTCAGATACTTCTTTAAAATTCATTAGATCGATAGATTGAGAACTCATTGATTCAACGTCTTCTCTAGCGTTTCTAGCCCGATTACGTTGGATCTCCATTTCGCTCTTAAAGCCCACCATATCGATGTCGTAGCCTTTTTCTTGAGCGATCTCTTGAGTTAGTTCTACTGGGAAACCAAAAGTATCATAGAGCTTAAAGACAGTCTTTCCACTTAAAAGCTTACTATCAGCGTGAGTGAGCTCATCAATGAGGAGTTGTTCTCCAGCATTCAGAGTCTTATGGAAGCGTTCTTCTTCAGCTTTGACTAGTTTACTGATCAAAGGTACTTTCTCACCTACATAAGGATAATAATCCTTCATCATATCAGCCACGACTGGAACCAATTCATTCATAAATGAAGTCGTGATACCGATCTTGATCCCAAAACGAACTGCTCTTCTTAAAAGTCTTCTTAAGACATAGCCTCTGCCTTCATTTGAAAACAAAGCTCCATCCGCTAAAGCGAAACTCACGGTACGGATATGATCTGCGATGACACGATATGCCATCTTATTTTCACCTGAATAAGGTACTTTAGCGATCTTCTCTACTGCTTTGATGACAGGCATAAATAAATCGGTATCGAAATTGGTCTCTCCGTTTTGAACGATACAGACCAGTCTTTCTAGACCCATTCCTGTATCGATGTTTTTCTGAGGCAGTTCTTTATACAGAGCTCTTTCTACGCCTTCTTTACCATCGTATTGACTAAAAACGACGTTCCAGATCTCGATGTAGCGATCATTGTTGAGTTCCTTGAAGAATAGTTCTTCTCCGATGTTTTGTGGATCAAAAGCAGGACCACGATCGTAATAGATCTCAGAGTTAGGTCCACAAGGTCCTTCTCCGATCTGCCAATAGTTTTCTTCAGATTTTAAAATACGAGAAGGATCTAAACCTATGACTTCGATCCATAAACGATACGCTTCGGTATCTGTAGGATGAACTGTCACATACATGCGATCCTTTTCCATCCCGATATACTCAGGACTGGTTAAAAATTCCCAAGCAAATTTTAGGGCATCTTCTTTAAAATAATCACCAATTGAGAAATTCCCCAACATTTCAAAGAAAGTGTGGTGACGACTGGTCCTACCAACATTTTCGATATCGTTGGTTCTAATGGATTTTTGGGCATTGGTGATGCGATTGTTTTGTGGTTTGACTGAACCATCAAAGTAACGCTTAAGTGCGGCTACTCCTGAGTTGATCCACAATAAAGTGGCATCATTGACTGGAACCAAAGGGGCTCCTGGTTCTATCATGTGTCCTTTTGATTTGAAATAATCCAAAAAGAGTTGTCTGACTTCACTGCCTGTGCGGTATTTCATAAAATACTCCTTTCAATAAAAAAACGTCCCTACAGGAACGTTTTAAACGCGGTACCATCCTGCTTCACTTACGTGCAGCTCATTCCTTAACGCGGAAGACGGGACTTTGAGTCCTCTCTCAAATGGCTTCAAAGAATACTGTCAGGAATTTTCATCAACCATTCCTTTTCTACAAGATCAGCTTCTTTTACTTTTTTTGAGTACGATTTACGCAAACATTATAGCACAAGACCCTGCTTACTGGTCAATCGTCAAACCAATTTTTTGTTCAACGAGTTTTAGTTTAGCGTCAGCCATGATTCTTGCTTTCTTTGCGCCTGATTCTAAAACCTCTTCTAGGATGTGTTGAGATAAGATGACTTCATATTTAGCTTGAAGATCACTTAGTAGCTTTACGACTTCATCCGCAACGGCTTTTTTAAAATTCCCATAGCCTTGACCTTCAAATTGTTTGACGAGATCAGGGATAGTAACCTTAGATAAAGCACTGTGTATCGTCAGTAGATTAGAAACACCCGGTTGATTGATTGGATCATATTGAACGATCCCAACTAAGTCCGTTACTGCACCCATGATCTTCTTACGGGCGACTTCTGGTTTATCAAGTAGATAGATACAGCCTTTATCAGCCTCATCTGATTTAGACATCTTTTTGGTTGGATCGCTTAAACTCATGATACGTGAGCCTACCTTAGGGATCAAAGGTGTAGGGATCTTAAAGCTTTCCCCATAGCGATTATTGAATCTAATGGCCACATCACGTGTTAGTTCTACATGTTGTTTCTGATCTTCTCCTACAGGAACGAAATCAGGATCATAGATCAAGATATCCGCAGCCATCAAAGTAGGATAGACATAAAACCCTGAGGTCATTGATTCTTCACCTTTTGATAGCTTATCTTTATACTGGGTCATTCGATTAAGTTCACCCATATAGGTATTACAAGATAAGATGAATCCTAATTGAGCATGAGCCATGACATCTGATTGCATAAAGATCGTGCTTCTTTTTGGATCAAGACCACAAGCCAAATATAAGGCAATGGTGTCTTTTAGATTCTTACTGAGTTCTTTAGGATCTTGATAGACGGTTAAAGTATGAAGATTCGCGATGAAAACGATCATCTCAAAATCTTCCTGATACTTCACGAATTCTCTTAAGGCACCGATATAATTGCCTAAAGTCAACTGACCACTGGGTTTGATCCCGCTCAACATTCTTTTCATGATTTGTTCCTCCTGAACTAAAAAAAGCATCCAAAGGACGCTTTCACGTGGTACCACCTTAGTTATCTTTTCAGATCACTTCAACATAACGGTGTTGCGCCGTAAGTAGACAAAGCCTACTTCGATTCATAAAGTCCACTTCATCATCGATTCGTGTGTCTTTTTCACCATCCAAGACATCTCTAACTGTCACATCGATCACTACTACCCTTTACTCGTCATCTTTAAAATGATTGTATCATCTTTACTTAAAAAAACAAGACTCACCTTTCGATGAGTCTGATAGATTAAGCTTGTTTAGGTCTAACAAATAGTCCAGCTAGAATAACAAGTAAACAGATAATTAAATATGTCGCCACCATAGGACTTAAGAAACCCCCATAGATGGCCGTTAAAGCCCCTATGACCGCTAATAATGGGAAGACAAGGTTCTGTATCCATGAGCCAACCTTCTTCACCAAGAAGTCTTTAATGACCCCTAGATAAATGGTTACCATGAAGATATAGATCAATACGATAGATAATTCATCAACGGATACTCCAGAGAAGATCTTCCATCCAAAGACGATGACCCCTACTGTCGTCGCAAAATGAAGCAATAACCAAAAGAAAGACAACATAAATGTAAACAGGGCTGAAAACATAGGAATATCTGTCTTAGGATCAACCTGAGAGAATTGTTTACTTAAAGGAAGCTCATTTCTTAAACCTAAGGCATAAGGTAAACGAATATAGCCTAAGATCAATCCATTTAAGGTTCCTAAGACTGAGATAACAACCGCCGTTAAAACGATCTTATAACCAATGGCCCCAAAGAATTGTTGAGCGAAGACACTGACTGCTCCATCACCAAGTTCTAAAACGGTTTGTGGTCCTAAGACCGCATTGATCCCAATAAAATAAGCCACATAGATGCCCATGATCATCAAAGGCGCAAAGGTCAACGCTAAAGGTAGATTACGTTTTGGATTCTTGATTTCATGCGCTACTGATGGGGCAACTTGCCATCCATCATAAGCATAGGCAATAGGAACCAAAGCCAAGAAGAAACCTCCTCCTAACATTCCCCAATCCGCAAACTTGATCGTCGAGACAGGATCTCCAAAAGCAATCCCAGTGATGCCTAATACGATAAGCGCAGCTACTTTAGTGATCATCGCTGCACTTTGGAATTTACCAGCTAATTTCGTTTGAAATGCATTGAATACGAAGAAGAAAATCATCGCCAATAAAGAGATGACCCATACCCCAACCGTAAACGGAAAAGGCCAAGCAGGTAAGCCTTCGATCTTAAATCCTAAAACGATCGATGAATCGCTCCATCCAAATAACATGGAGGCATACATCGCCGATACCCACGCAATGACCGCAACCAATGGTGGATAATAAAGTGTCGTTTGAAACCAACCCGCCAAATAACCTAAGGTCTTACCCCAAGTCATTTCACAATAGGTGATCAAGCCCCCTACATTCTCATCTCTTTTCGCTAAGACAGCGATGGTGAGCCCACCAAATACGATCCCTACTCCACCTACGATAAAGGCCAATACCCCTAAAGAAACAGATCCATCTACAGCCGCTAAGATATTGTCTGTCTTAAAAAAGATCCCCGATCCAATAACGATCCCAACGATCATCGCAACGGTCGTCAGTAAGCCAAATTTCCTCTTCTGTGTATTTTCCATAAATTTTCCTTTCAAAGATAAATATGTGTCTCAGTTTATCTATTTGTTAAAACATAGTCAAGTATAATCGTTTACAAAGGCCTTAAATCAGTTATAATTCAATAAAGGAGAAAACCTTATGATCGTTGTATACACTTCGCCTGGATGTGCATCCTGCCGTAAAGTCAAACAGTGGCTCAAAGAACGCGACTTGAAGTTTGTCGAAAAGAACATCTTCTCTACGGTTTTAAACGAGAACGAAATAAAGCATTTGTTGACCCGCAGTGAAAATGGAACCGAGGACATCATTTCTAAACGATCCAAGATCGTTCAAGAACAAAAGATCGACTTCGATGACATGACCATCAATGAACTCGTTCGATTCATTCAACAGAATCCTTCTATCCTCAAACGTCCTATCATTCTAAATGAGAAATCCTTCTTAGTCGGGTATGACGAAGAAGAAATCGGCGCATTCGTACCTGCAGAACTCAGACGTATCGCCAAAGATGCTTGTGGTCCTGAATGTGGAAACTACAAAGTATGTGGTGAAATCAGAGAAGAAGTTGAGATCGATAAACTCGCTCAACCTAGATTAAAAATCGTATAAGATTAAAAATGATGACTTAGGTCATCATTTTTTTATAGTACTTTATTGATTTGTTTTGTTTTATGCTTTTTATTCGCATACATCCTAATATCAGAAGTTACCATCAAATCATTGATGCTTTCTCCATCGATCGGGAATTCTGCGATCCCAAAACTGAAGGAAGCATGGAGTTCTCTTCCACTTGAATAGATAGGATCCCCAAACATCAGTTCATCCATATGTTGATACTTCTCTTCGAGATCTTTGATCGTCGTACCATAGAATATTCCGACAAATTCATCTCCACCATATCTAGCGATAACATCGCTTTTACGTGTGTTCTTTAAA
>Ga0247840_10003460_pt1 | contig 26593 bp, 20 predicted proteins | sample LaCruzMarch2015__FD_192404 | JGI IMG/M metagenome (GOLD analysis project Ga0247840, IMG submission 192404) | Freshwater microbial communities from meromictic Lake La Cruz, Castile-La Mancha, Spain - LaCruzMarch2015_17m | ecosystem: Environmental > Aquatic > Freshwater > Lake | place: Spain...
ACATTCGTTGTTTTGCTGTCGATGTGGGGCAGCAGCATATAGCTGACGCCAGCCTGCAGTGCCCGTTGGACCATGGCATCCCGGTCGTCATTGAATGCATCCAGGTATAGATGCGTATGCGTGTCAATTAGTATCATGCGTGTTTTTCCCTGAAAAACCACAAAAGTAGATACATTTGCCTATTGAAATGAAAAAGATTCTCATCATACGGTTCAGCTCTATCGGGGATATCGTCCTCACAAGCCCTGTTATCAGGTGTTTGAAAGAACAAATGCCGGGCGTTGTAGTGCATTATCTCACCAAGCAGCAGTATGCAGGAATCCTGAAGCCGAATCCTTATATTGACAAGGTCATTGGGATAAGCGGAAAAACTGGTGATGGCAGGGATATTGGCAGCATCATCGGGGAGCTAAAGCAGCAGCACTATGATGTGATCATTGACCTGCATAAAAACCTGCGGTCTTGGAGGGTAATTGCCTCCCTGATGCGTCCGTGGCATAGCTTTTCCAAGTTGAATTTCAGAAAATTTCTGCTCACCAGGTTCAAGCTTCAGTGCATGCCCGATATTCATATCGTGGATCGTTACTTCCAGGCAGTGAAGGCATTGGGGGTGGTTAATGATGGCAAGGGTCTTGATTATTTCATCAGACAGCAAGATGAGTATCCACTTACAAAGCTTCCGGAAACTCATCAGCAGGGCTATGTCGCAGTGGTTATCGGTGCCAAACATGCTACCAAGCAGTTACCCCTTAGCAAGCTTGTTGAAGTTTGCCTGCAATTAAAGAAACCCTTCATTCTACTTGGTGGTCCTGAGGACAAAGCCCTGGCTGATCGTATAGTAGAAACGATTAATCCTCAGTTACAACCGAAGCTTTTACTAAACCTCTGTGGTCAATTAAGTCTAGCTCAATCTGCCTCTATCATAAAACAATCACAGTGTGTGATCAGCCATGACACTGGTCTTATGCATATTGCTGCAGCATACAAAAAGCCGGTTCTTTCTGTCTGGGGCAATACAGTTCCGGACTTGGGGATGTATCCATATTTCCCTGCTGGGACAGAGAATGACTCTCTGATGATGGAAGTAGCGGGATTGTCCTGTCGTCCTTGTTCTAAATTAGGCTACAATGCTTGTCCCAAAGGTCATTTCCGCTGTATGATGGAGCAAGATGCATACAGGATTGCAACATGGGCGAATTTGGACTGAAAATACCACTTAGAAAAATGCTGCTTATTCATTAGTTTAATCCCTAAGACATGTTATTGAACAGATGGATTCAAGATGTTCTCAACAGCATACAATGGGTAAACCACAATGTTATCATAGGCTAAAAAATTTTCATTCGACACACGTATACCTTGTTGTAATTTCTTCTCCTTCAGAAACAGAAACAGGCTTTGCATGGCACCTTTGGTTCCGGCTTTGACTTCTACTGGTGTAATATTCTGTTGATTGGAAATAACATAATCTACTTCTGCATTGCTGTTTCTTGCTTCTCTATGCCAATAATACAGGGATGGACTTTGGAAGCATGAAGCAGATTTTAATAATTCCAAACCTACAAATTGCTCTGCAATACTTCCTTTGTTGATTGCATTAAATTCTCTTGACAAGATGAATTCGGACAGCTTAAGCCCCATCATTCTCTGAAATATTCCTGTGTCGAATACAATCATTTTTTGTTTTTGCGGATTTGCTCCGGCACCCAGGGGAAGCCCGTTGGCAGAACTGTGGGTGACCGGGAATACGAGGCCAGCTGTAATTAAAAGCTGCAGTGCTTCCTTTACCTGGTTTTGATTTGCCTGAATGCAGGCTTTGGCAAATACAAATTTCTGTCCTGCCTGGAATACCGCAGCCTGAAAAACTTCTTTTAGTCGGGAGACCGGTATTCTTTTGCGATATTTTGAAAAGTCAGCCTGAATTGAAATGACTAAGTCATCAAGCAATTGCTGACATTGGTTTAAATTTTTAGTTTCAATATATGTTGCAACAATTTCAGGCATTCCGCCAATACATATAAACTTTTGCGTTAGTTCAATCAGTTTAGAATGGATTGCCTCATTCACAGGTTGGTTGGCTGAGCCCTTTCTTGCCAACTGGAGGACTTGCTGTTCTCCTGCACCTGCAAGGAACTCAGAAAAGCTTAAGGGGTACATAAACATGGATCTAATCCTGCCAACACCAAAAGTTGGTAAATCTGACAAAGCAAATTCAAGGAGAGAACCAGCCGCGATGATGTGAAGTCCGGGCATTTTTTCATAGAAATAACGCAGGGACATAATGGCTTGTGGGCATTCCTGAATTTCGTCAAGGAAAAGAAGTGTTTTGCCCGGTACAATATCAGACTTATAAATGGCCGCAATATTTTCACAAATCCCTGCAGGGGAAAGGTCCTCTGAGAATAATGCCTTTAATTTGGGGCTTTCTTCAAAGTTGATCTCCAGGAAATTGTCGAATTGCTTTCCGAATTCTCTGATTGTTTTGGTTTTGCCAACTTGCCTTGCACCCCGGACCAAAAGGGGTTTTCGGTGACTCTCAACTTTCCATTTTAAAAGTTCCAGGTCAACTTTACGGTGTAGGTACATAAAAATTGTATAAATCCAAGGCAATATTAACATAAATAATGTATAAATCCAAGGCAATGTTGATATAAAATTTGTATAAATCCAAGGCAATAAAATGAATCATGGTTTAAATATTGCTTGTTAGGCATGTATTCTCAAGTATTAACAGCTTGAACACTTTCCCCCTTCAGCTGTTAATTAATAAAATCAGCCCCTATGAAACAGCTTTTCTTAATCCTTGTTTGCCTTACAAGCATGTCCATTTTCGCTCAAAATTCCAGTACCCTGAAAGAAGAAAGCATCAGCTACAAAGTGGGTGATGTAAGCTGCAAGGGGTATCTTGTTTATGACAGTAAACTCAGTGGTCCACGACCCGGTGTAATGGTTGTGCATGAATGGTGGGGTCTGAATGACTATCCCAAAATGCGAGCCCGTATGCTGGCAGAACTGGGATATGTTGCCTTTGCCATCGATATGTACGGAGATGGGCAAGTGGCTGCTGATCCAGCTGAGGCGCAGAAATTAACGGGCATTGTTTATGCAGATCCGAACTTGATGTATCAGCGTTTTACCGCAGCACTTGCGGAATTTCGTAAAAACCCAATGGTGAAAGGGAAGCCAATCGCAGCGATAGGGTATTGTTTTGGTGGCTCTGTGGCACTAAATTCTGCCAAGATGGGTGCAGATCTTACTGCTGTTGTCTGTTTTCACGGGGGATTGAAGGGTCCTGTAGCCGACAAAGACAAGTTAAAAGCCAGAATCCTGGTTTGTAATGGTGCTGCCGACAAGTTTGTGACTTTTGAAGAAGCCAACAAATTCAAAGATGAGCTGGACGCCATTCAGGCAGATTACCAGTTCAGAAACTATCCTGAGGCCACGCATGCCTTCAGCAATCCTGCATCCACAGAATACGGGAAGAAATTCGACCTGCCGATACGGTATAATGAAGCTGCCGACAAGAACTCATGGAATGACATGAAGCTCTTCCTGGCAAAGGCTTTGAAATAAACTGCTAACCTCCGAAATTCTTGCTACCGTCTTGCTTTTCGGCGCATAATTTAGCGGCCAGAAACTCCCTGTTCATAAAAGCAATGTTGACGATTTTAATTTCCTTAGGACATTCTGCTTCGCATGCTCCGGTGTTGGTACAACTGCCAAACCCTGCGGCATCCATGGCTGTCACCATGTTCTGAACCCTTTCCCATGCTTCCGGGCGGCCCTGGGGTAACAATCCCAGGTGGGCGACTTTGGCAGAGACAAACAACATCGCAGAAGCATTCTTGCAGGCAGCAACGCAGGCGCCACAGCCGATGCAAGAGGCAGCGTCCATGGATTTGTCGGCATTGACTTTGGAAATCGGAAGGGCATTGGCATCCTGGGCACCCCCGGCATTGATGGAGACATATCCCCCGGCCTGGATGATTTTGTCAAAAGAGGTCCGGTCGACGATGAGGTCCTTGATGACAGGGAAAGCGCGGGCACGCCAGGGTTCGATGACGATGGTTTCGCCATCATGGAATCTCCGCATGTGGAGCTGACAGGTCGTAATGGCTTTGTCGGGGCCATGGGGTTTGCCGTTGATGTATAAGCTGCACATTCCGCAGATCCCTTCGCGGCAGTCGTGGTCGAAAGCAACAGGCTCCTCAGATTTGCGGACGAGCTCGTCATTGAGTACGTCCATCATCTCGAGGAAGGAACTACTTGGAGAGATATTTTTGATGGGATAGGTGACGAAGCGCCCTTTGGCTTTTGCGTTCTTCTGTCGCCAGATCTTCAGTGTTAAGTCCATGGGATATGATATTTGCTGTTGATAGCCGGGTTTATTTGTAATTGCGCTGTTTTACTTCGATGAATTCGTAATTCAGCGGCTCTTTGTGGAGGATAGGCTCCTTGTCGGCACCTGTATATTCCCAGGCAGCAACATAATTAAAGACATTGTCGTCGCGCAAGGCTTCTCCTTCAGGTGTTTGGTATTCTTCACGGAAATGTCCGCCACAGCTTTCGTTGCGGTTGAGGGCATCACGTGCCATCAGCTCCCCTAATTCGAGGAAGTCAGCCACCCTGTGGGCTTTTTCCAGTTCAGGATTCAGTTCGTTCAGTTCTCCCGGGATGCGAACATCAGCCCAGAATTCTTTGCGCAGCTCCTGGATGAGGACAATGGCTTTTGCCAGTCCTTCGGCATTGCGGGCCATTCCGACATATTCCCACATGATCTTACCGAGTCTTTTATGAAAATCATCGACAGGTGTTTTGCCTTTGATGTTCATCATCTTCTCGAGTCTGCTGGCAGCAGCTTGTGCCGTTTGTTTGAACTCAGGAGCATCTGTAGACATCCTGGGTGTACGAATTTCATCAGCAAGGTAATTCTGAATGGTATAGGGCAATACGAAATATCCGTCTGCCAGTCCCTGCATCAGGGCTGATGCGCCAAGTCTGTTGGCACCATGGTCGCTGAAATTGGCTTCCCCTAAGACAAAGAGGCCTTTGATGGAAGACTGCAATTCATAATCGACCCACAAGCCACCCATGGTATAATGGACAGCAGGATAGATCATCATAGGAACAGAATAAGGATCCTCGTCGACGATTTTTTCGTACATCTGGAAGAGGTTGCCATAGCGTTCTTCGATGGTTTTCTTGCCCAGGCGGTTGATGGCATCTGCGAAGTCGAGGTAGACCGCAAGACCGGTTTCTCCGACACCAAAGCCTGCATCACAGCGTTCTTTGGCGGCACGGGAGGCGACATCACGTGGGACGAGGTTTCCGAATGCGGGATACCTGCGTTCGAGGTAATAATCGCGGTCTTCTTCTTTGATCTGGCTGGCTTTCATCTTTCCATGACGGAGGGCTTCCACATCTTCTTTCTTTTTCGGTACCCAGATGCGTCCATCATTGCGGAGGCTTTCACTCATCAGCGTCAGCTTAGACTGGAAGTCGCCATGGACAGGGATACAGGTAGGATGGATCTGCGTAAAACAAGGGTTTCCGAAGAGCGCGCCTTTTTTATGGACCGACCATATAGCGGTAGAATTTGATCCCATCGCATTGGTACTCAGGAAGAAGACATTGCCATAGCCGCCGGTTGCCAGCACCACAGCATGACCGAAATGACTTTCGATTTCACCGGTGATGAGGTTACGGGCAATGATGCCTCTGGCTTTGCCATCGATGATGACGAGGTCGAGCATTTCATGGCGGTTGTACATCTCCACCTGGCCTTTGTTGATTTGCCTGGACAAAGAATGATAAGCACCAATCAGCAATTGCTGGCCTGTTTGTCCCCTGGCATAAAAAGTCCTGGAGACCTGGGCTCCACCGAAGCTGCGGTTGTCGAGCAAGCCGCCATATTCACGGGCAAAAGGAACACCCTGGGCAACACATTGGTCGATGATGTTGTTGCTGACTTCAGCAAGGCGGTATACATTGCCTTCGCGGGCACGGTAGTCGCCCCCTTTGATTGTATCATAGAAAAGACGGTAGATGCTATCTCCGTCATTCTGGTAGTTCTTGGCAGCGTTAATCCCCCCCTGCGCAGCGATGCTGTGGGCACGTCGGGGACTATCCTGGTAACAAAAGTTCTTCACCTTAAAGCCCATCTCCCCGAGGGAAGCGGCTGCAGCAGCTCCGGCCAGGCCGGTTCCTACGACAATGATGTCAAGTTTGCGCTTATTCGATGGGTTTACAAGGTTCTGGTGCGACTTGTAATGGGACCATTTTTCTGCCAGTGGTCCGGCAGGGGTCTTTGATTCAAGTTTGGGCATGGTCTTATCGTTGTGTTAATTTTATCCTGAGTTTCAAAAATATCAATTAAATTCGTAACCAATCATATTCTATGGCCAACTCAGTCGCAATTTATTATCATTCTAAAAAGTCAAGCCCATTTGAAAGCCCTGCCCGACAATGATTCCTCCGGTCAAACCAGTTTTTTAGGACAGGAATTTCAAAATTTAATGATCATTCAATCAACATAGTTTTGTTTTAAAACAAATCGCATGAACACGAAAGACATATTATCACCCAGGACCGTTTCTTTGTATGACGAAGTGCCATTTTGGTCTGCTGCCTTCGGACAGGAACTGCTGAACCACATTCCATTTGGCAGGCGGTTAAAAATCCTGGATGTTGGTTGTGGTACCGGTTTCCCGACCATCGAAATTGCAGAACGTGCCTGTCGTTCCTGTAAGGTATATGGTTTAGATCCCTGGGAGGCAGCCATCGAAAGAGCGCAAGCCAAAGAGAAAGCCTGGAACATCAGCAACCTGGAGTTCCGTGTTGGACGGGCAGAAGCCATGCCCTATAAAGATAAATTTTTCGACCTGGTCGTTTCCAACAATGGTTTGAACAATACCCAGGATCCATTGCAAGCCTTGAAAGAATGTTACAGAGTTTCTAAGCCCGGCTCCACCTTGCTGTTTACGGCCAATATGCCTGAGACGATGCATGAGTTTTATAGTGTATTCAGGGCAGTATTGACCGAGATGAAGAAGAAAAAAGAACTCAATGCCCTGGATGAGCACATCCATGAAAAACGCATGTCGATGCTGGAATGGGAGTCACTGCTTAACCTGGCGGATTTCCGCCTGAGTGGTTTGTGGGAGAATGATTTCAAATACAGGGTCTCCAATGCCACGACATTGCTTGAACATCACTTCATTCGCCTGGCATTCCTGCCTCATTGGCACAACATCATTAAAAAGAAAGCCGACAGAGATTTGATCTTTGGGGAGATCGAAACACGTCTGAATGATGTGGCAGTGAAAAATCACGGATTGACAATGAGCGTACCCCTTGCCTGTTTTGAGGCAAGAAAACTCTAAGCAGGCTTTTTGCCTAGTTTTTAATTAGTTTTTTTCCAGGCAGGGTGTAGGTTTTTCCGGCAGCATCTTTTAATGATACCGAGAGGAAGTACATCCCGGGTGTTATTGCTCCCGGATAGATGCTGATGTCTTGTCCCTGTTGAAATTCACCGGCAGGAATCAGGCTTTCCGAAACCAGTCTGCCCAATACATCATGAAGTGAAATTGTAAGTCCGGCAGCCAAGCCCGTTTTGTTTATTCTGATGAACAACTGATCATGAAATGGATTGGGATAGGTCATAAGGTCCATACTCAGCGGGACTTCATTTTCTATGCCCAGGTTGATGTTGTTGGAAGCCGCCGGGCTGGGTGTGAGCAAGACCCTCATCATGCCGGCCCCATTGGGTAACAGACCGTTTGGAACATCCGGCGACTGTTGGCCGTAGGTGAGTATGTCAATGGGGATGGAGCCATTGGCCGGAGAAGTAAAAATGCCAATTTGTTCTCCTTCTGTGGCGAGTTTGTAATTTGTATGGTGATCTCCCTGGTTGGGCGTGCCATCAGCCCAGATCAGCAGAAATTCACCGGCATTGAGATTCATCTGAGGGAGTTGCCATTTGTCGGGCTTGTTCAGGTTATCAGTTAGGTATTTATCGCCGAGCCATACTGGATTGTTATCTCCATTGTAAATCTCGATCCAGTCATCATACTCCCCGTATTCATCAGCAATGGTAGAGGTGTTGCTTGCCATGAATTCATTGACAAAGAGTCCGGGTGTTGCCGGAACAGTAAGTTGTTGCAGGGCAGCTGTATTTCTTACCCCGATGAAGGGCTTCAGTCCGTATTTCACATGACCACCCAAAAGCTGAGTATAAGAATCTGTGAATTGTTGCATGTTCCAGCCATAATCCATGGTTCTGTAGGTATCGAAGGAGGCATAGCCATATATCATGTTGTAGATGCTGTCGATCCGGGGAAACATGTTTGTTGTGTTATAATATTCCCGTAAAAACTGATTCGCATAAAAAGAAAATTCCTTGCGGTATAAGTCGTTCTGCAGCAAGCGTTTGGTAAGCGGTCTGGGATCAGAGGCTGCCATGTTGTAGATGTTACGGATACCCCAGTCTATGTTCATCCAGTCGATCCCGAAAGTATTGTCGAGGTCGTAGGGGATGAATTCAAATTTCCCTGTGTTGAGGTTATGGTAGAGGTAAAAGTTATTCATGTTGAAGGAGTAAGCATCCCAGTGTCCTGTAAGACATTCGATGACGAGGTATTTGAGGTAAGATTGTACATTGAATACAGCATCCAGTTTAACCTGCAGTGAATCATCTTCGGTGTTGTTCAGCACATCGATAAAGTTGGCCAGGTCGCTGTAGTCGTCGGTGGCAGTATTGGTATGCAATTCATAGACCCTCCATGCGCCGGTCATCAGTTTATAGAGGTTGGGGTCAGGTCCGAGGTATTGAAGGTCAGCCGGATACAAGCATTTGTACAAATTCCCGTTGTTGTTTCCGAAACGACTTTTGATGAACTGTTCATCAATGTGTTCGACATTGATATACAATCCATAATAGTTACCATTAATGTATACCTGAGTATGTGCTGCTCTTGGCGCCGGTATTCCGAAATCCTGGTATAGATCCCAGCATAATTTCGATCGTATGATAGAAGGATCATTGTGTTCGCCGTTCAGGTTGATTTTCTCCAGTCCGTTGTATTTTCTGCCGGGGACATAAGTGTTGAAGGACAATTTAAAGGATTTCTTAGCTGAAACCAGGGAGGTATTTCCCCTGAGGCGGAAACCAACATCCAAGAGCGTGTCATGGCTAATCAATGCGTTGTTGAAGAGGACAGTCGCATGGAATTCATATACATTTTCGAGTTCTGCATAGAGGAGTGCCAGGCTGTCAGCAGGCAGAATGATGTCGATGCGGCTAACCTCATCGTCCTTGTAAACCTTGCCCTGGGGTGGGAAGACCTGTGCCTGTGCACAAAAGGCAAAAAGTAAGCAAGACAGGATGAGCAGTTTCTTTTTTAGCATCAGGATCTGGTTATTGTTGTAGTTTCCCTTCGAGGGAGAGGCATATTACTGTGACCTGAGGGTCTAAGCTTTCTTCAGGGACATCGATGAGCAGGAGTCCGGGATGCTGGCTCCACCAGGCTTTCATCTGGACATTGAAATTCAGGTTGGTCCCTTTGCCAACGACAAAGGCAGAGCGGACTTTGTTTTTCAGTCCTTTCAGTAAAATTGCCCCATTGGGTTTATGTTCCAGGAATAAGTACAATTTGGTACTATCAGCAGATAGGGTGCTGGGGCCTGAGAACCAGTCTCTTGAAACACCTGCCTTTGTGCCGTAGATCGCCGGTGCATGTTTGTGTGTCCAGCGGCCAAGTTCTTTTAATACGGCGACTTCCTCCTCCGGAATGCTTCCATCCTCCCTGGGACCGACATCCAGGAGCAGGTTACCCCCCAGGCTGATACAGTCAGCAAAGATGCGGATGATCTCATTGGGGCTTTTAAATGCTACGTCAGTGGGCTGATAACCCCAGGAGTCATTGATCGTCATGCATAACTCCCAATACGCCGCTTTCGGTTTTCCTATTGGCATTCCCTGTTCCGGTGTATCGTAATCTCCATAGCCTTGCAACCTGGAATTGATGATGGTGTTGGGGTTTTGCATAAAGAGTTTGTTCCGTATTTCTTTTGCTCTCCAGGCTTCTGCGCTATGTTCCCAGTCACCGTCGAACCACCAGAGGTCGGGTTTGTAGCGGGTTCCAAGATCAGTAAGCTGTGCATTAAGGAACCCCAGGAAGCTTTCCCAGCGCAGGCTGTCTTTTTCATAGCGTTTTTTCTCCCGGAGAAATTCAGGATAATCCGGATGCGACCAGTCCAGCAAAGAGTAATACAAACCCACTTTCAGGTTTTTGTCGCGCATGGCCTTGCAAAAGGGTTCCACGAGATTTCTTTTGGCAGGTGTGCTTTTCACAACATTCAGCTCATTGACTTTAGAATCCCACAAAGCGACACCATCATGGTGCATACTTGTGAGGACTGCATATTTTGCACCACTTTCAGCAAAAAGTGTTGCCCAGGCTTCAGGATTATATTTGCTGGCAGTGAAGCCTTTCAGTTGCTTCATGTAATCCTCATAGGAGATTTTCCCATTGTGAAAGGACCAGCTCTCATCGATGCCATTGACAGCGTAAATGCCATAATGGACAAAAATCCCAAGTTTGGCATCAGCGAACCACTGCATTCTTTGTGTTTTGGCTTCAGGGCTTTCCTGGGCTGAAAGAAGGAGTGGGAGCAAAAGAAGGAGGGGGAGCAACAGAAGGAGGGGGAAAAGTCGTCGGAGGAGGGTTGTGAGAGACATTGTGATTTTTATTTCAATTGTGCGTGATGATCTAGTTTTTAGATGTTGTTGTTTTGAAGATTTACTCTACTTCAATTTCATCAGCAAAAATCCAGCATTTCTGACCGGCAGCTTCATGCCAGGCAGGACAAACACCGGGATTGACAGCATGGACCTTGATATACCTTGCCTTTTTGCCGCCCAGGTCTTGGGTAAATGTCTTGAGGTCAAGGCCTTTGCCCTGGATTGTAGGTTCTTCAATGGAGCCGGCCAGTTCAAAAGTCTTGCCATCCAGGGAGAGGTAGAACTCAACTTTCGAGGGAAAAAAGATCCAGCTATAGATATTTTTGAGAAATCCAGCATTGATTTTGTTGAGGCTCATCTCAGTGCCCAGGTCAATCACTTGTTCCAGGTCATTGCCTTCATAGCCTTGCCATTCACCTGCGCGGAAAGCTGTGGAGCCTTTTTGTCCGTCCACCATGCTTTGGTCACCATGGCCCACGTACTTCTTGCTGTAGGGCTGGAGGATGGTCACCGATTTCCCGAAGGCTTTGTGAACGATGATAGTTTTGGCATTGATCCTGCCTTTGAGCAGCGAATTTTCGAACAGTCCTGCTTTTACTGTTGTTGTTTGTTTCAGGCCAAAAGCAGCGTTAAATACAGGAGAATCTTTCGTGGGCTGGCTGTTGTCGAGGGTATAATGAATCTGCATGGTTTTCCAGTCGGAGGACAAGGCAAGTTTCATGCCTGTACTCTCTGGTCCGGTCACTGTATTGATGGCGACGTCATACATGCTTTTGGCATAGTTCACGTCTTTCAGCTGCAGCCGTGTAAAGTGATTTTTCAGCCTTGATGTAAAGTCGTCCCAGTCTTTGTTTGCGGCTGGTGACCAGTTGACTTCAGACAATGCGATAGCCCTGGGGAAGGCCATATACTCTACATGTTGAGACTGCGGAATATACTCAGTCCAGATGTTGCCCTGGGCGCCAAGGATGTGATGGGCTTCTTCAGTATTGAGTTGAGGAGGAACAGGTTCAAAGGAATACACCGTTTTGAGGTTGGTATACCCGCCAATGGCGAGGGGTTCATATGAGGGGTCACCCTGATAGTGGTCGAAATAGCAATAGCCTCCTGGTGTCATGATGGCATCATGGCCTTGCCTGGCAGCTTCGAGACCACCATCCATTCCGCGCCATGACATCACCGCAGCCTGTTGAGGCAGTCCGCCTTCCAGGATCTCATCCCATCCCACCAGTTTGCGGCCATTGTCATTCAGGAATTTTTCGACACGCCTGATGAAATAACTTTGTAGTTCCAATTCGTTTTTCAGGCCTTCTTTTGTCATCCTATCCTTACACCTGGGGCATTTTTCCCATTGGGATTTGGGGCATTCATCACCGCCCACATGAATATATTCTGAAGGGAAAAGTGTCAGCACTTCTCTCAGGATGTCTTCGATAAACATAAAAGTGCTGTCATTCCCGGCACAGAAGACGTCATCAGAAACACCCCAGGTAGTGCGTACTTCCAGGGGTACACGTCGGCATGAATATTCAGGATAGGCAGCCAGTGCAGCAACGGCATGGCCGGGCATCTCAATTTCGGGCATCACCCTGATGTATCTTTGGGTGGCATAGGCTACAACTTCTTTAACCTGGTCCTGGGTATAAAAACCACCATAGGGTTTGTTGTCAGTTTCATCAGTCTTCGCAACCTGTGTACCTTTTCTCCAGGCGCTGATTTTGGCCAGCTTGGGATATTTTTTGATTTCCAGTCGCCATCCCTGATCATCCGTCAGGTGCCAGTGAAAAGTATTTATCTTATACATTGAGAGTATGTCGATGTATTTTTTGATAAAGTCTACAGGAAAGATATGACGGCAGACATCCAGGTGCATACCCCTGTATGGAAAGCGAGGTTTATCGGTGATTTTTACAGCCTGGATTTGCCATTTTATGCTATCCCTGGCAGTGGAGACCTGCTCTATTTCCGGAGGCATCAGCTGGAAAAGACTTTGCATCCCATAAAAGATGCCATTGCCGGTATTTGCCTGAAGCACAATATTTTTTCGACTTACTTTAAGCATATATCCCTCTTTTCCCAGGGCAGGATCAGCACCTTTCAGGGAGAAATGTATGGCTTTGCGACTTTTTTTGCCTGCCTGTTTTTCTGTCGACATTTGCATCAGCGGACCGCCGGCCAGCCTTACTTTTTCGATAAAAAACGAAGCCAGTGTTTCAAGTTCCTTATTTCCTTCATCAACGATGATGATGGTGGAATTCCGCAGCAGATAAGTCCCTTTGAGTGTTTTCATCTCCATGGGTTTGGGGATGATGTTCACTGTGGCATTTTTCCCGGAGAGGAATCCGGACATGACTAAGAAAAGGGCAGAGAGTAGGAGTTTTGCGGCTTTCGGCATAATTTCAGGGGTTTAATTCACGTATCGTTTGTTTCATTAATTCCAGGTCTTTTGTCATTTGGTTTGCCAATTCAAACTGAACCCTGGCACGGTCAAGGTTTTGGCCGGGTCGTTGAATTTGGTAATAGACATCACCATTAAGATGATCTGTGAGGAATCTCAAGCCAATGATGAAAGTCATGAAGATGGCAGAAAAAGCCATGCTGTCCGTTTCTTTTTTTGTCAGGACAGTGGCAGCACTTTTCAGGTATCCCTTGGTAAAAGAGCGGAATACAGCAAAGTCGAATTTCACTTTCAGTAACGAGCTTTCATCTTCCGCAGCAGCGTTGGCTGCCGTTCTGATGGCATCCCCATAATCATGGAGCATAGAGCCCGGCATCACAGTATCGAGATCGATCACGCACAAAGGTTGATTTTTGGCATCAAAGAGGACGTTGTTGAACTTGGTGTCGTTGTGGGTAACCCGCAGCGGTACTTTCAAATCCGCGATCATGTGGTTAAAGTCCAGCAGCGCAGCCTTGTTTTTCTCGACCATTTCGATTTCTGCTGCAACATCTTTTTTCCTTCCGGCAGTATCAGCCTCCAGGCTTTTCAGAAAGGCATCGTAGCGAAATTTGAAATCATGAAACTGAGGCAGGATCACCTTTAATTGTTTCGGGTCAAGACCGGCCAATTCCATCATGAATGCACCGAATGCTTTTCCCCCTTCATAGGCCAGTAAGGGTTCCGTGACCTTGCTGTGGACTTGACTGTCAGGTATATAATGATACATCCGCCAGAAATTCCCTTCTTGTGTAGAGAGGTAAGTCTTGCCATTCCATGTGTTCACAAGGCTGAGTGTGGCCGGGAAGTGTCCGGGGCTTTTTTTCTTACGTTCTTGTTGATAGTTCAGCACTTTGGAGATGTTGGACATCAGGGCATCGACATCTTTAAATACAAAAGTGTTGATACGCTGAAGGAAATACTCTGGTCCCTGTGTGGTGGTGATACGATAGGAGTCGTGAATGTGTCCTTCATGGATCACATTGACTCCCGTAACTTCGCCTGTGATGCGGAATTTGTTGATCAGGGTGACCATTTCTCTCATTCCGAAGTTGCTTATTGCCATAATGCGATGGGGTATATCCCGGCTTTAACCATGTTGTTTATTTTTTCAACCACGAGGGGTTTGTCTTCTTTGTAGGTAACCCCGAACCATTGTGCCGGACTGCGCAGCACACTAACTTGAATATCACCTGCTTTGATCAGATCGTCGATGGCTGATGAAAGGTAAAACTCGGATTTCAGGTCCTGGCCTCTTTGCTTTAGAAAATCAACAAAGAGCTTTTCAAACAATGCAAATCCTGAGGGTTTAAATCCCCAGAAATTCATAGAGACAATTGCCTCCGGTGGAAGGAATTGCATGTTTTCTTCATCTTCTGAATACGCTGGAATGCCATTCATATTGCGTATCTTCGGTCTTTCGGTGACTTCTTCCAATAAGTCCTGGGCGCTTGTTTTGCAGATTCCACGTGAGACGAAGCCGAATTCGGAGAGCGTATTCTGCAGATAATAACCCACCATGGCAAAATGTTCGATGCTCGTTGTTTCCTCCTGCTTCAGAAAGCTGCTAATGGTCGTAAAGGCTTCCGGTCCATAGAAATCGTCTGCATTGATGACGGCAAAGGGTTCTTTTACGACCTCTTTGGCGACAAGTACGGCATGGCCGGTGCCCCAGGGTTTCGTCCTGCCTTCAGGCGGGCTGAATCCAACTGGCAGGCTGTCTACCTCCTGAAAAGCAAATTCGATGGGGATCCTGCCCTGGTATTTTGGGAGCAAGACTTCCCTGAATTCTTTTTCAATGTCTTTCCGTATGACAAAGACGATTTTGTTAAACCCGGCCCTGATGGCGTCATAGATTGAATAGTCCATGATCGTCTCAGCGGATGGACCCACAGGATCGACCTGCTTCAGGCTGCCGTATCGGCTGCCAATGCCAGCGGCTAAGATTACAAGAGTGATGTCTTTCTGCATGTTTCTTTTTTTTTGTCATTCATTGAATAGGAGCCTATGCTTTATTCAACAATGCATAGTCTGGGGGTTTTATAATTTCGATCGCCTCAGGGTAAATCCTTTGGCAGCGTAATAGAACAAATACAAATAGATGGGAACGATGATCCACAGGGCGGTTTGAAACCCGATCTCCTGGCCTAATTTGGCATAAAATGGCGGTATAATTGCACCACCTGCAATGCCCATGATTAATAAAGCAGAGGCAATTTTCGTATGTTTTCCTACATCATGTAAAGCCAGGGGCCAGATGGCCGGCCACATAATGGCATTGGCAAATCCCAGTGTAGTGATAAAAAATACACTGTTCGGGATTAGCGGAATATTGATGGCCGGCGAAATGTTGTTGATCCAGCCAAACAGACTTTCGAAAATACTGGCACTCGTATTTGAGGAGGTAATCGCTAAGATCGTGAATACAACACCAAGCATGGCGGAGATCCGCAGGGCTTTGGATTGATTCAGATATTTTGGGATCAGGACAATACCCAGGATATAACCCACCACCATAAAGGCCATGGTGAATGAAGTTAATTTACCTGCATAACTAAGGTCTAGTGATTTCCCGAATTGGGTCAGGCTGTCGCCAGCCATCACTTCAGCCCCGACATACACGAAAATGGCCAGTACTCCGAGCGTCAATTGCGGGAATTTTATGGCTTCAGGAATCTGTTTCAGAAAATCCTTTATAGAACTTGCATCTTCTTCTTCAACACTGATGTCTTTGGCAAAAGGGATAATCAGAAACAGTACAGCAAGTAATAATAACCCAATCGCCATTACTGTATATGGGCCGACAATCCTGGCTGCCAGCTCGTCCAGCAGTTGTGTTTTTGCCTCGGGTGTCAATAATTTTAATTTCTCATCACTGAATTTCTCCATGCCATTCATGATCAGAGAATATAAAATAAGGGGGCTGATAAAGCCTGCAATTTTGTTGCATATTCCCATGATGGAAATGCGTGCTGCAGCACTTTCTCTGTCGCCGATAAAAGTGATAAAAGGATTCACTGCTGTCTGCAACAAGGAAAGGCCTGTTCCCAGCACAAAAAGTCCGGTGAGAAATACGAGAAATGTCCTGGAATAAGCTGCAGGGATAAAGATTGCCGCCCCAACTGCCATGACGAAGAGGCCAATTGACATTCCTTTTTTGTAACCTGTTTTTTTCAGGATAAACGATGAGGGGAGTGCCATCACAAAATAGGAGATATAAAATGCCAGGGTTACGAGGCTTGCCTGGAAAGGCGTGAGTTCACAGGCAGTCTGCAGGAAAGGGATCAATGTCCCGTTCAGCCATGTGACAAAGCCAAAGATGAAGAAAAGCGCACCGAGGATGGTGATGGAAAGGAAGTAGTTTTTTTTGTCCATAAGGTTTGGTTATCTATCGGGTAAAAATCTCACAAATACTTCTATGGCCTGGTATTCTGCCATGCCGAGTTTATCATAAAGCACTGCCGTGGCGTGGTTGCGGTCTTCTGCCCTTTGCCAGAATTCCCTGCTGTCCATGCCCGGAAAGAGGGGGCGGTCCTTTTGTGATTGGTGCTTAAAGATACTTCTTCTTTTTATCATGACTTCTTCGGGGCTGAGCGGGACAGCCATGTCGACCTGGTCGAGGTCCCATTCCTGCCATGCACCGCGGTAAAGCCAGATGCGGCAGGCTGCGAACCAGGGCTCGGACTTCACAATCTCCAGTGCAGCGAGGATGGCATTCAGGCATACCCTATGCGTTCCATGGGGATCGCTGAGGTCGCCGGCGGCATAGATCTGATGGGGCTGGATTTGCCGCATCAGTGCTACGACGATGTGGACATCGGCCTGGCTGATGGGGTTTTTCTTTACCATCCCGGTCTCGTAAAAAGGAAGATCCAGAAACTGTACCTGTTTGGACGGAATCCCCAGATAGCGGCAGGCAGCCAGGGCCTCTCCCCGTCGGATGGCGCGTTTTATCTTCAAGACCTCAGGACTGTCGCCCAGACCGGGGTCGCGCAGATGAAGTACCTCCGTAATTTCTTTGTATTTTTCGTGATGTCTTGGGAATTCCTGCCCGATGATCTCACTGTATTCGTTGATAAAATCCAGATACCTGATGACGTCATCGTCGAATACTGCGATGCTGCCAGAGGTTTGGTAGGCGGTATGCACTTCATGGCCTTGTTCTACGAGCCTGGCGACAGTACCTCCCATCGAAATCACATCATCGTCGGGATGGGGGCTGAAGACGAGCACCTTTTTAGGGTAAGGTAGTGCGCGTTCCGGTCGTGTGGTATCATCCGCATTGGGTTTGCCTGCGGGCCAGCCACTGATGGTATGTTGTAAGTCATTAAAAACCTGAATGTTGATTTTGTTGGAAGGGCCATGCTCTGTCATCAGGTCACTCATGCCATTGTCGTTGTAGTCACGATCTGTAAGTTTCAGTATGGGTTTGTTCAGTTTTTGACAAAGCCATACCACGGCTTTCCGTATGAGGCGCGGGCTCCAGTTGCAGGGTCCGACAAGCCAGGGGGTACGGAATCGCGTGAGTTCTGCAGCAGCACTCTGATCCATTACGATGCGGGCATTGGGATGGTCCTGCAGGAAGCTGGCGGGGATGTGTTCACTAACAGGCCCTTCGATGGCACGGGCCAGCACAGCCGATTTCCCTTCACCAAAGGCCAGCAGGAGGATTCCTTTCGACTGCAGAATCGTCCCGACGCCCATGGTGATGGCCCTTTCCGGAACATTTTCCTCTCCGTAGAAGTCGCTGGCAGCATCAGCCCTGGTGAGGTGATCCAGGGTGATCAGCCGTGTTGGTGAGGTCCGGGCAGAGCCGGGTTCGTTGAATCCGATGTGCCCGGTTCGCCCGATGCCCAGGATTTGCATATCGAGCCCACCGGCTTCACGAATCTGTTCTTCATAGCGAAGGCAAAAGGGGTAAACAGCTTCCCGCTCAAGGCTGCCATCCGGGATGTGAATATTTTCAGCTAGGATGTCGATGTGATCAAAAAGATATTCCCGCATGAAGCGACGGTAGCTCTGCAGTGAGGCCGGGTGAATCGGATAATATTCGTCGAGGTTAAAGGTGATAACATGCTGAAAGCTAAGTCCTTCCTCGCGATGGAGCCGGATCAGTTCCGCATAGACTTTCAAGGGGGTAGAACCTGTTGCGAGGCCCAGCACACATGCCTGCCCCAAGGCTGATTTTTCACGCATCAGCTTTGCGATTGCACTGGCTACAAAGACAGATGCTTCATCGGAACCAGGGAAAACACTGGCCGGAATTTTTTCATTGCGTTTGATGATGTCATCAGCCTGCATATCATGTTGCATAAAGGCCGGATCATCGATGCGGTAAAGGGTTTTGTCAGGATGAATGTTGGTGAACATATCAGTATTTCAATGAGTTGTTGTGTAGTATAGCGATTGTAGTAATCCTGGTCTTGTTATGGATGAAGTAGGATGTCTTTTACCCCTAAATCAAAATGGCGCTCAAAAATGCCTGGCTGCAGCGGCAAGGCAGGCATTGTCTTATCCCGGAATTTCGTTTTTGGGATGAAATGAATGGTTTGTTTATAGGAAGGCGACTGACACAGAAACCAGGCTTGTGCTGTTCCTTTCCAGTTCGTGGTGTCGTTTGCAGCTTTGATGGCAATGGTATGGGTGCCGGCGTTGAGCTTAAAGGTATACCATGCCCAAAGTCCTTTTTCTTTTTCGATGGCTGGTTTAACTTCTTTTCCGTCAATTGTGAAGACAAAGACCGGAAAATCTTGTCCGCTCCCTTCCTTTGCGGGCTTGAATAAAAGGGAGAGGGAAGCCTCAGTGGCTGTTGTGTCCATACTTAGCTCTATCACGGGCAATTCCTTTCCGGCAGCACCTTCCAGCTTAAACTGAAAGTCCTGCAAAACCGGCCTGCGTAGCCTGGGTTGAGGCAAGTCTTGCAGTTGGAGGCCCTTGGTTTCATTGACAAGCATAGATTTTACGGCACCCGGGTTGAGGACTTTTGTTTTGGGCGAGAAGCCGTAAAAATTCAAAGAATAGCTCCCATCCTTGTTGATTGTTCCATCAAAAGGCAATCCTGAAAACAGAGGCATGGTCGCTTCTTCGAGGGGATAAATCTCCAGAATGGCGGTTTCAAAGCCTTCCAGCGGGACATCGACAGTCGCCCCGGAAGCATAAAGATCAGGGAAAATGTAGCGGTAAGGGTAGATTTGCTCAACCACAAGATTTTTTGCAGCGGGATCAAAGCCCTGTTCCGGATCCAGCCTGACACTGAGGTTCCCTGCCTGTATTACCGGGTTACGGGCCGCCACGATGCCGTGTGCTCCTTTGAAATGGGTATATCCGTAGGTCGCTCTTTGGGTAGGATCTCCCCCAACCATAAAGGTATTGGCCAAAATCTCCTTACGGTCCTTGGCCCAGTTGATATCCTTGCCAATGGCGTCCCATTCTGCATCTGTGAGCAGGTCGGGCGAGATGTACAATTCGTACATAGAGATGCCCCTTGCAAAATACAGCATCACGTCCTTGCTGAATTTATCGATAGGATCAGTTTCTCCACCCAGTCGCTCCAGGTTTCCTTTGATGATCCCATGCGTCATGAGGTTGGCAATGGGAAACCACAGGTCTTTGTTGTGAAAATCGTCATACAATACGAAATCCCTATAGGTAATGGCCCCATCCCGCTGGTGGATAGAAGGGACATCCGCATAGCCGTAGTCTTCACCATCCATCCAGATCTGGTTGGCATATTTGACCCACCAGGGGCTGAGCCAGGTGCCCGAGGTGATGTTGAGGTAAGTGGCAGGGTTGATGGCCCTGACTGCTTTGCATTTGTCGATGACAGAATCGAGGATCGCCCTGCGGGAATATAATCCAACAGGATGCCCATGATCAGGCTCACTGCAGGAGAATTGAATGCCATCCCATTTGAAATAGCTGACGCCTTCATTTTTTACGAATTCTGTAGTACGTAGTTTGAACAGCCGGCTGTAATTTGTACCTCCCATACACAGCATGGCATAGTCGCGACCTTTCCCAACTGTTTCATAGCCATGGCCTTTCATCCAGTTTACCCTTTTCATCCGAAAGGAATAACCACCGGTAGGCCCGAACCAGATGCCCAGACGGGTGCCAAGGGGTTTCAGCTTGTCCGACAAGGGCTTGAGTCCATTTGGAAAAGTCTCGGGCCTTAGCTTCCAGTCGCTTTCATAAATGTCCCAGCCATCATCCAGCACAAAAGCATCCAGTTGGATTTTGTGCTTGTCGATCATGTTTTTCCTGAATAAGTCGATGATTTTAAAGACATTGTCCTGGTTCATTACATTCTCAGGCTTTACCTTTGGATATTCAGGTGAACGCAGGTCATACCAGCTGTTGTATAAAGTGAAAGGCTCGGCCGGAGCCACACGAATGTCTTTGACATATTCCAAAAAGGCGTTTTTTACATAAGGATCAGGCACCAGGCCAATCACAACCCATTCACTCTCAAAACCACTTCGATTGATTTTGCAGCCCACTTCCTGAAAACAGCGGAAGGATACCGTGAATTCATCAGCAGCCGTGATTTCGTTGGTTGCAGCAGGATACTCCAATCCGGCAAACATCCCGGAACTCCCGAATTGCAGGGCGATGGGTTGTCCGAACTCACCCTTTTTCAATATTGTTGATTTCAGGGGGCCCTTGTCATCCTTTGAAGAGATCTTGCCTTCCCTTGCAAAGCATGTCTGAAGGAAATGCGTTTCCTGGGTGGTGTCAATGACGCGTAATTTCCTGCGGTAATAGGCTTTCTCTTCTTCCAGGCGATAGCTGATTTGTAACAACAAAGGCTGATCCTTGCCGGTGAAATTCAGGATGACTTCCTGCTTCCCCTTGTCGAGGGAGGAGGTAAAACGAAAATCCTTTTTTGTAAGCCTGGCAGGGTTGTCGGCATTGTTTTGCTTAGCCGGGGCACGCCAGTCTGTCCATGTAATTTCGAAGGCGAAATCGGCATCTGTAGTGAGTTGAGCATGGGAATCCATGATCCTGTCCTCAAGCAAAAACCCGTCGTTGACGAGCAGGATTTCTACTTTGACTTTGTCATTTTTGAGGGTAATAATCCTGCTGCTGTCATTGTCTGAGGAAAGGGCATTCGTTTCCCGGGCTGTTCCTGCCTGGCCAATAACCAATAGCAAAATCAGCATCGTGAAATACTTCAGAAATCTCATACATGATGGTTTAACGGAAAAGGAGTTCCGGTGAAGTTTGGTAAAGCGTGTCAGGTTCAATGTCGATTATTCTTGCAAAGCAAAGATAAGGAATTGAACCGGAGAAACCACTGCCCGGATGAATTTACTCCTTATCAGCTAAGGTCAACCAATACAGCATGTTCCGCTACTGTATCATCCACTTTCACATAGACCTTCTTAACGACGCCATCGCGCTTGGCTTTGAAGTCGATTTCCATCTTCATGGCATTTACTACGATGAGGGTTTGGTTCTTTTTGACTGCTTCACCTTCTGCGACGAGTACCTTCACAATTTTTGCGGGCATCGGACAGAGAATCTGGTTGCCATCTCCTTCGAATTCGTCTTTGTGTTTGCCCAATTTGAGGCGGCTGGCGGGGTCACGGATTTCCACATTGTAGGCATTGTGGAGGGTGTTGACATAATAGGAGTGCTTGGCAGGGCCTTCAATCATTTCGATATTGAAGGATTTCCCTTTGTAGATCAGCGAGTAAATCATGTCGCCAACCCTGACCACATCTACTTCATACACCTTTTCATCCACCTGGATTTTGATGATATTATCCTGCATTTCAAGGAATTTCACCTTGGCTTTGCGTTCGTCAATTTTTATTTCGAGTGACATAAATTTTCTTTTTGAAGTAGATTAAACACCTGACATACCACGACGGCGGCCAATATCTTTCCAAGGGTTAGAGCCGATGCGTTGCAGAATCGGGGGCTTGTGTTCTTCTTTCTTGATGTGGTAGTCGACATAAGCTGCGATGATGGCCATGTCTTCACACAAGCCATCGCAACCTTCATCAGACAGCAGGTAATCTGCATTCTTTTCGATGAAGTGGGTATTGTATTTTCCTTCAACGAAATCGGGGGTTTTCATGATTCTAGCGAGGAAGTGGATGTTGGTCTTTACGCCTGTAATTTTATATTCATACAAAGCACGTTTCATCCTTTTCAGGGCCTCTTCCCTGGTCTGCGCCCATACGATGAGTTTGGAGATCATGGGGTCATAAAAGATCGGGATCTCAAAGCCTTCATAGACATAGCCATCATGACGCACACCCAGTCCGAGGGGTTCGGTGATGTGTTTGATACGGCCCGGGCTTGGCATGAAGTTACTTTTCGCATCTTCAGCATAGATACGGCATTCGATGGCATGGCCGGTTTGCCTGAGGTCTTCCTGTTTGAAGGTGAGATCCAGTCCGTTGGCGATGTTGATTTGTTCTTTGACGAGGTCGACACCCACAACACGTTCCGTGATCGGGTGTTCTACCTGGAGACGGGTATTCATCTCGAGGAAATAATATTTGAGGTCATCACCCACGATAAATTCGATGGTACCGGCACCTTCATATTGCACGGCTTTGGCAGCAGCGACGGCATATTTCCCCATTTCCATCCTGACCTCCTGGGTAAGCAGGGGTGAAGGAGTTTCTTCGATGACTTTTTGGTGCCTGCGTTGTACAGAACATTCTCTTTCAAAGAGATGTACCGTATTCCCGTTGCGGTCGGCCAGGATCTGGAATTCGATATGGTGGGGAGAATCGATGTATTTTTCGATGTAGACAGCGTCGTCACCAAATGCCGACATGGCTTCAGAGCGGGCAGAACGCAGGGAGCTGATGATGTCTTCCTGGTTTTTTACCAGTCGCATCCCTTTGCCACCGCCACCGGCAGAAGCCTTGATCATGACGGGTAGTCCGATTTCTGCAATGGCTTTCAGCGCTTCTTCTTCGCTGGTTACTTTGTCCGGCGTGCCAGGCACAACAGGTACGTTGGCTGCCATCATGGTTTTGCGGGCGGTGATTTTGTCGCCCATGGTATTAATTGCATAAGGGGCCGGTCCGATGAAGATAATGCCTTCATCCTGGCAACGTTGACTAAATACTGCATTTTCTGACAGGAAGCCATAGCCGGGATGGATGGCATCAGCCTTTGATAGCTTGGCTACTTCGATGATCTTCTCCATTTTGAGGTAACTCTCACTGGAAGGAGAAGGCCCAATAGGGTAGGCTTCATTGGCATAGCGGACATGGAGAGAGGTGCGGTCAGCTTCAGAATAGACAGCAACAGTCTGGATTCCCATCTCACGACAGGAACGCATGATGCGTACGGCGATCTCTCCCCGATTGGCGATAAGTACTTTTTTTATCATATCTTGATTCGTTAATTCGAGGGCGTTAAATTACAAAAAATGTCATTGTAGGGTCTTTTTTAACGTAAATCCGAAAGTTGTGCCCACGCCCGGGCTACTTCTTACGTTAATAGCCTGGTTGTGTGCCTCAATGATGTGCTTCACAATGGCAAGCCCCAGCCCGCTTCCGCCATGTTCCCGTGAACGTGCCTTGTCTGTACGGTAAAAACGCTCAAACAAACGTGGAATATCAGACTGGTCAACACCCATGCCATTGTCTGCAACCTCGATTAGCAAATGGTCATCCATGTCGAAAAAACTCACCTTCGATTTGCCGTCTTTCTTCCCATATTTGATGCTGTTGTCGACCAGGTTTGTCATCACCTGCCTCACCTTTTCGCGGTCAGCAAACACCAAAATCTGCTTGTCATAGTGTTCGCCGAAGAAAAGTTTGGTGTTTCTTTCTGAAGCTCTCGGCTCCAGCATCTCCATCACTTCTTTTGTCAGACTTACGATGTCGAAATTGGAAAAATCCAGTTTCAGCTGTCCCGACTCAAGTTGTGAGATTTTCTCCAGATCTTCTACAATGGTTATCAGTCGGTCGATGCTTTTTTCGGAACGGATCAGGTAGTCTTTGTTGATGGAAGGGTCTTCTAATCCACCATCAAGCAGGGTCAGGATGTAACCCTGTATGTTAAAAATCGGAGTTTTCAGCTCATGTGAGACATTGCCGATGAATTCTCTTCTGTATTGTGCCAGCTTTTTGAGTTGTTCTATTTCTTCCTGCTGACGTTTGCTCCATTCCTGGACATCCGTTTCCACTTTGTCAAGGATGTTCATTCCTTTTAGTTCTTTGGAAGACTTGTCATCCCCGGATTTCTGGCGCCTGATGTTTTTATACAAGATGCGGATACGGTCATTGATGAATTTCTCTAAAGAATAGACCCATAGATAATAGGAGGCAAGCAAAATTAGCAAGGTGGAGATCAGGACATAATAGAATTGGAATACGGCACTGATTCTCAGGGCAATGAGACTAAGTAAAAATACCAATCCAGCCAGAAACAGGGCATTGCGTAAAACCAATTTTTTAGGACTCCAGCTTGGCATCAGGCTTCAAATTTATATCCGACTCCTTTCACGGTTTTGATGTTGTCAATATCCAGCTTTTCCCTGATTTTCCTAACATGTACATCGATGGTTCTGTCACCAACGATGACATCATCACCCCATACTTTACTAAAGATCTCATCCCGGGTAAAAACCTTATCCGGCGTAGAGGCCAGCAAACTCAGGAGCTCAAATTCCTTTTTTGTCAAAGTAATTTCTGCATCATTTTTGTAGACCAGGAATTTTTCACGGTTGATGATGAGGTCTTTGATCCTGATGATGTTATCAGGTGTTTCAGTGGTGTGCTGACGGCGTAATAGTGCTTTTATTCTGCTGATCAGCACTTTGGGTTTAATGGGCTTGGTCACAAAGTCGTCAGCCCCTGCATCAAAACCTGCAATCTGGGAATAATCTTCTCCCCTTGCCGTGAGAAAAATAATGATGGTGTTTTTTAACTGCGGGATCTGCCGGATTTCCTGACAGGCTTCCATGCCATCCATCACGGGCATCATCACATCGAGGAGGATGAGGTGGGGTAAAATGCGGAGGGCTTCATTGATAGCTTCTCTGCCATTGGAGGCTGAAAACACCTCGAAGCCTTCCTTTTTCAGGTTGTAGCTCAGAAATTCCAAAATGTCAGCTTCATCATCGACAAGTAGGATCCGGTGTTGGTCTTGTGACATAGAAAATTGAATTGGGGTGAAAGATAGCAAAAATACGCTTATTGTGTACTTTTGTTGAAAATAGGGACACTAATCACACTTTTGATGCAAAAATTTAACTTACTCTTAATATTGACTTTGCTTACTTTTTTTGTAGGTAAAGCCCAGCAATTTGAAGGAGGTCTTCTGGCAGGTATGGATTTTAGCCAGGTTGATGGCGATACTTATTCCGGCTACAAAAGGCTCGGTATGCTGGCAGGGGGATATGTGAAATTACCTTTGAATGAGAAATGGGCACTAAGGCTAGAAATGGAATACATCATGAAAGGTAGTGTGAATGCTTACAATCCAAATGCTACCAGTGATACCAACAATGTCGATTACCTCAACAAAACAAGTTATATAGAGGTCCCGCTTTTGCTGGAGTACAATCTGGCCAATGCGATGCCCGGTACGAAAGTCTCTGCATTTGTTCGCAACATCAGCTTATTTGGGGGATTTAGCACCGCTGTATTGCTTTCACATAAGGAATTGATCAATAATTATGAAACAGGACCACCCTATCCCGGTTTTGCGGATGTAAATTTTACTGTGATTTTTGGCCTGCAATATGTTATAGGTCCCAGGTGGTCAGTGGATTACCGTTGGGATAATTCCATCACGACAATCAGGACAGGCAATGCCCCCGGTTATATTCAAAGGTTTGGCGGGAAATACGGGCAGTTTCACAACCTGATGGCACTTTCTCTCTTTTACAAATTATGACAATGCAGCAAAATTCAAATAAACTCGTCGTTGCCGTTACAGGTGCCAGCGGTGCGATCTATGCCAAAGTACTCCTCGACAGGTTGAAGGAGATCCAGGACCAAATTGACAGTTGTGGGCTTATTTTTTCGGAAACGGCACGTGGTGTCTGGGAATATGAGTTGGGCAATACTGAGTATGAGAATTATCCCTGGCCAAGCTATAATCCGTATGATTTTTATGCGCCAATGTCTTCAGGTTCTGCTGGTTATAAAACGATGATTGTTTGTCCCTGTACTGTCGGAACGATGGGCAGGATTGCTGCCGGGCTGGCCAATGACCTCATCACACGTGCCGCTGATGTCGTTCTCAAGGAAAGGGGACGCCTGATTCTTGTGCTGCGCGAGATGCCTTATAGCCTCATTCATATCAACAACATGAAAACATTGACGGAAGCCGGGGCCATCATTTTTCCTGCTTCTCCCTCCTTTTATAGCAAGCCTAAGACCATTGAAGAGGTAGTGGCTACGGTTACGGATAGGGTGTTGGAGTTGGGGGGC
>Ga0247840_10003465_pt1 | contig 26581 bp, 17 predicted proteins | sample LaCruzMarch2015__FD_192404 | JGI IMG/M metagenome (GOLD analysis project Ga0247840, IMG submission 192404) | Freshwater microbial communities from meromictic Lake La Cruz, Castile-La Mancha, Spain - LaCruzMarch2015_17m | ecosystem: Environmental > Aquatic > Freshwater > Lake | place: Spain...
TATCACAAATTTATTGTCATTTGAAACGACAACACGACGTATTGTGCCATTGTGCCCGCTCCAGGAAAACTTGTGACTGTTTTGAGTATTTGAATCCATTTACATATCATTTCTTGTTTGCCCAACGGCGGCTTCCTTGCATACCGCCGCGCTTAGCGGGTGGTTGGCAAGGAAGAGTTATGGGTATAATTTCAATTTTCAAGTTCACCCAATAATTGAAACAAACCTGTTATCTTCATACCATCTTTAATTTCTTTAACCCTCATATTCTCTTCGCAGAAGAATATGTCTAAATCAAATAAGTTCACAATTTCAGGGTGATTAATTAATTGAACTTTAATGATTTTTCCATTTATTACTTTTCCATTAGATATTGTACATTTTTCTACACTAATTACTATGCCTATGAAATCAAAGCACCCAAATTCTGCAAGATTTTCATTTGGCATATATGCACAAAAGTCTTCGCTGAATTTTTGAGAGTCATTTTCGTCAGACCTATATACATCTAAGACATAGCCAAACCCAAAAAGATTTACCCTGTGATTTATATATTTTTTATATATTTCATTGTTTTCAAAGTAATCAATACACAAAAATTTCAAGCCAAAAGTATCTTTCCCACTACCACTAATAACAGATACCAATTTGTTGTAATTATGCCATTCATGAATTTCTTTTATGTTGAATTGGAGAGAACTTTTTTGCAATAATGTTGGGAAAAATAATTTAATCCCACCCATCTCTATTGCTTTAAATTTTATTTTATCAAATACTAGATTATGCTCAACGTACAATCCATTGTTTTTTATTGAATCAGTTGAGATACAAGTTGAATAATATTCCATTTTTATATTGCTCCCTTGGTCTCGCAATGAATTAAATCCAATAGTTGCTCCCCAGGTAATCTCAAAATTTCCATTATTTACTTGTTTTATTTTGATCCCTAATTCATTTGTTGAAACTTCTGGTTTTATAATTATTTGCTCTTGAAAATACTCAGACATAGTTCTCTTCACTAATTGGGTAGCCATTATCTTATCAGTCTGGTCACTGGTAAAACCAAAAATATTTTGATATGTAAATTCAGTGCCATTCCAATCATAAGGCACTTTAAATGTTCCTTTTTCATTGTTTTCTCTTTTGTATTCAACATAAATACAATTCAAACCATCTTCTTCTGGATTAATTCCTTTTCTATAAGTTTGTGTATGGTAAAATATTGCATATGATTTTATCTTATTTAAACTCAATCGACTATTAAATTCTAATCTCATTTTTTCGATAACCTCTTCTGCGGAAATATTATAGCTGTCATCTTCATTCAAATAGATATACCCAACCAACTCATCTTGGTCGTTTTCAAAGGATGCAATCGGAGAATAATTCCCATTGCTATGATTTCTAATGTAAATAATTAAATATTCTGCATATTTGAACAGAAAATCAAATTCTGATCTCGGAGAATTTTGAGGACCCTGGTCATTGGTAGACGCACTGCCACTTTTGTTTTTGAAAAAGTCGAATAGTTTCATATTTTATTTTTTTACCCAGAACTCAGCATGTTCGTCAATTCCCCCTAATAGAGCCCATTGCGTCAAGCGAACCAGCGAGCTTAGCTTGACGCAATTGTTAAACATTCTTATAATATCGGAATGTGGGTTCATGTGGCAAATTTTTTCCTTACAAATATACGCTAAGCATTAAATTTCCAAATCATCCAATGGACTTTTTATCCCTACCCAACCACCTCCAAACAAGCCAACCGCAACAACGCCATATAAGCCAAGCCCTTTTCCTGGGCAAACGCAATATTACGCTCCGGGATGCCTTCCGGGTCAATAAAATGCCGCACCGCCTTGGTAATACTATCCTCGCGCAACAAATGCAACATCGGGTACGGCGAACGGTTGGTGTAATTGGCCGGGTCATCGTCGGTGGCGCCCGCAAAACAATAGGCAGGGTGAAAACTGGCTAACTGATAAATACCCTCATATTCCAGTTCTATGGATAAATCTTCGGCCAATTCAACCAAATCTAAGTAATCGATAAAATCCGGAAATTGCTCGGGAAAGATGAGTAGGGTGGTTTCAATATCGGGCGATGCATCGAGGTAACGCAATTCTTCCTCCACCGCCGAAAGGGCGCTTTTTAGGGTTGCATCCGATAAAACTACATAACGGATGCTTTTGCGCAACATGGCTTTTGCCGCAAACGGACAAAAATTGCAGCCAATCACCACGGAGTTGATCCATTGATTAGTTTGTGCAATGACGGTGGAGGAAGTCATAGGCGAATTATACCTTCTTAGGAGGCAAATCAAATGCCACAGCCTCATGGTCCATATGACCATTGTGCGCGCCATCGCAAAAAGGTTTGTTTTTCGACAAGCCACAGCGGCACAAGCCCAGGGTGGTGCGGCCTTGCAATCCGTACTCGTTACCTTGTGGATCTACAATGATAAAATCGCCTTCTACTTTGAGGGATCCGTTGGAATTAACTGTAATTTTTGTGGTAGACATGGTATGTGCTGAATTTTTCGGCAAGGTAAGCAGGTTTTAATACAACCAGTTCATCGCTTTCGGAAACTCTTTGCCCCAGCGTCCTTCGTTGTGCAAGCCTGTCGGATCTACTTCCAGCCGAACTTGCAAAGCGCCGGCGGGCATCCCGCGTTTTTCGACCGCGTCTTTGAATTTTTTGACGTTGTTGACGGTATTGGAGCCTTCGCGCTCGCCTGCGTACAAGTACACTTTGGTTTCCGGCAATTTGGAAAAATGCTCCGAATCGGTATAAATCCGGGGAGAAACCCACAAAGAAGGCGAGAAAATCATGTATTTTGAAAACACCTGCGGAAACAACATGCCCGCAAAAATGCTGATCAGGCCGCCCATGCTGCTGCCACCAATGCCGGTGTGTTCGCGCCCGGCGAGGGTACGAAAGTTTTTATCAATATAGGGCTTGAGGGTTTCTGCCAGGAATTGGGCATAATCGCGGCCCAGTCCATCGCCCCATTTGTGGGTATCGTAGGGCATAAACTCGCGTATGCGTTCCTTCCCGCCGTGGTCAATGGCTACTACGATCACTTCGCCTTTGCCTTGTTGGGCCAGGGCCGCCAGTTGTTTATCCACCCCCCAGGTACCGAAAGGAGCATCGTCTTCAAACAAATTTTGTCCGTCCTGCAAGTATAATACCGGGTAGCGTTTACCGCTGGTTTTGTAATTCCAGGGCAGCAAAATAGAAATGCGGCGACGGCGACGCAATTGCGGCACGTTAAAACGTTTTGCAACAATCTGTATTTCAGGAAAATACATCGGATTATATGTGCCACTGTGCTGTTTCCACTGGGGCACGAGGTCGCTTACATTACCACGCGGATGCTCAATGTGCCGGTTGGAGGGCGGAAACCCATCATATCCGAGTTCTTCGCCTTCCCAGCCGCCTTTGGTGTATTTATATTCCAGCACCATATTCCGTGGAAAAGATTGCTGAAACGTAAACCGATAATGCCCTTCCCGCACGCGTTTCATCTCATAACGCGCATCGCGGGCCATCCAGTCGTTGAAATTGCCGGCGAGGTACACAGTACGGTCGTCGTCTTGAGGCGTAAAGAGTTCGAGGGTGAGCATGGAAGCAGTTATTCCTGAAGAATGCGTTCCGCTGGCTGCGGCGCTTGCAAATGTCATACGCAATTGTTTGGATGAGCGGTTTGGGCTTATGCTTAGGCAAAACGAATGCCAAGTAACGTCCATCGGCGGTATGCGGATTACATGGGGCAAATATGTACCATCTATGGGGTATGGCCAAAATAAGTTATCCACACTTAACCTGCCCAAAAACACAACTGCGTAACAGCGGCACCGAAGTTCCACTGTTACGCAGTCAGTATATCTTAAAACAACGAATCTACTTGATTGTTTTGGTCAAAAACGACCACAGCAGGTAAGCGGGTGCAATGTGCAAAACGTCGAGTCCCAAGGCCATCACGGTTGGGATACCGGCAAAAAACGGGTTGCCCAGGGTGATCACAAAGACTGCAAGGACGATCCAGGTAAATATCTTTACCGGCTCGGAGGAGAAGCGCAGGAGCAACAGGAAAATCACCAGACCAATTACGCTGGGTAAAATGGTACTGAATATCACGGGTAAAATGGTGATGGTTTGATCGTGGTTTGGACCGATACCGAACCTTGGATCAATAATTTTAAAGGTAAAAAGGGCAAAAAACAAGATGGAATTAATGACAACGGCCAGGCCAATGGCTTTGGCGGCAGCAATTAAAACGGTGGAAGTAGAAACGGGTGTGGACATAAGGCAATTTTTAAAAGGGTGAACGTTGAGGGTATTAATATTTAGTGTTAAAACATCTTTTTGGGCAAAAAAAGGGCTTATTCCCTGAATTTATCCAGTAGATGGGCAAGTTCCATGGCTTCGGCCTCGGTGAGCGCTTTTCCGGGCATTTTTTCCTCGAAAATACCGGATGTTTCGATGTCGGCGAGTAATTTTTTGCCTTTTTCAGATATCGTCACAATGACCATACGACGGTCATCCTGGTGTGCAATACGTTCTGCAAGATCGGCTTGTTTGAGTTTTTCCACCAATCGGCTCACGTTGCTGCTGCGGTCGATCATCCGGCTTTTAATATCCAGGACCGACAAGCCTTTGGGGGCGCTGCCATTCAAAATGCGTAGAATATTGTATTGGGGAGGCGTGAGGCCAAAGGCGCGCATCTGGCGGGTTTGCAAGCAATCCAGCCAACTGGCGGTAAATAAAATATTGAGGAGTGCGCGCGGGTGTGGTGCCAGCGGACGGGTGTTTTTTAATTCGGTTTCCAATTTCATGACGCAAATTTAAGTGTAATAACACTTAATGTCAAGGAGAGTTTAAATAAAAAAAAGAGGTAGCGTCAACTACCTCTTTTTCAATTTTTTATATATTGGATGATTTATTCATCTGCATTCAAAGCATCAAAGTCGAACAACAAAGAGAAACGCAAGGTATTATCCAGTGGGTTTCGGTTGTTGGTGGTGGGCACCAGGTAAGAGAAGTTGAGGCCAAAGATGCTATATTTAACACCCAAACCAACGCTCAGGTATTTGCGGTTGCCTTTCGAATAGTTTTCGTAGAAATAGCCCGCGCGGATGGCAAACTGATCGTCGTACCAATATTCCAAACCAATACTTTTAGTAACCTCTTTCCATTCTTCGGATATGCCACCAGGCGCATCACTAAAGGAAGTGAATACCCCGCGCACAGGCGACAATTCTTTATAGTCAGCGCGACCATTGCCATCTTCATCAATTTCAGGACGCGGCGTTGGCACCAGCAACTTGTTCAAATCGGACGTGATGGTGAAGGTATTGTATTGGTCGAGGTTGACGCGCCAGGCAAAGCCGAGGCCCATGTTGGTGGGCAGGAAGTCGCGGTTAACCGAATTGGTGTAAGTAATTTTAGAACCCAGGTTGGTGATGGCCAAACCAATAGTCAAGTCGCTTTTTTGGCTGATAATTTTCAACGGCGTTTTGTACGTCATCGAAATATCGGCAGCACCTGCAATACCCGGCTTGATTTCATTGCCTTCTACAACCCGGCCAGTGGCAAGGTTGGAGTAGATAAATTTGGCGCCAATGGCTGCCGAAAACTTATCGGACAATTTACGGGAGTAGGCACCAGTAAGTTCCCATTCGTTGGGATTGCCACTTCCGAGCGATTGACCGTTTTCGTCGGTGAAGTCGATACTACCCAGGGAGAAATAACGCAATCCGAAACCGATAGCCTGAAATTTATCCAGTTTTACGTAACCCGACAGGTAAGCCAGGTACACGTCGGTCAAACCCAAATTGCGCATCCAGGGGGTATAAGTAGCCGAAATTGCTACGTTTTTATCTGCAAATGCCAGTTTTGACTGGTTGTAGTGCATGCCGTTTGGATCTGCAGAGGTGGCTACACCCACATCGCCCATCGCGCCGCCACGGGCATCCGGAGTGATGCGCAGAAAAGGAACCGCTGAAGTTACGGCATTCGCACAACGCTCGCCGGTGATAGGGTTAACGCCATCTATACATTTCGCTTGTTGCGCCTGTACCACGGTTCCGGCTAATAATAAAATGACGCAGGATAAAACCGGTGCGAGCAAATTTTTCATGTGTGCATTTAATTTTTAAAGATCATCTTTAACCGCTACAAAAGGCTAAATCCTGATCTCAGTGTTAGGTTTACGTCTGTTTTTCTCAAAATCACGCAAAAATACATTTTTCTTGCGTGTTGTGATAAGATGACGCGCTTCGATAGGACCAGGTTGCCTGTATCCTGCAAAAATCACTACTTGAGGATCACCAATTTTTCAAAATCGCTCTCCGCCGTCACGCTTGTTCCCGCAACATCCGTGCCACGCACCTTCACGCGGTACACATACACGCCGCGCGCAAGCACATCGCCGTACTCATCGCGGCCATTCCAGTTGATATCGGTTACCCGGAAGCCATCGGTTGGAGCGCTGTGGAAAATGGTTTTTACCAATTTGCCCGAAACACTGAATATATTGATCTGCACATCCAATACTTGTCCGGCCAGGTTGTGGTCAAACTGAAAATTGGTGTTGGTTGTAAATGGATTCGGATAATTGAGTACATGGTCCAGTGCCACTTTTCCATCTTCAGCCACCACAAATTCGGTGTACCCCACGCCCGGATTGTTGGCAATGTCCCAGCCTTTTACCGACAAAGTGTGCCGTCCCGGACTCAGGTTGCGCAGCGGGTAAATGGCCTGACCACTGCGGTAATCATCTTGCGCACTTTGGTAAAAATCGTTTAAAACTACGGTTTCCAGCACGTTTCCATCCAAAACCGCGGTCAAATCATGCCCTAAACTCGCACCCGTCACGTTCATGCCATAATCATCGGAGCATTTTACCAATATTTTCGGATCCAGGTTGGTCACGCCACCAAATACAAATGCATCGGTATTGAGGTAGGGCTGTATGAGTGGTGCCTGATCGTCTTTAATTAAATTCGCATTGCCGCCAATAATCAAATTGTCCTCTGCGCCCGCAGCATCCAATGGGGTGCCATTATCTGCATAATAGCTGATTTTCCCTTTGCCAAACGCGTAATTGATGTCTTTGGGAATGATAAATTTGATTTTAAAATTGCCGTTGGTAACAGTTGCACTTCCTTTAAAAATGACATTGCGTTGTACCGTAAAGGTCCGTACATACGAACCGGCATCTTGTCCGAGGGTTTGCAAATTTTGCGCCTTATCAAACAGGGTCACATTCACTTTTCCGTTAAAATTGCTCAAAATATTGCCCAGGGTATCGGTTACAATACCTTCAATTTCCACCGGCATCAAGGCTTTCAGGGTGTCGGGCTGACCTTGCGTGATGGATTTGCCATTTATTTTGGTGGTAGATACCCGATAATCGGGCAAGGCCAGGTACATGGCCGGGTCGCCCAAAAGCGTAAAACGCCGTGCATTGTCTTCGCCTGATACAGAAGGGGCATTTTTAGCCGCTTGCAGGGTTGCGCCGATGGTTTTATACACACCGTTTTCGCGTTTGAACAGCACATTTTGTACTGCATCGGTAAGCCGTTCGTTTCCGTCGATGTACACCGCGCGTACGGTCGTAAAGAGGGCTACTGCCCCGGATTTTACCTTAATGAGCGCTTGTTCGCCGCCGGTGAGGTTCGTATAGTCGTCGTATCCGCCAAAAGAACAGGTCGCGGTAATGATCAAAGGGTAGCGGTTGGGGTTTTCCCAGCCTGCAATGTCGTTGTTGTCGACCACCCGTTCTTGCGCCCAGCCGCGTGGACCGCCGTGGCCAATGTAGTTCATGACGAGCATGCCCTTAAATACATCAGAGTTGATGGCCGTTTTGGCATCCGGGTACCGCTGACCGGCAGAAGTTGCCACTTGTTGGTAAGCATCGAAATACACTTTTTCGATGTTAAACCACTTTTCCGTTTGGGCCGTTTGAATGGCCAATTTGTCGGCCTGGTCGATGTGTGGATTGCCGTCTTCATCATCGGCGATAAAGAGGGAGCGCTGGCGCCAATCGCCCAAAGTGGCCGGATTTTTCTCGTAATCAATGATTTTATCTACCACAGCTTGCGCATCGGTGGTGTTGCGGGCAATAATGCGCCCTGCTGCCACGTCGAGCAAACCGCCTTTGATGCTAGCACCGTCTTCCGGACTCAGCAATGCATAAAAATCGTCAGAAGGGTAGGCCGTAATGGGAGAGAATGATTCCGGTGTTTCGTACACCGGGATAAAGTCTTTGTTATCTGCGCTGTTGGTGTTGTTTTTAGGGTCAAATGAGCCATCGCCAAACAGCAACAGGTATTTGAATTTAGACGGATTGCGTTCAAACAGCATGCGGGCGAAATCGCGGATCGCCACAATGTCTTTCGCCCCGGAGGAAAACTCGTTAAACACCTGGTTTACGTTTACCGAAGCCACCGTCAAGCCGCTGAAAGATTTGCGGTGTTCGGCCAGTTCGTTGGCCTGTTTTTCAAATTCAGGGTGGTAAATGATAACCATATCTACATTGTCGATGCCATGCAGGTTTTGGTTGGCAACCGCGCCCAACGCAACTTCCGGTTTCGGGAAGGCTGCATTATCGAGGTAGGCAATATAGTTGCGCAGGATATTTTTGGTGGCAGCGCCAAAACTCACGACGCCGTTGTTGTTGGTAAATTGTTGTTGTACAGGCACTTGTGGGTTGGTAAGGTCCCAGATGGTCACATTACCTGTTACGCCCGACAAAATGAAATTCACGGCATCCTGGTCGATGGTTTGTACATCGCGGAATTCCATCCATTGTCCGTCCATAACCAGGCGGCGGCGGGCATTTACTTCTATATAGTCGATCCAGCCTTCGCTTTGTTGGCTTACATCCGGGTATTCGAGGCTCAGGTTTACTTTATCGCCATCAGGTTTAAAAGTGCCGGTAAAGATCGTATTAGCGGCATACGATGCTTCATTGTTGCTCACACTCACCGCAGAAATGGTTCGGTTGAAGGTGGTTGCGTCGGCGGTTAGGCGCACCGTTTGTCCAACGCCGCTTCTTCCGGCAAATTCCGCTCTGATGCGGGCGGTGCTGTTGGCTTCGAGGTTGGGGAAGTTCATTTCGTAGCTGCGCTGGCGGGTTTGGAAGAAATAATCGCCAAACCAGCGGCGGCCAGAACCGGTACCGGTACCTGAGAAGTTGAGCAGATTTACCTTTTCATCTTCAATGCGGCGTACATCGTCGAAGGTGGTGGTATTGATGCTTGCGGGCACGCTTGCTTGCTGTCCGACCCGCAAACCTGTGCCTGGAACGCCCGTTTTAATAAAATAATAGGCTGCGCCGTCGTATAAATGCTTGCGCACCACCAATTGCGGATCGCTTGTGCTGGGCCGGTACACCCAAGGGTTGGGGCCAACGGCATAAAACAGGATATAATCGCCGCTGTCGAACTTGCCATCCGATTCGCCGACCACTTGGATGGCGTTTTCGGTCAGGTCGTCGGGCCGGGCGTCTGCATTTTTTTCCGACAGCATATTGCCGCCATTGCCGTACAGGCGGATGCTGCGCGGGTCAATATTGTCGAGGTTGCTGATGCCCAGGGTGGTTTTCAGGAACGTATAGTCCAATTTATAAATGCTGGAGCCGGTAACGCCAAATTTGTACAGGGTACCGTCTGCCAGGGCTGAGTTATAAGTATTCGGTCCACCGCGGTCCGTTGCGCCCACGGGCAGCGCTTTTATATTGATTTGCAGGGTAAATTGGGTAACCCGTTCGATTTTGTTGCCGGATTTGCGGGCCGGTATAAAGCGGACTCGGCCCCAGTACCGCGTGCCTTCCTGCTCTACAAAGGTGCTGATGTTGAGGTTTTCGCTCAAAAAAGCATCATCTGCACTGGTTTTTTTGTTAAAAACCTCGTAGTTGGCCGAAATCAGGGTAGCCGTTATTTCGGATGGACCTTGCAGGGCGATACGCTCGGAAAAAACAGGTAAACTGGGCGTCTCATCGCTGAAGGCACTTTCCTTGAAGCGCCAGGATTCGAGGGTTTCGCCGTCCGAAAAAGTATGTATCCGGGGGGCACTTTCCCATTCTATGTTTTTTTGCAGGGTAATGCTGTTTTGTGCCGGCAGGATGTAGGCGGCAGCGATCAAAAGCAGGATAAACCAGTATTTCATATCTTTCATTGCTTGGATAGATTTCAAGGATAAAGGCGCAGGATGGCCCGCTTAGGTTGCCCGTAAAAAAGCATAAGGGCGAATGCTTGAACAAATGAACAAAGAATTAGATCGAATGGCCAAGGAGAAAATACCGAAATGCATAAAATTGGCACGATACTTTTCATGGGCTTGTTTTACTTTCGCCGCTTCAGAATCGTCCTTACCAATTATTTATGACCACACCACGTATCTTGATTATCGGCGCCGGCGGCCAAATCGGCGCTGTATTGACCTCCGCTTTGCGCCAGGCGTACGGAAATGACAACATTATTGCCACGGATGTGCGCGATTTGGGCCAGCAAGCCGGTCCGACCGAAATCCTGAATGCCCTGGATGGCCCGGCTTTAGATGCCTTGGTGCAAAAGTGGAACATTACGCAGATTTACCACCTGGCAGCCATTTTGAGCGCAACCGGTGAAAAAGACCCCATGTGGGCTTGGAATATTAACATGAGCAGTTTGTTTAATGTGCTTGAAACGGCGCGCCAACGCAAACTGGATAAAGTGTATTTCCCATCGTCCATCGCGGTGTTTGGCGAATCCGCCGACCGTACTTTAACGCCGCAAACCGAAGTGCTCATTCCGGCCACGGTGTATGGGATTAGTAAGGTGGCGGGTGAGAACTGGGCCAATTATTATTACCACCGGTATGGTTTGGATGTGCGTTCGCTGCGCTACCCGGGCATTGTGGGGTATCAAAGCATGCCAGGCGGTGGCACCACCGATTATGCCGTGGATATTTACCACTATGCAGTGCGCAATGAGCCTTATACCTGTTTTTTGAGTGAAAACACGCGTTTGCCTATGTGTTATATGGACGATGCGATTCGTGCTACCTTAGAGCTGATGGATGCGCCTGCCGAAAAACTGACCGTGCGCACCAGTTACAACCTGGCGGGCATGAGTTTTACCCCGGCCGAGATTGCGGCGAGCATTCAACAGGAGATTCCAGGATTTCAGATTTCGTACGCGCCCGATTTCCGCCAGGCCATTGCCGATTCCTGGCCCGGCGCAATTGACGATTCCGCTGCGCGTGCAGACTGGGGCTGGAAACCGCAATACGATTTGGCGGGCATGACGCGGGATATGATTTTGCATTTGCGGAAATAAGGGGGGGGATTTGGGACTTTGGTAAAATCTATTTAAATTTGATCCTTTATATTCGGAAAATGAACAGACTCGAACTATTTGTACCAGCGATCATTAAACTTTGTGAAATGCACAAGGTTAAAAGTTTGTATGCATTTGGCTCCGTTTTGACAGACCGTTTCAATAAAGAGAGTGATATTGACCTAATTGTGGATTTTTCAAATATTACGGTTGAAGAATATGCAGATAACTACTTCGACTTCAAATTTGCACTCCAAGATATGCTCAAAAGGCCGATTGATCTTTTAGAGGAAAAAGCGATAAAAAACCCATATTTTATACAGTCTATTCATCAACAAAGGCAACTTGTTTATGGACAATGAAATTAAAGTATGGCTTTATGATATTTTGAATGCCATTTCGGAAATTGAGAGTTTCCTCCAGGGAAGCACGATGGATTTTGCAATATATCAAAGCGACTTGCGCACCAAACGCGCTGTTGAGCGGAACATTGAAATAATTGGAGAAGCGCTCAGTCGAATTTTAAAATGAGATGAAACGATTTTAATTTCAAATTCTAGGAAAATTGTCGATACAAGAAACAGGATTATACATGGGTATGACACTGTTTCAGATGACATAATTTGGGGGATTGTAATCAAGCATCTTCCAATTTTACATTCAGAAATCCAATCCTTATTGGACGCGTAGAAATGTACCCCCCACTGCAACAAGGCTAATGTGTGAATGCTGCAACTTTTCCCTGTAATTATGTAATATCTGGTGCTTATAAGCAACCGAACTTTGGCGCGGAAAACCGTTGCACAAGGTACCGTTTAAGATGAAAAATCAAGTAATAAAACGCATGTTTGTAGTACTACTGACAACACTTTTAGCATTCATATTAATAATCGCCTGCATTTTAATAATATACAGCCCAGGCAAAATCGAACCAATTTTAGATGATTCCGGCCAACCTGTTCCTGGGTCAATTTCCGAAAAAACATTCATCGACATTGGTGGTGTGCGACAAGGGATGTTTATTCGAAGTAAAAATAGCAATAACCCCGTTTTGCTTTATGTACACGGCGGACCTGCTTTTCCCAATTATTTCCTGTTTGACCAATATAAACCCGGACTTGAGGAGTATTTTACCGTTTGCTATTGGGAACAACGGGGCGGTGGCCTGTCGTACGCTGCCGAAGTTAGCCCGGAAAGCATGACTTTCAACCAGTTCGCCTTGGATGCGGTGGAGGTGACCAACTACTTACGCGATCGTTTTGGCAAGGATAAAATTTATTTGATGGCCCATTCAGGCGGAACACCAATCGCCTTGCTGGCCGCTTCCCGCAACCCCGAATTGTATAATGCATACATCGGGATGGGCCAAATTACGAATCAAACGGAATCGGAAAAGATGGCGTACACCTATATGTTGGATAAATATGCAGCAGCTGGTAACCAAAAATCCATCCGAAAATTATCGAGATACCGCGTTTTAGAAGCAGATTCCAACGTTATTTCCTTCTACAAATCGGCCATACGAGATCAAGCGATGCATGAACTGGGAATTGGAACCACGCACCAAATGCATTCGGTATTTTGGGGTGTTTTCGTGCCGGTTTGGACTTGTAAAGCGTACACTTTGCGGGAAAAGATCAATATTTGGACCTCCAAGTTCTCATTTTTACCCAAAACAAACCTGATCCATGAACTGCTCGAAACCGATTTTACGGTTCAGGTTCCCAAACTGGATATTCCGGTGTACTTTTTTAGCGGTAAATATGACTTAACGGTCAATGTCAATTTGGCCAAAGCGTATTTGACTAAACTTCAAGCGCCGTTAAAAGGGTTTTATACGTTCGAAAATTCGGCGCACAGCCCCTTGTTTGAAGAGTCTGCGCGGGTAAGACAAATTATTGAAAAAGATATTTTAAAGGGCACCAATAATTTGGCAGATAAAAATTCTGCAATAGGTCTAATGTGGTAATTGTACAACTTAATTCCAGCATTGTGTAACATGGAGGGTTTACCAAGGATGCAACTTTGCGGCGTTGAAAGCCTATTCGTTTCAGTATATCAAATACCAAACCATGAAAATCCAATTGAGTACCGATAAAACCATCCATGGGAATGAAAGCCTGCATGCGCATTTTACCTCCTTCATCGCAACAGAACTCGATCAATTGAAAAACTAAAACATGCCTTGGATACCACCATTGGCCGCAACGAAAACCATTCAAAAAACTAAATCATGAAAATATCCATCGGAATTACCGATCCTAATCGCCAAACAGTTGCCCTCGAATTATCAAAAATATTAGCGGATGAAACGGTGCTGTATATTAAAACGAAAAATGCACACTGGAATATTGAGGGCGCCGATTTTTTTGATAAACACAAGTTTTTTGAAACCCAATTCGGGCAATTAGACGAGATCATTGACAGTGTTGCCGAGCGTATTCGTTCTATTGGGCATTATGCGCCCGCTACCTTGAAATCTTATTTAGGTTTGACGCACCTCACTGAAGCAAGCAGTGAAAAAAATGACAGCCATGGATTTATCAAAGAATTGTTGGAAGACCACGAAAGCATCATCATCGTATTAAGGGAACACATCAAATCGTTTACAAGTGTATTGCATGATGCGGGTTCCAGTGATTTTGTAACCGGACTGATGGAAACGCATGAGAAAATGGCTTGGTTTTTACGGGCGCATTTGGAGGGTTAAAAGAACATCGAACACCGAATATTGAACACCGAATTATGAAATGGGGAGGGTATTTCCTGGCCCCATAAGCGCTAAAAACAAGTGCATCGCACCCAATTTCGACATTCGAAATTGGGTGTTCGATATTCGGTGTTCAAAACCCCGCTCCTTCCAGTGTTGGGTTCATAAAAAATTAACCCTCCAAAATACCATCAAATTACCCAAATTCATTAACTTGCGCAAGATTTATCCGTTTTAATACCCACTGCGCTTCATTTATTTATACTTTAACTTAACTATTTCCAACTGATTTACCGACTGGTAGGTCATAATCCTTTCCGCCTCCGATGAAATTACACAACGTCCCAACTTGTGTAGCTTTCCTGTTATTTTGCCTCTCCGCAAATGCACAGGACCCTGCACTCTCGCAATTTTTTGCCAACCGAACTTACCTCAATCCTGCTTTTACCGGATTGGAATCTGGGCTGCAACTCACTACCTCTGCCCGCAATCAATGGCTTGCTGCCGACAAAGGCTATAATTTTTTTGCCGCAACCGCCGAATGGCAGGAACCCTGCTGGCGTTCGGGCTTTGGCCTCACGCTCACGCACGCGCAGGAAGGTTTGGCACCTTTGGTATCGTCTTCAGCGGGTTTTTTGTACAGTTATGTGGTCCCAACTACCCGTGGCAACTGGCATGTTGGCTTAAAATATACCTACAACCAGCGCCGACTCGATTGGAGCAGCCTTACCTTTTCCGACCAATTAGATCCTGTTTTTGGCAATATTTACGGCTCGGCAGTCGCGGCAGGCGCCGAAAAGGTGACTTTTCACGATTTTTCGTTCGGCCTGGTGCGGCGCTGGGACAGTAAAATTAAAAGCCGGGGCAGCAAGATGTACAGTTTGCGCTCGCACGTTGGCCTCGCGATCAACCACGCTGCAAGTTTGTTCGGGCAAGGTCCCGATGAATCCTTCCTGCAAACCGGCGTCGAAGTGCCCGCGCGCATCACGTTTCACGCCGGCACCATCATTCCGCTCCAGTTTTTGCAGGGCGTTGGACGCAAAATTACCCTCTCTCCCAATATGCGCTTCGAATCACAAGGCGCTGATCCACTGAATTTTAACAAAAGTCTTACCCTGTTTTCCGGGGGTGTGTACGTCATTTTTCTCAACCAGTTTACCCTGGGTGGATTGTACAATTCCCGAGCGCCCTTCGCTGGGGCCAAACACACCAATTACTTCACCTTTTCGGCCGGTTTTTCCAGCCAGCCGCAAGGAGCACAAAAGGATGTGTTTTACCTGGGCCTGAGTGTGGATGTGAATGCCAGTGGCCTGGGCATCCGCAGCAACAATGTGTACGAACTCAATTTGCGCTATGCTTTCCGAGGCTTTAAGTCTTTTTGCGACCGCGGGCTGGGCAATGGCGCGGGCAGAGGCGGCGGCCGGGGCAAAAAATCGAACCGCAGCAAGGTACTCGACTGTCCACATTTTGCTTATTAATCCGTTGGTCATCCACGATTAATATTTGTATTCATCCAAGTTTTCCTGTCAATTTTCCCAAAAATTGTTCACTATGAAATATGCTGTTTTAATCGCCTTATGCTGCTTCGGTAGCCTCCTCCAAGCCCAAAATAATAACCCCACCATTGCGCCTTGCGATGGCATGCAAACCGTGTGCGCTACCGGACCCACCTACAATGTGTGCGTCAACATCGTACTCGACCAATCGTATGCAAACCTCAGTAAAATAACCAGTTACGAAATAAAGTGGGGCGATGATTCTCCCAGTACGATCATTCAAACGAATGGCGGACAAGCACAACCGCCGCAGTATCACACCTTCGACCTGGCTGATTTTTACAATACCTGTCAGGAAAAAAAGGAGTTTTACATCACGTTGCTGACCAACCATACGCCCAATACGATCCAGCAAACCAACAGTATTTTCATTTTAACGATTTTGAATCCACCCATCGCGGGCATTGTTTTGGCAGATGCGGTGCTTTGTACGGGCGAAAGTGTTGCGCTGGCCGATAGTTCTTGTCCGGCCGGTTTTTGGAATTCCAACTGGAGTTTTGGCGACGGCACCAACCTGGAAAACTCCATCCAAACCACGCATACCTACAACATGCAAGGGACGTACATCGTAACCCACTCTATTACAAACAGTTGTGGCTCGGATACGACAACTAAAATCGTTTCCGTATTTGATGCGGCGGTCGCGGATGTAAAAGTGGATTCGGGCGCTTTAAACGGCAATTCGGGCGTAATTTGCCTCGGCGGCGGCGGAATTGTCAAGTTAAATGCGGGCGCTTCTCAAAATGGCGTTTTTTACACCTGGACCGTCACCCCTGCCACGGGCTGGGAATGGTGGCCGCCTTCCATTCCGCCACCCACACCCGCGCCCACGGGCCCGCAACCGAGCATTCGTTTTCTGGAGCCGGGTACGTACACCATCAAGGTGCGGGTGAACAACCTGTGCAATTCCCCCAGCGAAAAAACCATCGAAATCAAGGCCGTACAAGCGCCCTTGCTCAATTTAGCGCCACAACCCGATGATTGTCAGGTCTTAATGTACACCCCGAGTCCACTGGTGCCCGGGGCAAAATACAAGATCAACGGGGTAGAAACCAGCACTTTTCCGGTTTCTTTGCCCATTTCTGCCAATCCTTACGCCATCGAGGCCACCCTCACCAACGAATGCGGGGCCCAAACCCAACGCGATACGTTCAACCTGTTCACGGCGCAAGATGTGGCTATTACGGCCCCCGATTCGCTGCTCACGGTATGTACAGGCAGTGCGCCCATCGTATTGAGCGCGGCACCAACGGGAGGTACTTGGAGCGGACAATTTATCAGCCAGGCCGCCGGAAATACCATTTTTACCCCCACCACACCGGGTTTATATGTCCTGAAATACACCCGCGGCGGCGGCATTTGTTTGCGCACGGACCAGGTAAGCATCAAGGTAGAGCAATTGTACAACCTGCAACTGACGCCCCAACCCGATGAATGCGATTTTGTAAACTACAGCCCGCTGCCCAAGGACCCCAATGTGCAATACACGATCAATGGCGTGCCGCAAACGAGTTTTCCGGTGAACTTGCAAGTTTCAAATACGCCGTACATCATCGGCGCATCGGCCACCAACGTGTGCGGCACGCGGACCTTGGCCGATACGTTTGCCATTCTTTCGGCCACACCAGTACAGATCACTGCCCCAAAAGATACTTTGGTTTGTCAAAATTCGGGCGTACTCACGCTGGCGGCCGAACCTGCGGGCGGCACCTGGCAGGGCCAAAATGTCTCTGGATCGGTGTTTAATCCGGCGGCAGGGGGCATTTTTCCCGTCATTTACATTCGAGGAACCGGCAATTGCGAGCGCCGCGACACGGCACGTATTGAAGTAGTTTCGGTCAATATAGAGGCCGGAAACGACGTCTCCAAATGTGTTTCCGACCAGGCTTTTGTGCTCAGCAGTCCGACCCCTGCTGCGAGCGGGGTGTGGATTGGAACGGGGGTAAACAGCGCCGGCAATTTTGATCCTGCTGTGGCGGGGGTAGGCAATTTCGTGCTCAATTATCAAATCACCGATACCGTGTTGGGTTGCAGTTTCCGCGATTCGCTGTTGGTGGCCGTGCATCCTTTGCCGCAATCTGACTTTGAACCACCGCTGAATACCTGCATTGGCACCGAAATACAGTTTAAAAACCTCTCCCAAAGCGCATTTGCCTCCGAATGGGACTTCGGCGACGGCAAAATATCCACCCTGGAAGCGCCCAAGCACACCTACAGCGATACGGGCACTTTTACCGTAAAATTGCGCGTCACCACCGAGTTTGGTTGTTCGGATGAAAAAACGCGCACCGTGTTTGTCACCCGCCCGCCCAACGCCTTTTTTACGCCTTCGGCAAATGAAGGTTGCGCGCCGCTTTCGGTGTCTTTTCAAAACGAAAGCAACGGTTATCAGGCCCAATATGCCTGGAAAATCGGCAATTTGCCCCTTGATACCGCTTTTACCCCGGCTCCGCTGCTGTTGCCCGGCGGCACGAAAGACACCTTTTACATCGTCACCCTGACGGCCAAAAACCTGTGCGCGGAAAAAACCTGGACCGATTCTATCCGCGTGCGCCCCTTGCCCATTGTGGTATTTGGCACGGCAACGGATACCATTTGTACCGGCGGGAAAATCGTTTTTGCCAACACCAGCGCGGGTTTGCCCACGGCTTTTTTCTGGGATTTTGGCAATGGCCAAACGTCCACCGATTCGATTCCGCAACCGATGGAGTACAGCACCGATACCTTGTTTAAAACCTATACCATCCGGCTGATTGCCACCAATGTATGCGGCGCGGATACCCTGGAACACGATATTACCGTACGTCCAGTGGAAGTGCGGGCGTTTTTCAATGTGCCCAATTTGTCGGGTTGTCAGCCTTACACAGCCCAGTTTACGAGTTTTGCCACCCCGGGCGCCCTGATTTCCTGGGATTTTGGCGACGGGAATACTTCCGGAACCAAAAATCCGCAGCATACTTTTCAGGCACCGGGTACCTATTTAGTGGTCCAAAAAGCGGCCGATGGTTGCGGGTTCGACAGTACGTCCGCCTTGATAACCGTCCATCCGGCCCCGAAAGTTTCTTTTGATTTTAAAGCCCAATTCTGCCTGAACGACACCCTCCAATTCAACAATACCTCCCCAGATGTGCTTTCGAGTATCGTTTGGGATTTTGGCGACGGCGATTCCTCGTTTTTGTACAGTCCCAGCCATGTTTACGACAGTATTGGGACCAAAATGGTGGTGCTCACGGGCGTTTCGGCGGCGCATGGCTGCAAAACTACCATCAGCAGTCCGGTGACCATTTTGCCGCTACCGGATGTGCGGTTTAGTTTTGATACCCCCGATGGTTGCGTGCCCCTGACCGTAAAATTTCAGAACCAATCGAATGCGCCGAGTTATTTCGCCTGGAATTTTGGCGATGGCAATACCTTATCGGGTCCCGCGCCCACGCACACGTACCTGCAGGCGGGACAATTTGAAGTAAAACTAACCGGCATCGACCAGCAGGGTTGTCGCAACGACACCATTTTGCGGTACATCACCGTACACCCCAAGCCTAACCCGGATTTTGAGATACAAAAAGAAAGCTTGTGCGGCCTACCCACCGTGGTGCAATTTGACAACAACAGCACCGATGCGATTGAATATCAATGGACTTTCGGCGATTCCAGCGGCGCAACGCCCCTCAACAATCCGCAGCACAGTTACACCGAGGCGGGCGATTACACGGTGCGGCTCACGGCCCTCAATGCCTTTGGCTGCCGCGATACCACCGAAAAAATGCTCAGCGCCTACGCCCAACCTGTGGCCGATTTCGCCTGGGACCCCGAAAAAGGCTGCGCACCACTGACCGTCAACTTTGAAAACCTGTCGACCAACAACACCGACGCCAACTGGATTTTTTCCGATGGGGGGCAGTCGGTTTCCGTGCCTGCTACCACCCACACGTTTTACAATGCCGGCAAATTTGGCGCAACCCTCATCGTCAGCCACCGCCAGGTGTGTTTCGATACCATCACGCTGCCCAACATCATCGAGGTGTACCCGCGCCCGAGCGCCAATTTCTCCTTTTTAGAAATTCCGACCGATCCGCCATCCGGGCAATTTGCCTTCACCGATCTTTCCCTCGATGCCGTGCGCTGGTTGTGGACTTTTGGCGATGGCGATACCTCGGAAGTACAAAACCCCACCCATCGGTACTATTCCAATGGCGTAAAATGGGTAAAACTCACGGTTTTTGGCAAAAATGGTTGTCCAAACGACACTCTTTTGCCCATTTATCCGGAAGCGATGCACCATATCTTCATCCCGAATGCCTTCACGCCGGGCCTGGAAAACGGCGAAGCGGCTTTGTTTCAGCCCAAAGGCGTGGGTTTGCGCGAATTCAATGTAGCCGTTTATTCCAGTTATGGCCAGTTGTTGTGGTCGTCGGACAGCGATGCCCTGCAAAACGGACAACCGGGCAAGGGTTGGGACGGCCGCTACAAAGGCGTGTTGATGCCGCAGGATGTGTATACCTGGGAAGTAAAACGCGCGATTTTTGAGGATGGCACGAGTTGGGGCGGGAAACGGGTGGGATCGGTTACGTTGATCCGGTGATTTTTGATGCGGGGAGGTGACACCTCGGGAGGTTGATGCTTGAGGTGACACCTCAGGAGGTTGATGCTTGAGGTGACACCTCAGGAGGTTGATGCCTGAGGTGACACCTCGGATGGTTACCGATCGAGGTGTCACCTCCCTCCACCCCGCCCCTACAACAAAACAAATACAAACAATCAATAAATTTACAATCCCAAACGTATATTTGTGCGTGTTAAAATACCCTGTTTTGTATATAGGTATGCTTCATAAATAATTACAATTCGTTTTTTCCAACCTAAAATGATAGACCGTATCCGACAACATTTAAAAATACTGGTTGGCGATAATCGCCTCGACCAGGTTTTTAGTTTGTTGCACGATAAGGTAATCCACTCAAAATCAGACCGGTACAACGACCTGATTCTTATTCAAAGCAAACATAGCAACCATAGTCGGGCAGGCATTTTAGGCCTGATCGATTTTAAAGACAAAAGTGTTTCCTTTAACACCACCAACGAAGCCTTGCTTTGGCTGATCGATAAAATCCAGGAAGAAGACCTGCACCCCGACCTGCGGGTGAAAATGGCAGGGCATAAATCCATTCCAGAATACCACGCCTTTACTTGCGACCGATTTGACCAACGGGAGCAATGTCAGATTGATGCGTTGGAAGCGCCAGAAAATCAGAAGATATTCTTGTATTTCTTGTATGGTGATACCCGGCAGGCCCATAAAAGTCTGTACGCGTGCATTGGGTACGAATCCTGTGACATGCTGTGCAACCCCTTGGAAAATATAGCTACAGATAAAAAAGTAGCCTTTCGCAAAATCATGCCGAGGGTGAGTCAAAACAAAACCCTTTTCCGGCTTTCGGTGGCCAAGGAGTTGTTTGCCCAATTTTATCCATCTATTCCCGGCAATGTAAAGTTTCAAACAGGAAACCTTCAACAGTTATTAGACAGTCCGACCATCAAGGAACTGAAGCCCACCGACAATGTATTTGTGCTGCTGACCATGGATGTAGCCAACTGGAACAAGGACCTGACGCCAGATTTGGTAGAAGACTTTATAAAATCCTACCTGATGGTGGATTTACCGCCGGAATCGCCGCGTTTCTTCTTCTTTTTTGGGGTAGAATACCAAAAAAATGACCCCAAAAAGCGCGAAGAAGTAGCCGAAGCCATTCAAAACCGCAAAAGTGGCGGCAATACCATGGAGGAATTGCTGCCCGTAACAAAAAATGATGTGACGGGCTGGTTCAGCACTTATCGAGATACGATGGTGGGACCTGGTTTAGAAGCCAAAGACCTTACAAACGATCATTTCACGGACGCAGGACCCTTCGATATGCTGGAGGTGGAAGCCAAACTGAACGAACTCATCCTGTTGTTCAACAAAGGCTTTGTATTGGCCGATCAACTGTTTAAAAATCGATAAATCAAGCGGGCTGCACGCCCGAAAAACGATATATTATGGCAAAATACATACCCAGCGACGCACAAATTTACGCCTTGGAGGCAGCGTACGACATGAACCTGCCGCTGCTCATCACGGGTGAGCCCGGTACCGGCAAAACTGAAATGGCCGAATGGGCACTCGCCCACCTGAGCCAAAAATACCCAAACGCTTTTCACCCGGAAGTGCTGCGTTTCGTGACCAAAACGGTTTCCAAAGCTTCCGACCTGTTTTATACCTACGATGCGCTTTCGCATTTCCAGGAGGCAAACCTGCGCCGCAATTCCGAAGTGGAACTCAAAGCAACCGAACAATTTATCCGCATCGAAGCCTTTGGACAGGCCATCGCCTATTCCGATCCTTCCAAAATGGCGTTTTCCGAAAAATTCGGCCTCGATTTACCCGCCAAGCCCCTGCATTCGGTGGTGTTGATCGACGAGGTGGACAAAGCTCCGCGCGATTTCACCAACGACTTGCTCGACGAACTGCTGAATTACCGCTTTCGCATCCGGGAATTACCCGGATTTGAAGCAAAAAAAGGTTCAGAAGCCAAAATCGTGGTGATCCTTACCTCCAATTCGGAAAAAAACCTGCCCGACGCCTTTTTACGCCGTTGTGCCTTTTTCCACATCCGCTTTCCGGAAGGGGAACTGTTGCGCAACATCGTACAAGCCCATTTGGCAGGGCGCACCACCACCACGGGCGAGGCATTTGACCGCTTATTGAAGTTTTTTGAGGATGCCCGCGAAAAATCGGTGCGCAAGGCACCCGCAACCGCTGAATTGATTGCCTGGCTCGAAATTTTGGGCAAACGCGGCTATTTTGAAGAAAATAACATCGAAAAGCGCCGAAAAATGCTCGAATACAACCTTTCTTTTTTGGTGAAAACCAAAGACGACCTGGAAGCCATCCAGGATTTGCTAAAAAACGCTGCACTCTAAAACATGGCCCAACAGCCGCCTATACCACCTTTGCCGCTGGAGCAGTTTTTTGCACAGTTGCACGACGCCGGGTTCAAAATGGACACCCGACGCAAGCTGCGACTATTGCAACTGCTCGACCGCAAAGGCGCCGAATGGGTGGGAAATGTGCAAGACCTGAAATACGGCTTAGCCCCTTTTGTTGCTTCTAATGCCGAGGAACAAAGGCAGTTTTATTTGTTTTTTGACGAATTCTGGGAAAAATGCCAGTTAGATGCGGATCATTGGGCCGAAAATGGCTTGAAACCGAAAGCCAAGACACCACCACCCAATTTTTGGAAACAATATGATTGGGTGTTACCCGCCATAGCCATCGTTTGCGCCAGTATCGTACTGCTGGTTCGGTTTTTCCAGCCAGAACACCGTATTTACAAGAAAATTGAAATAGATTCCCTGTTGCCCAAGGGCCGTTTATTCGAAGGGCAAGCCTGGCAATTCAATTTAACCGATACCACCGAGCTCGCGCCCGATTCGGTGCATTGGGAAATCCGCCACGGGCTTGACGGTGCAAGTCAGGCAAGCGGCAAAGGCCTGCATTTCAACTGGACGGCTGCCGGGTACCAAAAAAATGTGTTTTTGTTGGTAAATGCTGGGATGCGCGGGCAGGACACCCTCCCCATTCCAGTACATTGTGGCGATGCGCCCGTTTTAACTGGGCTCCAACTGCCCAAATCGCCCCTGACCGCAGGCCAATCCTACCGTTTTTCCGTAAAACCGCCTGCGAAGGCCCGGGTCTTTTGGGTTTTTGCCCGAAAAGACACGGTTTGGGCCAACACTGCCCAATACCAATTCCGCGAAGCGGCATTCGGTTATGCAAAATGCGTGGCCTACCACGACCGGCAAGATTGTTACACCGACACGCTTATCCAGTTTCAGGTGGGCAATAATTTGCCGATTTTGCCCATTACGCCCTTGAAACAGCCTGGTCCACCCGTGGCATACCGCCTGATACCCTGGTATTGGCTGTCGGTATTGCTGTTTTTCGGGGCGGCTTTGTTGCTTTGGCTGCGCTGGCGCAAAAAACGCCGGGAAAAAGTGCCCGTACGTGCGCTGGAGGACCTGGAACAAGATTATCCCATCCATGACCGGGCACCTTATTTCGTGCCGTATTTGCCCCAGGAAAGAAAGATAAAAACGCCGCCCGACTTTTTCCGCATGGCCGATGTGCTGCGCCGGCGGGTGGAAATGGAACACCGGGAATTGGACGTTCCGGCCTCGGTACGTGCCACCGCCGACGCGGGTGGTTTCCTCGTACTCAGCGAAAAACGGCAAACCAGCCCCTCACGCTACCTGTTTTTGGTGGAACGTACCACCGAACAAGACCAGGCAGGGCGTTTGTATGAGCGATTAGCGCGTTTTTTCAAAAGCCAGGACGCACCCATCGAATTGTATTTTCACAACGGCGATTTCCTGCGTTTTTGGAACGAGCAGCACGTCATTTCCACCATTACCCAATTGCACCAGCATTATGCCGACTGTCGCTTGGTGTGTATTGGTGCGGGCCAGGGTTTGATGGAAATGAACGGTACGGCCTTAAACGCCGGCATTTTGGCCGATTTGATGCAATGGAAACGGCGCCTGCTCCTTACCCCACAACCCGTATCGGGCTGGTACGCGCGGGAGGTGTTGCTGCAGCGGCATTTTCAGTTGTTTCCCGCCGATACCGAGGGCATTTTGGATGGTTTGAATGCCTTGGATGAAAACGAGGATTACGAACCGGAGCCCTGGACTACCTTAGAACGGCGCTTGGGCGATCGGCGAACGGCCCTCGACCCGCGCACCCGCCTGTGGGAAACGCCCGAACAACACCGCGCTTTTTTGCAGGATGATGCCTGTTTCAAATGGCTTTGCGGCTTGGCGGTGAGTGTACAACCCGATTTTGCCCTCACGGTGGCCATTGGTGCTTATATGGGCATCCCGGTTACCCACGACCGATTGTTGCTGCTCACCCGCATTCCCTGGTTGGCCGAAAATACGCCCGATGACCCATTGCGCTTGGGCCTGCTCGCTTGCTTAAGTGAAGATGAAGAACGCAGCGCCCGTTTAGCCGCCACTGCCGAATTAGAGGCGGTTCAGGAACAAGTACACAACGGTTTTGCCGAATTGGAGTGGAAAAGCAGCTTGGCCATTCACCGGTTTGCGCTGGAACCCAACAACGAAAGCCATCGCGAGGTATTGAAAGACCTTGCACGGCTCGGATTGCTAAACGGCAGCCAGTATGCAGAACTCGATGGCATTGTGCAACGCCGCATCGATGCCAATGCAACTTTTGAATCCCTGATTGAAAAACCGACGCCCAAGCCCTTTTTTACCCCCTTGTTTTGGTGGATATGCCTGTGTACTCTGCTGGGTGCCGCTGCTTTGTGGTACGGTGTTGCGGCCGCCCGGAATACCGCGCAAGCCGATGTATTTAAAAAACAGGTGGAAATGACCACCGATTCCGCTTATATCCGACATTTAGAGGCCGTGCGCCTGGGGAATGACCTGGGTAGTGAACGCCAATATCCGTTTTGGCAAGGCAGGCAATTCTACGCTGAAGTCGCCGATTCTTTGCTGAAACGCGCTGCGGGCTGGAGCGTCGATTTCCTGCAAGCGGCCAAAAATAGTGGTACTGAACATCAAGCCGATCCCCCGTTTGCCCTCGCCGATTCGAACCGCATGCAATTGCGCTACAATACTGCCGCGCAACAGCTGAATTTTTATTTACGCGGTGCGGCGCCCGATACCACTTTGCGTGCCACCCGCGATGCATTCTGGCGTTTATACAACAATGGCAATGCGAACCGGTCACTTACCTTACAAGCCGATGCGTTGCATGGCTATGGTTTGAGCCAGTATTATTTATCGCGCAATAAGAACCCCAATGGGGATATTGCAATGGCCCTCAGTGCCTACCGCACTTTGTTGACCCTTACGGACAGCCTCTATTTTGACACCCTGAGTCTTCCTGCCAACCTCCAAACCCTCCTGGAAGCCGAAGGCCTCCTGCCCGCACGCACAAGGGAACCTTTTGAATGCCGCCGAATCATCAATGTAGATTACAGCATAGGCATGCGCAACCGCCCCTTGAGCCAGCCCGAATTCAATGAAGTGTACCAAAAACGCGGCGGCACCCTCGACCGGGCTACCTTGATGCAAGATGTGCCCGCAGGCAGCACGGTGGACTTGTTGGACAGCAACGCCTTGTGTTACAAGATCCGGTACCGCCAAAAAACCGGGTATATCGCCAGGTTTTACCGAAATAAACCTGTTTTGGGACCTTGCGTATCCAATACGAAGCCCCCGGATGTTTTGGCAGTTTTGGCCGAAATAGAACGCAACATGATCCCCATCCAGGGCGGCACCTTCACCATGGGCTGCACGGCGGAACAGGGGGATGATTGTTATGATAGCGAAAAACCGGCCCACCAGGTGATCGTACGCGACTTCGCATTGGCCAAAACCGAGGTAACCATTGGGCAATATTTAGCCTTTTGCGATGAAACGAAAACGCATTATCCGGAATGGTTGGAAGCGGGCAATGAATACAACATTGTAACCGGAACCAATGATTATTACAAAAAAATCGGCATGGCACGCTCCAACCCTAATAACCCGGTGACGGGTGTTTCCTGGGACGATGCGGTAGCCTATTGTGCCTGGCTGACGCGCAAAACCGGCCGGGATTACCGCCTGCCCACCGAAGCGGAATGGGAATTTGCGGCGCGTGGGGGCACCCAGCAAAAACAAGCCACCAAATACGCAGGCAGTGACGATTTGGATGCGGTGGGCTGGTTCACTGAAAATACCAAGGATTCGGGCGTTCGGGCAGTAGCCACCAAAAAAGCCAATGTATTGGGCTTATATGATATGAGTGGCAATGTATATGAATGGTGTTCGGATTGGTTTGGGGATTATTCGATCGATAATGGCAAGCCGATGCTGGATCAGGGTGGGCCTACAACGGGTGCGTACGGTGTGTTGCGGGGCGGCTCCTGGAACTTCAGCGC
>Ga0247840_10003468_pt1 | contig 26577 bp, 20 predicted proteins | sample LaCruzMarch2015__FD_192404 | JGI IMG/M metagenome (GOLD analysis project Ga0247840, IMG submission 192404) | Freshwater microbial communities from meromictic Lake La Cruz, Castile-La Mancha, Spain - LaCruzMarch2015_17m | ecosystem: Environmental > Aquatic > Freshwater > Lake | place: Spain...
CTGAAACACAGATTGAAGAAAACATCAAGGCATTCCTTAAAGCATTGGAAGACAATAAACCAACAGGAGTGAAAGGGAAACTGATCAAGAAAATTTTTATTGCTCCTACTATGGGGCCTGGAATACAGATAGAAGCTTAATATATAAAAATTTTATAAAAAAAAGACGTGCATTATAAGCATGTCTTTTTTTTATAGATAATACATAGTATTAAAGTTTTTTATTCAAAGCACGAGCAAAGAAATAAGAGAACCCAAATCCCACTCAAGATACAATAATAATTTCTGCTATAAAAATACTCAAAACCAATATGATATTATTAAAAATACTCCAAAGCGTTATATGAAAGAGCGCAGATATATAGAGATTAATAGTAATTCAACTTACTAACAATAATGCTAAACAAATAAGAAATGAAAATCAAAGAACATTTAGTGTGAGAGCGATAAATCAATGAGTAACCTGAGCATAGCTTGCTCATAATGTTTTTTTGATCTCAAGTTCTTTATGAAATGTATGAAAAATATTTTTGAGTAAAAATCATAGAAATGAAAGGATCATAAGGAGCAGAATAGCTATAATCACATAAGCAAATCACACAATAAAATTACTTAGATTGATTATAGTAAGTACTCTATTTTCTTGTTGTTGAAGCGTTGATCACGCATCAATATCTTTTGTGTTAATGATAATATCTTTATTTTTGAGGATGATAGTTTTAAGTGATTCATATTTAGTATCACTATCAAACATAACATATAAGGTAGCTGGTAGCGGATTATCTATACCAAATTTTTGAAAGTTACTTACTACGTCAGGAATTTTTTTCTGTAAAAATGCCAATGCATCATCTTTTGATGAAAACATTACTTTGAGTCATTGTGTTTCCAGTTCATCCTTGAGCGTTATGATTTTTTTATAGATTTCGTTGGTTTGTGTTGTATCTTCTTTTATATAAAAATACATACCTAATCTATCTTTGAGCTGACCAGTAAATTGATTAGCATACAGTGAAATTCATAAAAAGATATTTAAAAGGAAAAGCAAAAAACCTATAAAAATGCTAACTCAAAAAATCTTTGTCCAAGAGGTTTTGAGAAGTGAATTAAGATCTTGTTTGAAAACTTTTGAGAATGAATGATTGAACATTACATATTGATATAAATGATAAATATTTTTAGCTTTCAGCTGAATTTATTTCTTAAACATATGCTGAGTAGTAATGAATTTTTCAAACAATGAAATTTTCTGATCATAGAAATCCAAAGCTTTATCAATAGTCTGTAGTTTTTTACGATGTTTATAAAAATATTTAATCATATCTTTAGCTTTCTTGTATTTGTGTTCAAGGATATAAAGTTCTATAAGATTATAGACAACCTCAGCATCTGTACCATTAATATGGAAAGCATCTTTAATCAGATTAAGCCCTTTTTCTCTATTTCCATATCGATATTCACAAAGCCCATAACATCTAAGAATCTCATGATTTTCTGCTTTAGTAAGTTCCAATGCTTGTTGAAGATATTTTTTAGCTTCCATTCGATGATTTTTTTCCATTTCAAGAACACCTTTGATATAAAGTCAAAGTGGATCAGTATTGTTCTTCTTTGCATTCAAAAAATCAATTGCTTTAGTGGCTTTGCCTATTTCACCTTTTCTATATTGGATATCTGTCACCTGTAAAAGTGCATCTTCATTACTTGGATCTCTAAAGAGGATTGTATTAACTTTTATAATAGCTTCATCAAATTTTCATAACTCTTTGAGTTCTTCTATTTCGTTAATAAGCGAATCAGATATATAAGTAGCCATACTTCAATTCATAAAATAAATAATATTGATATTTAAGTGTACCCATAAAGGCGCCTATTTTCAATTTTTCTTGGGCTAACAAAGATAATCAGATTTACATTCAGAAAAATAATGACATAACTAGATAATTTTAGCAAAAAAGTATGTTTTACGGTGTTTTTCACCCCAAAAGAAGAGTAAAGTTGAGTTTTTCACCATTTCTTATAATATCTAAACTAATTTGTTCTCCAGGAATATAGGTATAAAGCTGATAAAGAAATGGTAATTGTTGATGTACTTGATTACCATTGATAGCAATTATACTATCTCATATTTGAAGTCATGCATCAAATGCAGGCAAGTCAGCAAGTACATCAGTAATATAAATACCTGTATCTATAGTGATATTTTTTTCTTGTTTAAGCGTTGGCGTGATATCTATATATTGGATACCGATAATAGGTCTTGCGATTTTTCATAGACTTTCTATAGATTTAATTGTACCTGATATAAATTCTTTGCTAATAGGTAAAGCGAAAGCTATTCACTGTCATTCTGTGATAGCAGTAGTGATACCCAAAACATTTCATTCAATATCAAGTAGAGGACCGCCACTATTTCCAGGATTCACCAATGCATCTGTCTGATAAAGTCAAATATAGAGGTTCTTTTTATTGATAAAAAGTTGCTTATTTTTGCCTCATATGATTCATAAAGTAACATTATTTGAATAACTAGAAAGCGAATTTCCTATAACCAAGGCAAATTGTCCAATATCTACGTGAGTACGTAAAGAAAGAAAAGATGCAGGGATAAGGACATTAGGAATATTTCATGCTGAGTCTATAATTTTCAATATCGCTAAATCTAGCAAATCATCAAACCATATTTTATCTACATTATATGTTGTACCATCATACAAGGTAACGGAATATTTAGCTGTTATATCTTGAACAACATGTTTATTGGTGATAATATATCCTTGTTTAGAAACAATAATACCACTTCATCATCAAATTTTAGCCGTTTGTTGTTGAATAGTGCCTGGTCCGTTAAGCTGAGAAGGATCATCCACATAAAATTTTATATCTTTGCTTATAGCAATACTGACGACAGATTTCTTTGCTAAAGTAATGGTCTCTATAAGAGTCGCTTGTAATCAAAGAAAATTAGATTTTTTGATATCATTTACTTGATTTCCCATACGAGATTCTATCGACGTTCCTAGTGTTGAAAGTTTTCTATTGATTATTCACCAAATCATAAGATTTCAAACAAATATAAGAAAAACAATAAAAACAAAAAGAAAAATAATGTGTTTTTTTTGCATAAATAAAGTACAGACGATAAATAGTATATAATAGCATCTTTTTACTCAATTTCAGAAGAAGTTTCTTCTTCCTCTTCTTTTGCTTTCTTTTCTTCTTTATCTTGAGTAATTATTCATTTTTCCATTTTCTCAGCTTCTTTCTCTGCTTTTTTTCTTTCTTCTTTGTATCTAAGATTTTCATCTTTTTCTTCTCGTGGTCTATAAATAACATCAATATCTTTATCAACCATTTTAGCCAATGGAGTATCGGGTTCATCTAAATGAATATCGTTGGAATGTAATGTCTTGATAGTACTATCTTTAAATCTGATTCTGATCGCTCATTCAATGATACTTATTCCATCTTCAAGAACTTCATTTCCTGTCATCACTACCTGACCTTTTCTTGCTCTTTTTCGTATTTTAAGATCTTCTAAATTGAGTAACTTACCATTTTTATTGGCATGAATAAGAATAAATGGTTCTCATTTATGTAAGAACATATTACTTACTTCATCACCTTCTTGAAGTTCGATTGCTTTTACTCAACCAGCTGTTTTCCCCATAGGTCTAAGATCAATACTCTTAAATAAGAGCATCCATCAATGTTTGGTAACAATACCGATATTATCACTATTATTGACCGCTTCAACACTCAAAATCTTTTCCTTATCTGCAAGTTTCATAATAATTGTTGGAAACTTTTTGAAGGAAACTACCAATTCTTTCTTGATTTTTTTGATACTATTTTGATTGGTGAGAAATACAAGATGATGATAGTCAAAATGAAGTGTTTTGGCAAATACGATTTTCCCTTTAAGTCAGAAATGTTCGTTGAGATTGATAGCACTTTGTTTCATAACGAAACTTCCAAAATCTTTGAGTCTCTGAACAACTAATTCACCGATATCGGTAATGATAATCAATTTATCTTGATTGTGAGTATAGATAAGATCCATAGTTTCTTCAGGTATTGCTTGAATTCTAGACTGATACAATATTTTGACACTATAGTCGTTTCCAATCCATACGATTACATCTTCTTTTACTTTATCTGCAGTATCCATAAATGCTTTGAGACTTCCAGAAACATTATAAACACTAAGATCCTCAGAAAGGTCAGTTTTTCTTGCGTCACCATAATGTTTTTTCATATAGGTACATTCATCTCTAATAACACCATCAAGAAGTTCTGGCTGATTAATAATAGATTCAAGTTCTTCTATAAGTCTTTTTTTCTCGTCTATTTCATCAGAGATTTTCTGTATTTCTAGACCAACCAATGATTGCAATCTCATCATCAAAATATATTCTGCTTGCATTTCAGAAAAATCAAATTTACTCATTAGATTCTCTTTTGCATCTTGTTTGGTATCTGATTTTTTGATAGTATCAATAACAGCATCGATAATATCAATGGCTTTTTTCAATCCTTCTAAAATATGTAATCTATCTTTTGCTTTGTTGAGTTGAAATACTGATCTACGATAGACGACAGACCTTCTAAAGGTAATAAACTCCATCAAGAGGTCCTTGATATTCAAAAGCCTTGGTTGTTTTCCCGCTTCTATAAGAGATACATTGTTGATATTAAATGCACACTGCAATTCTGTATATTTATACAGTTCTACCAAGATTTTATTGGCATCGATACCAGATTTGAGATAAATTGCTATCCTGATTTTATTTTTACTTGATTCATCTCTCATATCGGAGATACCTTCTATCTTCTTATCAACTACCAATTCCCCGATTTTGGAAACTAAAGAAGATTTGTTTACAAGATAGGGAATTTCATCGATAATGATAATATTTCCATGTTTATCTTCCTCTATATGAGTTTTTCCTCTCATAACTATACCTCACTTTCCTTTTTTATAGACTTCTCTGATATTATTAGAATCATAAATAATACCTCAGGTAGGGAAATCTGGCCCCTTGATAATTTCCATAATTTCATCAATAGAAACTTCTATGATTTCTCAATTTTTATCCTTCATGCCTTCTTTCTTCAAAAGCAACAATGCTGCATCAAGTACCTCATTCAAATTATGTGGAGCCATATTTGTTGCCATACCTACAGCAATACCCATCGTACCATTACACAGGTGATTAGGAAATTTTGTAGGAAGCATAATAGGTTCTTTTAAACTACCATCAAAATTATCTCTTCGATCAACCGTATCTTGTTCTAGATCAGTAAGCATTTCCTCAGCTATTTTGGTTAATCTTGCTTCTGTATACCTCATCGCTGCTGCACCATCACCATCGATAGAACCAAAGTTTCCTTGTCCATCAACTAATGGGTATCTAAATGCCCAAGGTTGGGCCATACGAACCATGGCTTCATAAATACTACTATCTCCATGTGGATGATATTTTCCCATAACTTCTCAGACAATTCTTGCTGATTTTTTATGTTTTTGATTAAAAAAATTGCTCATCTGATACATACCAAAAAGAATCCTTCTCAAAACCGGTTTAAATCAATCTCTCGTATCAGGCAATGCACGCGATACAATAACAGACATCGCATATTCAATATACGACTTAGAGATTTCTTTTTCAATAGAATGAACTGCAACGGTTCATGTAGCAATTACTTTCTTATCGTCTTCTCTCATGAAATATGATAACAATATAAAGTCTTCCAAGATATATGAGACAAGAAAATATATGTAAAATTTTCTATGTCGATTTTATCTCGATTGTCTTAAATTATTAAGAGACAAAAAAACTTAAGGCAAAAGCCCCAAATATTTATCGATACTTTCGATAAAAAAAACATAAGCAAAACCAAGGTGAATTCAATGCTTTTTTATATCAAAAGTTGACAAAAATAAAAAGATGATATCGCCTCATTGTCAATATCCCAGACATATTCAGACCTTCAAACAAAATAACGCATAATTCTTAAAAATATATAAAATTACATATATAGATAAAGTCAATACAATAAATAAATTTAGATAAAATTTGACAAATTTTATATTTTAGGGTATACTTAGCTACTAGATATATGTATCTAGGTATTTATATGAAATTACAGTATGACAGAACAGATTTTTACCTCACTTAGTATTATTATTGGTGTAGTGCTTTTGGTGGTTGGGATTATGAAAACATTTAAACAACCTATGATTATCTGATATATTATTGCAGGAACTGCTATAAGTCTTTTTTTTCCAAGTTTGCTCAACGCCAATACAGCGTTTCAATCATTTGGTAATTTGGGGATAAGTTTGCTTTTGTTTATGGTAGGGATGGAACTCAATCATACGATTATCAAAGATCTATGAAAAGTATCAGTAATTACAGGAGTAATTCAGGTATTTATTACGTGAATATTGGGGTATTTCATAGCATTTGTTTTGGGTTTTGATAGTATAACTTCAATATTTTTGGCAATAGGATTTGCGTTTAGTAGCACTATCGTAGTATTGAAATTACTTTCCGATAGAGAAGAAATGGAATCAAGATTTGGAAGACTCAGTATAGGTATTTTGATTGTTCAAGATGTTATTGTTATGCTCTTGATGATAGGTATGGCAACATTTAAAAGTATCCATATGGGAGAGTCACAATCCTTGAGCGTAATTATTCTCCTTATAGTAAAATTAGTAGGAAGTATAGGTGGACTATATATTTTGAGTAAATATTTTATTCCAAAAATAACCAGAAAAATAGCAGAATCTCAAGAATATCTGTTTTTATTTTCTATTGGACGATGTTTTATACTCGGAGCATTGTTTCATCGATTATGATTTGGGATAGAAATAGGAACATTAATTGCATGAATAAGTTTGGCAAGTTCACCATATAGATTTGAAATAACCAGTAGAATCAAGCCATTGAGAGACTTCTTTATTATTATTTTCTTTGTGTTACTTGGATCACATGTGAGTTTCTGAAATATAACAAATATTGCACTACCACTAGTAATTTTCGTTGCGTTTGTGCTGATTATCAAACCAATAATCACTATGATAACATTATGAATTTTGTGACATACAAAAAAAAATAGTTTTCTTACATGAATATCATTGGGACAAATAAGTGAATTTTCCTTCCTTTTCGTAGCAATGGGAATTAGCTCAGGATATATCAAAGACCCAAATATACTTTCGATGATTACCCTAATAGGGCTGATTACTATAGCTGGATCAAGTTATTTTATAATGTATGGAGAAGTACTCTATATTTTTTTCAAGCCTATATTACGTTTTTTTCCATGAGTACGAAATAAGACATATAAAAAGATAAACAAAAAAAATTATGAGATAGTTCTTTTTGGCTACGGAAGATTTTGAAATAATATGTATAAAAATCTCCACAAAATCCACAAAAAAATACTTGTTATCGATGAAAATCCAGTCGTTATTAGTTATTTACAAAAAAACAAAACCCCCTGTATATATGGAGATATAAGTGATATTGATTTTCTTCAGGAACTAAATTTCAAGGAAACAAAAATGAGTATCAGTACGATAAAAAATGTTGATGAAAATATGATATTGCTCAAAACACTAAAAAAATACATACCAAATATGATTGTTGTTATTGTAGCCAATCATATTCACGAAGCCATAAAACTTTATGAACAAGGTGCTGACTATGTTATCCTACCACATTATATAGGAGTAGAGCATACCTCATTGATGTTGGAAGAATATGGATTTGATATCCAAAGGTTTATGGAAAACAAAAAAACCTTGGTTCATGAGTTGAAAAACAGACATAAAGACTTGATGGTAGAAACGTTACAGAAATAATCAAGAAATCATAGCTTAGGATAATTCAGAAAAAATAATCTCACAAAAACATATATACATTAGCTTACATGGGAAATCATTGAAATTATAAAGAATTTTTATATAAAACAAAAACATCCAAAAACAATAGAGATATCTCTATAAAATAAGTAAGTCATTTATTGGTTTCTTAGAAGAATGGAAAAATATAGTAGAGAAGATAAAAAACACATCACTGGGCCAGCTTGAGTATTTTTCAACACCAAAGGAGAATTGTTATGTATCATAGAAAGAGAGGGCGAAAAACAGAATAAAAATTGGAAAAGAGCAGGGCAACTATTTATACCAGCATGAAAAAAAAGGATGCATGAAACAATGCAAGAAGCAATGATAAGAGAATTATGAGAGGAAACATGAATAAAAAAAGAATCAAATAGTATCAATGAAGCAAACTTAGAAAGTAAATGAATGATCTATTTGGACACAAATGATGTAAAAATTGATATCGAAGTTTTTAGCTCTACAAAAGAACTTGATCCACAGATATTAGAAAAACACAACAACTTTTTTGAATATGAGATTATTCAGAGAACATTTATCAATATTAGAGAGATATTAGAATTTGATATTGATAAAATTAGACCTTGATTATATGAGATACTTTATCTATTTTATGGATATGGAAGGACTCAAAATGCTATCAAATTAGAAAATGGGCAATATAGCAAAAAAGAGATGAAAAGAATAGAAAAAATAAAACAAGAACTCTATGATTTATTATAAAAACAAAAAATATCATGCTATTGAAAATCTGATGATCATTGATTGCCAAAAAAAATAGTAATCAAGAAATGGATAGTAATTATCTTAAAAAGATTTTTTTGTTTTTATCGTCATATAGAGATGAAGATATTATATTGATACATGGAACAGGCAATGTAGGACATGGATTTGTACAAAAGCACTGATTGTCAGAAGGGAATAAACATCTTTTAAGAAAAAATCTAGATGAGTATTTTCAGAAAATAGATGCTATTTTCCCAGGGTTTACTAGGATAAAAATAGAAGATGTATTAGCATCCAATTATGACATCACTTCCAATAAAAAAATCATCTGCTGATGAGATATTACTAATAGTGCAAAAATATTATCTTCAGACGACGCTTTTTCTCATTTTTTATATCATCAAAAAGCAGAATCAGCATATATGTTGACTGATATAGATGGGGTAGTAGATATAAATAGGAAAATAATTGACGACATAGATAAAAAGTCATTTGAACATATTCATTTTTGGAAAAAAGAGTGAGATGTGACAGGAGGAATGAAACATAAAATACAAAAATTATTTAATGATATGTCCAATGGAAACAAAAAAGTTCGAATTATTAATGGAAGAAATACAAATAATTTCAAAAATATTATAGAAAAAGATACAGGAATAGGGACAAAAATATACATATAGTATCCCATCAAAAAAAGTATATAGAAAATTTACAATAAAAAAAATGATGGTCTCTTTTTTACAGACACCATCACTTTCACTGTATTTTTTACTTGATACGTACTACGTAATACTCCTGTCTAATTCATGCCCGGCATTCCACCTCAACCAAGCATATTCGCCATATCAGAAGGGTCAACTCAAAGAATCTCTTTGGTTTTTTCTCCGACTATTTCTTGAGCTTTCGTTTGTGCTTTCTGAAAACAAGAAGTAATAAGACCTTCAAGCTGTGATTTTTTCATAGGATCCAATAGTGAATCATCATTGATATGTAATTCCCTTAGTTTCATTTCTCCACTGATATCTACGACAATAGCATCTTGCTCAGTCCCATCTGATCAGATAAATTTACCTTCTTTGCCTCTGATGACTAAGTTTTTCAGTGCTTTCTGCAAAGTCTTATACTTATCATACATTTTTTTCATTTCTCATAATTTTCCAAACATACTGAACATATAACAAAATAAAATTTACCACACAAATGTAAAGAATATGATTCATTTTTCAACTATTTATTTTTATTCCTATTATACTAAGTAAACTGGATTTCCTTTTTCAAAGAAATGAGGTACTATAGCGAAGGCAGGAATTATTTCTCTATCAATGCATAATTAACAATAAAACTCGCTATTTCTCAGAATATCTTTCCCGCTGTTGCTCATCACCAAATATTTTGTCTTGGCCTACGTACCTGAATGACGACGATATATTTCGGATCGTCTTTGGTTATAACCCCAACAAATGATCAGTTAGTCCATCAGATACCATTCAGATATTTTCACTTATAAGAAATCTGTGAAGTTCAACTTTTCCCTCAAAGCTGATATCATTCTACTTTGGCATATTTAAGTTCTGGGTTCTGGTCAAGGACACTAAATAATCATATTTTAAGTGCTTCTGCAGTTTCTGGTCTAAAAATCTGTTTAATAACCTTTGTGGTGCTAGGATAGTAGATATTAGCTTTTCTATCAAATATTCATTTAACAATCGTTGGCTTAACATAATATCAACCATTAACAATAGATCAATATCATGCAGCTAACTGGATTGGTGTTACAAGAAGTCATTGTCCGAAAGTATTATTAAAAAATCTGGCGTCAGAAACAGAAGTAACTCATTCAACAAATCATGGATCCTCATTGGCTACTTCTATTCAAGTAATTTTCCCAAATGCAAGTTTATCAAGATAATTATAAAAGATTTCTTTCCCTAGTTTTTGTGCTATCCTCACCATTCCTATATTACACGACCAAACAAATGCATGTAAAAAATTTCGATCACCCATACACACAGACTCTGCATTTTTGATCGTAAATTGTCCTACCTTTACTTTTCCAGGATCATTGTAAGGATCATAAAATCTAATTTCATCAGTATCAAGTCCTATAGCTACAGTAAAAGCTTTAAAAACACTTCATGGTTCATATGCCATAGCAGTATTTTTATCTACCAATACTTGCGGGCCATATCCATTTTTAGCTATGTATTTTTCGATAGTTGTATCAATTCTTTCACTACTCGTAGATACCCTATATTCTCATCACGTTTTAATATATACAGGATTTTCTATATAACTTAAATCATCAATCATATATGAATATTCTGGTCCAAGTGCTTGTAAGGTAAACGCATCATTATAATTATTCGGATTATATGAAGGATACGTCGCAGATGCTTTAACTTGACCATTGAATGGATCATAAACTAATACACTAATTGAATCATCTTTGAGTATATCATGATATCTTTTGATGATACTTTCGACTTCTTTTTGGATACCTATATCTACAGTAAGATAGATATCATCACCATCTTGCACCTCATCTATTTGAAATTCATTGGCTCAGACTGGTCACATCCATGCAGACGCACGTCAAACTATTTTTCCATCCTTTCCACGGAGAATGTTATCAAAATATTGTTCGATACCATAATAAGCATTATTACTCTTATCTACAAATCACATGACATTAGAAAGAAATGATCCATATTGATAGTATCTTTTAATATATGATTCCATTCCCAAGCCATGAAGAAGGGGAATTCTATCTCTTGAACGAGTCTGGTAATACGTACTTTTTAAATCTTTAATTTTTTGGGCTATAAGTGGATTGGCATCAGAAATAATTTTTACATATCTATTTTCTTGTGCATAAAACACTTTTTCTAGATTGAGAAAGTTTTCAAGATATCAATATTTATCAAGAAGTATTTTAAGTGGTAAAATATCTTTTTTCACATTACCAACATTATTGGGTACTATATATACATAATTTTTACTCTGAACATCTATATAATTAAGATTAAGTTTGGCCAAGTCAGCTAAAAAATTGGTATTTGCAAAAAAACCAAGATAATTTTTTGGTTTAATCCCTATATAAATCATTTGATTGAGTCTTGTCTTGATGAGACTAGAAGCGATAGTCGGAGTAAATCCACTAAAAATTTGTTGAAGCTGAAGATCGTATCATGTTTGATCATACAAAAGAAATCATGAAGATAGTATTCCACTACCATAATAAAAAAATTGTGGTTTGATGGGAATGATTTGTGTTTGAGTAAATTGTTCTATATTGTTGATACATTCAAGCTGAGTGATTTGTTTCATACCATAGAGCTCACAAAAATGTTGATAAACAACAGGAGTAATAAGGTTAATAAATTTATCTTTGTCCCAGATAAATTTTGGATCTACAAAAATATTATACATAGTAATATTATCAGTAAGTTGGATATGTTTGTCTGCTTTATCATCAGCAAAAACGTTCCCTCTTTTTGCTTTGAGTGAAGTTTCACTTACATGTTGTCTATTGAGACGTGTATCATAATAGGCATGTGATACAATCTGAAGATAAAATAGTCTTAATATCAATACAAGAAACAAAAATCAAAAAAAACACAGTAAATAAAAATCTTTATTGACTTTTATATATTTCAAAAAAGTTTTAGTTTGTAACCAATGTTCCAATTTTTGATCAAAATTTTTATAATGAGAAACAGATTTTAACATCAAAGAATAATGACACAAGATTAAATGTATTTAGCTGTCTACAATAAACAGGGAGATAATAATAATTTACCAAATTTAGAGGACAAAAGATAGAGTAATCATTCTTTATTTTTTTTCAATACAAGTATTTTTAGTAAGTTTGCACCCGGGTGCAAACTTTAGTTATTTCAATTATAAAGCCATTTTGACAACTATTCCACCCGGGTGCAAAATATAGTTGCAAAAGAGATAAAAATTTGTAGTATATATTCAAATATATGGTTTGTAGAAAAACTTGATTTTGTTTTCTATAAATCTATTATGGTCGCGTAAACAATAATTCCCAAAATATAAAAAAGGAATTATTGACCGTACAATCTTCAATAAAAATTGATATATTTTTTAAGGAGATTGTGTAGCAAATAACGTAGTACTTTTAGTTCGTTTAAAACATGAAAAAAATGAAAAAATTATCGGTAAAAGTTTTGTCTTTTTTGGTATTTTGAATGCTTAGTATGTGAGGGTTAGTGACATTTGCACAAAATCCTGCAGGATGATTCGGTAGTGCTGGTGAAACTGCGGGTGTTGTGGGTATTGCATGAGTAGGAGCACAAGCATGATGATCATTAATAACTGTTATCAAAACATTCATCAGCTGGACATTAGGAATGTTAGCATTGGTTGCATTAGTAGTTTTGCTTTGGGGAGGTTTCCAAATGGTTACTGCAGCTGGAGACGATGCTAAATATAAAAAAGGATTTAAAATTTTACAACAAGCAGCCATCGGATTGATATTTATTTGATTAAGTTGGTTGATGGTTAGTGTAATATTCCGATTATTATGAATTATTGGAGCAGGAGCTACCGCTACTTAATATAAAATTACTAGGTATAAGATATAACCTCGCAAAATGCGGGGTTTTTTAATAAAAAAGAAACGATACGTATAAAGATAAAATAAGTAGTAATATACTACTTTAAAAGTATTTCAGTTTGAAAAAACATATTAAATACCTATATAAAACATGTAGATATTTTTTGTATTCTGAATTCTACATTCTTAATTCTGAATTAATGAAAATGCATATCCATGAGTTTGAGCTACGTTATCGTGCATATAAATGATTAAATCGTAAATTTGACCTATGATGGGAGCAAGAGACTATTTTAGAGATGACAAAAATATCAAATCATGGTATACTCAAAAAACCAGTACAAGAAATAAAACCCGAAGAACTTCATGAGATAACAATAGAGACATACACTACATATAAAATAGAGTTTCTCAAAGAAAATAAAGATAAAGAACTAATTACTATCTGATGAACAACATCATTTGGAACACTAGGAGAATATATTGAACGTTTGGAATACGAACTCAAAGTAATCAAAGAGATGTGATTTGATTCTTACTTCCTTATTGTAGCAGATTTTGTTCGTCGAGCGAAAAAGAATATGATTGTAGTTGGACCATGAAGATGATCAGGAGCATGATCAATTTTGGCTTGGGTAACAAGGATTACTGATATAGATCCATTACAATTTGGATTGTTATTTGAAAGATTTCTTAACCCTGCACGTATATCGATGCCAGATTTTGATATTGATTTTGAAGATATACAAAGAGAAAAAGTGATTCAATATGTGACAGAAAAATATTGACAAGAACAAGTAAGTTCGATAGGGACATATATGCAGATGGCAAGTAAAGCAGCATTCAAAGATGTAGCAAGAGTGCTTGGCGTACCATTTGAAAAATCCAATCAAATTTCACAACTGATGCCAGATAAAATTTCCTTGCTTCAAGCAGTACAATCAAACGATGTATCAGAAGAACTCAAAACGCTCTATGACTGAGATGCAAAAATACAACAAGCCGCAGAATTATCTGAAAAACTACAAGGGAATATGAGACAACTTGGTATGCACGCTTGTGGTATCATTATCGCACCAGACAAAATAACAAAATATTCACCAGTGCAATACGTAAATACCACAATCATGGTAAGCCAATATGATTGACCTACATTAGAGACTATAGGATTATTGAAAATGGATTTTTTGGGATTAAGAAATTTATCCGTTATCAAAAACTGTATAAAAATTATCCAAAAAAAACATGAAAAAGATGATATGCAACTTCCAGAAATGTTTGCGCGTTTTTTCGAAGACACATCATTTCAACCGCCATTGGAAGACCCATTTACCTTTCAGAAAGTATTTCAAACAGGAAACACAACAGGGATATTCCAATTTGAATCAAGCGGGATGAGAAAATTTTTGATAAAATTAAAAGCTGATTCCATCAATGATCTTGTAGCTATGAATGCTTTGTATCGTCCGGGGCCTATGGAATTTATCCCCAATTATATAGCAAGAAAAAATGGAGAAGAACCAATCAGCTATATGAGTGGAGAACTGAGAGATGTGCTCATAGAAAAATATGGAGAGGAAGAAACTGACAAAGAAAATATCAGACTAGTAGAAGATCTCGCACCAATTATGAATTTGACGTATGGAATAGCCGTATATCAAGAACAATTAATGTTTCTTGTGCAATCTATGGCAGGATTTTCACTTGCAGAAGCTGACTTATTGAGGAGATGAGTCGGTAAAAAGAAAAAAGAAATCATTGAACAACTCAAAAAAGAATTTACTAAAAGATCTAAAGAATATAGAGGATACAAAAAAGAGACAGCAATCTATGTCTATGAAAAGATGATAGAGCCTGCTGCAGCATATTCATTCAATAAATCACATTCAGTGTGTTATGCAATGATTGCTTATCAAAACGCATATCTCAAAGCATATTATCCAGTAGAATTTTATGCATCTTTGATAAGATCAGTAGAAGAAGATACTGATGAATTGAGTATATATATTTCTGAAGCACAGAACCAATGAATAAGGGTATTACCGCCAGATATCAATCATTCATTTAATCATGTAGCAGCAATTGGAAATGAAATCAGATTGTGATTTTTTTGTATTAAAGGATTGTGATTGGAAATAGGCGAAGTGATTCAAAAAGAAAGACAAACAAATGGGCAATATACTACACTAGAAGACTTTATCAAAAGATGTGCACCTATAATAAACAAAAAATCCACAGATGGCTTGATAAAATCATGAGGATTTGATGCTTTTGGTGATCGTGGTATTTTGCTGGCAAATAGTGAAACTATAGGAGAATGGGCAAAAAAGTCCAAAGACACTGACGGTTGATTGTTCGGCATGATGGAAATGAATACTAAAATCACCTTCAAACCAGGACCTACAACAACAATGATGGAAAAACTTATGATGGAATATGAAGTATTTAAAGTTTTTGTTTCTGGTAACCCATTAGATGGATTATATACATATATCAAAAAATACAATTTTATTTCACAATTTAAAGAAAAAGAAGGATTTTGAAGTTTAGTAATTGTATGCTATATCAAAAATATTCAAAGAGCTAAGAAAAAAGGATTTTTTATCCAAATAGAAGATATATCAGGGACTACGGAAATATTTGTAAGAGAGGTATTAGATTTTAAAAGATTTGATATCTTGATGATAACAGGATTCAAAGGAAGATCAATCAGTATAGAAAAAATAGTTAAAGTATCTCGTGAACAATTAATTAAACAAGCGGGAAGTAAATATAATGCAGAAATGACTGTTGTCAAAGCAAAATCATTGAGATGACAAGCATCAGTGAACGATATAATTGTCGATATAGAGAAACCAAAAGAAATAATATCTGAAGAAGAACTATCGATAACATCACCACACCAACAAACAACATTTACCTTGCCAGATAATACACAGAAAATAAATGAGATTATAACAACAATACAAACACACAAAGGAGACCAAGAGATAACTATAAGCGGAAGAACATTTCTACTTAATGAAGAATGAATAGCAAAAATACATACTTTACTTGCAAAATAATATATATGAATAAAAATAGTATCATAGCAAAACGTACGATAGAAAAAGCACAAAAAATAGCGCTTTTTGGACACATGAATCCAGATGGAGATTGTATAGGTGCAATGCTTGGTCTAGGAAAATTATTGGAAAAACAAAGAAAGAAGATAAAGTATTTTGTTCCAAACAAACCAAGCAAAGTATTTAATTTTATCAAAAGGATAAAAAAAATAAAAAGCAATTTTGATTACAAAAAATATGATCTTCTTATTTTTGTTGATTTTACCTGAATTGATCGTATAGGCATAATCGGGAATGCAAACCCATGATACTTTGATGATAAACCGATTTTGGTATTTGATCATCATATAGCAAACGGTATAGAAAAGGGCCTTATCATAAAAGATGTAAAAAGCATTAGTGCATGTGAAATACTATTTGAACATACCCATAAATGGTGGCCAGAACTGTATGACAAAGAGATTGCTACCTATTTTTATCTAGGCATAACATCAGACTCAGGAAATTTTCTTTTTGGAGAGGATCACGTGAGAATATTCACGAACGCATTAAAATTATTAAAACTCTGAGCTGATAAAGACTTTGTAGTAAATAATCTTATTCGTAAAAAATCATTTACTTCGGTAAAATTTCTTCAACTACTACTCAATAGAATACAACAAAAAGATGAAGTATTGTATACATATTATGATGAATCAGAATTAGAAAAATATGATGTCGATCAAACAGAAGCTGCGTATGCATTGCACATTATACAAAATATTGATGGACCAGAAATAGTCCTTCTTATAAGAAAAACAGCAGATATGATAAAATGATCGCTTAGAGCAAAAAACGATGACGAAAACAAAACCACCAAAACAAAAATAGATTGTAATAAAATAGCTCAACAGCTTGGTGGTGGTGGTCACAAATTAGCTGCAGGATTTAGTCTACCAGCAAAAGGAGAATTTGAAGAACAAATCAAAGAAGTAGTAAACTATATTAATAGAATAATAAAAATAGAAAAATAACTGTTTCTTTATTTTTTCTCTATATGATTATGAAACAAAAGTATAATATTATACTTCGTTTACTTAGACCAGTACTTCATATTGGGATAATTATAATAATATTTTACGTGATGTATAGGATCCGTCTCTTTACTGATTTGATACCAGGTGTTCAACTTAAAATGCCAGTAATCAACTATCAAGAAAATATGGCATTCGGCATTATCGCAGCATTTGTCTTTGTAATAATAGGGATACTTAATAAGTTATATGAACTACATAAACCGATTCAGAGATATTTTCAAACATTCACAAAAACACGAATTTACTGGCTTATCGGAATTACGTTTATCTGATATTTTGGACAAGGATTCGTTTTCTTCTTTTGAATTTCAAGATTTATCATAATAGTGGGTGCTTTTGTTAGTTTCCTTGGTATCTTTTTATTTGATCAGATACGAAATTATTTAGAAGCAAGAAGACATAGAGACGGAAACAATAAAATACTTATCATATGAAGCGACACACTAGAAAGTTATAAAGCTATAGAAAAGATAAAAAATGGATTTTCATTTAAAACTGAATTTATTACGCATAAGGATATCAAGGATATAAAAATTACTGAATATTTTATTGTAGTAGCAGTAGGAAGCTTTGAAAAGGATGTATTGCAAAACGTTTTTGAAAAAGTTAGATTTAGTGACAGCACCAGATTTTATCATATAAGTGAATGATTTTTTTTAGAAGATGTCGTATATTCACCGGAAAATATCGATAACATCATCGCATTAGAATACAAACATTCTAAACTCGATGGACGATCAATTGTACTCAAAAGATTAGCAGATCTATTTTCATCATTTTTCTTAATCATTATTACCTTACCGTTAATGATACTGATAGGCATCATTATCAAGATAGATTCACGTGGACCGATATTTTATAAATCTCAAAGAGTAGGTAAACATAGCAAACTTTTTAATTTTTTGAAGTTTCGTAGTATGTATACCCACATGAGCGTAGGATATGGTGGTACACAAGCAGATAAGTTATATCAAAAACTTATACATTCCGACGCTAATGTCAGACAATGAGTCCTGCCAAAAATAGCAAACGATCCAAGAGTTACTAGAGTAGGAAGATTTATCAGAAAAACTTCACTAGATGAACTTCCTCAACTATTTTGTGTCTTTCGATGAACGATGTGACTCGTATGACCGAGACCACATTTACCTAGTGAAGTAAAAAATTACGAATCACGACAAAAGAGATTATTATCTATAAAACCAGGTATAACATGATATGCTCAAGTATTTGGAAGAGACAGTTTAGACTTTGAAGAAGAAGCAAAATTAGATTTATATTATATCCAGAATCGATCACTTTTCTTAGATATTTATATTGTTTTGGCTACCTTCGGTGTGGTATTCAAAGGAAAATAAGTAATCGCTTAGATTTTATATAGCGTCTCATATATGATTATTCTTAACAAGAAAAAATATACTATATATATATCTGAAAAAAAAGATGGTACTGCAAGGGAAATTCCAGAATTTATCTATACAAAACAAGTACATGGAAACGATATACATATACTAGACCAATATATTGATTTTATTAATTCAGATAATGATGGAATACTCTCAGAAATTCCAAACGCAAGAATCTGAGTATTATTAGCAGATTGCAATGGCATTATTGTCATGGGGAACACATGGTATGGAGTAATTCATGCAGGACGAAGATGATTGCAAAATAGTATAATAGAAAAAGCATTAGCTATGCTACATAAAAAATGAGAAGAATTAGACTGATTACAGGTATATATCTGACCATCGATAAGAAAGTGTTGTTATGAAGTTGGTGATGAATTCTTATGATATTTTGATAAAAAATACCTGAATAAACGTGAGTGAAAATTATATTTTGATATGATAGCACATATTCATGACACGCTCATACAAGCATGAATACATAAGCAAAACATAGAAATCCATTCAGATTGCACAGCGTGTTCAGATAAATTCTTTAGCTATAGAAAGCAGAATAATAATCAAAGAATAGTTGTTGGTATAAAGAAACAAAGCATTTAATTATATATAAAGACATGGGGCTAAGTGAAGAAACAAAACAAATACAAACATTCATAGCGACACATCACGATCTACAAGAAGATATGTCAGATTTTTATATGCAATTGATTGATTGTATAGTCGACCATAATCATCTCTATTATATTGAAAACAATCCCATCATCTCAGACAAAGAGTATGATGAGCTTTTTTCCTATCTCAAAAAGATAGAAGAACATTTTCCGCAGATTATTACATCAAATAGCCCAACACAAACATTAATAGGACAAGTAAGCGAATGATTTATACAAGCAAAACACGATACCAAACTACTGTCATTGGAAAACACATACAATGCTCAAGATCTGAAAGATTGGGAAGAAAGAATCAAAAAAATTTTAGACCAACAAGAAATTAGCTATACTATCGAACCAAAATTCGATGGATTAAGTGTTGAACTTGTATATGAGAAATGAATATTCAAACAAGCAATTACTCGTGGTGATGGGCGAGTAGGTGAAGATGTTACAGTAAATGTACAAACCATTAAGAATATACCAAAGCGTTTAGATATTTCATCACCTGATCGTTTAAGCGTTAGAGGAGAAATAGTAATGCCCAAAAGTGTACGAAAAGAAATCAACAAGGAAAGAGAAGAAAATGGAGAAACTCCATTTGCCAATACAAGAAACGCAGCTGCTTGAAGCATAAAACTCTTGAATTCATGAGAAGTAGCTAAGAGAGGATTACTCTGTTATGTCTATGATATCCTCAATCCAGAAACACTTCCAACCAAAGATATGGATATAGAGCATGTATGATTTCATACATTCAAACGAAAAAAAACAGCAAAAGATATACAAGAAATCATTAGCTTATGTGAAGATCCAGCAACAAAAAAAACATTGGAAGAACAAGACATAGAATTTGATGGCCTAGTAATCAAAGTACAAGACAAACAACAGCGTGAAGATATCTGAGCCACAGAACATCATCCAAGATGGGCCGTTGCGTATAAGTTTCCTGCACAACTGGCAGTCACACAGATTCTTTCTGTAGATGTACAAGTAGGCAGAACAGGTATACTTACGCCAGTAGCAAATTTTGAGCCTGTACAATTGAGCTGAGCAAAACTTCAAAGGGTCAGTTTGCATAATTTTGATTTTATCAAAGAAAAGGATATTCATATTCAGGACCGAATTCGGCTACAGAGAAGTGGGGAAGTTATCCCATATATTGTAAGTGTCATTACTGATCGTAGAACGGGACAAGAAACAGAAATCAATCCCCCAAAACATTGTCCTTCATGCCAAGAACCAGTCACCAATAGTGATATGCATTATTACTGTACAAATTACCATTGTCCCGATAAGATAAAACAGCAGATACAACACTTTGTGAGTAAAAACTGTATGGATATCCAAGGTATAGGAGAGAGTAGTGTTGATATTTTAGTAGACAACAAAATTATAGAAAATATTGCCGACATCTATAAGCTAAGAGATCATACAGTACAGATACAATTACGTAGATTTCCATGATTTGGAGACAAAAAAGTCGCGGAAATATCGCAAGGAATAGAGGAGTCAAAACACAAAGCATTACGAAGATTGCTTAATGGTCTAGGAATTCCCCATGTAGGAAAAAAAATAGCTCAAGACATCAGCAAACTACTAACAAGTGAAAATATTAGTGAAGAATTAACGAACAGAGAATTCTTAGTATCTATTTACGGTATAGGAGAGAAAACAGTAGAAAATATTCGTGAATTCTTTGAAAACAAGGATAATATTGCTATACTAAAACAACTAGAAGAAGCTTGAATAAATATGGATCCTCACAAATATACTAACCATATTGAGATGGATGAACTAAAGGGAAGCTTCTCTATTACCTGATCATTTGATGTATCAAGAAAAACTATCACAGAATATTTTCAACGTAATTGATATATCTTCAACGAGAATCCTACAAAAACAACAGATTTTATCCTCATCGGGAAAAAAGCCAGTAGTAAAAAAACTAAGGCACAAGAGCTTTGAATTACGATATATGAATGATGGAGTAATATTATAAATAAATTCCCATTTATGAAAAACATATCTACAGAAGCAAAAAACAAACCAACAACACAAAGTTTATTTTAAACCGTTCCAGTCTCATTACGGCGTCATGTATTGTAGCCAGAATCCATACAGAAAGACAATATTTTTATAGTCTAGATTCGGGTTGCAGGCGTCGCTAATAACATGGGAATGAACTAATGAAGGAGAGATATTCTTTAGGTATATTATTCAATGTATAGTATGATAAACGAAGTAACCTTTGCCTTTCTCAAAGCAGTCAAAGAAAACAACAATTTAGAATGGATGAATAAAAATAGAGATCTCTATTATCTCGTGAGAGACAATTTTTGGGAGTTTGGGAAAAAACTCATAGAGAAAACGAGGGAACTAGATAAAAGCATTTGAATGTTAGACATTAAAGATGCAACCTTTCGTTTCAACAAAGATATCCGCTTTACCAAAGATAAATCTCCCTACAAAACAAGCTTTGGACTTATCATTCGTGAAGAAGGAAAACATGGGAATGGTTGAGGATATTATGTAGATATTGGCATAGAAGAAAATTTTATCGGTGGAGGAATGTATCTCCCACCAAGGGCCGTAGCGGAAAGAGTGAGAACATATATAGCAAAAAATTATACACAACGAAAAAAAATCATTACCGCTCCAGCATTCAAGAAAGCATTCGGTGAAGTACTCTGAGAAAAATATAAGAGAGTACCAAAGTGATTTGATGCAAACCATCAAGCAGGGGAGTTCCTCAAGATGAAATCACGATATCTAGGTCATAGCATATCAGAAAAGAAGGTATTAGATCCAAACTTCTATACATACTGTCTTTCTCTATTTAAAATTATGAAACCACTCAATGATTTTCTCAATAAAGCTAGTGAATAATAATCCCTTTTATATAATAGAAAATCCTTATGTTTATATTTGTTATAGGTCCTTGAGGAGTGGGTAAATCAACTTCAGGATATTTTTTGGCTGAAGCATTAAAATATAAATTTATTGATTTAGATACAGAATTCACCAAAAACATATGAAATATTACAACATATATACGTAAGAAATGATATGAAAACTATTGTATTCAAAATTCTAATCTATTTTATAAAATAATAGATAAAACAAAAGAAAAAAGTATTTTCGTTCTTTCATCAGGGTTTTTAGTACACGAGAATATGGATAATTTAACAGAAAAACACAAAAAATCCATACAAAAAAAATGAATTTCTATACTATTACTCCCTTCAAAATCTAAAAAAGAAAGTACAGATATTGTAATAAAAAGACAGCTATCTAGAGGATTTTGATTAAACGAAGAAAAAGAGAGATTAAAATTTATTAAACGTTTTGGAATATACAAAGATTTGTGAGATATAAAGATTTTTTCTTATAAAGAACCTAAGGATATAGCAAAACAAATGGAAGAAGAATTAAGAAAAATTTTGCAATAGAATGCAAATTGTAAGAAAGAACAAACAATTTTCTAATAAAAAAAAGTTGCCATATTGGCAACTTTTAATGTTATTTAAGATTTCCTATATAAAAATCTTCCAACTTCATTTCTGGTTTTTCTTTACCGCCATGGACTTTTTCAAAAACTGGTGTAGCGTCTTTTCCACAGATATCAAGGATTTTATCGACTCATCCAGGATGTTGTGAAGATCGAGCGGTAAAATCATACACCTGATTTCTCACAATAGATCGACATGAATCAGCTGTTGCATGTGCTTCTACATCTTGAACAGTATACACCGTAGGGGTAACTATAACTGCTTGTTCTGTCGTGATAGTTTCTGGTGTGGGAGTGACTTCATCAATAGCTACTGGTGTTTGGATTGAACATCCAGCAAACACAGTCAATCAAAACATAGTAGTAAGTAATAATAATTTTTTCATAGTATTCATTAATTAGATAAAAAGGTAGTAATGTAGGTCTCTATATCATTCATCTTGTCATCGATGAGATTTTTTTCTTCTTTGGTAAAGCAATTCAATACATAATCTACAACATCAAGCTGGTTTACAGGTCTATCAACCCCTATCCTCAATCTCCAGAAATCTTTAGTTCAGAGTTTTTCTATAGTACTTTTCAATCAATTATGACCAGCGCTACTTCATCATAATTTCAATTGAATTTTTCCTACAGGAAGATCAATATCATCATGAATAATAAGAATATTTTGGGGATCTATTTTATAAAAATTAGCTATAAGACTAATAGCTCAGCCACTAAGATTCATAAACTCCATGGGTTTCAAAAATATTACTTTCTGATCTCCGATAATAGATTCCTGCCATTCACCTTTCCATTTTCCACTTTCTCCATTCCACTTTCCACCTTTTACAAAATCATCCACAATCATAAATCCTATATTATGCCTTGTAGCACTATATTCCTTTCATGGATTTCACAAACCAACGATCAATTTCATATTAACCATATGTACTAAATTAATTTTTAATATCTAAATTCTAATATCTAAGTCCTTTAGTCAGGTATATCTTGCATTTCATAGAACTCTATAATATCTCAGATTTCTATTTTTTTACCGGTTGTTACTTTAATTCCACATTGATCTCATTCTCCCACTTCTTTGACTTCATCTTTATTTTTATGAAGAGAGACCACATTACCTGTACAGAAGATATCATCACCTCTCATAACAGTGAATTTTGGTTTACCATGAAGTTTTTCAAAAATAACTTTTCCTCAAATAGTCATGTCCTTATTTTTAGTGAAGAAAATTCATTGTACTTCAAGTTTAGCAAACATAACTTCATGCTGTTCAATTTCAACCATTCCAAGAAGAAGATTATTGAGATAATCAGTAAGTTCATAGATAATATCAAAATTTTTCATTTCTATTTTCATAGAATCAGCTTTCTTTTTTAGGAGTGCATTCATAGAAATATTAAATCCCAAAAGCAATGCTCATGATGCTTGTGCAAGAGAAAGATCTGAATCAGAAAAATGTCCCACACTCGCTTGGATGATTCTCATAGTAACATTTTTGGGTAATTGTATTCCATTAACTGCTTGTTGGAGTGCCTCTAAACTACTTGATCCATCAGACTTCAAAATCAGTTTAAGCTCAGCTCAAAAAACATTAGCCTGTATTTGTGAAATAAATTGTTTTACAACTGATTCATCAGCACTTTTACTTACCTGATCCTGGATAAGTAATATTTTTTCGTGTGCTTCTTTCTCGTTTTTTACTACTTCCACGATACGTCCTGGATCTGGCAAATGAGTGATACCAAGTACCTGTATAGGTTCTCATCATGTAGCCTTAGTAATGCTTTGTCCTTTTCGATTTTGCATTCTCCTAATTTTTCCTGTAGTATTGTAAGCAACAATAGTATCTCAAATTTTAAGTGTTCCTGTCATGACGATAATAGTAGAGACAACACCTTGTTTAGGATCTTTATGTGCATCAACAACAACACCAACAGCTGATCTATTAGGATTATATCTAAGGTCAAGCATTTCAGTCTGAAGAAGAACCGCCTCAAGAAGTTCTGGTATTCATTGTCCTGTTTTTGATGAGATACCAATAACCGGTGTATCACCTCACCAATCTTCTGGGATAAGTCCATATTTGGCAAGATCCTGTTTGATAGTTTCAAGGTTCTTTCATGGTTTATCAATTTTGGTAATTGCAATAATAATAGGCACACCAGATTCTTTTGCATGTCAAATAGATTCAACAGTTTGTGGCATCACACTATCGTCTGCTGCTACAACGATAATCGCTATATTAGTAAGTTTAGCTCATCTAGCCCTCAAACTCGTAAACAACTCATGTCATGGAGTATCAATGAAACATATCTTTTTATTGTTATATTCCACAACAGAAGCGCCAATAGATTGAGTAATTCCTCATGCTTCACCTTCAGCAATAACAGTTTTTCTCAGATAATCAAGTAATGATGTCTTTCCATGATCAACATGTCACATAACAGTAACGATAGGTGGTCTAGGAAGCAGATATTCAGCATCTTTATCCATATCAAGAATTGCTTGCAAATCACCACTCATAAAGGTTTGAACAGCTACTTTATTATCATGTTTTTTGACGATAATATCAAATTCTGATGCAATCAATGCTGCAGTATCAAAATCTAAGGAAGCAGTGATAGAAGTCATAATCTTATTTTGGATTAATTTTTTCATAAGTTCTGGTAAAGGCACTCACATTTTTTCAGAGAATTCTTTTACCGTAATTTTATCATTGATATATACTTCTACTTTTTTGACAAGATTTTCAGAAGTTGTAGCAATTTTTTGAATTTTTGGCACAACTCTTACAGGTTGAACTATTGGTTTAGCTTGTTGAAAAGATGGTCTATTAAATGGTCTTGCATGTTGATTAGTTCCATATTGAGGTTTAGATCATTGATATCATGTTTTTGAAGGAAACTGTTTCCCTCAATGCTGAGGAGCAGTATTCCTTGGTCTAGTTGGCAGATTAGTTGATGTGCTTGCTGCTGGTCTAACAATTGGTCTAGCTGAAACATTTGTTGTTTGCTTATTTGTAGATCTAACGATTGGTCTAGTTCATGAACCATGAGTAGGTCTACTAACAAAAGAATCATCTCTTCTCCCAACTATATGAACTGTTGTTTGTTCAACCTTATCAAATGACATAGGACTACGTCTAGGTTTTTCAAGGATGATACTTTCTTCTTGTTCTTCTTCTCTACGTTGTTCTTCTTCTTTTTGTTGAACGGTTCTTTCCTCTTTTTTAAATCACAATCATGACAAAAATCAACCTCAGCCAACCATAAGTTCATCAGCTTTAAGTACTTTATTAGTGGTCTCTTTTTCTATGATAACAGAAATTTTTTCTTCTTTTACTTTATGTACTTTAGAAGTGTTTTTGCTTTGTACTTTTGAGATAGTCTTTGGAGACGATTTTTTTGTTACTGGTTTACTTGATGTTTTTGGCATAGATTGAAAAATAACGTAAAATAAGACGCCGAAACTTCAGAAAGAAGTTTAACGTCGTTTTTATCATGTAAAACATTTTGAATGTTTTTATATGATAAAATATAACGCAGAAAATTCCAATAAGCCTGTCTAATGCAGGAATTAGGAAATTTAGCGCAATTTTTATCTATAATAAATATAGATAAAATCTGCGGATGATA
>Ga0247840_10003469_pt1 | contig 26573 bp, 20 predicted proteins | sample LaCruzMarch2015__FD_192404 | JGI IMG/M metagenome (GOLD analysis project Ga0247840, IMG submission 192404) | Freshwater microbial communities from meromictic Lake La Cruz, Castile-La Mancha, Spain - LaCruzMarch2015_17m | ecosystem: Environmental > Aquatic > Freshwater > Lake | place: Spain...
TTGCTGGCCGGTACGCCGGTGCAGGCAAGCCCGGTGGTCGGCGATATCCTGAGGGAACTGTCGCAGGCGGACTATCAGGGCTATGTGGAGGACCTGGAGGCCTTCGGCACCCGCTATTCCGGCACCCAGGGCAATGCCGATGCGACCGCCTATGTGGGTGAGGTCCTGCGCGGCTTCGGGCTTGCGACGCGCGAGCACAGCTTCGTTTATGGCGGCAATACGCTCAGCAATGTGGAGGCGACCCTACCCGGCTTGGTGCGGCCCGACGACATCCTGATCATCGGTGCCCATTTCGACTCGATCGCGAGTTCCAGTCCCGGCAACCCCTCGGCCACCACTGCCCCCGGCGCCGACGACAACGCCAGCGGCACCGCCGGGGTGCTGGAGATCGCGAGCGTGCTCAGCCGCTACCAGTTCGCGGCGACCATCCGCTTCATCGGTTTCAATGCCGAGGAGCAGGGCATGATCGGGAGTCAGGTCTATGCGGCGCAGGCCGAGGCTGCCGGCGAGCACATCCTTGCCATGATCAACCTGGACATGATCGGCTATGTCAACGACGGCGCCGCCGAGGACCTGGATATCTTGGGCAACGACTGGCTGGTGGACCTGATGCTCGCCAATGTCCGGGCCTTCACGACGCTGCCGGTCACCGGGCATGTCGAAACGCCGAGGTGGAGCGACCACCAGTATTTTGCCGCCGAGGAGTATCCGGGCTCCGCATCGGTGATGGCGATCGAGTTCGATTGGGATGAGGACCCGGGCAATCCCTATTACCACCAGACCAGCGATACTGCGGCGACGCTCAACTATCCCTTCGCCTTGGAGGTGAGCCGCGGGGCGGCGGCCACTGTGATCGACCTGGCGGGTCTGATGGGGGTACCGGTGCCGCCCGTCTGGGTCTTGCTGGTGCCGGGTCTGGTCCTGATGCGGCGGTGGTCGAGGCCTGGCGTTTATTCCGTCGCCGGGCGCTGATGCGAATCCCGGGGTTTCGGGGAAAACGTTTCGGACGGGGCGCATGCCCCGTCCGGCGCGTGACGAGGCGCATGCCCCGTCCGGCGCGTCACTTAAGCGAAGCCCCTCAGGACTGCCTGGGTTTCGTCCCGCGCGATCCGCGGCCCGAGCGTCGTGACCAGCCGGGCGGAGGCGGCGGAGGCCAGGTCCCCGGCGCGCCGGTGGTCCCACCCCTGGGTGAGGCCGTAGAGGAAGGCGCCGGCGAACATGTCCCCGGCCCCCACGGTGTCGACCACCTCGACTTTGTTCCCGGCGATCTCGATCAGCCCTTGACCGTCCCATACCAGGGACCCTTGGGCCCCGCGGGTGATGGCGAAGGCCCGGCTGATGGTCTTGAGATAGTCTACGGCGGCGTTGAGGTCCGTGGTGCCGGCCATCCCCATGGCCTCCGACTCGTTGGCGAAGATGAGATCCACGCCGGGGCCGATCATCTCCAGGAGCCCGTCCTTGAAATAGGTGACCATGTTGGGGTCGGAGAGCGAGAGGGCGGTGCGCACCCCGGCCTGGGCGGCGATCTCGCGCGCCGCGATCGAGGCGGCGCGGGCGGCGGGGGAGGTGACCAGATAGCCCTCGGTGTAGAACCAGTCGGCGTCGCGCAGGGCGTCCTCCACCAACTCGTTGGCGGACAGGTTGCCGCTGACGCCCAGGAAGGTACACATGGTGCGGTCGCCGTCCGGGGTCACCAGCACCACGCAGCGCCCGGTGTGGCCCTGCTCCTTCTCCGTGTGGTGGTTGGTGTCCACCCCGCCCTCGCGCAGATCGCGCATGTAGAAGTGGCCCAGCTCGTCGTCCGCTACCTTGCAGGAGTAGTAGCCGCGCCCGCCCAACTGGCTGAGCCCGATGACGGTGTTGGCGGCCGAGCCCCCGGAGGCGCGCTCATGATGGTGGCAGGCCAGGTGCAGCATGATCTCCAACTGCTTGGCCTCGTCGACCAGGGTCATCACGCCCTTGTCGATTCCCAAGGTTTCCAGGTCCTTGGGGTCGACCTCATACTCCATGTCCACCAGGGCATTGCCGATGCCGTAAACGTGATAGCGCGCCATTTGATCTTCCGGGGGTCAGTGCATCGAAACGCCGCAGTTTACCCGAAGTGCGGGTGGGCCGGCGCCCGCGCGGCGATTGCCCGCGCTCCGCGGCTGCGGTTAGCATCAACCCGTTTCCCGCGTTGCCGGTCGACTTGACCGGGGGCGCCGGACCCCAGGCCGCGCCAACCCGGCCGGACCACCCAATCGGAGGCCTTCGATGTCCCTACCCGCGCTCGCCCAGCCCGCGGACCGCTTCACCTGGAGCGACTACCGATCCTGGCCCGACGACGAGCGTTGGGAGCTGATCGACGGCGTGGCCTATGCCATGTCTGCCGCGCCCTCGATCAAACACCAGGACGTCGCCTTTCGGCTGTCCATCCGGATCGAACTGCCGCTGCGGGGGACGCCCTGCCGACCCTTTGTCGCCCCCACGGACGTCAAGCTCTCGGAGTCCGACGTGGTCCAGCCCGACATCCTGGTCGTCTGCGACCCCGGCAAGATCACGCCGGGCCACATCGAGGGTGCCCCGGACCTGATCGTCGAGGTCCTGTCCCCCCGGACCTCGGCCAAGGACCTGCGCGACAAGAAGGCGCTCTATGAACGCGCCGGGGTGCCTGAGTACCTGGTCGTCGACCCCCTGGAGCAGTACGCCATCCGCTTTGTCCTGGGCGCGGACGGGTATGACAAGGGCAGCGTCTTCGCCGCCGATGAGGTCCTGAGGTCCGCCACGCTGGAGGTGATCGCGATCCCGCTGTGGGAGGTGTTCGAGGTGCCGGGGCCGGTCGAGCCCGCGGCCGTCGGCGGTTGAGAACCGAGGTCCGGAGTCCCGTGGATGGGCAAAGGCGCCGGCGAGGATGCGGCGTTCCGGCCCCAAGGCCGGCGCGCCGTGCCCATCGCTGAAGCGCGAGACGTCACAGCGGTCCTGCGGCAATTGCAGGCGTGGTTGAAGGAGAAGGACCCGAGCTTTGGCGGGTTGGTGCGGGTGCAGAACAAGCGGCAGGAGTTTCTGTGGGTGCATCCGCGGTTCGAGGGGGAGTATTGAGCAAGAGGTCCTATCCAGCGGCGTGGCCGACGGCGAACGGGGCGAATGCCCCGGCAATGGATCGGGCGGCCAAGCACTTGTAGGGGGTGCGACAGTCCCCGGTGGGAGCGGCTTTAGCCGCGACCTAAGGCCGCGGTGACCCGCGACGCTCGGGCAACCGGCGAGGCCTCGTCGCGGCTAAAGCCGCTCCCACGCCGAATACTCACGCGTCTTCAGTGACCGGCCTCGGTTACCGGCGCCTCCTTCCAACTCAGATCAAGTGTGCGGTGGGAAGCGGCGCAATCGCGTAGATAGAGGTTGATGAGGCTCTGGTACGGAATGCCAACCTCTTCGGAGATACCCTTGAAGTAGGCGATGGCGTCTTCATCGATCCGGATTGTGATCTGTTTCTTCAGTTGAGCGGCGTAGGGGTTTTTTCTCGACTTGGAGAAGTCATATTCTTCACGCATGATTCACCTGCTAGGGATAAGACTGCGACTCGCGCGCTGTGGCCTTGCGCGCGGAGATGATGCGAATCACGTTGCCATCGCTGCGGTAGCAATGGCAGACCAGGAGCAACCGCAGTACATTGCTGCGGCCCAGCAGAACGAAGCGCTGCTCGTCTTCGGAGTGGTCGGGGTCGTCGATCAAGCGCGCTTGTTCATCGAAGAAGACCGAGCGTGCCTCTTCAAATGAAACCCTGTGGTTCTTTTGGTTGGCGGCGGCCTTACGCTCGTCCCACTCGAAGCGAATCTTGCTCATCGGCCTAGCGTAACTACGTTGTAGTTGGCGTGCAACCGCCGGTAGGGTCCGCTGCGGACCTCTCAACGGTGGGGCTGCGCGCCGCCCGGTCCGCACAGCGCACCCCACGAGGCTGGTGTAACCTTCCGGTCGCGCCATCCCATCACCGGACCAGCACCATGTCACACTCAGGGCCAGACCCAGGGCCAGATTCATCTCAGCCGCCCGCGGCGGACCAGTCGGTCATCCGCCTCAAGGCCCGCCTGCTCAAGGGCTACCGCGCCCGCATCTGCGGCGAACTGGTGCGCCCGGCGACCGCGGCGCGTTGGTTGGACCTGCCGCCGGACCTGGCCCCGGGGCTGCGTGAGGCGCTAGCCGCCCGCGGCCTGCCCCGGCTCTATGCCCACCAGCGCGAGGCCTTTGACCTGGCCAGTGCCGGTCGGCACCTGGTGGTTGCGACGCCCACCGCCTCCGGCAAGACCCTGTGCTACAACCTGCCGGTCCTGGACGCGGTGCTGCGGGGCGGCAAGAAGGCGCTCTATCTGTTCCCGACCAAGGCCCTGGCGCAGGACCAGGTGGCGGAACTGACGGAACTGGGCCGGGCGCTCAAGGCGGCGGGCGGGGAGGGGGTGCGCGCCTATACCTTCGACGGCGACACGCCAGGGGATGCCCGCAAGGCGGTGCGCACCCGCGGCGATATCGTCGTCAGCAACCCGGACATGCTCCACCAGGCGATCCTGCCGCACCATACCAAGTGGGCGCAGTTTTTCGAGGGGTTGGCATTCGTGGTGGTGGACGAATTGCACAGCTATCGCGGGGTCTTCGGCTCCCATGTGGCCAATGTGTTCCGGCGGCTGAAGCGCATCTGCCGCTTCTACGGAGTCAGTCCGACCTTCATCTTCACCTCGGCGACCATCGCCAACCCGGCGGAGTTGGCGGGGCGCCTGTGCGGAGAGTCGGTCACGGCCCTGACCGAGAGCGGCGCGCCCCAGGGGGACCGGCACCTGCTGCTGTGGAATCCGCCGGTGATCAACCCGGACCTGGGGATCCGCGCCTCCGCCCGCTCCCAGACCACCCGCATCGCCCGCATGGCGGCCAAGGTCGGGCTCAAGTCGATCGTGTTCGCCCGCTCCCGGCTCATGGTGGAGGTCATCACCAAGTACCTGAAGGACGTCTTCGACAAGGACCCGCGCCACCCGCCCAGGGTGCTGGCCTACCGCGGCGGCTATCTGCCGAGCGAGCGGCGGGCGGCCGAGCAGGCGATGCGCGCCGGGCGGGTGGATCTCGTGGTCAGCACGTCCGCCCTGGAGTTGGGGATGGACATCGGCGCACTGGATTGCGCGATCCTCAACGGCTACCCGGGCACGGTGGCCGCCACCTGGCAGCGCCTGGGGCGGGCCGGGCGGCGGCTGCGGCCCTCGCTCGGGGTGCTGGTGGCGACCAGTGATCCGCTCGATCAATACCTGGTGCGGCACCCGGAGTTCTTCTTCGACGCCTCCCCGGAGCACGCCCGCATCCACCCGGACCAACTCTTGATCCTCCTGGAGCAGGTGCGCTGCGCCGCCTTCGAGCTGCCCTTCCGCGACGGGGAGACCTTCGGCGCCGAGGACCTGACCGAGATGCTCGCCTATCTGCGCGACGAGGGCGTGCTCCAGCGCCAGGGCGACCAGTGGTTCTGGGTGGCGGACAGCTACCCGGCCAACGCGGTCTCGCTGCGCTCCGTGGCGGAGGGCAACTTCGTGGTGATCGACACCACCGGCGGCGCCCAGACCATCATCGCGGAGGTCGACTGGTCGAGCGCCCCCGGCACCCTCTATGTCGGGGCCATCTACATGATCCAGGCCCAGCCTTATCAAGTCGAACGCTTGGACTGGCCGGGGCGCAAGGCCTTCGTCACCCGGACCCAGGCGGACTATTACACCGACGCCATCGACTACACGCGGCTCAAGATCCTGGACCGTTTCGAGGGCCGCACCCAGGGCCTGGGGGTCGCCGCCAACGGCGAGGTCCACCTGGTGCGCCGCTACCCCGGCTACAAGAAGATCCGCTATTACAGCCACGACAACATCGGCTATGGCAACATCGACCTGCCGGACCAGGAGATGCATACGACTGCCGTCTGGTGGCAGGCGCAACCCCAGGCGCTGGAGTCGGCCCTTCCGGACCGCGCCCAGGCGATCGAGGGCTTCCTGGGCGCCGCCTATGCCCTGCACCACGTGGCCGCGCTACGCTCCATGGCCGAGCTCCACGACCTGGGCCGCGCCGTGGGCGACGGGCAGGGGACCTGGTTTGCGGTGACCGGCAACACCGGGCGCGGCCAGTTGCGCGGGCCGGACAATGCACCGGTGGACGGGGAGGGCGTGGACCGCTTCGAGCCGACGCTCTTTTTGTATGACAACTATCCGGGCGGTGTCGGGCTTTCGGCGCCGCTTTACGACGCGGCCGATGTGCTGGTCCGAGACGCGCGCGATCTGGTGGCCGGCTGCGGCTGCACCGGCGGTTGTCCGGCCTGTGTCGGACCCATCATGCTGGGGGATGAGGCGCGCGTCATTACGCCGCGGGCGGCGGCGTTGCGGGTGCTGGGGTTGTTGGAGGGCGCGGTTGCCGACGGGCCTGATGACCGCCTGCCGGACCGCACCTAGAATCAGGGATCGGTTCCTGGACTCAATTCCACCGGGCTGACCCGCGACTGAGGCCGAACAGCACGGGTCCCAACGTCGACAATCGGGTGCTTGCTTGCGCATATCCGTCAAGGACGTATTCTTTGTCCCTATGTACACTGTCGTCGAAACCCCACTGTTCACAAAGCTCTGGCCGCGTTACTGGCACGAAGTCCGAACGGGGCAACCTGTCCGCCAAGCACCTGTTGGAGATCAGACATGCCATCGAACACGCAACCCCTGACCGATGATGAACTGGAAGTGTTTGAAACAGGACGCGACCTGGGCGAAGACTTACTCGAATCGATCCGCCAGATGCACGCGGGCCTGGGTACTGTGGTGTACTCACCGATCATCGCTGCCCGCGAACGCTCCGGCCTGTCGCAGGCGCAGTTTGCGGTACTCTTGGGCGTGTCGGTGTGCACGCTGCATGAGTGGGAGCAAGGCCGCCGCCAGCCGAGCGGTGCCGCCAAGACGCTGCTCAAGCGAATCCTGGCTGGAACGGTTCCGTCCTGAGAGATACCCCGCTCCGCCTCGCCAGCGGGCCGGCCCTGTGCGGTATATTGTCGGCACGAGTTGGGCGGGTCTTGTGCCCGTGAACCGAGAGCCCCGAAAACGAAGGAGACTGAAGTGCTTGGAACCGTTCGTGACGCCTGCAAGATCCATCCGATGGTCCATGACTACCGGATGACCGAGGCCATCGAGAACCTCACGGACCTGATCGGCGGGGCCGGGGACGGGGCCGAGTTCTTCGCCAGGAACTACGTGACCCAGGGCATGGACACCCTGTTCCGTGAGGGCCTGCTGCGGCTGGCCGGTCGCTCCGACCAGGCCGCCTTTGAGTTGGCCCAGGCCATGGGCGGCGGCAAGACCCATCTCATGGTGGCGCTGGGTCTGCTGGCCAAGCACCCGCATCTGCGCGCCGGCGTCCTCCCTGTCGACCTGGCGGAGCGCCTGGACTTCGGCCCCGCCCGCATCGCCGCCTTCAACGGCCGCAACGACCCCGAGCACTACATCTGGGGTGAGATCGCCGAGCAGTTGGGTGAGGCCGACCGGGTGCGCCCCTACTGGATCGACGGTCCCCGCGGGATCGACGAGAAGAAGTGGATCGAGATCATCGGTGATGCGCCGACCCTGATCCTGCTCGACGAACTGCCGCCCTACTTGCTCAACGCCGACACCCGCCCGGTCGGCAAGGGCACCCTGGCCGATCTGGTGACCTACAGCATCAGCAACCTGCTGACCGCGGCGATCAAGCTACCGCGCTGCTGCGTGGTCATCGCCAACCTGTCGGGCAGCTACGAGGCCCAGACCAAGGACTTGGCGCGGATCATGTCCAACCTCCAGCAGGAGTCCCGGCGCCAGGCCCAGACCATCACCCCGGTCCAACTCGCCGGCAACGAGATCTACCAGATCCTCAAGAAGCGCCTGTTCACCGAACTGCCCGGGGACGCCCTGATCGACTCGGTCGGGGAGGCCTTCGCCGAGCAGGTCAAGGCCGCCGAGGACGGTGGCTACATCGCCGCACGGGCCATGGAGCAGGTCGCCGAGGAGGTCCGCGAGACCTACCCCTTCCACCCCTCCTTCAAGAACCTGGTGGCCCTGTTCAAGGAGAACGAGGGGTTTCGCCAGACCCGCGGTCTGATGCAGTTCACCGCCCGGCTGCTGCGCAGCGTCTGGAACCGGGAGGCCAACGACGTCTTCCTGATCGGCACCCAGCACCTGGATCTCAACGACCCGCAGGTCCGCGACGAGATCAGCCGTGTGAACCCGGCGCTCCTGCCCGCGGTGGTCAACGACATCGCCGACCAGGGCAACGCCCGCGCCGAGGAGATCGACGGCGATCTGGGCAGCGACGCCGCCACCCAGGTGGCCCGGCTCATCCTGTCCGCGTCCTTGTCCCGCGCCGTCGGTGCCCACACCGGCCTGACCCAGGCCGAGATCATCGAATACCTGGCCGCCCCCTACCGCAAGGCCGACGAATTCCTGGCTGGCCTGGAACGTCTACGCGACCGTGCCTGGTACCTGCATCGGGAGGGGGAGGGCTTCTATTTCAAGGAGACCGAGAATCTGGGGCGACGCATCGAGCGCGACGCCAAGCTGATCCCACTGCCCAAGCTGGAGCAGGCCCTGATCAACCGCCTGACCGGGCTCTTTCAGACTCAGAGCAAGTCCAAGGCGGCTTATCAGGAAGTCCAGATCATGCCCCGCCTGGATGACGTGAAGCTCTCCGGGGCGCGCATCCTGCTGGTGGTGCAGCCGGATGGGCGGACCCCGCCGGAGCAGATCCGCAACTTCTTCGTCTTCCAGCAGGAAAAGAACAATTGCCTGATCCTGTCCGGACAGGACAGCCACCTTGCAAACGAGGTCGATACCAGGCTGCGCGAACTGTATGCCGTCGAGAGGATCTTCAGCACCCTCAAGCCGGGCGATACCCTGTACGAGGAGGCCCGCGACAAGCTCGAAGAGTTGTCTGAGCGCTTCACCAAGGCCGTGTCCGGCGCCTACAACCGGCTCTTCTTCCCCGGCGGTGACGGGAGTGATCAAGGCGAACTCGTCATGGCCACCATCGACAACGGCCTGACCTTCGGTACGGGCGAACATGCCGCGGAGGCCCAGATCGAAAAGCTCCTGGCCAGTGCGCGCTGCAACAACAAGCTCGCCCTGGACATGCCGAACGAATTGCCCAACTACTGGTCCATGGCCGAGACCTACCTGTGGCCCGCCAAGGATCGCCGCTGCCCCTGGCGCGATCTCACCATGCGCGCCAAGACCGATCCGACCTGGCCCTGGATGCCAGGGGCGCGTGGGCTGGAACAACTCCGCGATGAGGCACTCAAGCAGGGCCGCTGGCGCCAGACCCCGGAGGGGCACATCGAGAAGGGGCCCTTCCCGGCCGAGAAGACCTCGGTGAACGCGACGCTCCAGGGGACCAACCGCGAGACCGGCGAGACCACCCTGTCGCTCACCCCCCGTAACGCCGGTGACAGCCCCCGCGTCTATGTTGCCAAGACCGCCGCGGTGTCGGACCAGGACCACCAGGTCCAAGACCTGGAGGACTATCGCACCCCTGAGGCGACGCTGTACTTCATCGCGGTGGACAGCGCCGGCAAGTACCAAGTGGGTGAGCCGACGCGCTGGACCGCGGACCTTACCGTCCGCCACGAAGTGCTCAACATCGCCGACTCGCGCAAGGTCGAACTACGCTGCACCCCTGCCGCCGAGATGCGCTATACCCTGGACGGCACCAACCCTAAAGAGGGGACCATTTACACGGAGCCCTTCCAGGTGCCGACGAAGGGCTGCACCATACTGATTGCAGCCAAGGCCGGCGAGGTGGAGAAGAGTGCCAAGATCCTGATCCCGTCGGCCGGCGACGACCGGGTCATCATCGACGAGCGCAAATCGGCACGCCTGGCCGATACCAAGCGGGTCTCGATCGACACGACGGACAAGGCGTTCGGTTTCATCCAGCACTTCAAGGACCGCCCCGACACCCTGCTCAGCGGTGTTCAGATTATCCTGGGCGAGGGCGAAAACGCCGTTCAGATCCGCTTCAACGAGCGCAAACTGACGGCCGCCGCCATCGAGATCGCCATCCGCGGTATCCGTGCCGCCCTGGGGGACGAGCAAGCCGCGGTCCAGATCCTGATCAAGGGCGGCGCCACCTTCGGCGACGGCTTTGCGCTCAAGGAATTCGCCGAGGTCGCGGGCATTGAACTCAAATCCGGCGACGTCATTCAGGATTAGGATGAAGAGGAATCCTCTTACGGAGACACGGAGACACAAAGTCGAAGAGGGGAAGGGGATAACCCGGAATCCGACGATTTCTCACGTCGAGGGTAGGTTCCAGATTAATGTGAAAGTCGCGCCGGCGCGCTGCCCCTTATGAAGTATTCCTTCTTCCTTCGTGTCTTTGTGTCTTTGTGAGAGATACTGAATTGGCTTTCACTGAACGTGCCGTCTACGCTCACCGCACCCTGGGCTTCGGCGTCCCCGCGACCTCCGATCCCCATCACTTCCTGGTCCAGATCCCACGCGGCAACGCCGCCCCCGTCTTGATCTGCGAGCACCTGGGGATGGGTTCGGAGACCGCCCGGGAGCAGGTCATCGACCGCGTCCTGCTGGAGCGCCACCGGTGGACGGCCATCCGTGCGGAGGTGAGCCGCGCCTTCAACGCCCGCCTCAAGGAGCACGACCTGGCCACCGGCACCTGGAAGATCGGCGACACCCCCGTGGACCGCCTGCTCGGCAAGGAGTTGTGCGTGCTGGCCTGGGCCATCGAGCGCCTGGACCCCGAGAAGATCGGCAGCGCCGTGCGCAACTGGCTGGCGCTGCGCCCCGAGGAGCGCTGGTGGCTGTTCGGCATGACCGCCGCGACCGTCGGCGGAATCGGCGATGCGGACCGGGGCTGGCGCGTCGCCTTGCGCTATGCCCTGGGCGATACGGCACAGAGCGAACTGTTCAAGCCGCGGCGCCTGCCGGAGAAGACCGGGCCGGGCGGGCAGGGGACGCTGCCCCTGTTCGATGACTAGGCTGCCTTTACCACCTCAACCGCCAGCCGCTTGTCCAATACTGCCAGCGCCGTTTCGATTTGTTCGATGCGACTGTGGTGCCGAAAGGAAAGCAGATGATCCACCAGCGTTGGCGCGATATTGAGCTTCCGAGCCAGGTCCGCCCTAGGCATGCCCGCCGCGATCAGCGCGTTGTGGAGAGCAACCTTGCCCGCGATAACCACCGGCAGGACGACGACAGGCTGATGCTCGGCCGGCGCCGAGGGTTCGGGGATGCGTTCACGCCGTTCGACAAAGACCTCAAACGCCGTTGTCAGGGCGTCGACCGCGTTGCGCAGCGCCTCCGTCGCGTCGCCGCCCACCGTATGGGTGAAGGGGATATCGGCAAAGCCCGCGATCACGGTATCGGTTTCGGGGTCTCGTTCCAGGGTTGCCGGGTAGCACAACATCAGGGATCTCCTTCAGTCCAGACCTAAGTCTTTCTTGATTGCCTTTACGAGGGGATTGGGAATCTCCTTTGATCCGTGGAACGGAAACACCGAATTTCTGCCGTTCAATTCCACATGCAAGTGGCTGCCGTTACCGGGACGGAATCTGGCCCCCTGCGCTGCCAGCCACCGTTTGAATTCGCTGTATTTCATCGCCAGGCGCGCGGCTCTTATACTGAAGGCCCCGGCTCCGGGATGCTCTGGATGGCCGTGCGCAGTCGTTCATCGGGTCGCGGCGGGGCATCGAGTCGCGCCTGGAGGGCGACGAAGGCCGCGGGGCCCACGCGCACCAAGGACTGTTCCGGCAAGTCGTGCTCGTCGGGCATGGCGGCGGGTTCTTGGGCTGTCGGCATGGTGTTTCCTCCTGGTTGGCGCGATACTAGCAGTCGCGTGACGCGACTGTCACCACCGATAACAGAGACCAGCGGAATGCGCCATGCCCCTTACGCATCGGTGCCCCCCCCAGTCCACCCCCGACCGTCTCCGACCCTTCGCCCTCAAGGACGCCCCGGCCCTGATCGAGGCGGTGTTTCCGGCGCAGAAGGTCTCGGTCGAGGCGCAGCGCGAGCGCAAGGCCGGGGCGGGGCAGACGCTCACCGCGCTGGGTTCCTACTGGAAGGGTCGCAAGCCGCTGATTCTGATGCGGGCCATCGTGCTGGGCAGCCTGCGGCCGCAGCCCTATGATCCCGAGCGGGACCCGGCGGGTTTCGAGAGGCGCGGAGACACGGAAGAGAAGATTCTCTCACAAAGACACAAAGGCACAAAGAAGAGAAGAATTCTCTCACAAAGACACAAAGACACAAAGAAGAGAAGATTAATGAGCTTTATGTTAATAGCGTATGGGTTTTCCATGATCTAGTCCGTTTCTTTTCTTCTCTGTGTCTTTGTGTCTTTGTGAGAGAATCTTCTTCTCCGAGCCCCAGTGAGAGATATTCAGGAATTGCAGAATGACGGTTGACGTAATGAGCGATGCGGCCGGCGGGCCATGCCGACTCCAGCCCTTTGCCTTGCGAGAGGCCCCGGCCCTGATCGAGGCGGTGTTTCCGGCGCAGAAGGTTTCATTCGCACGGAAACACGGTAGAAAGAATTCTCTCACAAAGACACAAAGACACAAAGAAGAGAAGATTACGGAGTTATCTCGGGGGGTGGTGAGGTGGTTGCTTTGCCGGAATCATTATTTCGGGTAGCCTTATTTTAATAGCGTCTTGGATTGCCGTGAGCTACTCCGCTTCTTTTCTTCTTCGTGTCTTTGTGTCTTTGTGTCTTTGTGAGAGAATCTTCTTCTCCGCGTCCCAGTGAGAGATACTCAGGAATTGCAGAATGACGGTTGACGTAACGAGCGATGCGGCCGGCGGGCTATGCCGACTCCAGCCCTTTGCCTTGCGCGAGGCCCCGGCCCTGATCGAGGCGGTGTTTCCGGCGCAGAAGGTCTCGTTCGAGGCGCAGCGCGAGCGCAAGGCCGGGGCGGGGCAGACGCTGACCGCGCTCGGTTCCTATTGGAAGGGCCGCAAGCCGCTGATCCTGGTAAGGGCCATCGTGCTGGGCAGCCTGCTGCCGCACACTGACGACCCCGAGAAGGACCTGGAGATATTCGAGAAGCTGATGGCCTTCGACGAGGGCGGACTGGCGCGGCGGGAGCCGAAAATCAGCCCGGCCGACATCGCCCAACGGGTCGCATTGGAGGAGCCCTGGAACTACTTCATTGCCTCACTCAAGGGCAATTCGCGGGATGCCGAAGAGGCCCTTGCTCATCGTGCCGACCATAGTGAAACAGGAGGTCGAGGCTTTAGCCGGTCGCCGCCGCTACGCGGCCCGCTTCCGGCTAAAGCCTCGACCTCCAGTTCGGGGCTTGGGAGCGATGATGATGGCCCCGAACCGATCGCCGACGCTCAGTTTCCGCTCGACCTGGACCTCTATCCGGGGCTGAGCATCCGCTGGCGCCGGGACATCGACCCGACGGACAAACTCGACCTGCTCGCCCGCGCCCTGGCGACCTGGCCCACGTATGAGGAGCGCGCCGGCCTGTGCAAGCGCCCGGAGGAGATGGACCAGACGGCACTCTACGCCCCGATCTGGCCGGCGGTGAACGCCCACCTGGGGCACCTGGGGGTCGAGGCCCATTCGCATCAGGAATTGGTCGAGCAGTTGGGCATCCTGCGCTACGGGCACCGGCCGCGGGTCGGTGACACCTTTTGCGGCGGCGGCTCCATCCCGTTCGAGGCCGCACGGCTGGGGTGCGATGTCTATGCCTCGGATCTGAATCCCATCGCCTGCATGTTGACTTGGGGGGCGCTCAATATCATCGGCGCCGCACCGGAGAAACGCGCCGAGATCGAGCGGGCGCAGCGGGAGGTGGCTAAAAAGGTCGATCGTATCATCACGAGACTTGGTATCGAGCACGATAGTCAGGGCAACCGGGCCAAGGTGTATCTCTACTGCTTGGAGACTCGCTGTCCGGAAACCGGCTGGATGGTTCCCATGGCGCCGAGCTGGGTCATTTCAAAAATCAACAATGTGGTAGCAAAGTTGGTTCCTGACCGGCTAGAACGACGGTTCGATATCCAGATTTTAGCGGGCGTTTGCTCTGCGGAAATGCGCGCAGCTGAACAGGGAACGGTGCGCGATGGCAATCTGGTCTACGAGCTTGATAGCAAGACACACCGTATTCCCATCAAGACCCTACGCGGAGATTATCGCGACGCCGACAGCAACACCGCGAATCTCCTGCGTCGCTGGGAAGATCGTGACTTCGAGCCACGGCCAGCAGATATTTTTCAGGAACGGCTCTATTGTATTCAGTGGATCACGAAAAAATCGTTGGGTCAATCTCGAAAACAGACTTTTTTTGCTTCCGTGACCGAGGAAGACCTGGAGCGTGAGCACCTACTCGACACTATCGTCACAGCTAGTTTAGCTCGCTGGCAAGAGAAAGGTCTCGTTCCCGATATGCTCATTGAATCAGGTGATGAAACGACCCGTCTTCATCGGGAGCGCGGTTGGATGTATTGGCACCAGCTCTTCACATCAAGGCAACTGCTTACCTTCGCGCTTTACAAGAAATGCACCGTCCGGCTTGTTCATCCTGCTCTTATCCCAGCGATCTTCGCAATCCAGTCAAAAGCCATTGAATGGAATACCAGACTTTGTCGATGGGCGACATCGGAGCGTCACGAGAACCAAGTCAACACGTTCTCGAATCAGGCATTGAACACGCTCTTTAATTTTGCTGTACGCGCCCATCTAAATTTGGAGAACCACAGTATTTTTGATTTCGGGTCAGCGAATCTGCCTGTGTCCACAGAGACGGTGATTAAGGCGGTGCCCGCCGATCACCTATCAGACAGCGCAGACCTATTCATTACTGACCCACCGTACGCCGACGCGGTGATGTACCACGAAATCACCGAATTCTTCATCGCCTGGCTGCGCAAGAATCCGCCACCCCCGTTCAACGAATGGACTTGGGACTCCCGCCGCGACCTTGCCATCAAGGGTTCCGGCGATGACTTCCGCCGCAGTATGGTCGACGCCTATAGGGCCATGACCGATTACATGCCGGACAACGGCATGCAATGCGTGATGTTCACCCACCAGGACAGCGGCGTCTGGTCCGACATGGTGAGCATCTTCTGGGCCTCGGGATTGCAAGTGGTTGGCGCCTGGTACATCGCCACAGAGACCAGTTCAGAACTCAAAAAGGGCGGTTACGTACAGGGCACCGTGATCCTGATGCTGCGCAAGCGCCCGGCCGGTGACCGCGCCGGCTTCAAGCAGCGGATACTGCCCGAGGTCAAGCGGGAAGTGGACGCCCAGATCAAGCAGATGATGCACCTGAACACGGAGACGCAGACCAAGATGGGCGCCCCGGTCTTCAACGACTCGGACCTGCAGATGGCCGGCTATGCGGCGGCACTCAAGGTGCTGACCGGCTATACCAGCATCGGCGGCGAGGACGTGACCGCCTTGGCGCTCCGCCCACGGCGCAAGGGCGAGACCACCGTGGTGGATGAGATCGTCGCGCAGGCGGCCGAGACCGCCAACGGGCTGCTGGTCCCCGAGGGCCTCGCACGCGAGACCTGGGCAGCCATCGGCGGGATGCAGCGCTTCTATCTGCGGATGCTGGACATGGAGACCACCGGGGCGGCCAAACTCGACAATTACCAGAACTTCGCCAAGGCGTTCCGGGTCGCCGACTACGCCGCGGTGATGGCGAGCATCAAGCCCAACGCGGCGCGGCTGAAATCCGTCACCGAGTTCCAATCCCGGGACCTGACCGACCGCACCGAGATCGGTCCGACCCCGCTCGGTGCCCTGATCGTCACCATCCAGGAATTCCTGGCCGAGAAGGACCCGGCGGTCGTCATGGCCAACCTGCGCGACGCCCTGGTGGACTATCTGGACAAGCGCCCGGTGCTGATGACCATGGCCGACTTCATCGCCGCCAAGGCCCGCGGCCCCGAGATCCGCCGCGCCGCCGAGGCCATCGCCAGCCGCATCCGTCACCAGCGGCTACAATGACCGCGGACGATTCCTCACGGGGGCACGGAAGAAAGAGAAGAAGATACTCTCACAAAGACACGGAGACACAGAGAAGAGAAGGTTCTCTCACGAAAACACGGGGCACGGAAGAAAGAGAAGAAGATTCTCTCACAAAGACACGGAGACACAAAGAAGAGAAGATTCGGATAATGTCTTCGGAATCGTGTCTGCAGACTCGTGTGCGGCCTTGCAGGGGCTTTGGTAGAAATAGTACGCTTGGTATTACGTCCACGGTTTTTCTGTCTGCTTTTTTTTGTCTTCTTTGTGTCTTTGTGTCTTTGTGAGAGAATCTTCTTCTCTTTTATACCCCCGTGAGAGAACTGAAATGAATGAGAACGAGATTGGGGCGATCGTTGTGGATTGTGCCGTCAAGGTCCATATGCGGCTCGGGCCTGGACTGCTGGAGAGTGTCTATGAGGCGGTGTTGGCCTATGAGTTGGGAAAGCGGGGGTTGTCCGTCGAGCGGCAGGTTTCGGTCCCGATCTTCTACGATGACATCTGTTTCGAGGAAGGCTTCCGGGCGGATCTGATCGTCGCCCGCAAGGTCATCTTGGAACTCAAGTCGATCGAGTGCGTCACCAACGCGCACAAGAAACAATTACTCACCTATCTGCGCCTGACCGGGATGAAGCTCGGCTATCTCCTGAACTTCGGCGAGGCCCTGATGAAAGATGGCATCACCCGAACCATCAACGGCCAGCTCGGGTGAACAGAACCTCTCACGGAAACAGGGAAGAAAGAAAAAGATATTCTCTCACGGAGACACGGAGACACGAAGTAAGAAAGATCAGGATTAAGATCGTGAGGACGCTCGGTGAGTTGGGGTGGAACTTGGCTGAAAGCACCGCGACGACAGGAAGAAACTGCTCTGAAGCAGACAGCATTCAGTTCGCTATTAATAGACCTCAAGATGTTCATCACATTATTCTTTTCTTTCTTCCTTTGTGTCTCCGTGTCTTTGTGAGAGAATCTTCTTCCTCTTCTCTATTCTTTTCTTTCTTCCTTTGTGTCTCCGTGTCTTTGTGAGAGAATCTTCTTCCTCTTCTCTGCTGTGCCTCCGTGAGGGATAGATGACCATCCGCCGCCTGTCCTCGCGCACCGATCGGCTCGATCAGAGTTTCCTGGCCGAACACCTCCAGGACGCGCGCAGCTACCGGCGCATCGCCGGCTATTTCACCAGCTCACTGTTCGAGGTCGCCCACGAATGGCTGGAGTCGGTGGCGGACGTGCGGATCGTCTGCAACGTGGACCTGACCCCGGAAGACCTGAAGGTCGCCCAGGTGCGCGAGGCGCGGATGCTTGGGCGCTGGAACGAGCGCTCGATCGAGGCCGAGTCCCTGATGAACCGGGAGCGCTACCAGCGTCTCGACGCCTTCCTGGCCCGCCGCGGCCAGGTGATCCGGGTGGCGCCGGACAGCATTTGCGGCTTCGTGCACGGCAAGGCCGGGGTCATCGAGCGGGCTGACGGGCGCCGGGTCGGCTTCATCGGCTCCATGAACGAGACCCGCCACGGCTGGCAGGAGCACTATGAGATCCTCTGGGAGGACGACTCTCCCGAGGGGGTGGCCTGGATCGAGGCCGAGTTCGAGTTTCTGTGGAACGCGGCCCGTCCACTGCCGGAGGCGGTCTGTCGGGAGGTCCGGCGCCGCGGCCGACGCACCGAGGTCGGGCTGCCGGCCATCGAGGCCGAAGAGACCCTGGCCCCTGCCGCCCTGATCGAGTCCCCGCTGTACCGCGAGGGCATGGCCCTGCAACCCTGGCAACAGGGGTTCGTGACCGAGTGCCTGCGCCATTACAACGATCATGGTCAGGTGCGCCTACTGCTGGCCGATGAGGTCGGTCTGGGCAAGACACTGTCGCTCGGTACCGCGGCCCTCACCCTGTGTCTGCTGTCCGAGCGGACGGCGCGCCGCCGCAAGCCCATCGTGGTCTTCGCCCCCGCGACCCTGTGCGAACAGTGGCAGACGGAGATGATCGACAAGCTCGGGATTCCCTGTGCCCGCTGGCATTCCACGCGCAAGGTATGGCTCGACCCCGAGGAGCGGGCGATCTCCCCGGGCGGGGCTGAGCACATCGCCCGCTGTCCCTTGCGTATCGGGATCGTCTCCACCGGGCTCATGGTGCAGCCGTCGAAGGAAAAGGAGGTCCTGACCGGATTGAGCTTTGATCTCGTCATTCTGGACGAGGCCCACAAGGCACGCTCGCGCCAGGGCTACGGCCAGAAGGCTGGAGAGCCGAACGAGTTGCTCGCCTTCATGCACACGGTCGCCAATCGAGCCGATCACGTCCTGCTCGGCACCGCCACGCCCATCCAGACCCAGGCCGAAGACCTGTGGGACCTGGTGCGGGTGCTGCACCGGGGCAGCAACGGCTTCGTGCTCGGCAACGAGCTGGCCACCTGGCACAACCCGGGGCGCGTGCTGCCCATCCTGTGCGGCGAGGAGCGGGTCCTGGATCTCCACTCAGGCTGGCGGTTGCTGCGCTCGCCGCTGCCGACCATGGAGTCCACCAACGAGCCCAACGCCCGCCGACTGTTCCGCAACTTGCGCGAAGAACTCGGGCTGCGTCGGACCGAGCATCTGGCGGGCGCCTTGCCGTTGCTGTCCGAAGAACTGCGCGACGATCTGGAGACCGAGCTTGAGCGGGTGATCGACGGCGCCTCTTTCTTTCAACGCGAGAACCCCTTCGTCCGCCATGTGGTCCTGCGCAAACGTGCGACCCTGGAGGCCCAAGGGCTGCTCGACAAGATCGCGGTCAACGTCCATCCGGAAGGCGGACTGATCGAGGACCCGCACCGGTTCAACGCCTTATTCCAGGCGATGGCGCTACGCACTTCGCCGGATTTCGACCGGGCCTATGAGGAAGCACGCGCCTTCGGTCGCGTGCTCGCCAAGCGCGGCAAGGGCGGCGGCTTCATGAAGAACCTGATGGAGCAGCGGGTCTGTTCAAGCCGGGTAGCCGGTATCAATACTGCGACCACCCTGCTCGCGGGGCGTCAGGTTCAAGAAGAAACGGAAGACGCCGAGACTGAACTTGCGATCCAAACCGACGCGGAGCGGGCCGCCCTCGAAAGCCTGATCGCCGCCCTGAACGGCATGGACGATGATCCAAAGCTCCTGGCGATCCGGTACTACCTGCAAGACGAGGGGTGGCTCGAACTCGGCTGTATCATCTTCAGCCAGTATCACGACACCGCCCGGTGGGTGGCCGACTCCCTGGCCGCGGAGCTTCCGGGCGAGGTCATCGGGCTCTATGCCGGCGCCGAGCGGAGCCGCCTGTATCGGGATGGGCAGGCGGTCGGTATCGCCCGTGAGGCCCTGAAGCGGATGGTCGCCGACCATGATATCCGCATCATGGTCGCCACCGACGCCGCCTGCGAGGGCCTGAACCTCCAGACCCTGGGGACCCTGATCAACGTCGATCTGCCCTGGAATCCGACCAGACTCGAACAGCGCATCGGCCGTATCAAGCGCTTTGGCCAAACCCGCTCGAGCGTGGATATGCTGAACCTGGTCCACCAGGGTACGGTGGACGAGAAGGTCTATGAGCGCCTCTCCGAGCGCATGCGCAACCGCTACGACCTGTTCGGCGGTCTGCCGGACACCATCAAGGACGACTGGATCGACGACATCGAGACCCTGGGTGAGAAGATGGACCAGTACATCGAAGAACGCCGCCAGGCGACGGGCTTCGATCTGCGCTACAACGACAGTATCAAGCCCAGCGACGACGCCTGGCGGGACTGTGCGGCGGTGCTGGCGCGCCGGGATCTCGACAATTTGATGCGGCAGGGGTGGGGAGGTTAGAGCGTCAACGCCAGTGGCTACTCTCATCTTGCTTGATGTGCGCGAGTCATTGACCCGACGATGCTGAAGGTTCCGCACTATAATGACGGGGATTCTTGATCATGGGCTTTGAGGAGCGGCTGCGGCGTATCCGCGCCCCGGCGGCAGTCCCGGACGCCGGCGCGGCGGCGCCGTCGTCCGACGGGCCCTCGCTCACGCAGCGGCTGCGGCGGCTCTCGACCGGGCGGACGACGCCTGCCCCGGCCGCGCCCAGCACCCCCGACGAGTCCGCGCTCGCCGCGGCCCTGGGCGCCGCGCTCCTGTGCCCCGGGGTGCTGTGCCTGGAGCGGCGCCTCGACCCGCGCCTGCGCCACGGGCGGGTCTTGCTCGGGTCTTCCCATTGCCCCCAAGACCCGCCCTGGACCCAAGCCCCTCCTGTCGGGTGGATCAGCGCAGCGCAGCCACCGCAGGCCCAGTCACCAGGCGACTGGCTCTGCCTCGACACCGAGACCAGCGGCCTGGCCGGCGGTACCGGTACCTGGGCCTTTCTGACCGGGCTGCTGCGCCCGGACGGCCCCGGGTGGTGCCTGCGCCAATACCTGCTGACCCGGCTCGACGCGGAGTCGGCCTATCTGGAGCGGATCGCCGCCGAACTGGTCGTGCCCGTGCGCCTGCTGACCTACAACGGCCGCACCTTCGATGCCCCGCTGCTCGCCACCCGCTTCCGGCTCGCCGGCCGCGCGGACCCCCTGGTCGGACTGGCGCACCTGGACCTGCTGGCCCCCACGCGCCGCGCCTTCGCCCGCGTCTGGCCCGACTGTCGGCTCGCCACCGCCGAGTCGCGCCTGCTCGGGGTGCAGCGCGACGGCGACCTCCCCGGGTCCGCCGCCCCGGCCGCCTGGCTCGGCTGGCTGCGGCGCGGGGAGACCGGACCCCTGGCCGCCGTCCTGCGGCACAACCGGGCGGACCTGCTGTCGCTGGCCGGGCTGCTGCCGGTCCTGGAAGCGGTCTACCGGGACCCGGGCGCCTTCGGTGCCGACTGCCGGGCGGTCGCCGCCGCCCACCTGGCCCGTGGTGACGAGGCGCAGGCGCTACGGATCCTGGCCGCCAACCGGCGCGGCCTGGACGCACCGGGTCTGCACGACCTGGCGCGGCTCTATCGCCGGAGCGGCGACTGGGGCCCGGCGCTCGGCATTTGGGAGGACCTGGCGGCGCGCGGCGACGCCGCGGCCCGCGCCGCCCTGGCGCGCTTCCACGAGCACCAGGGAGGTGACCTGGCCCGCGCCCTGGACCTCACCCAGACCCTGCCCCCGGGGGCGGAGCGGGAGCGGCGCGGGGCGCGTCTGCGCGCGAAGCTGGAACGCCGTGGGGCCGGGTTGCAGATCGCGTTGGCGATCGACGGCGAGGCCTTGATCGTAATTCCGGCCAGCGGCGTGCGTAGTCAGGGCTTCCAGCCCTGACGGTGTCAGGCCAAGATGGCCTGACTACGCACCCGGCGAGCCCAAGCGGCCGGAATCTTGATCGAGGCCGCCGGGGGCCTTGATCATAATCCCGGCCAGCGGCGTGCGTAGTCAGGGCTTCCAGCCCTGACGGTGTCAGGCCAAGATGGCCTGACTACGCACCCGGCGAGCCCAAGCGGCCGGAATCTTGATCGACGCCGCGCCGGGGGTGTGATGCGTTCGCGGACCCCCAGGGCTTGACCTGGTGTGAGGACGACAGTGTGCTTGGGCGTTTCCCCGCAGGCGCGGGTGCTCCCGCGTCATCCGGGGTGAGTGCGTTGGTCCGGTGTCAAGCGGCGCGCGGGGCCAAGCGTCGGCCCCGTGCACGCGGTGCGCCCGCTGCTTCAGTCATGTCCTACACGCCGTCGGCACAATCCGCCTTGTCCGTCTCCAGCGGCGCGGCTACTATTCCGATCAGCCTCACTCTGTTGGGGTTGAAATCCCTGCTCCATCTCACCTGATCGATCGGGAGGGCAGGGTTTGTGCTGCAAACTACCGGAGGACATCACAATGAAATCGCAGCGTCGCTGTCTGACCCCGGGCCGTCGGTACCTGGGGGAGGCTCTGATCATCCTGAGTTGGTTGCTGTGCACGGCTGCCGCCGCGGCGCCGGGCACCGCCTTCGTGCATCTGTTTGAATGGACCTGGAATGACATTGCCCAGGAGTGCGAGGCATTTCTGGGACCCAAGGGCTATGCCGCTGTCCAGATCTCCCCGCCCAACGAACATCGGCTGTTGCTCGGGCGCCCCTGGTATGAGCGCTACCAGCCGGTCAGCTATCGCTTGACCAGCCGCAGCGGGACGCGCCAGGAATTCCAGCAGATGCTGCAACGCTGCCATCAGGCCGGGGTGAAGGTCTATGCCGATGCGGTCATCAATCACATGGCGAGCTGCCGCCCCAACTGCGATCAGGGGCAGCCCCAATACGGCAACCGTGGGGTCGCCGGCAGCACCTATACGCCGGGGTCTTACGCGTTCGACAACCTGTTCGACGCGGTCGACCAGGGCCGTGTCCCCGGCGCCCTGACGGCCTGGCGCGGCGAGCATTTCAATCAGGGCTGCACCCAGGTGAACGACTGGAACAACCCCTGGCAGGTGCAGCACTGCGAACTGGAGCGCTTGGCCGATCTCGCGACCGCGCGGGAGGACGTGCAGAATACCCTGGCCAATTACCTGGCCAGCCTCTTCGCCCTGGGCGTGGACGGGCTGCGCATCGATGCCGGCAAACACCTGACGGCCGGCGAACTCAATGCCATCCTCACCAAGGCCGCCACCGCGGGAAACGTGCGCATCGAAGGGACCGCCATCAATCCCGCGGGTGCGCGCCCGGTCCTGGTCTTTCAGGAGATCATCGGTGACCCCGCCGATCCCGCGGCCGCTTACGCCAACGGGAAGGTCACCGAGTTCGATTATGGTCGATTGCTTGGGGAGAAGTTCCTCGGCGGCCCGCTCAAGCTTTTGAACGGGCAGGTTCCCTTCGGTGAGGGCTGGGGCCTGCAGTCCAGTTCCCAGGCCATCGCCTTCATCGACAACCACGACAATCAGCGGGGCCATGGCGGCGGCGGACAGGTGATGAAGGACATCCGCAATAACCTCAGCGCCTATACGCTGGCCAACGTCTTCATGCTGGCCTGGCCCTACGGTTATCCCGCCGTGATGTCCAGCTACCGGTTCGGCAACGGCGAGATCTGGCGCTGGGACCAGAATCCGGCGCAGGACATCACCAGCGTGGTCGGGATGCCGGTGCGCGATGATTTTCTCGGGCCGCCGCACGCGGGAGCCCACCAGGACGTGCTGCGCGAGGCCGACTATGCCACGGCCGGCAATTGGACGACCCGCCGGGTCTGGGTGGACCAGGGCGGCGCGCCGCGGAATACCTGTTTCGACGGTGATTCCAAATGGATGTGTGAGCACCGCTGGCGGCCCATCGCCAATATGGTCGCCTTCCGCAACGCCACGCTCCCGGCCTGGAGCGTGGATCACTGGTGGGACAACGGCAACAATCAGATCGCCTTCGGTCGCGGCAATCTGGGCTTCGTGGTGATCAACAAGGAAGAGTCTACCCTGGAGCGTTCGCTGCAAACCGGTCTGCGGGCCGGCCGCTATTGCAATGCCTGGGACGGTGAACTGGCCAACCAGACCTGCACCGGGTCCGTCATCACGGTCGCCGCCGACGGTACCGCCCAGTTCCGGGTGCCGCCCTGGAACGCCGCCGCGATTCATGTCGGCGCCCGCGTCCCGGATGCCGATAAGGGAAAGCGGACGGTGGTGCTGATCCAGGCCGAGACTGTCCCCGGCCAGGATATGTTCATTCGCGGGGGTATCGACCACGACTATGCCGCCGGCACCTTGCACCGCACCTGCACGGCGGCCAACTACGCCTGTGGCATACCGATCCTGCACCGCAATCTCAGGAATGCGACCACGACTCCCTGGAAGGCGGGTGACGATCACCTGGACTGGTATGGCCGTGAACCCAATCAGACCGGCACCTCGCACGGGATGCAGGCCGAGGGCACGGCGCTCGATTGGACCACCAATCAATGGCCGGCCGCCTGGGGGGCCAAACGCACGGTGGCGGCGGATGGTTTCGGCGAGGAACCGCTCAATCAGTACGGTCCGCACTACTGGATGCTGGACGTGACGATGGACTGCGACCGGACGGTCAACGGCTGGTTCGAGTTCAAGAGCTACATCTCCAACGGCCCCGGCTGGGAAGGAGACATCAGCCAGGCCGGCACCCCCTATAGCTCCCGCAATCACTTCGGCAAGTGCGGCTACCTCAACGTCTACCAACGGGGCAAGAATGCGGCTACGCTGATTCCGTTGCCCTGATCGTCCCCCTGACCGGCGCAGCGCGCGGGATTGCCGCGCGCGCCGGTCGTCACCGGTCGTCACCGGGAGCGCCGCATCCCAGTGCGGCGCCCTCGTTCCCACGCTCCGCGTGGGAACGCATCCCGGGACGCTCGGTGTCCCGAGTGGTCGTGCAACGCTGGAGCCCTCTCGTTCCCACGCGCCGCGACTGGGCAAGTATTCGCGGTATGCTGCCGATCGCGACCGCGGCGCTGACCTTGGGAGCGCCGGCATCTTGCCGGCCACGGCGCGGAGCGCCGTCGGTATTCTTTGCAACGAATGGGTTATCCCAGAGATCTGTTCTCACACAGAGACACAAAGATCACAAAGATTTTCAACGCGATATGTAGGTCGAGGAGGTCACCCGGGCGGTGATCGGCCGAACGCCTTCAATGATCTGTTTTTCTTTGTGTTCTTTGTGTCTTTGTGTGAGCAATTCCCGGATTTGGGGTTATGGGCCAAGCGCGGCTGCGATTCGCCGCCTTGCGGCGGCGGGCCGGCAAGATGCCGGCGCTCCGACCCGCGGCTTCGCCGCGACCGCAGCGAATACTTTCCCAGTCTCTCCGCGTGGGAAAGCATCTCGGGACGTGCGGCGTCCCGAGTGGCCAGGGGACGTTGGAGCTAGACGATTTTGTTCTAGTCCGGTGCCACGGACAGCAACAGAACAGGCCACCCAATCGCGGCGCTTGAACGCACCACAGGATCGCCGCCTGCGGTAGGATCCCCAGTCAGTCGGCGGTCACGGCCCTCGCGGGGCGTTGCCTCGGATCCAAACCGCTCGACCCTGAACACCCTTAGGACACCCTCGGACCGCTATCCATGGCTAAGATCGAAGGATTTCGCGTCAAGAACTTCCGCGCACTACGGGATGTCACGATCGGCAAGCTGTCGAATCTCCAGCAGGCCCGGCCCCTGACACCCATGACCGCTGTTATTGGCAAGAACGGGGTCGGCAAGAGCAGCCTGTTCGATGCCTTCGGCTTCCTGGCGGATTGCTTGCGGCTCGGTGTGGAGGAAGCCTGCGACGCCCGCGGCCGGGGTGGTTTCGACCGCATCCGGTCCCAGGGACAGACGGGGCCGATTGAATTTGATGTCCGTTACAAGGAGAGCCTCAACGCGCAAGCTATCACCTATTCTCTGGCTATCGAGCTGGACGCGACCCGAAGGCCGTTTGTGCAGCGCGAGACTTTGGATCAAGCCAAAGCAGGATGGCTTCTCATGCTAGGGGAGGGTTTGGGCGTTGCCTGGAAGGGGGACAACGCTGGAAAGGGAACGCACCAGGAGGATCGAGATCCCAGTTTGGCTGCCATAATTGCTGCGATTTGGAAAGAGGACCGCGACAAAGTGGAGCATGTCAAGATGGACGACCATCGCCGCCTCGCGGTCGCCACCCTCGGCGCACTCCAAGAGCACCCCCGCATTGCCGAGTTCCGCCGCTTTATCGAGGGTTGGTACCTGAGCTATTTTACCCCGAATGCTGCTCGCGGCCTGCCGCTCGCCGGACCCCAAAGGCACCTCAACAGCCACGGCGACAACCTGGGTAACGTGGTCCAGTTCATGGAGCGCGAGCACCCCGGGCGTTTCCAGAGCATCCTGGACCGCATTGCTGGAAAAATCCCTGGGATCGACCGAATCGGCTGCGAAAAGACCATCGACAACCGGCTGGTCCTGCGCTTCAACGATAAGGGCTTCACCGACCCGTTTTACGCCGGCCAGGTGTCCGATGGAACCCTCAAGGTCTTTACCTATCTGCTCCTGCTGGAAGATCCGACACCGCCGCCCTTCATCTGTATCGAAGAGCCGGAGAACGGGCTCTACCACAAGCTCTTGGAGACCCTGGCCCGGGAGTTCCGCCGACACGCTACCGGTGCCAATGGTGGTTCTCAGATCTTCGTTACCACCCATCAGCCGTATTTCGTGGATGCCTTGGAGCCGGACGAGGTCTGGGTGCTGGAGAAGGGCGCCGACGGCTTTTCGACCATCCGTCGCGCCAGTGACGACCCCGTTGTCAATGCAATGGTCGCGGAGGGTCTGCCGCTCGGGGGGCTCTGGTACAGCGATTACCTGGATGAGCGATAGGGACGGGGATCAGAGGTGCACTTCGAGATTTTAGTTGAAGACCGGTCCGGCAAGGCGATGCTGGACATCCTGGTCCCAGGTATCCTCGGACCGGAACATAGCTTCCAGGTTATCGCCTACAAGGGCACCGGGCGGATACCCGCGGGACTGAATCCCAACAGCGATCCTGCGAAGCGTATGTTGCTCGATCAACTACCCAGGCTCCTAAAGGGCTATGGCCGCTCCCTTGCTTAAGTACTTCAATATAAATGTTTGTAACTCATGATTATTATGATCTCATGACTCTTGTGAGTAACTTTTTAATGGCATGGTAAAAATTTTGATCATCTGTAGGTTGCAATAAAAACCGATTGTTGCA
>Ga0247840_10003475_pt1 | contig 26542 bp, 19 predicted proteins | sample LaCruzMarch2015__FD_192404 | JGI IMG/M metagenome (GOLD analysis project Ga0247840, IMG submission 192404) | Freshwater microbial communities from meromictic Lake La Cruz, Castile-La Mancha, Spain - LaCruzMarch2015_17m | ecosystem: Environmental > Aquatic > Freshwater > Lake | place: Spain...
CAGATGCAACTACAGTACCTCCAAGTATTCCCATAAATGCCATTGTTTCGAACATGCCACTACCGAATGCTACTTTTTTTTCGCCACCAATATCCCGTATCAAACTATATTTTGCGGGCGAATACAAAGAACTTTGAATGCCCATTAAAAGCACCGTAAAAATAGCTAAATAAACACTTTCGGTAACAAAAGCAATAGATGCTAATACCATAATAGGTATTTCAATTAATTTAAAAAAAAGAAAGATAGAGCGTTTCGAAAACTTTACAGATAGATTGCCCGCATAAGGCGAGAACAAAAGATAAGGGACAATAAGTGCTGCCGAAACAAGCGAAATCAACTGCGATGTATTCAACCAAAGGGGTAGTTTCCAACTTATAGCAAAGAATATAATACTGTTTTTCAACAAGTTATCATTAAAAACTCCTAAAAAATTACTTGAAAATAATGCACTCCAGTTAATAGTATTTCTATTCGACATTCCTTTTGTTTTTTTGATGCGAAACAAAAATACGTTTTTTTTTGCTACCTGCAAAACTAATCGACCATATAAAATGTTTTAAGTTAAAACAAAATAAAACACAACAGAAAAAGGGACACTACTTCACTTTTAATAAATAATTGTTAAATTTTAGCGTTAAACTTGTTAATGTTAAGTTTTAAGTATATTTTTGCACAAGGTATGAAACGAACAACAATTTCAATATTAATCATTTCGATGATAGCCACTTTCGTGGGCTTGATAATATTACAGGTTCGATACGTGAGTATAAATGCCGAAATGATTGAGAATCAGTTTAACGAGAATGTTGAACGAAGTTTGTTTCAAACAGCAATTTTGGTAGAAGAAAATGAAGCTTTGGAGTATTTGGGCGAAGTACTTGAAAACGAAGATATTAAATCAAGAAAGACGAAAAATTTAAGTTTTTCTCAAAACGAATTAAGCCGGAATATTGACAGTGTATCGAAAAACCTAAAAATTTCGAATTTAGATAAAAACAAGCCGCGTATTCGATTGAGCACCCGACATGGAAATGCAACTATCGAAGAAACATCTCGGTTTTTGCAAGAAAAGTTCCGACAAAATTTCTCGCGCTCAAAGACAATTTTAGACCAAGCTGTTTTTCGATGGCTAAAAGAATCGGACAAAAAAGAAATTAGTGAACGCGTAAATTTTTTAGAATTAGATAATATTATTGAAAAAGTATTGCTGAATAATGGCGTAGAACTGCCATTTTATTATTCAATTGTTGACAAACAAGGCAATATTATTTATAAATGCACTAAGGAAATACACAATCATACGAATAATAACAATGTATATTCGCAAAAATTATTTCCTTCGGAAGACTCAAGTAGAGCCGTTTTTTTACAGGTTACTTTTCCGACAAAGCAAAATTTTATACTTAAATCGCTAAATTTATTGCTTCCGTCGGTACTTATGCTGGTATTTATATTATTTATTTTTACCTATGCTATCATTGTTATTTTTAAACAAAAGCAATTGAACATTATTAAAAATGATTTTGTAAACAATATGACTCACGAGCTAAAAACTCCTATTTCGAGTATATCGCTTGCTTCACAAATGTTACAGGACCCAAGCGTGGGAAAAACGCCACAAACATTGAATCATATATCGAAAGTTATTCACGACGAAACCAAGCGACTAAGCTTTATGGTTGAGAAAGTTTTGCAAATGGCTGTATTCGAAAAAGATAAATCGATACTGAAAGTGAACGAAAAGCAGATTAATTTGTTAATTAAAGAAATAGTAACAAATTTTTCGCTTCGCGTAACAAGCAAAGGAGGGCAAATAACTTCGAAACTAAATGCTACCAACGATACAGCATTAATTGACGAGGTTCATTTTACAAATGTAATTTTCAACTTAATGGATAATGCGCTGAAATACAGCGACAAACCATTATTGCTGACCATAGAAACATGGAACGAAAAAGAAAATATATTAATAAGTATTGAAGACAATGGTATCGGAATTCATAAAGACGATTTGAAACGCGTTTTTGAGAAATTCTATCGGGTTTCTACCGGAAACCTCCACAATGTTAAGGGATTTGGACTTGGTTTGGCTTACGTTAAAAAAATTGTAATCGAACACAGGGGTACTATTAAAGTTGAAAGCGAGATAAACATCGGAACTAAATTTACAATCACTATACCAACATTAAAAAACTACGAGTTATGACAGAAGAAAAAGTTAAAATTTTATTATGCGAAGATGACGAAAATCTTGGCATGCTTTTGAGAGAATATTTGCAAACCAAAGGTTACGATGCTGATTTGCAACCTGATGGAGAAGCCGGTTACAAAGCATTTTCACGCAACAAATACGACATGTGCGTATTCGACGTAATGATGCCTAAAAAAGATGGTTTCCAATTGGCAACCGACATTCGTTCGGTAAATTCGGAAGTGCCTATCATCTTCCTTACTGCTAAATCGATGAAAGAAGATATTCTTCAGGGCTTTAAATTGGGCGCCGACGATTATTTGTCGAAACCTTTCAGCATGGAAGAGTTGCTTTATCGTATCGAATCTATCCTTCGCCGCGTACGTGGCAAAAAAGTAAAAGAAGCCGTTGTTTACACAATTGGTAAATTTACTTTCGATGCTCAAAAACAAACTTTGGCAATCGACGGAGATTCGAAAAAATTGACCACCAAAGAATCGGAATTACTTAACTTGTTGGCTGCTAATGCAAACAGCATTTTGGAACGTAATTTTGCTCTGAAAACTATTTGGGTGGACGATAACTATTTCAATGCTCGCAGTATGGATGTGTATATCACCAAATTGCGCAAATTATTGAAAGACGACGAAAACGTAGCAATTATCAACATTCACGGTAAAGGTTACAAATTGATTACCCCACAGGTAAAAGAAGACTAAACCAACCGGTTCGTTATCAACATATAAGGCTGATTCAATTTGTGAGTCAGCCTTATGGTTTTTTTGCCCTCAACCCCTTACTCCCAAAGGGGAGCTAAGATCCACTGACAAAATATTCACAAATAAAAATGATAAAAGGCAGCTTACAAAATTCAGGTTTTTTTAATAAAGTAATGCAATTATTGGCAGTGTTGATTTTGGCAATTATAGTTATTACATTGCTCACAACTCTACTCACTGATAGTGATTTGAATAACACAATTAGCATAAAACAGATGCAGCTTATTCAATCGCTGGTTTTGTTTGTGGGAACTCCCCTCCTATTAGCTTATTTGTGGAGCGAAAATCCGCTGATTTACTTGCAGTTAAAAACAACAAATAAACCGTCGGTGTATTTGCTCGTTGCTTTTACTATGATTGCCGCCATACCTTTTATCAATTTGCTAACCGAATTGAACCGTCAAATTTCGTTACCAGACGTATTAGCACCCCTCGAAAACTGGATGAGAACTACCGAACTACAGTTAGAGAAAATTACGTTGGAAATGTTGAATGTACACACTATCAGCGATTTGATTTTCAATTTACTTTTAATAGCTGTTTTGGCCGGTTTGGGCGAAGAACTTTTTTTCAGAGGGATATTACAAAAAATGTTTGGCGAATGGCGTAATGCGGTGTTAGCTATTTGGTTAGCAGCTTTTGTTTTCAGTGCTATTCATTTGCAGTTCTACGGATTTTTTCCACGCATGCTTCTTGGTGCATTTTTTGGCTATTTGCTGTTTTGGAGCGGAAATTTGTGGTTACCCATTTTGGCACACACTGTAAATAATGGATTGGCAGTGCTTTTTTATTATCTAAAATTCAATGGCGTGCAAGTACCTGATTTGGATACAATTGGAACCGGAAGTACGCTCTATTTAAGTGCAATAAGTTTTACTGTAACCGCATTTTGCATACTTAAAATTCAGAAAAAACTGGTAAGCAAATAGTATTATTTTTTGGCTAGTTTTTCGTCCCACAGTACCCACATACCAAACATAATGACATAAAAAATATATTTAGAAATATATTCGTGCAGCAATTCAAACTGATTTGGAAATGCTTGAACAAGAGCGGTAATAGACGAAATGCGCACAATATTTACCAAATAGATTACCACTAAACCACCTGCAATATACCACAATTTTCTTTTTACATTTCCACTATAAAAAGCTATGAGACAGACGAATATATAAGCTTGTTTCAAACCGGAACACGACCACACAATGCGAACTGCCACTCCATTGGCATGACGCAACACATTATGCTCAAACTGCTGAATATCGTATCCTAAAAACTGCAAAATGTTGGTTGTAGCATTGGCTACATGTGTTGCCATAAAATTAAATGGAACAGACAAATTTAAACCCAAAAACGTAACTATTGTATCCGTTTCGTCACCTCGCACAGTTAATTTCCATAAAAAATGTGCGCACACCAACACCACCATGAAGTAAATAACTCCACTGTATGGACGTAATTTTTCGGGTAATTTTTCAGCAAACATTTAAATAATTTACAATTTTATCATTTACAATTTACCATTTTCATTACATCACCACTCTCGAATAAGGCGCTTCGTCGAGTTCACAAAAATCATTATGCTGATATTTAAAATAGCCGTTAATTGCAATCATAGCTGCATTATCGGTTGTATAAGCAAATGGTGGAACAAACACCTTCCAACCAAATTTATTTGCATGATTTTGAAATGCTTCGCGCAAAGCCGAATTGGCCGATACACCGCCCGCCAAAGCCACTTGGTTTATTTTTAAGTCTTTGGCTGCTTTCCGCAATTTGGCCATAAGCACTTCAACTACTGCATGTTGAATAGAAGCACATAAGTCATTTAAGTTTTCGGAAATAAAATTTGGATTTTCTTTTACTTTATCACGAACAAGATACAAAAATGACGTTTTTAACCCGCTAAAACTATAATTATAATCTGGAATTTGCGGCTTATTAAATACAAAAGCCAGCGGGTTACCATCCTTTGCCAATCTGTCCACATGTGGCCCGCCGGGATAAGGCAAACCCATCACTTTGGCGCACTTATCAAAAGCTTCGCCAGCAGCATCGTCTATGGTTTGTCCAACAATTTCCATATTGCAGTACGAACGCACCACAATGAGCTGCGAATTACCACCCGAAACGAGCATACATAAAAACGGAAATTCAGGGAATTGCTCATTAGCAGCTCCTTCGCTAATAAAATGTGCTAACACATGCGCCTGTAAATGGTTTACATCGATTAAAGGGATGGAAAGTGCCTGCGCAAAACCCTTGGCAAACGAAGTTCCTACTAACAACGAGCCCAACAATCCCGGACCACGCGTAAAAGCCACCGCACTAAGGTCGTTTTTGGATACATTGGCTACTCGAAGTGCCTCATGCACAACGGGTATAATATTTTGTTGATGCGCCCGCGAAGCCAATTCGGGTACAACTCCTCCATAATTGGCATGAACGGATTGCGTGGCTGTAATATTCGACAGTAAAACACCATCTTTAATCACTGCAGCCGATGTATCATCGCACGAAGATTCAATTCCGAGAATAACAATAGAATTCATTTCTTATTGTGGAACAATAATTGTATATTATAAGTACGTCAAAACAAAAATAAATCACTATTTTTGCATAAATAATGCTCAAAGGTATAAAAAAATCAATAAACATATTTCTAAATTTCATAGCTACAATCATCCTGGTTGCAGCAATACTTCCTATTGCCCTGCAAAACAGACATATACAAGATTATTTTTCTAATATTGTTGAGAATGAAATATCAAAAAAAATAAATTCGAAAGTTACAATCGGTCAAATCGACTACCGACTTTTCAATACCATTCGTATAAAAGACCTCTATGTAGAAGATTTGAAAAAAGATACGCTACTGCATGTTGATAAAACCTATCTTAGTTTTCATTTCCGTAAATTTTTTAGCGGCAAAGTATCATTCAATGCTATTGAATTTGAGCAACTTAAAGGAAATTTAAAACAATACGAGAATGGAAAAACAAATCTTGATTTTATAATTGAAGCTTTTAAAAAACCTGATACAAATCAAAAATCGGAAGTAGAATATCGCATTGAAAAATTGCGGATAAAAAAATCTGAATTTCATTTTAAGATATTTACAAACAAAAAAACGATAAGAAAAAGCAAGTTTGACCCAACAAATATGCATTTCAGTGCAATAAATGCCGATATTGCACTAAATAAATTTACTTCAGATACACTAAGTTTAAATATTAAAAATTTGAGCTTTAACGAGAAATCTGGTTTTGAAATAAAAAAATTCAGTTCACAAATTTTTGGTTCGAACAAAGGAGCTTCAATTCAATATGTTGAAATTGAAATGCCCGAAACAAAATTATCATTATCAGACATTAAAGTTAAATACGATAGTTTGAGTCAATTCAAAAATTTTTCTCAAAAAATTAAATTTAATATTCCAATAAATCGGTCGTCAATAAACTTATCAGATTTTAAAGCTTTTGTACCTGAATTCGAAAAATTAACCGAATTTATTGATGTTAGTGCTGTGATTTCGGGGAGCATTTCGAATTTAAAAATCAAGCAATTAGAATTGAAACATGGAAAAGCATTTTATTTAAACTCCGACATTGAAATTAGTGGGCTTCCATCCATTCAAGATGCATTTATATACACTGATATTAAGGACTTTACTGTAAACAAAAATGAAATTCAGGATTTAGTATCCAGGATTACAAAAAAGCCACTTATTTTGCCTCAAGAATTAAATAATTTGGGAATGATACGTTACAAAGGTAACATCACTGGTTTTTTGAGTAACTTGGTTACATTTGGGAGCATGAAAACTTCAATTGGTACCATTTCGACCGATATACTACTCAAATTCGAAAATGACCTGAAAGACCTGACTTACAGCGGCTCACTCAAAACAAACAACTTGGAAATCAACAAGTTATTAAAATCTGACAAAGTAGGTGGAATTACTATGAATATATCCACAAAAGGAGTAAAACTTGCTGGCAAGCCTTTTAAAGGAAAAGTAAAGGGTGTTATTAACAGTTTGGATCTATTAACCTACAACTACAAAGATATTAACTTAGATGGCAAATATGATGGTTCGGGTTTTGATGGTAGTGTGAGTGTTAATGATAAAAACATTATTGCTGATTTTAAGGGAGTTATCGACTTAACAAAAAAGCTTCCCGTTTTTGATTTTGATTTAAAAGTTGAAAATGCAAATTTGAACGAACTTCACTTTACTAAATTATACACAGGTTCTTCGCTTTCGTTTATCGGAAAAACAAATATGACCGGCAAAACAGCCGATGATATTAATGGTTATATCTCGTTTAACAATATTACTTTTACAAACAAAAACAAGACACTAAACATTGACAATATAAAATTTATAAGCAGAATATCAAACAATTACACCAATTTTTCAATTAATTCCGATTTTTTGAATGGAACATTTTTGGGTCAGTTTTCGTATAGTAACGTGCCAGCCATTGTGAACAATATATTAAAAAATTACATCCCATCACTATCATCAAAAAAATCGGATGAACTAAATTTGAATGACAATATTGCCATTGATATAAAAATTGCAAATACCAATTCAATATCAGAAGTGCTCGAACTACCATTCGAATTAAATGGAACGACCTCACTAAAAGGGAACATTTTTAACAATACAAATAAAATTAATTTCGAAGCAGAAGTGCCGAAATTTAGATATAAAAATCAGGAGTTTGAAAGAATAACGCTTTCAATTGAAAATGCGGGCAAACTATTAATGCTCAATACGCGTGGACAAATGCTTCAAAAAAAGGGCATAATAAGCCTGTTTGCTAATGCAACGGCATCGAGCGATACAATTTCGAGCTCCATAGGCTGGCAGTCGAATTCAAAAACAATAACGAATGCAGGCGAAATTTCAACTCTTGCACGTTTGCGTAATGAAAACGGTAAAATTGCGGCCAATCTCGAATTTAAACCTTCCGAAATAATTATTGCAGACACTATTTGGAACATCCGAAAAAGCTCTATTGATTTAAATGCTGACAGCACTATTAAAATTAATAAATTTAGATTCGAGAATAACACGCAATATTTTTTCGCCAATGGTATCGTTTCAAAAAAATTAGGTAATAATGTTCAATTTACATTGAATGATATTAATTTGAATTATATTTTTCAGTTGTTAAAACTGAAAAGTATTAATATTGGTGGCAATGTAACCGGCACTGCTTCGCTGCTTAGTAAAGATAATCAACCCGTTTTTTTGGCCGATTTACGGGTAAAAAATGCTACCCTAAATAATAATAGTATTGGTAATGCTCATATAAAATCGACATGGGATAATGCAAATAGCTGGATGGCATTAAATGCTGACTTTGTAAAAGATAATAACGATTCAATAGGAATAGCAAAAGGTGTTTTTATTCCAAAGTCAGATTCTATTGATGTTGTATTCAATCTTAAAGGTCTTCCTATAAGCTTCTTGCAGCGCTACTTCGAAGGTGTGGTAAGCAACGTAAAAGGTTATGGTTATGGAAAAATACGTATGTTTGGACCTACAAAAACCATTGGATTTGAAGGTGTGGCGTTTATCGACAAAGCACAAATGACCGTAAATGCTTTAAATACAACTTATTTTTTTAACGATACAATTCGACTTACACATAAAACAATCGAATTTAAAAATTTAGAGTTTTTCGATGCCGAACGCAATAAAGGTAGTATAAATGGTATTGCACACCACAATGGATCATTTCAAAAAATGAACTACAATGTGAATATTAAAGCCAAGAATATTATTGGAATTGATACACAAGCTAAAGACAATGATTATTTTTTTGGAAAAGCATACACTACTGGCACTGTAAATATTACAGGAAATGACAACGAATGCAGTATAGTGGTAAATGCCGTAACTCAACCTAAATCAAAAGCTTACATCCAAATGGGGGGCGCTTCAACGGCATCCGATAATAGTTTTATTCGATTCGAAAGTACAAGCACAACAACTGCAACAGTACCTAAAGTAATTGATAAAAACCAGTTTAACACCAAAGTTGATCTCAATCTTGAAGTAACAAATGATGCTGATATGCAATTAATTGTTGACCCCAAAGCGGGCGATTTAATTGCAGGCCGTGGAAGTGGTAGTCTGCGCGTACAATTCGATACTTTTTCGGATATCAAACTTTATGGAACATACACTATAAATAGCGGTTATTATTTGTTTACACTTCAAACTATTGTGCGTAAAGAGTTTAAAATCGACAATGGAAGCACAATCTCATGGACTGGCGATCCGTTTAAGGCAAAAGTAAATATTCGAGCTATTTATCCACTTACAGCTTCATTGAGCAACATTATTGAAAATACAGAATTATCGTCGTCGGCACGACGTACAAGTATGCCAGTAAATTGTATATTGAAACTTACCGACGATTTGATGACACCAAATATAAAATTTGAAATAGACCTGCCAACAGCCGACGAAAGTCTGAAACAAAGGGTTAGGAGTATTATCAACACAGATGAAATGATGAATAGGCAGATTGCTTACTTATTGGTTGCTAATAGTTTTTACAACCCAAATCAACAAACGAATGCCAATCAATCAGCTTTAAGTTCGTTTGCAACTTCTACCTTGAGTGCCCATTTAAATAATTTTATTCAGAAAACATTTAAAAGTGACATGCTATCGTTTGGGCTTGACTGGCAACAAAACAATGTAAACAATGAAACTGATAATCAGTATAAAGCACAAGTAATGCTTCAACCAAACGAACGAATAACGCTAAATGGTAATGTGGGTATTCGCGATGATAATTTTGTGGTGAATCCGGAAGACAGGTATATGTGGGATGTGGATTTTGAATATTCGCTTACCGATAACGGAAAACTCCGATTTAAAGCTTATAGCCACACCATTGACCGTGCACAACTCAAAGAAGCCAAAACCACACAAGGTATGGGATTTGTGTACAAAGAAGATTTTCAGAGTGTTGCCGAAATGTTTAACTACTATTGGAAAGCTTTTTCCGAAAAAATTAAAATGAAACCTGATTTAAAATAATTGAATGAAACGAATTTTATCAGCTATTATAGTTATTTTTATTATCGGCAATGCGTATGGGATACCAACCGATAGCATATTTTTAAAAATGCCCGATAGGCTTACCCCCACACTTGCCCGCAAACAACGCTACGAATTAGCCGAATACTTCAAAGCCGGAAAAGCAGATAGTGTACCTAACTTATTCGGCCGCAACACTATACTACAAAAATACGACACTGCCAGTTGCCATATTGTAGTAAAAACATCGGCTACAGGTACTACCGAAATTAAAAAATTTGCTTTTTCGACAAACGAAAATGTTATTGGAATAATACAAACTGTAAGCCAACCATTAAAATTTTCTGAAATTCAATTCTTCACTGATAATTGGCAACCGATTAAACTGCTGATAGAAATGCCTGGTTTTAAGAATTGGATAAATGAGAAACTACTTATAGAAACGGGATTAGACCCTATTTGGATTGAAAATCTTATTAAAAAAGAATATTTTTCGATGCATTTTACCGATACTAATGAACTTGAAATAGAAAATAACGTTTTAAATATACTCAGTAAGGAAGACCGAAAAATGGTTGAGCCACTTTTTGAAAACAAAGCTGTGCGTATTAAAATTGTAAAATAAAACAAAATGCCATTATCGACCAACGAATATACCAACGTAAAACCCTACAACGAACACGAAGCAAAAACAAAGCAACTTTCGCGCATGTTCAACACCATATCGACTAAATATGACGCGTTTAACGATATTATGACTTGGGGAATGGCGCGCTATTGGCGCAAAAAAGCTTTACAGAGTTTAAATCCTTTCAATCCCAAAACAATTCTCGACATTGCCACCGGAACAGGTGATATTTGCATAAAAGCGTTCGAATATCTACGCCCTGAATCGGCAATAGGCGTGGATATTTCGGACAAAATGATGGAAATAGGTAAGCAAAAAGTTGAAAAAGAAGGTTTAACAGATAAGATTAGTTTTGAAGTTCAGGATTGTGCAACCTTGACTTTTGGCGATGCTTCGTTTGATGCAGCTACCATTTCGTTTGGTATTCGAAACTTTGAAAGGTTGGACGAGAGCTTACAACAAATACATCGCGTACTAAAACCAAAAGGGCATTTGCTGATTCTCGAAATGAATGAGCCTCAAAAAGGCTTATTATTAGCTGCTTACAAACTTTACACTCGCGTTTTTGTAGGACTTACATCACGCATTTTATCCAACGATACCAAAGCTTATGATTACCTGCAACAATCAATGCATGTTTTTGCAAGCGGCGAAAGACTAATTAAAATCCTCGAAGATAACGGGTTTAAATGCATCGAATACCACAAATTCACCTTTGGTGTCTGTAGTATGTATTTGGTGGAAAAAGTGGGTTAATCCTTTTTACCGCGCAACAAATTAATATTGCCTTTTAAATTGTATTTTTCACCATCTGCTCCAAGTGCTTCGATAACATAGAAATATGCTCCCTGTGTAGCCGGCCGACCATTAATTTTGCCATCCCAACCCTTCTGAGGGTCGGTCCAGTAAAACACTTTTTGCTGCCAACGGTTGAAAACCCAACAGCGAAATTCGACTAAAGATTTGTAAGCCACTCTGAATTCATCGTTTTTGCCATCGCCATTAGGTGTAAAAACACGTGGCACTTCCAACCTCGACTCCACAACTTTTATAATTACCGAATCGCTAAACTGACAATTATTGGTATTACTTACAGTAAGTTTAACTTCATAAGTTCCAGCCTCAGTAAACGTAAAACGTAAATCCTGATCATTACGGGTAAAAAGTAAACTCTTTTCTTTCAGAATTTGCCATTCGAAAAATTCAGTAACTGGTAAATTGGCATTGCTTGCAAAAACAATTTCGAGAGGCGCCGAAGCCGGAATATCCGCTTTTTCGGGACGGTCATCTTCATTAAGTTCTACACGCGTAGATGCGGTAGATAGTATATGACATTCCACTTTTACAGCACTGTAAAGCGGCGATTCAATTTCAAATGGCGCTAATCCTAAATCTGTTGCAAAATTATCACCCGTAAGTTTGAATTTTGTATCACAAAGTGGTGGTTCCAAAACAGTTAAAGTGGAAGCCGGAAGCTTATAGTCAACGCTCATTTCCTTATCAGTCCACACTTTGGTGCTCTCTGACCATTCTTTAGTAGCATATTTCAACTGAAAAGTTCGGTCGATTGTAATAGTCCTATTTTCAGGTAATGGAGTTCTGTATTGTAAAGGTAAAACCAATTGATTTAAGCTTAAAATCAATTCATTACACTGTTCTTTTGGCTTATCTTCAGCAATTAGAGAAGTAAAATTTGGGATATAGTTTTTATAATCAAATACCCAAATATATTTTTTAACACCATCTACTTCAACAATATAACCTGTTGCATCCTCGATATTTGTATTAATGCTGTCGTATTGAAGCACAATAGGTGTTGTAGGAGTATTAAACTTTGACCATTTTATAGTTGACGAATTGGTTCTGTATTCTATTTCGGTTTGTGAACTAATGCCATCAAACACAAATAAATAATCAATACCGTTCAATTTTTGACCATTAATTTCGGTATACATTTTATACGTTCCGGTAGCCGTAAATTGAGCAACAGTAAGTAATGCATTTAAGAAAAAAACAAATAAAAGCAAAAATCTTTTCATCTAAAAAAAGTATTTTGAGTATTTAAAAACTAAAAAAAAACGATTGAGACTCCTATTACCTTACAAAGGTACAGTTTTCTATTTAAAAACAAAAAAAAGCGGGATTTATTGCTATTATTTCTATTCAGACGTTTATTTTTAGTAATTTTGCAATATATTCGATTTTGATTGATTAAAAATTTGAATTGAAAAAATTTTGGGAATAATAATTGCCATACCATCTCTACTATAATAAAATATTTTATATGAAAACATACCACTCAGCATTAATCGGTATTATATTGCTATTTGTTTATGAAATAAATGCTCAGGAACAAAATTATCAGATAAAAAAAATTGAGGGAAAAGAGTATATTCTTTATTCTGTGCAAGCAGGTGATGGACTATTCGGCATTGGTCGGAAGTTTAATATTGCGGTTAAAGATTTAAACATCTTAAACCCCGACGCAGAAAATGGCTTGAAAACAGGACAAATAATATTGATACCTATTACAAATGAATCAAAAAAAGCAATTGCATTCAACGACAAAAAGAACATTCAAAGCACTACAAATCAGAATGTAACGATACAAAAAGCTGATTATACTGAACATGTCGTAGCAAAAAGACAAACACTTTTTGCAATTAGTAAGAAGTATGATATAACGCAGGACGAACTAAAAAAGCATAATCCTGAGCTCGAAAATGGTTTAAAAACCGGTATGGTATTGCGCATACCAAAGGTTTTGGAAATTGAAAATTCAAAGCAAAAGAAAAAAGAAAATATTGAGACTATAGAAAATGACGATCCTAAAATAAAGAAAAATAAGAAAGAAGTTAAAACCGTACAAATCAAACATATTGTAAAACAAAAAGAGACATTATATGCCATTAGCAAATTGTATAATGTGAATGTAGAAGATATTATAAAACTAAATCCAACGGCTTTGTCTTCGTTAATTATTGGTTCGGAGCTAACTATTGAAGTAAAAAAAGACTTAGCATCTTCGTTGGAAAAAACGGAAAGTAAACCCGCAGAACCAGAAGTTAGCCAACCACAGCATACTTCTATCGACCAACAATACTTAACTCGTTTAACAAAAAACGTAAAACCAAATAGTACACCTATAAAAATAGCCATACTTTTGCCTTTGATAATCGAAAATGCAAAATCAGATGCCGTAAACGAACGTTTTCAGGAGTTTTATGCTGGCCTTCTGGTGGCTGCCAACGAAGCAAAAAGCAAAGGTGTAAGCATTGACATACTAACTTATGACACCGAGAAAACGGAGGAGAAAATGCTTGAAGTTCTTCAAAATACAGAATTAAAATCTGTCGATTTAATTATTGGCCCTGCATACTCCAATCAAGTTTCATCTTTAAGTGATTTTGCAAAAGCAAATAAAATTAATGCTATTATTCCTTTTTCGTCGAAAGTTTCTGATTTGAATGATAATCCTTATTTGCTGCAATTTAATCCCTCGCGAAATATAGAAACAGATTATTTAACCAATTTATTGACCCAGCAATACAAAAACGACAATATCGTATTTATCGATCTTCAAAATATCTCTGACAATGACGCTGGTTTTGAATGTTCGTCGAATTTAAAAGAACTGTTGAAAAGCAAAAACAGAAAATTCAACGTAATTGATACTATTCCTAATCAATCGCTTCAAACAACAATTGCTTTTGATAAAGAAAAAACGAATATTGTAATTTTTAATACGGATAAGTTTTCGAGCATCTTTCCTTATCTGAGTTTTTTAAATGCAAATGCTTTGGATTACAATATTTTACTTTACGAGCAGTACAGTTGGAAAAATCAGAATGCACAAGTAAGATTTAAATCGTTTAGTATTGCACCCTTCAAACCCCTACTCAACGATGTTGATTTTACAAATTATACTGCCTTGTTCAAAAACTTTTTTAATTGGAAAATCACATCAACCAACCCTCGGTATGATGTATTAGGCTACGATTTAGGCAATTATACTATTGCTATGATATATGAATTTGGGCCTCAATTTGGCTGGGGAAAATCCAAATTACCTTTAGCTTCTGGCATTCAATCCTATTTTAGATTTGAACGGTTAACTCCTTCCGGCGGATTTATAAATAAACAATTGTACCAACACGAAAAATAAAAAAACTGCCGACTTGATATATTAAGTCGGCAGTTTATTTTTATTAGATTACTCTTTTACAAACCTTTAGCCTTTTACGCTCGACAGAACGGCAGCTTTTGTTTCTTCAAACTTTGCAACCATATCGTCAATCACTTCTTTTACAGTCGAAATTCGTGTCGACAAATAAGCATTACTACCTGCAAATGCATATCCTTTGTCCATGCGGCCTTTGTATGCATTATACAGCGATACCACAATACAATACGGCACTACTTTGTAGTCGCAAGTATGCAAACAATCGTACGGACAAGTTTTAGGGCGTGTTAAGCCCAGTTTTACTTTTTCCAAAAAGGTACCATTCAGCGCTCTTCCGGGCATTCCCACCGGACTCTGAATAATTTCCACATTGTCGACCTCGGCTTTGATATACGAATTTTTGAATTTAATATCTGCGTCACACTCTTCGGTAGTTACAAAACGGCTGGCAATTTGAACGCCTTTAGCGCCAAGTTCCATCATACGATACATATCTTCGCCACTGTAAATACCTCCCGCAGCTACTACAGGTATTTCCTGATTGTATTTCTCTTCGAATACAGCTACTTCTCTCAGTACCTGTGGAATAAGTTTTTCGATAGAAAATTCGGGATCGGCAATTTGATTGTTTTTAAAACCTAAATGGCCTCCGGCTTTAGGCCCTTCCACAACAATCATATCGGGCAAGTAATTATATAGTGTTATCCACTTTTCACATATAATTTTTGCAGCACGTGCCGACGACACGATAGGCACCATTTTAGTTGTACAACCTTCGGTGCGATACTTTGGCAAATCAAGCGGTAAACCGGCTCCGGCAAAAATTACATCCACTTTTTCCGAAATTGATGTTTTTACCATATCGCCAAAATTGGTTAGTGCCATCATAATATTAACACCAACTATCCCCGACGATTTTTCTTTCGCTTTGCGAATTTCTTCTTTTAAGCCCACAATACACGAATCCATGTAACTGCGTGCCTTTTCACGATATATCAACCCCAATCCAGCGCATGATATCACCCCCACTCCACCTTCGTTTGCGACTGCCGAGGCAAGCCCCGACAAAGAGATACCAACCCCCATACCACCCTGAATAATAGGCACACGAGCTGTTAAATCTCCAATTTTTAATCCAGTCATAAAAAATAATTTTTTTAGAAAATTAGTATTATCAGCAACACAGTTATCATCAAAACAAATAAAAGAACCCGAAATAAATCCGAATTCTTTTATTTATCAATAAAGAAATATGTAAAAAAAATTATCCATAAATAATTTTCCCGTTTTCATCTTTAAAACAATCAAAACTTTTATTGTATTGTTCCATTGCTCTATAACTCATTGCCATACTGGAGAAGCCGCCATCGTGATACAAGTTTTGCATGGTTACCTTACGGGTAAGATCGCTAAACATAACCACACAATAATCAGCACAATCGGCTGCAGTAGCATTGCCGAGAGGCGACATACGTTCTGAAAAATCGAGCAAGCCATCCATCCCTTTTACACCACTACCTGCAGTTGTAACCGTTGGCGATTGTGAAATAGTATTTACACGCACGTTTTTTTCACGACCGTATATATAACCAAAACTGCGTGCTATTGACTCTAACATCGATTTAGCATCAGCCATATCATTATACCCAAATACAGTACGTTGTGCAGCCATATATGACAATGCAACAACTGAACCCCAGTCGTTAATTGCATCCATTTTCTTTGCTACTTGCATCGTTTTATGAAACGAGATAGCCGAAATATCCAAAGTTGTAGCTAACATATCGTAGTCCAAATCGTCGTAAGTACGTTTTTTACGTACATTTGGCGACATACCAATTGAGTGCAACACAAAGTCAATTTTACCACCAAGCACCTCCACCGATTGTTTAAAAACTTCCTCTAAATCAGCTACACTTGTAGCATCAGCAGGAATAAGTTTTGCATTTAGCTTTTCGGCTAATTCGTTTGTTGTACCCATTCGAACAGCCAGTGGTGTATTCGACAATGTTATTTGAGCTCCTTCTTCTACAGCTCTTTCGGCCACTTTCCAGGCAATCGACATTTCGTTCAGTGCACCGAAAATAATTCCTCTTTTTCCTTTTAATAAATTATTACCCATTTTTTTATATTTATTAGTTCTGTTCTATAAAACTAATTTGAAGCAAAATAGTTTTGAAAAGCCACTAAAATTTGGCACAAAGATACGAAAAATGTGCAAAAAACACAAATGTCGTGTACCATTTATTTAGATGTCATCAAATAGTAATGTATTTGTTCATTTCTATTTGCGAACTATCGTCAATAAATCAAGCCAAAATGCTATTGTGATTATTCAAATTTCTGACTATAAATCAGTCCTTTAATAACATATTTCTTTATCAACTCATCAACAACCATTTTTTGTTTATGTTCAATAGCCTGTGTATATGGCAAAACTAAGGTTGCAGTTTCGCTTTTGGGGTAGGTTTTAAGTAAATATGCGTAAGCTTCAGAAAAATAAGGTGTTAGTTTCATTGACTTATCATCTTCGAATAAGTAGGTTTGGTCTATACCAATCAAAAGATAAGTTAGGTAGGCTTTTTTATACTCTTTGCAGTTTTTAATGTACACAAAATCAGCATTTTCAGCTATAAATTTTTCGTACCACAGTATCCTATCTACATGCCGAAGGGGCGATATTATAATGCTCGCGTCCTCCATAAATCCTTCATTGTTTTCTCTTTCTATCTGTAATAAATAAGCTTGTAATGACTCAGATAACATAGGTCGTAAATTACGAATAATGAAATTCCTATTTTGAACTATGTAAACAACTCCTTCAAACAATTTAAATTCGAAGCCATTTTTGAATAACTCATTTTTTGCTTTAAGTAGTTTTGGCGATATTCGCCCCGATTGAAATAGAAATGAGTAATCGACAGTGTCATTTTGCAGTTTTTCGTTTAATTTAAGCTCAATAGTATCAATTTGCTCCTGAAACAAAACATAAGCAGAGTCGCAAAGACCGACAGATTTACCATTAAACATTCGCTTAAATTCGGTTAGCGCCAATAAAGCCGACTCAGCTTTTGTACTATCGAGTGTGTTTAAAAAAGTGCGATAAGCAGTGATTTGAGAATTTTCCTTTCTTATTTCCAGCGTATCTATAATTAAGGTTGAGCTATCATTATTCGGACTCAAATTTTTGGCAACAGGTTTTTTACATGCCGAAAGAATACACAACGAACTCAAAATAAATATTCTAAAAAAAGTTATTTTCATTTGTCAGTACTTATAAAATTTGTCGGGGCAGGGTTATTCCGTCCTTTAAATATATAGAAATCATATTTATAACCAATATTAAAAGAAAAAATATCTTGTTTGAAAACCAAATTATTAGCTTCATAAATAAGATTTTGATTGGAAAAACCAAAACTTATAGTCGATTTTTTCATTAAAAAATCGAGCGATAAATCAGATTTTAAACCTAACTTGTTGTGTAACGACGAAAAATGGATGGCATTATTCAGATTCCAAAGTTCAAACATTTCATAATACGAAGCACCTCCTAAAGGTACAAACATACAACCCATTAGGGGAGTTTCCAACTCATAATTTAAACGCATTCTGAGCTTTTTAAATCCAAAATCGTATCGAACCAAACCGGCAAAATTCAAATTTAAAGCCGCATCCACATTCACAGGGTTGTTTACATTTCGCATAAGCGATTTGAAACCAAACTGAGCATCTGTAGTAGCACCCGCCAAAATATGGAAGTTTTTTAAATCGCGATAATGATAAAAAGCTCCCCAACTATAAGCGCCCCCAACATAAGTCATTGCTGCACTATAAGCCGGATTGAGTGAAATTCCCAACATGGCATTGAGCTTGCCTTGCATCGAATACTTAGTGTTTTCTGAATTAAAATACTTACGCTCCGCATGTTTGTAGCCTACACCAAAACCACTGTAGGTCAATGGTGAAAGATAAGGATCGATAAAGTTTAGCAACGACATTGAAACATTTTCGGTAGCCGAAACGAGTTTATAGTTTTTTTCAATATTAGCTTGTTGTGCAAATAATTTGACAAGTAACAACGACAAAATAACGAAGCTAATGGGTTTTTTTTTCATAAAAGTAAATTTTGGTTTGCAAATTTATAAAAAAAATGAATACAAATAAGATTAGATAGTATTAATATAAAAAAATTGGGAAATCACATGTAAGTAATTTCCCAATTTTTCAAATTAATAATTTCCACCTTCTAACTTATTAAAGAGCGTCCAGTCATTTCGACCGGTTTTTCGATACCTAAAATAGTACAAATAGATGGTGCTACATCAGCTAAAATACCATTTTCAACTTTTGCTTCTTTGTTTTCGGTTACGTAAACAAATGGAACAGGGTTCAACGAGTGTGCAGTATTTGGCGAACCGTCTTCGTTTTCGGCATTGTCGGCATTACCATGGTCGGCAATTATAATCACCTCATAATCATTCGCTTTAGCAGTTTCCACAACCTGTTTCATACATTTATCAATAGTTTCAATTGCTTTTACAATAGCCTCACGTACGCCAGTGTGTCCCACCATATCGCCATTAGCAAAGTTCAAAGCAATAAAATCAAATTTCTTGGTGTTAAGAGCAGCTGTTAATTTATCAGCCACTTCGGGAGCACTCATTTCGGGCTGCAAATCATAAGTAGCCACTTTGGGGGATGGTACCAAAATACGTTCTTCACCTTCAAATTCGCTTTCGCGTCCACCCGAAAAGAAGAAAGTAACGTGTGCAAATTTTTCGGTTTCGGCAATACGTAATTGTTTCATTCCGAGGCTCGAAACATATTCGCCAAGCGTATTTTGCACATTATCTTTGTCGAAAAACACATGCAAACCTTTGTACGACGAATCGTACGGAGTCATACAATAATACTCCAACGGAATAGTCTGCATACCCTCTTCCGGCATATCTTTTTGAGTCAACACCACAGTAAGTTCCTTGGCTCGGTCGTTTCGGTAGTTAAAGAAAATAACTACATCGCCTGCTTCAATTTTTGCTAATGGATTTCCGGTAGCGTCAACAGCCACAATTGGGTTTACAAATTCGTCGGTAATACCGGCATCGTACGAAGCCTGCATTGCAGCTACCACATTGGTGCTTGTTTCACCAATACCATTGACCAATAAATCATACGATTTTTTTACTCGTTCCCAACGTTTATCGCGATCCATAGCATAGTATCGACCAATCACAGACGCAATTTTAGTTGTTGTACCTTTGCTGTAGTTGTCCAATTGTTCTAAAAAGCCTTTTCCACTTTTAGGGTCTGTATCTCTACCGTCCATAAAGCAATGAACATAAGCTTCGGCATTGTATTCTTTGGCAATATCTATCAATTTCAACAAATGATCGAGTGAGCTGTGTACGCCACCATCCGAAACTAAACCCAGAAAATGAATTTTCTTTTTATTATCGCGGGCAAAGCTATAAGCACTTATCACTTCGGGATTTAGCAGAATGCTATTATCGCGACAAGCAATATTTATCTTCACTAAATCTTGGTATACCACACGCCCTGCACCAATATTTAAGTGACCTACTTCAGAATTTCCCATTTGTCCATCGGGTAATCCCACGTCCTCGCCCGATGCCAGCAGTTGCGAATTTGGGTAAGTAGCTATCAACGAATCCCAATAAGGGGTTGAGGTACTTGATATAATGTCTGCTTTCGAATGATTACCAATTCCCCAACCATCGAGAATCATTAACAACGCTTTTTTACTCATATTTAATTGATTTTTAATGTTTTATGTTTAAAACTAAACCTGTCTGTTTTAGTGCTGCAAAATTAGTCATTTTTTAGCACATTTCTACCTTTAGTTTATCAATAAATCAAGAGATTTTATCGATATAATTTTCGCTCTAAAAATAATTAAAACACGATAGGAGAATCAAAAAAGCAATTAAAAAAAATAAAGATTTCCTGTTTAAGAAAATTAAGATTTATTGATATCGGCAAAATCCGAAATATGCTCGTCAATATATGCTGCAATTAATGCTGTTTGATGCTCTTCCATTTCAAAATACTGCTCTTCGAGGTCGTCAAACACCTCAAAATCAACATACATAGCGTTGAATTCCTCATCCGTTGTTTCGCGTTCGAGTTCTGTTTTATTTGGGTCGTAAATTTCTTTAGCTTTATAAATTAACTTACCAAGGTCTACAGCACCAAATTGTTTCATTGCTTTTGCAAATGGATTTCCGAAAATATAACCACCATAACCGTTCTGAATTAACTGAACAAAACCGCCATCGCGCATTTCGGTCGAAAAAAAGTGCCAAGCCAGTAAAGTATGTTGCGAGCCATTTAGTTTACTCATATTTTCGGGCGTCAAATTCCCATCAACTGCTTGTAAATAAGCATCGATAAATACCTGAAGAAATTCATACATGCCTTTCTCTGCTGCTTCGGCGAGGGTTTTGTCGTTTATTTGAATCATATTGTATTGTTTCGTGTTTCTCGTTTCGTGTTTCTCGTTCAGCGTTTCAGGTTTTCTTAATTTCTTATTTTCAAATCATCACATTATCAAATCATCACCCCGATAGCTATCGGGGCATCACATCAATTAATAAGTACTTCTACTCCGTAAGCAGGAAGTGTCAATACGATTTTTTTTGATTTACTATCGAATTTACTTCCAAAAGTAGCTTTCAACTTTTCTGCTCTCAGTGATTTTGGTAAATCCACTTCAAAAGTACTGCTTTTTGCCGAATTATTAATAAATACAATGACTTCTTTGCAAAAATATTTGCGCGCATACACCCACGTTTCGGGTTTTGTTTCCATGTTTATTACATCGCCATAAACCAAAACGGGATTATTTTTTCGCAAATGTGTGAGTGTGGCAATGCTATTCCAAAGTTTCGTTTCACGGTTATTCCAACCATCAAAGCGCATCATGCGTCGGCAATCTGGGTCGTTCGCTCCCGTCATTCCAATTTCGTCGCCGTAATAGATAACCGGAACACCCGGAATGGTAAGATTAAAAGCATGAAAAAGTAACATTTTATTATAGGCTGATGAATCGGTAATACCAATCTGACGCGTCCAAGCCACCATTTTCGAATCTTCACCGGGTTTAATATCGCCCGAAGCCAATGCCATAAAACGCGGCTTATCATGATTTCCCGAAATATAACCCATTAAATTGTGTGTGCCAAAGATATTCAAACTTGAGCTAAAAACATCTTGTACGCGGGTAAGGTCGCCGCCACCCATACCGGCAAAAGTGGTATTGGCTATATCGTACACATTAAAGTCGAACTGTCCATCGAGCATGCCGGTGGTAAGGTAACTTGCTATCAACTTGGAACTTCCGTAAGTTTCACCAATCTGATAAGGCAAGCTTCCATTCAGTTCACGCTTCATTTTAAGCGTAAGTGTACGCCAAAACTCTTCGTTGATATGCTTACAAGCGTCGTGACGGAAACCATCCAACTTAAATTCTTTCAACCAAAATAGAGCCGAATCGGTCATCATTTCCACTACTTTGGGGTTGGAATAATCCAACGAAGGCATAAAAGTATCGAACCAGGTAGTCAAACGATATTCGTCCCATTTAGCCACATTCAACGTTCCATCAGGCAAAACAAGTTGTGTTGCAAATTCAGGATGTTGCTTATACAATGGATGTTCCTCGTGAACATGATTGGCTACATAATCGAGCAATACATTCATCTTATTGTCATGTGCAGTGGCAACCAATGTTTTAAGTTCGTTGTTTGTGCCAAAACGAAAATCAACTTTCGACGACGATACAGGCCAATAGCCATGATATCCCGAAAATTTAGTTTTACCAATAGCCGAAAAACCATAAGGTTCGAGCGGATTTTGATTGAGAGGCGAAACCCACAAGGTATTCACGCCCAATTTTTCGAAATAACCATCAGCAATTTTCTGCTGCAAACCCGCCAAATCGCCACCCCAAAAATCGGCAGCGTGTTTTACATCGGGTCTGTTCAGCGGTTTGTCGTTGGTTTTATTGCCATTCATAAAACGGTCTATCAACATAAAATACATAATCTGAGCATGTTTATCGGTACGTTTCAGTTGATTTCCATCGGTGAGCACTTCGCCATTTTCGAGTGGAATCAGAATATCATTGCTCACACCAAAATCGTTGCCTGCCCATACACGCAGGTACGAACGCTCCAAATCACGAGCTTCAGCCGGAATATCAAAGATAATTTTGTCGTTTTCGATAACTACAAAGCTAATGGGCAAGCGGTAATTTTGCCAATATACAAAAACTGTATTTATTTTATTTTGAGTAGAAAGTTGAATTTTATTATTTTCAAAATCGTCGGTCAATAATTGTGGAAACGAATCGTTTTTACCAGCAATTTGCAAAATGGAATTAAATTTACCAAAGCCATTATCCACTTTGTTTGGATTATTTGGGTCGTGGTTTTGATCGCCATCAATTGCCATTTGATAGAGATACGAACCCGGACTAAGATTCATGGTAATTTCATATAAACCTTTGTCGTTTAATGCTAAATCAGGCATTCGCGAAGGCGTCCAATCGTTCATTTGACCAGCAATTTGCACTTTTTTAAACGATTTACCCTGTGGATTGTAGCTAAATGTATAATCTACCTTATCAGTTTTGCGGCAAGGCACAGAATAAGGCACACCTTTTATCCAAATTTGTACATCTACCAATTGCTCCATCGTGGGGTCAACCAATAAAATAGCAGTATTTCTATCTTGAGAAATTTGAATTTCTAACAATTTAGAACTTGCTGTAACCGAATCAATATCAGCCACATTTAGAATAAAATCCTGCAAAAAAACTTTATTTTCTCCTACTTCAAGCGTTAGTAACGAGTTGAGATTAAGGTTGTTTTCGCCCTGTGTTGGATAATTTAATTTGGGCTGACAGGCTGCAAACAGCAAAACCGATAAAAATAAAATGCCGTATTTTCTCATAAGTATATATTTTTAAAAATAGTTTTCAAAAATATATAAAAGGAATCATATAATCGCTTATGCAATAATTAAGAAGCTATTTATTTTATGCAAACGATGTAGAAAATATACAGCAAATTATATTTTAATTGTCAGAGCTCATTAAAAAAAAGAAAAAATTGTGTAACTCAATTAAATTGTTTATCTTTGACGCCGAAAAGAAAATGTAACAATTCATTTATACTTTTATTTAAGACCAACTCAGTGGTTAGTTTTATTCAAAAGGCTCTTGGCAATTACTTCTCTTTTTTCACAATTTAAAATTATATTTTTATGAACATTTACGTAGGTAACTTAAGTTACAATGTTAGAGAAAACGACCTTAAAGAAGCAATTGCAGAATACGGTCAAGTAGTTTCATGCAAACTAATTATCGATCGCGACACACGCAGATCAAAAGGTTTTGCATTTGTAGAAATGTCAGATGACGAAGCTGCAAAAAAAGTAATTGCTGAATTAAACGGAGCTGAATTTGATGGCCGTCCAATGGTTGTTAAAGAAGCGCTTCCAAAAAACTAAATTTAGTTTTTCAGAAAAATAAAGAAAACTTCTGTTATCGAAAGATAGCAGAAGTTTTTTTTATGCCAATAAATTAATATTCAGCTATTTTGTAAATAATGAAAAACTCAACTGTTGTATTTTAAAATCGGTAGATGACTTACACTCAGCTGATAAATTATTTATAAACAACATACATTGACCGAATTTTTGAACTAAAACTTTGTTCTTTAATTCTTGACTTTCGTTGTTAGAATACAATTCGGAAACGATTTTTTGAAGCGGAAACGAGACTACATTTGTATTTACAATATCTGTTATCACAATTTTATTTTCGATAAATTCGATTTTAAAATTTTTATCCAAAAATATTAAACTACTATCTTCTTGTAATTCCAAATTGGTAATTACATAATTGTAACCTTTTATGTCATACACTTCCTTTGCGGTATAAGTTGCATAAATTGATCTCTTCTTTTCGTTAAGCACATAATTATCAACACCTAACGATTCGGTTATTTGAAATGCACCGTTAAGTATACGTTTGTCGTTAAAAGATTTTTTCCAATTTTCGAGCCCAAAATTACTTACATAATAATACACCTTTTCCGAAATTTCAGCTTGAATACTATCCTTAATTTCAATTTTATTGGACTTATTATTCACTAATTTATTATTGATAAACAACTTATTATCAATCAATAATGTTGTTAAATCTTTTTCAACAGCACGTTTTGTAGTGGCAAATACGCTCCATGGGCCAACTGAAACCACAAACAAAACAGTAGCAAACGAAATAACCAACCATCGCAGATGTTTTGAACCTGAAAAAAACAAGTAAAAACTTACAGCATAGAGCCATACGTTAAAAATTAGCACATAAAGCCGGTTAATGGAAATTCCATAATCGTCGATACGTCGAGCAATGCCAACTGACATTAGTACAATTAACGGCAAAAGCAGCACGGAGAAATAACGATTTAGAAAACGTACCACCTTGTTGTCGGAAATCGGAAACAGTAAAAACTTGGCTAAATAACCACCCAAAGCTAAAATTGAAACCAAAGTAGTTACCCAGCCATTTGGCAATTCCCAATTGGCAATAATCTTTATCAAGTAAAAATAGAGTATTATTAAATACACACCCAATATTGGCAAAAACACGTTTAAACCCAGAATTTTCAAAAATTTTGTATACTCAGGCGTTTCGTTGTACAAGTTATTTTTGGTAGGCACATTCATTAAAAAATAAATGGGTGCCACAACTAAATAACAAATAACTGCCAAACTACCATATACTTCGTTTTCTACTTTTACATTAAAAAGCACATCAACAGCATAGATTGCCAACCCCAAACCACCTTGTAAAACAGATATATAGATTAATGATGTTATAAATTCACGACTAATTTTTTCGGTAAAAATCCAAAAAGAACTATCGGTATTTTTACGAAAATAAAGCAAAAAAGTTACTGACAATAACGAAACAAATATGAGTGCAGCAAATTGCATCATTTCCCAGTCCACATTATTGTTGAAACTGGTAAAACAATATAGCGCAATTGCCGCCAACGTAAATAGCAATACTAAAACTCCCAGCAACTTTTTCTTAGTGTTTTCCAAAAACAAAGCAAGTGGAAATGAGGCAATTGTTGCCAAAATAAAGAATCCCCACACGTTGAATTCATATTCAAACCTTTTTACGTTAATTTCGAGCAATGCCATAACGGCAAGACCAAAAATTGCAACTAATACAATATGAAAACGAAGTACAACTGCTAATAAATCAGCTGTTAATGATTTAAAGTTGAGTTTTTTCATGTTATTGATGTGTTGCCCCGATAGCTATCGGGGTGATAATGTGTTGATGTGAAGATATGATGATTAATTGATTTCCAAAATTAATACCGATTTGGCCGGAATTTTCATAGAGTTCAATAAAACGTAACCTTTTCCGGTTATAATGTCTTTTGCTGATGTTTGAGAATTTAATATTTCCTCAAATCTATTTAATTCAAGCATTTTTTCAGTTGCATTATTATTGGCAACAACCATTATTTTTTTCGAACTATTGTAACGGAAATACACATAAATTCCATCGTAAGGAATAAATTGAAGCATTTTTCCATTGTGTAAAACAGGATTGTTTTTTCGATAATTCAGCAAGCTTCTTGTATAA
>Ga0247840_10003476_pt1 | contig 26538 bp, 16 predicted proteins | sample LaCruzMarch2015__FD_192404 | JGI IMG/M metagenome (GOLD analysis project Ga0247840, IMG submission 192404) | Freshwater microbial communities from meromictic Lake La Cruz, Castile-La Mancha, Spain - LaCruzMarch2015_17m | ecosystem: Environmental > Aquatic > Freshwater > Lake | place: Spain...
ATCCTGGCCTTTCACTGTAGCACCTGCCGGGATGTTCCCATTTGAATAACTGATGTCAACAAGGATGTTGGAAATTCCATCCCATACGAAGGGAACTGAAAAGTTGAATCGCAGAAAACCGGCAGTAGCCATAAGGGTATTGTGAAAATACACTTCGGTAAATCCATTCAGTTCAGGGGAATCTGTATTTAATATGGATAGTGTTGTAGGTTTTATACGGATGCTCAGGTTCAAGATCTCGGGTCCTATAGTCCCCAGATCCATGCCAAGTCCATTGATTTCCCCGGCAGCAAGCCCTGCGGAAATCAATTCTCCTGCGGTCCAGATGTACTGTGTACGGCTGAGTTTGCCACCACCCAGGGGATGGTTCAGGCTAAGGGAATCACTGCCAAGGGTCGAAATTACCTCTGAAGTGACATTGCTGTAGGAAACTGATGGCTGTACAAACTGGTAATACGTATAGACAGGCTGGCTTGTATAAGGGAAAGTGCTACCGCTGAAATTACTGATGTTGTATGCATTGCCTTTTCTGATCAGGGAGTCATTTTGGGATGAATCGACAACATAGGTAAAGCAATTGTAATCCCATTCGCCACAACCCTGATTGGGTAATGTTTGTGTAGAAATAAGACCGTTTTTACAACGCATGCTGTACAGCATGATGATTTTTTCATAGGTCTTATCCGGGTCGTTGGGAAAGTTAAAAATACCGGACCGCATTGTGGTATCATAGCGAAAAGTTCTGACCACAGTAGTGTCGCCCGGACCGGCATTTGCCATATCAGGAAACAGAAGCAGGCTGAGCGTCAGAAGGCAGAAATAAGTAATAATTCTCAACATAACAATAGCTTGGATTTGATGATCTTTACATGAATTGCAAAGATAAGCGAATCCCTATTGCATACGTCAGGCTGGCGTAATTGCTGTAACGTTCAGGAATTTAGTACTTTATGATTTTCTCTCCCCTGGATAAACCTTCAGTTTGTATCCTGATGAAATAAATTCCGGATGGTAAACTGCTGACATCCAGATATGTTTTGTTCCGATCCTGCATCACAACCTGACCAAATCCGTTTGTAACTTCCACATTATCAGCCAATTTTCCCTGTGGCAAGTTGAAATGTAGAATCCCTTGTGTAGGGTTGGGATAGAGCAGGTTTTCTTTGGTGATTTCAACAGTTTCGATACCAACACCCAAGGCATCACAAATTGAAGGTATTGTTGGGTTTGTTTCAATTTCTCCAAGCGGTGTGAGGATCTGACCTGCCAGTCCGGCATAGGAGGGAAGGTAAAAACTTGCCCTGAAAACCTGGTTTTGTTCGGGTGGTGTTCCCTGTTCTGCGGCCCCATTGATGTTAAAAGGGTTAGTATATTGCCATTTTGTGTTTTTATGGGGATCGATTTCAAAGAAATGTCCGTTGAAACCTGAGCAAATCAGAAAAGATCCATTCGTAAGTGGTTCAACACCAGATATGTTTGTTGAGAAAAAATCGATGGGATTCGTTGCAGAATAGGTCCAGAACAAGGTATCCGGCATAAAAGCTGCCACGGTGTCAATGCTGTAGTTGTTGTTGACATCGATGGGTGGGCTGATAATGTCGATGCTGGAATACTCGATTGGGATGCGGTTAAGGCCATTGTTAAAAACGATGATTTTTCCGGCATCCGGAGTTCCGGGTTTGATCCACTGGGCATTGTGTTGTCCGAAGAATTTCTTGTCGGCAGTGGTACCACGGCCATAGGCGATAGGATTTCCCCATCTGTAGAGCAGGTCACCACCTTTGCCGCTCAGTCCGCCGGCATGACTGGCTGCCTGGGCTGTGGTGGTGCTGTGATCGATGATCCAGATTTCGCTGAAGACATGGGCACTTAGCACAATCTGGTCCAGATCAGGGTTGTAATCTACTGAGTTCAGGTGGATCCAGTCAGGACGTGCTGCGAGGGCAAATTGATTTACATTCACCAGTTCGGGATGGCCGGCAATTTCGCCATAGTTGAGTTTGGTCGAATCCCAATGCTGGACCATGTGGTCCCACAAATGCCATTCCCACACTATATTGCCGGTTGTTGGGCCGCTGGGCTCAATTTCGACAATTTTTTCGCTCCAGACAGCATTGCCTGTCAGCAAGGGACGCCGCCCTGCTGCAAGGGCTTCTGCATGCGTTTTCTTCTCCCATGCAATCATTAAAATGTTCCCATTGGGCATTTGGTGGATGTCATGGTGCTGGCATTCTGTCGTACTTGAAAGGGTGTAGCTCCAGACTAGATTTCCTGCCCAGTCATATTTTTCAATAATCCCGCCGGAAATACCAAAAGAAACATTGGTAGAATCTATGCCTGCCCTGAGCATATTCCCATCAGGAAGCAGATAACAGGCAAGCCCGGGATGAACACCACTGTTCCATTCATTGATCTTTTCCCCGCATTTGTTGATTAAAAAGGTTTTGTGTGTCTGCATGGGCGAAAACAAAACATAGCCTTCTGTATTCTGAATGTTGTATTCAAGGAGTCCGACAGTGGGTTGGGCTGCGGCCATCATCGCGGTTGACAGCAATACCAGGAGTAATAGTTTTTTCATAAGTGGAGAATTGGAAGAATCACAAGATATAATAGAACTAATATTAATTATATTGGCATGATATAGATGCTTAGACCAATTCGCATAACGGAAGTTTAATATTGTGAAAAAATTAACACAATGCTATGTATTCCGGTTTTCTTGGGTTTTGGATCTGCAATAATTTCTACCTTTGTTGGTTAAAGAGGCAATTTATCGCAGCTCATATTGCCATCATCATTGAAAAAATCGCAACCCAAATAATCCCATATGAATCGCCTGATTGAATGTGTACCCAATTTTAGCGAAGGCCGTGACATGGCCCTCATCAAACAAATCACCGACATGGCAGAAACTGTCGAAGGTGTTCGTCTCCTGGACGTGGATCCCGGCAAAGCCACCAACCGCACTGTTGTGACTTTTGTGGGCGAACCTGAAGCTGTGATAGAAGCCGCTTTCCGCTGTGTAAAAAAAGCCTCAGAACTCATCGACATGCGTCAGCACAAAGGGGAACATCCCCGTTTTGGAGCTACCGACGTTTGTCCACTCATTCCCATTGCAGGGATCTCGATGGAAGAAACTGCCGAATATGCCCGTCGCCTGGCCAAAAGAATTGGGGAGGAATTAGAGATTCCTGTCTATTGTTATGAAAATGCGGCTTTTAATACGGAACGTCGTAACCTCGCAAATTGTCGTTCAGGTGAGTATGAAGGCCTCCCTGAAAAACTAAAAGACCCACATTGGAAACCAGATTTCGGTCCTGCCGCATTTCATGCCGGCGCAGGTGCAACCGCCGTTGGTGCAAGAGATTTTCTCGTAGCCTACAATGTCAACCTCAACACAACATCCACCCGCAGAGCCAATGCCGTAGCTTTCGACATTCGCGAAAAGGGCCGCCCTGTCAGGGAAGGAAACCCCATCACCGGTAAGATTAAAAAGGACGAAAACGGAAAAGAGGTTTGGGTGCCGGGTGCCTTAAAAGCCTGCAAAGCCATTGGTTGGTTTATTGAAGAATATGGTATAGCCCAGATATCAATCAACCTCACAAACATCAGCATTACACCGGTGCATCTGGCCTTCGAAGAAGCCTCACGCAAGGCCCAGGAACGTGGTTTAAGGGTTACAGGATCTGAACTCGTTGGACTTATCCCCAAAAAAGCCATGTTGGATGCAGGGAAGTATTTTCTTAAGAAACAACAGCGTTCGGTTGGAATCTCCGAAGAGGAGATTATCAAAATTGCGGTAAAATCTCTGGGTCTTGATGACCTCAAACCCTTTCATCCGGAGGAGAAAATTATTGAATACTTACTTGAGGACAAAGGAAGTAAGAAACTCGTGGACTTCACTGTGGCAGGTTTTGCCAATGAAACAGCCTCTGAATCACCCGCACCTGGCGGAGGATCTGTCGCTGCTACATTGGGGGCACTGGGAATCAGTCTTGCTACCATGGTCGCCAACCTGAGTTCACACAAAGCCGGCTGGGATGAGCGTTGGGAGGAATTCTCCGACTGGGCCGAAAAAGGTCAGAAACTGAAAGACGAGCTTTTGTTTCTTGTCGATGAGGACACCCGTGCTTTTAACCTTATCATGGATGCATTCGGGCTTCCTAAAGGTACAGCTGAGGAGAAAGATGCCAGAACCAAGGCCATACAGAATGCCACACGCTATGCCATCGACATCCCATTTCGGGTGATGCAGCGCTCTTTCGACTGTCTTGCCATAATCAAAGCTATGGCAGAGATTGGTAACCCCAATAGTGTCTCGGATGCCGGCGTAGGTGCTCTTTGTGCCCGCTCTGCTGTAATGGGGGCATATCTCAATGTGAAAATCAACGCTGCCGGATTGTCCGATAAGGGCTTTGTTGAGAAAATTATCGCTGATGGTGCTGAAATTGAAAGCAAAACCATCGCCATGGAAGCAGAGATACTTACAATCGTTAATGCAAAAATTATAGCCTAGCCTTTCATTCATACCCAATCCTTAAAACATCATCACATGAAAATCAAAAGTGCCCTTGTTGTTCTGGCTTTCATTATTTCATTCCTGGCTGTCGGCCAGAAGACGTACACCTACCAGAGTGTTCCCAATGATCCCATGAATACCCGGATCTATACCCTGGATAATGGCCTGAAGGTTTATCTTTCTGTTTACAAAGATGCCCCAAGGATTCAAACTGCCATCGCAGTCAGGACTGGCTCAAAAAATGACCCCCACGACAATACGGGCTTGTCGCATTACCTTGAACACATGATGTTTAAAGGTACCGACAAGTTTGGCTCACGTGATTTTTCTAAAGAAGGCCCGGAACTCGCCAAAATCGATAGCCTGTTTGAACTATACCGCAGTTTTACGGATACCAACAAGCGTAAAGCAATCTATCATGTCATCGACAGCGTGTCCGGTGTTGCAGCGAAACTCGCCATTGCCAACGAATATGACAAAATGCTGAATGTTATGGGCGCAAAAGGTACCAATGCTTTTACTTCTGTCGAACAAACAGTTTATATCAACGACATCCCCGCCAATCAATTCGAAACATGGCTTATGGTAGAAGCTGAAAGATTCCGCAACCCGACTTTCAGGATCTTCCACACTGAACTGGAGGCCGTTTATGAAGAAAAAAATATGTCGCTCGACAGTGACGATGACAAAGTATGGGAACTTCTCTTTGCGGAATTATTCCCCAAACATACCTATGGTACCCAAACCACCATTGGAACCATTGACCATCTCAAAAACCCTTCACTAAAAGCGCTGAAGGCTTATTTCAAAGCAAGGTATGTGCCCAATAACATGGCTATTTGTCTTTCCGGTGATTTTAACCCGGATCAGGTGATGGCACTGATCGACAAAGCCTGGAGCCCTTACCAGCCAAAACCTTTGAACGACTACGTCGTACCTGTCGAAAACCCAATCACAAAACCCATAGAGAAATCTGTTTTAGGACCTGATGCCGCTTCCCTCACCATGGCCTTCCGCTTTGGCGGGAAAAGTATAGTGGATGCTGATTATCTTTCACTGATTAACATGATCCTCAACAATGGAAGTGCCGGTCTCATCGACCTCAACCTCGTCCAGGGACAAAAAGTGCTGGAAGCCAGTAGTTTCAATTATTCTATGAAGGACTACAGCACCCTCATCCTGCAGGCAAAACCGAAAGAAGGTCAGACACTGGAAGAAACCAGGGATCTGTTACTCGGACAAATTGAATTACTCAAAAAAGGTGATTATCCGGATTGGCTGCTTACTGCCATCATCAATGACATGAAGCTATCTGAAGTGAAAAGAGATGAAAGCAACATGAGCAGAGACATGACCATGGTTGATGCCTTTGTCAACAACGAGCCCTGGGATCGTTATGTGAAAGAAATCGACAGACTGTCGAAAATTACCAAACAAGACATCATGGCTTTTGCCAGGAAGAATTTTAACAACAACTATGTTGCCATCTACAAACGTACTGGTACTGATCCGGATGTGAAAAAGGTAAGTAAACCAAGCATCACTCCTGTGGAAGTGAACCGTGAAGAAACCAGTGCTTTCGTGAAAGAAATCAGCAGCCGGAAACCCCTCGACATCCAACCGGTATTCATTGATTATGAGAAAGATATTCAGACGCTGCAGCTGACCAAGGACATTCCTGTCCTCTACAGGCAGAATGCTGAGAACAAAACTTTCGACCTGTATTATGAATTCGACATGGGAACCAACCATGATCAGAAGCTCGGCATTGCATTGGACTATCTGAAATTCCTGGGCACCTCGAAATACAGCCCGGCTGAGTTTCAACAGGAGTTGTACAAAGCAGGTTGTTCTATGAACGTGAGTACTGGCAATGACCAGGTATGGGTGAGCCTGTCTGGTTTGAGTGAGAATTTTGCCAGAGGCCTGGAGCTTTTTGAAAGTCTGGCAACAGATCCAAAGGGGAATGATGAGGCTTTGAATAATATGGTGGGTGACATCCTGAAACAAAGGGGTGATGACAAACTCAACAAGGGCACCATTCTCTGGAGTGCTATGTATAATTATGGACAGTTTGGCAAGGTTTCTCCATTTACCAACATCCTCAGTGAATCAGAACTGAAAGCTTTGAAACCGGCAGATCTGCTGAACGTCGTGAAAAACCTGGAATCTTATCCTCACCGTGTGCTGTATTATGGAACACTGCCTGGAAATGATCTTATTAAAGCCCTCAAAGCCGGTCATAAAGCCAATGTCACACGTGCATTACCTGTCGAGAAGAAATTTGTTGAACTGGAAAACTCCGGAAATAATGTCTATGTTGTTGATTATGACATGAAACAGGTGGAGATTATCATGATGTCGAAATCTCAGAAATATGATCCTGCTACAATTCCTGCCATCCGCATTTTCAATGAGTATTTTGGTGGCAGCATGGCCAGCATCGTTTTCCAGGAGCTCAGAGAGGCCCGTGCGTTGGCTTATAGCGCTTATGGCGGATACCGCAGCCCAAGCAGACCTGATCGCAACAACACCCTCTTTGCATACATCGGAACCCAGAATGACAAACTGCCTGAAGCCATGAAATCTATGCTGGGCTTGTTCAACAACATGCCTGAATCGCCAAAAAGCTTCCAGGATGCCAAAAATGGGGTGCTCAACAAAATCAGGACGGAACGTATTACCAAAGCAAGGATTTTGTTCAATTATGAAAATGCAAGACGCTTCGGACTTACCCACGACATCCGCAAAGATGTCTACGAACAGGTTCCGGGTATGGATTTTGCCAGCTTACGTGCCTTTGCTGACAAAAATCTCAAAAACAAAAACTACAACATCCTTGTCCTTGGTAAAAAAGACAAACTTGACATCAAAGAACTTGAGAAATATGGTCCTGTCAAGTATCTTACCTTGCAGGATGTTTTTGCCTATTAGTTTGTAATGCGGAAAGAGAAAGACTTTATCGGTGAGCGGTTTGTCCCGGCAAAGGCACTCTATGGCATACACGCTTTAAGAGCCACTGAGAATTTTCCCGACAGCACTGCCTTTCACAAAGAATGGTACAGTGCTGTCGGGACTGTTAAAATGGCTTGTTACCAGTCGTACCTGAATTTTTCGAAGGCTGTCCGATCAAAATATGGGCTTTTGCCAGGCACTGCCGGGGACGAAAATGAAACGCTACCGCTTCAGCTGATTCCAGACCAAATACTAAAGCATCTTCTCATTTCTGCCAGGGAAGTTGCTGAGGGAATGCATTTTGAGCATTTTATCGTCCCGGCAGTTCAGGGTGGTGCAGGAACCAGCATGAACATGAATGTCAATGAGATCATTGCCAACCTCTCCTTGCTGTCGATGGGGGAGGAGGCAGGAAATTACCACCTGATCGACCCCATCGAACATGCCAATGTGTTTCAGTCGACCAATGATGTCATCCCTACTGCCCTTAAGGTAGCCGGCATGCGTTTGCTGATGGATCTTGAAAGGGTAATCAACGAACTGCGCGCTGTCATTGAAGAGCAGGAGACAGCTACGCGCAATGACCTGAGGATAGCCTATACCCAGCTTCAGGAAGCTGTACCTTCCTCTTATGGCAGGCTTTTCAGTACTTATAGTGATGCACTATCCCGCGATTGGTGGAGGGTTTCGAAGTGTTTTGAACGTATAAAGATTGTTAACCTTGGCGGTGGGGCCATCGGGACAGGGATGGGTTTGCCACGGTTTTATATCATGGACGTGGTGCAGGAGTTGCAGTCGCTGACTGGATTACCCTTGACAAGAGCAGAGAATCTCCAGGATGCCACTGCCAACCTCGATGCTTATGTTGAAGTACACGGCATTCTGAAAGCCCATGCGGTGAACCTCGAAAAGATCGTTGCTGACATACGGCTGCTGGCTTCCGACATAGTCGGGAATGCTGAAGTAACAATCCCGCAGAAACAAATGGGAAGTACGATCATGCCCGCCAAAGTTAACCCTGTTGTTCCTGAATTCGTCATCAGTGCCGCCCATAAGGTCTATGCCAATGATGTGCTGATCAGCTCGCTTTGCAGCCAGTCACAACTCGACCTCAATGCCTATCTTCCGCTGATCGGTCATGCTTTGCTTGACAGCCTTAAGTTGTTGATAGCCTGTAATGTGACCATGCGTGAAAACCTCTTCACCGGAATGTTTGTCAACAGTGAAAAAGCCAGACAGAGGCTGTATCTGAGTCCTGCCCTGACCACCGCCCTGAGTCCTTACATTGGCTATCACAAGGCAGCTGAGGTCGCTGAAATGATGAAGAAAATGCCTTGTGACATCTTTTTTGCCTGTCGTGAAATGAACATTTTGCCGGAAGAAAAGCTTATAGAAATACTCAAGCCAGAAAATCTCCTGAAGACAGGATTCAGTCTGAGCGATCCTTTAAAATAATGACATGCAGCAAGGCAGGGAAACCAAACCTCACATCGGGATTTTCGGACGGCGGAATAACGGAAAGAGTTCGTTAATCAATGCGCTTGCCGGGCAGGATTACGCCATCGTCTCAGCCATGCCGGGCACCACGACAGATCCTGTAAAAAAATCCATGGAAATCCCTGGAATCGGTGCTGTAATCCTGATTGATACTGCAGGAATCGATGATACAGGTGAGTTAGGGGAGAAGCGGATACTGAAAACCAGGGAAGCACTGAAAATCGTCGACCTGGCAATCCTTGTCATCGCAGGTAATGTCTTTGATGAAACAGAGAAAGCCCTGATGAAAGACTTTGGTAAGCTTGGGCTTCCGTTTTTGATTGTCCACAACAAATCTGATTTTGATCCCCTGAGCGACGAATTGCGCAGCAGACTCGAAAATCACTATCAGCTTGAGATCCTCGACATGTCGTGTATTAGTAGTCCGGATACAGACAAGCTGGTGGAGAGCATCCGTGCCATCATGCCTGAGACGATTTACCGCACACAGACCCTTGTCGGTGACCTCATCTCCTATGGTGATGTGGTTTTGCTGATCACCCCCATCGACATCGAAGCGCCGGAAGGCAGGATGATACTCCCGCAGGTTCAGGTGATCCGCGATGTGCTGGATCATGATGGTATCGCCATCGTACTGAAGGAAAGGGAAGTCGATGCCTTTATACGGAAAATGAATCCCCGGCCAAGCCTGGTAGTTACTGATAGCCAGGTCTTTTTAAAGGCAGATGCTGCCATACCCAAAGATGTTCCCCTGACAAGTTTTAGCATCGTCCTGGCGCGTCAGAAAGGCGACTTTGCGAATTATCTGAAGGGAACTCCATTTATCTCAAAATTGAAAGACGGAGACAAAGTGCTGTTGCTGGAGAGTTGTACCCACCATGTGAGCTGTGATGACATTGGCAGGGTGAAAATCCCACGGTGGTTAAACCAATATACCGGAAAGAACCTGGTTTATGAAACAGTTTCCGGACTGAGTCAGTTGCCCGAACACCTGGAAAGTTTTTCCCTGGTGATCCAATGTGGAGGCTGTGTCCTAACCCGAAAGCAGATCATGAACCGCATAAAACCCTTTGTTGATGCCGGAATTCCGGTAACCAATTATGGCATGGCCATCGCCTGGGTGCATGGCATCTATGAAAGGGCAGTTGCGCCTTTTGTAAAATTATCCAGGCATACAGAAGACTATCTTTGATTAAAAATACCATGAACATCATTATCACCGGTGCCGGAAAAGGAATAGGCTTTGCACTTACGCAGGCATTTTTGAAGGAAACAGGGCATAAAGTCCTTGCGATATCCCGCAATATTGAGTCCCTGACAGACTTAAGTCAACATGGTTCAGGGAATGCAATGTCTCTTTCTGAATTAATACCCTATAGATTCGACCTTGTTCATGGGGATTTTGAGGAATTGAAAGGATTTGTGGATCTTCATTTCGAACAGATCGACCTCATTGTAAACAATGCCGGTTACATGGTTTCTAAACCCTTTTCAGAACTCAGCGGGGATGACTATGAAGCCATATTTTCTACCAATATTAAGTCCGTTTTTCTGACAGTGCAGGCGATGTTGCCACGCATGAAGAGGGGCTCCCACATTGTCAACATCTCCAGCATGGGCGGATTTCAGGGTTCAGCTAAGTTTTCCGGACTGTCGCTCTACAGTGCCAGCAAAGGAGCCCTTTCGATATTGACTGAATGCATGGCAGAAGAATTCAAAGACAAAGGTGTTTATGTCAATGCCCTTGCCCTGGGTGCAGTGCAGACAGAGATGCTGTCAGCAGCATTCCCCGGCTATAAAGCACCCCTGCTACCCGCCCAAATGGCAGAATACATCAAAGACTTTGCACTGAAGGGGCACAAGGTGTTTAATGGGAAAATCTTACCTGTCTCTCTTTCTACCCCCTAGTTTGTTGTTGGCGCTACCTTCATAGCCTTCACTCAGAGGACCGTCTTAATCAAGACATTCCACCCAAGTTTCTTTTGCTTAGGCTCCTCATTCTTAATAATAAGCCTTCAGCGCGCCTCTGTGTTGCCTCTTTGGCCAGCCTACCGCTGCGCCCCAATATTTTTTTTTGAATTAGGTCCAAAAACAATTAATTTTGCGCAATCAATTACATCCGACTTAGCCGGATTGAAATATTTTGTACAACCTAACTCATTCGGATTTTATGAAAAACAAATATATCGACCTGATTGAACAGACCTTTGAGTTCCCGCAACCGGAGTTCAGAGTAGAAGATAATGAGTTGTATTTTCATGAAATTCCTTTGATGGACATCATCGAGCAGTATGGAACACCACTGAAAATAAGTTATTTGCCTAAAATTAGCCAGAATATTAAAAACGCAAAGCGACTTTTTAATGTGGCCATGGCGCAGGTAGATTATCAGGGCGACTATCATTATTGTTATTGCACCAAAAGCTCCCACTTCTCCTTTATCCTTGAGGAAGTATTGAAGAACGATGTACATCTGGAGACTTCATCTGCCTTCGATATACAGTTGATTGAGACGCTGCTTGAGTTGGGTCAGTTGAAAAAAACTACCTATGTCATCTGTAACGGGTTCAAGCGTCCAGCCTATATCCAGGGGATCATTGATCTTGTGAATCAGGGATTTGAGCATGTTATCCCCATCCTTGATAACCTGGAGGAGATCACGCACTATGACGGCAAGATGAACAGTAAGTGTAAGGTGGGTATCCGCATTGCCTCTGAAGAGGAGCCGATGTTTGACTTCTATACCTCTAGGTTGGGGATCAGGTTTCAGGAGATCATCAGCCTGTACAAAGATCGTATTCAGGGGAACAATAATTTCGAACTGAAGATGTTGCATTTCTTCATTAACACCGGAATTAAAGATTCTGCCTACTACTGGAATGAGCTGAGCAAGTCTATTATGTTGTATTGTGAGCTGAAAAAGATGTGCCCTGAACTCGATTCTATCAACATTGGTGGAGGCTTCCCGATTAAAAACAGCCTGGGCTTTTCTTATGAATATGAGTATATGGCCAATGAGATTGTTGCCCAAATCAAAACCATCTGTTCGCAGAATGGGGTTGAAGAACCTCATATCTTCACAGAATTTGGAAGTTATACTGTGGGAGAAAGCGGCGCAGTGCTCTATTCTATCATTGACCGCAAACAGCAGAATGACCGTGAGCTCTGGAATATGATCGACAGTTCCTTCATGACGACTTTACCTGATACCTGGGCCATCAACCAAAGATTCATCCTGCTTGCAGTAAACAACTGGGATCAGGAATACCAAAGGGTTTTCCTTGGGGGACTTACCTGCGATAGTCATGATTACTACAATGCGGAAGCGCATCAGAATGCAGTATACCTTCCCAAATTGGCTGATGATGGTGAACCACAGTACATCGGACTGTTTCATACTGGTGCTTATCAGGAGGCATTGGGTGGTTTTGGCGGGATTCAACATTGCCTGATTCCCGCACCCAAGCACATCATTATAGATCTGGATGAAAATGGAGAATACTATACCAAACTTTTCGCCAAAGAACAAAGTTATAAGTCGATGTTGAAGACCTTGGGGTTCTGAAAATTTCGTACTTTTGCAACCCCTTAATTTTTAAGCCAATTAACAAGCAATTCTATATGGAAAAGAAAGAATTCCTCAGAGAAACCATTAAGCACATCGACTTCACAGCCATTGATTCTACACAGATTGTCAATGCCATGCGTGATATGTCTTTTACTTCACGCGATACTGCTTCTGCAGCAGATATCCTGAAACGTATGATCGAGGACAAAGACTGTACCATCATCCTTACCCTTGCCGGCAGTACCAGTGCAGGTGGTTGTATGCAGGTATATGCTGATATGGTGCGCCTCAATATGGTCGATGCCATTGTCGCTACCGGTGCCAGCATCGTAGATATGGATTTTTTCGAAGGTCTGGGTTTCAAACACTACAAAGGCACTCCTTTTATCGATGATACTGTGCTGCGTGACAATTACATCGACAGGATTTACGATACGTATATTGACGAAGAAGAACTTCAATACTGCGACCGTGCCATCAAAGCCATTGCCGATGGCCTGGAGAAACGTCCTTATTCTTCACGTGAGTTTATCCGTGAGATGGGTCGTTACCTCACTGTTCATGGTAAAAAACCGAATTCATTGGTACAATTGGCTTTTGAGCACAATGTGCCGATCTTCTGTCCTGCCTTCTCTGATAGCTCTGCCGGTTTCGGACTCGTTCGTCACCAGTGGGAAAATCCCGAAAAACATGTCTCTATCGATTCTGTAGCTGACTTTCTGGAGCTAACCCGTATCAAAATGGCAGCCGGCACTTCCGGTTTGTTCATGATCGGTGGTGGTGTTCCTAAGAATTTTGCGCAGGATACTGTCATCTGTGCTGAAATCCTCGACAAGGAAGTTCCCATGCACAAATATGCTGTTCAAATCACCGTAGCCGATGTTCGTGATGGTGCTTGCTCAAGCTCAACACTGAAAGAAGCCGCTTCATGGGGTAAAGTCGATACCATTTATGAGCAAATGGTCTATGCTGAAGCAACTTCCGTGATTCCGCTGATCACCAGCTATGTCTATCATAATGCCGACTGGAAAAGCCGGACGAAATATGAATGGGCAAAGAAAATTGACAACAAGGAGATTTAGATTTCTCATCCTCTCCTTTATCTTATTTCTGAAATATTGTCTTTGTTATAATAGAGGTACCTCCATTGGAGTGTACCTCTTTTTTAATTGTAGACACAAGCCCGGGACTTCAAAAAAAAACCTACCTTTGCACCCCTTTTGTAGGGAGGCGTTTTATAGCTCATAATTAACACAATCATAAATGATTACAGTTTCGGATCTGGGGATACAATTTGGTAAACGCATCTTGTTTCAGGATGTCAACATGAAATTCACTCCCGGTAACTGCTATGGCATTATTGGTGCCAATGGTGCAGGAAAATCTACCTTTTTGAAAATGCTGTATGGCGAGGTGCAGAATACCAAAGGCAATGTTTCTTTTGGTGCACATGAACGCTTGTCTGTCCTGAAGCAGAATCACTCTGAATTTAACGAATATACTGTACTCAACACTGTGTTGATGGGTCATGCCGAACTTTGGACGGTGATGCAGGAAAAGGATGCAATTTATGCCAAGACTGAATTCACTGAGAAAGACGGGCACCGGGCATCAGAACTGGAGGAAAAGTTTGCCGAAATGGATGGCTGGAATGCTGAAAGCGATGCTGCCAGTTTGTTAAGCGGCCTGGGTGTCAAAGAATACCTTCACGACAAGCTCATGAGTGAATTAAGTGGTAAGGAAAAAGTGAAGGTATTGCTTGCACAGGCTCTTTTTGGAAAGCCGGACAACCTTTTACTCGATGAGCCAACCAATGACCTCGACCTCGAAACTGTCAACTGGCTGGAAAGCTACCTGGCAGATTTCGACAACACGGTTTTGGTGGTATCCCACGACAGGCACTTCCTGGATTCAATCTGCACCCACATTGTCGACATCGACTTTGGAAAAGTGCAGCAATTTCCGGGTAATTATACTTTCTGGTATGAGTCCAGCCAATTGGCACTGCGTCAGCAGCAAACCCAGAATAAAAAGGCTGAGGACAGGAAAAAGGAACTCCTGGAATTCATTGCACGTTTCAGTGCCAATGCTTCGAAATCAAAACAAACGACCAGTCGTAAGAAAATGATTGAGAAGCTGAATTTTGAAGAGATCAAGCCTTCCACACGGAAGTATCCCGGCATTATCTTCACCCCCGAACGTGAACCCGGAAACAACATCCTTGAGGTGAAAGCCATGAGCAAGAGCATGAATGGCGAGCTTTTGTTCAAAGACCTGAGCTTTACCATGCAAAAGGATGACAAAATCGTTTTCCTTTCACGGGATACAAGGGCTATGACGGCTTTGTTCGAAATATTAAAAGGGCATATTCAACCTGATAGTGGTGAGTTTGCATGGGGACAAACCATTCTAAAGGCTTATCTCCCGCTTGAATACGAAGATCTGTTTAAAACTGACATCAGCCTTGTAGATTGGCTGGCACAATATACCATCGATACAACAGAGCCATACCTGCGTGGGTTCCTGGGAAAGATGCTGTTCTCGGGTGAAGAGATCTACAAAAAGGCGAATGTCCTTTCCGGTGGCGAAAAAGTCCGCTGCATGATTGCCCGCATGATGGTGCGTAATGCCAATGTGATGATGCTGGATACACCCACCAACCACCTGGATCTGGAGTCTATCCAGGCATTCAACAATACCCTGATTAAATTTAAGGGGAATATCCTGATGTCATCACATGACCACCTCTTTATTCAAACCGTATGCAACCGCATCATTGAAATCGGGCCTAAGGGCATGATCGATAAATTGATGGATTACGATGATTATATCAGCGACGAAAAGCTGAAAGAACAGCGCGATAGTTTGTACAATTCCTAAGGAATACCAATGAAATAGAAAGAGAAGGGATGAAGTTTGATGTGACACACCTCATTCTTCATCCCTTTTCTTGTTTTTCTAATTAAGCCCTTGATCTTCCGAAGCTCCTGCGTTTACTTGCATCCACCGCAGTCTTGGGTCTTGCATGGTTTGACCGCTGCCGTTGCTCCTGTTTAGGCGCTTTTATCGGGTTGTGGTCCATGAGTGGGTATGGATGGTCTTCGATAACCGGGATCTTCTTCCCGATCATCTTTTCGATGTCTTTCAGGTAGGCTTTTTCTTCTGCATCACAGAATGACAAAGCAGTTCCCTTGGCACCGGCACGGCCGGTTCTGCCGATACGGTGCACATAAGTTTCTGCAATGTTGGAGAGTTCGAAGTTGATGACAAATTCCAGTTCGTCAATGTCGATGCCACGGGCGGCAATGTCGGTTGCCACAAGGACCCGCGTAGTTTGTGCCTTGAAGTTATTCAAAGCCCGCTGACGTGCATTTTGAGCCTTGTTACCATGGATGGCTTCAGCTTTGATCTTGTGTTTTTCCAGGATCTTGACAACTTTGTCTGCACCATGTTTTGTCCTGGTAAAGACCAGGGCAGTTTTGATGCTTTCATTTTCAAGTACATCAATCAACAAAGCGTTTTTATTGCCTTTGTCGACGAAGAAGACATACTGGTTAATAATATCAACTGTTGAAGCAGAAGGAGTGACTTCCACTTTGATGGGGTTGTGCAGAATCGTATCTGCCAGTTTTATAATTTCCGGTGGCATGGTGGCAGAAAAGAACAAAGACTGTCTTTTGTGGGGCAGCATGGCGATGATCTTCTTGACATCATGAATGAAACCCATGTCGAGCATGCGGTCTGCTTCGTCGAGCACGAAAAACTCAATGTCTTTCAGGGTGATAAAGCCCTGTGTGATGAGGTCCAGCAACCTGCCGGGTGTTGCCACTAGAATGTCAACTCCCCTTTGGAGGGTAGCTGTTTGTGGGTTTTGGTTGACGCCGCCAAAGACGACAGTACAGGTCAATCCTGTATATTTACCATAGGTTTGAAAGCTCTCTGCGATTTGCATAGCCAGCTCCCGGGTGGGAGTGACGATCAGGCTTTTGATTTTCCTTCTGCGGTCATTCGGGTGGTTCGCACTTAAAAGTTGCAGGATGGGGATGGCAAAAGCCGCTGTTTTTCCGGTTCCGGTTTGGGCACAACCCAAGAGGTCTGAGCCGTTTAATACAATAGGAATCGCTTCTTTCTGGATGGGGGTGGGGGTGGTGTAGCCTTCTTCTTTAAGTGATCTGAGAATAGGTTCTACAATGCACAATGATTGAAAAGGCATGAATTGTTGTTAGGCAGAAAATATCTTTGGAAAAGTAATAATCTGTTGTTAAGCGGCAAAGATACGACAAATTATGATAGGTAGCTATTGAAGCTGAATCACGGGTGTTTCAATCACTGGTCGAAACTCAGTTGCAGCCTGGTTTGCTCCAACAAGAGTATGCATACCAAAAAAAATGATGACCTAAATATACATTGCAAGGCAGTGATGTAAATATGATGAATGTTAAAAAGGACAACGTCTTTGGTTTACGTCTCTGATTTTGGTGATTCAATAAGTCATAAGAAAATAAAAATCCTGATTTGGAAGATATTTTTCTCCTCCAAACCAGGATTTTAAAATTTGTTCAAATGTATAATTAGTACATTGTTGTCAGCTCAACCCTGCGGTTTTTGGCTTTGCCTTCTTCTGTGTTGTTGTCGGCAATCGGTTTGGTTTCACCATAGCCGATGGCAGTCATGCGTCCGGAAGCAACACCCTTGTTAACAAGGTATTTTTTTACTGCATCAACCCTGGCCTGGCTTAGTTTAAGGTTGTTAGCATCGTCACCAACATTGTCGGTATGTCCTTCGATCCTGATCTTCAGGGCAGGATATTTTGACAATATTGGGAGAAGTTCGTCAAGTTTGGCTTGAGATTCAGCCTTAATCACGTCTTTGCCGGAATCAAAATAGATGGCTCTTGCGATTAACTGGATTTGATCTTTTTCTGCTTGTGTGATCTCAGGACAACCCTGGTTTTCAGCAGTTCCTTTAACGGTAGGACATTTGTCGTTTTTGTCAGGAATGCCATCACCATCAGAATCTTTGTCTTTGTTCTTACTGCAGTTAAAGCGGTATTTCAAGCCAACATGAGGATGATAATAGGTATATCCGTTGCCATCAGAAGGAACAACATAATCCATACGTGCATAGAAGGCAAGGCTTTTGACAACATTGACATCAACACCCAAACCCAGTTGGGTTTTAAGGTCATTTTCTTTGTTCAGTCGTTGCTGTCCTAATCCAAAATAGAAATAAGGTGTTACTCTGGCATCTTCTTCGATCACGCCGCCCAGAAATTTAATCTGTGCATCGACATCAAAATACCAGTAGTTTTTTGAGCTGATGTTGTAATTGTCTTTCTTGCCTTCTTTGAGTGAAAGAATGCCTGCTGTTAATTGAATATTTGCGTATTTGCTGATATAACGGCTGAGCGAGGCTTCGATAGGGCCACCCATGAAGTCCATGTCTTTGAACTGGTTTTTCAAAGGTTTGTCGACACTGCCAAAACTGGCCCAGTGCAGGCCCAGACCTGCTGCCCATGGCTTTTCACTTGTTTGAGAATAGGCTGTGATGGCCATTCCCATTACTAAAATAAGTGTAAGTAGTCTTTTCATAAATTAGGGGTTTTTGGTGAATAATTATTGATTGGTATGCTTCAATTTGAAGCCATTAATTATAAACAATTGCTTCATAGGTTGCAAAAGTGAAGATAAGGAATTTAATATTATCTGCATATGATGTATTCAAGAATAATCACAACAAATTGAAAAGAAAAAGGTTTTGCAGATACCTGGGATTTTTGAAAAATTACTTAGAAATGTACCCGATCGGCCAGGTTCGAAGCGAACTTTTACTTCACTTTTTCGTCACCTTGGTGCTTCTTCCTTTTTACTTCAAACTAGAAAAGATAAGGAATAAGTAAAAAGTAAGAAGCACCAAGTGTAAGGGAAGTAAAAGTGGAAGTATCGCTGAATTAAGTGATTACGGCTTGTTTAGCGCTACTTCTACTTCAACTTCTACTTGGTGCTTCTTCCTTCTTCCTTTTTACTTCTTATTTCATGTTATGAAAGATGTTGATCACGTCATCATCATCCTCCAGTCTTTCCAGGAGTTTCTCAACATCTTCCTGTTGTTCCTGGCTTAGTTCTTTGGTGTCGTTTGGGATACGCTCAAAAGCGAAGGCTTTTATTTCGAAGTTATTTTCTTCCAGGTAACGCTGTACCGGGCCAAATTGCTGGAATTCTGCATAGATCATAATTTCATCATCTTCAGCAAAGATCTCTTCCACGCCAAAGTCAATGAGTTCGAACTCCAGTGATTCCAGGTCGAGGCCTTCTTTTGCCGTCACCCTGAAGCTGCATTTGCGATCGAAGATGAAGTCACACATACCGGTGGTGCCAAGACTACCCCCATTTTTGGTGAAGTAGGAACGTACATTGGCTACTGTCCTGACGATGTTGTCTGTGGCCGTTTCAACAACCACTGCAATACCATGCGGTGCATAGCCTTCGTAAATGACTTCTTTGTAATCGGTAGAGTCTTTTGAAACTGCCCTTTGGATGGCTCTTTCAATGTTGTCTTTGGGCATATTGGCTGAACGGGCAGTCTGAATGAGCAGCCTTAACCTGGGGTTGGTGTCAGGATCTGCTGTGCCGGATTTTACCGACATCTCTATGTCTTTTCCAAGTTTAGTAAAGACTTTGGCCATGTTGCCCCAGCGTTTCATCTTGCGGGCCTTACGAAATTCAAATGCTCTTCCCATCGTGCAGCGGGTATTTGTGTTTAGGGGCGCAAAAGTAAGTGAAAGTGATGAGATTTTTTAGGCGGACCGCCCTCTGATCCTATTTTTTTGGATTAATTAACATTGTTTTCTTTCTCCTTTTCAATGTAAGTATAGTGCACCTCAAGCGGGGGAGGCGCAACAGGAGGGGGCTTAACTTCTTCAGCATCGGGTGGCTTAAGTTCAGATAATCCCCCATCAGGTGGATACCATGAAGGTGTCTCATCATCCCCCCATTCCCAGGAATATAACTTACGTTGTGGTCCGAAACCACGGTAATAGACTGCCACAACAACACCGGCTACGCCACCCCACAAATGCGCCTCCCAACTGATTTGTTTGGTGGGGAAGAAATCCGGAAAAATCCCCCAGATCATACTTCCATAGATAAAGATGACAAACATGGAAAGCGCCATCAGCCTTGTATCTTTTCTGAGCAATCCGCTCACAAAGATGAAGGAGGTGAGACCATATAACACACCACTCGCCCCGATGTGCCATGCCTCACGTGCACCCAGCCATACCCACAGGCCGGTGAGCAGGTATATCATCGAAAAGGCTGATAAAGCAATCTCCCTGTAAAAGAAAAACATACAGCCACTCAGGATGAAAAAAGGTATGGTGTTGGCATATAGATGCGCCCAGTCATCATGGATGAAAGGGGAGGTGAGGATGCCGATAAGTCCTTTCAGTTTTAAAGGATAAATGCCCAGATAGGTAAGATCTGTGGAAGTGGTGACTTCAAAAATCTTTACAGCAAACATCCCCAACACCAGGATCGTGGGGAGAAACAAACTGCCGAGCATGCTTTTTAAATCACGGGTCATCGGGAAATACTTGGAAATAAATGTAAAAATAAACCGTTTTCCTTGTTTATTTGTTGGATTGCCATGAATCACGAATTATGCCACGACCATACCCCCTGACAAAGCTTCCGATTTCTTTCCTCCTCCATGCCCTCTTTTCGGCTGCGATGCTTTTTGCTATACCTGCCTTTGGCCAAAAGGAGGATCTGAGTGCCACTGAAGCCAAATACAAAATGGCTTTACAGCTCATCGACTTGTATTACCTTGATACTGTGAGTAATGAAAAGCTTACAGAAGCAGCCATCAAGGCCATGCTCAAAGAACTGGACCCCCATTCTACCTACATCGCGAAAAAGGATGTTAAAAAAACCAATGAACCCCTGGAAGGGAGTTTTGAAGGTGTAGGGATTAATTACCAGATTGTCAGAGATACTTTTACCATAATGTCGGTGGTCGTGGATGGCCCTTCCTACAAAGCAGGTTTGCTTGGAGGTGATCGGATTCTTAAAATCGATGGTGTGGATATCAACGGTAAAACCACTGGGGAAAATTCCCTAATCACCGGATTGCGGGGTAAAAAGGGAACTGTCGTAAGCCTTACTATCCTGAGAAACCCTGATAAACAATGGCTGGATTTTCGAGTAGAAAGGGATAAAATTCCGATTCATAGCGTTGATGTGGCCTATATGGCTGACAAAGAGACCGGCTATATCAAGCTCAACCGCTTTTCTGCCAATACGCTCAAGGAGTTCCGCAAGTCCTTCGAAGACCTGAAAGAGGCCGGGATGCAAAACCTCATCCTCGACATCCGTGGGAATAGCGGGGGCTACCTGAATGCCGCAATCGATTTGTGTGATGAATTCCTGAAAAAGGGCCAAACCATCGTTTCAACGCGTGGTCGCCATAGTCCTGAGCTGAAATATACCGCCCATGGCAGAGGGAAATACGAAGAAGGCAGGCTTATTGTAATGATTGATGAAGGTTCCGCCTCAGCCAGCGAAATTTTTGCAGGCGCTATCCAGGATCACGACAGGGGTGTAATCGCCGGTCGGCGTTCCTATGGTAAGGGCCTGGTCCAGAAACCCTATTATCTGCCTGATGGGTCTATGATGCGCCTGACAACGGCACGGTATTATACACCCAGTGGACGTTGCATCCAAAAACCCTTTAACGAAGGTGCAGAGAGGTACTTTAAAGAAATTGCACACCGCAGTCTAAAAGGGGAATTCGTGCATCCTGACAGCATTCAGTTTCCTGATTCACTGAGGTTTGCTACGACAGCCGGAAGGTTGGTTTATGGTGGTGGTGGTATCCTGCCTGATGTCTTCATTCCTGTCGATTCTGCCATGCTGACAAGTTTGTTTAAAGAAACTTCAAAAGCCAACCTCTTCAATGAATGTGCACTAACTTATCTTGAAAGCCGTCGGACGGCTTTGAGAATCCAATATCCCGATGCATCAGATTTTGTAAAGTCATTTGAGCCGGATTCAAGCTTCTATGGAGAACTGCTAAGCCTCGTGGGAAACAAGGAGATCAAGATGACAGAACGTAGTATTCAATTGTCGGAGGCAGCCCTGAAAAACCAACTCAAGGCAACGATAGCCCGCGACCTGTATGGACAGCAGGCCTATTTCAGGGTAATAGAAGAGCATGATCCCTGGGTGATGAAAGTCATGGAGATGATGTCCTCTAAAACGATATTTAGTGATTTGGGCGAGAAATAGTCATTAAGCCTCAAAGGTTTCGCATTCAAAAATGCATTGCGCATTTCATTTTATTAAGTCATTTCCCCAGTATAATTACCTTTGCCCCCTTAAAAAGAAAGCATGCTTTGTATTTATAATACCTCAACCGATCCCTATTTTAACCTTGCTGCTGAAGAGTATTTCCTCAGGGAGCGTACTGAAGATGTCTTTATGCTGTGGCGGAATGAAAATTCCATTATCGTTGGGAAGCACCAGAATTGTCTGGCAGAAATCAACATGGACTTCGTAAAGGCGAACAACATAAAGGTAGTCAGGAGAATGTCGGGGGGAGGAACCGTTTTTCATGACATGGGTAACCTGAATTTTACCTTTATTACTACGGGCCATGCCAACCAATTGGTTGATTTCAGGAAGTATACAGAACCCATTTTAGAGGTTCTTCGTGATAAATTGGGTTTGGATGCCCGGTTTGAAGGGCGTAATGACCTTACGCTCAAAGGAATGAAGTTTTCTGGCAATGCAGAGCATGTCTTCAAGGACAGGGTATTACACCACGGCACTTTGCTGTTTTCTTCTGTGATGACAGATTTGAGTGCTGCTTTGAATGTTGATCCCTTGAAATTCCAGGACAAGGCAGTGAAATCTGTTCGCAGCCGGGTCACCAACATCAGCGAACATCTCCCAAATCCATTGAATATTATGGAGTTTAAGGATATGATCATGGCGCATATCCATGATACCAAAGAGAATACTGAGATCTATGAACTCTCTGAGGCTGATAAATCAAGGATACAGGCCATTAGTAACGTTCGTTATTCTACCTGGGACTGGAATTTCGGTTATTCGCCACGCTACACTTTACAGAAAAAGGTAAAGACAGCCGGTGGTACCCTTGAATTTGACCTCGATGTCGACAAAGGCCTGATACGTGACATCCGCATCTTTGGCGATTACTTTAATACACTGGATGTCGCAGAAGTAGAAGATAGCCTTAAAGGAGTGATGCATGAAGAAGCTGCCATTCGGCATGCCTTGGAGAATGTTGAAATCGGGCGATATTTTACCGGTGTTTCAAAAGACGAATTTGTTTCTGGTTTGTTCTAAAAGATTAATTTAAATAGCAATGATAGAAGTTCAATCAATTTTTGACCGTTTGTGGTCAGACTATACGACACAAAACCCCCATGCCCTGCGGGTTTGGGAATTGTTTTCAGAACAAGGTGAAACAGTGGTAAATGACCACATCGCCTTCAGGACCTTTGACGATCCGCGGGTTGACATCGAAATCCTGGCAAAACCCTTTCTGGAGAGTGGGTATGAGTTTATCGGAGATTACAAATTCGAAGACAAACATCTTTTTGCAAAGCATTATGAGCATAAAACTATGCAAAATGCGCCGAGAGTCTTTATTTCACAATTAATCACTGCGGATTTCAGTCCTTACCTTCAGGAAATTGTAAAAGATTGCATCAGCAAAATTCCATCCGATGTGCTTGCATCGGAGGGCCTCATCTATTCCGGTAATGTCTGGGGAAAACCTTCTTATGAGGTCTATGAAAAACTCAGGACTGAATCAGAATATGCTGCATGGGTATATGTCTGGGGATATTGTGCCAACCATTTCACTGTCAGTGTGAATCATTTGAAAACCCTGAATACCCTCGAGAAGGTGAATGCGTTTTTGAAACAGAATGACTTCATGATGAACGACAGTGGGGGAGAAATAAAAGGTACGCCGGCAGAATTGCTGGAGCAGTCAAGCATTAAATCCGGAATCGTATCCATTGAATTCATCGAAGGGATGTATGAGATTCCGAGTGCTTATTATGAATTTGCCAGGCGTTATGCTGATGCTTCCGGGGAATTATACTCTGGTTTTATTGCCAAATCGGCCGATAAGATCTTTGAAAGCACCGATTTTTATAAAAAATCCTGATCCGATAGCTCGCATTGCTTGCTATGACTGGGATTTGTCTTGTTGTCACCAATTCACAACAAGATCATTAATGTGTTGGTGAAACGCTTATTTTTGCAGTGCACTAAACACACTCGTCAAACTACCTCATATGAACAATGCCGGCCTGCACCACGCACTTTTGCAATTGGGAACCCAATTGGCCGGAGAGGTGTTTCTCGATGAATCTTCCCTCTTGATTTATGCGACTGACGCATCTGCCTACAAGGAAAAGCCATTGGCTGTGGTACGTCCCCGCAATGCAGATGACATTCAGAAGCTCATCGCCTTTGCTGGAAAACATCATAGCTCCCTGATCCCGCGCACGGCTGGCACCTCACTGGCCGGTCAGGTCGTTGGCGGAGGTATCGTTGTTGACGTTTCCAAACACATGACCCGCATCCTTGAAATCAACAAGGAGGAGCATTGGGTCAGACTTGAGCCCGGTGTCGTTCCTGATGAGCTGAATAAAATCCTGGAACCTTACGGTCTGTTTTTTGGCCCGGAGACCTCCACCTCTAACCGTTGCATGATTGGTGGTATGGTCGGTAACAATTCCTGTGGTGCACATTCAATCTTATATGGCAGTACACGGGATCATACCCTTGAAATCAAAGGTTTTCTGAGTGATGGCAGTGCAGTCGAATTCGGATCACTCAAGGCCGATCAATTTGCTGTGAAACTGAAATTGCCCGGATTGGAAGGAGATCTTTACCGACAACTTCATGATGTTTTGGTAATTCAGGATAACCAGGTCGAGATCAGGGCACAATATCCACATCCTGATATTGAAAGAAGAAATACAGGCTATGCGCTCGATCTTTTGCTGGAGTCAGCCATTTTTACACCGGGCAAACCAGACTTTAACTTCTGCAAACTCCTTGCCGGTTCTGAGGGGACGCTGGTCTTTATGACGGAAATCAAACTCAACCTGCTTCCAATACCCCCTAAGGAAAAAGGCCTGCTCTGTGTGCATTGCATGAGCCTGGAAGAAGCCTTCCTTGGGAATCTGGTTGCATTGACTTTCAACCCGGGGTCCATCGAATTGATTGACCGCATCCTGATAGAATGTACCAAAGACAACATCGAACAAAACCGCAACCGTTTCTTTATCCAGGGTGAGCCTGAGGCCATTCTGATCATAGAGTTTGCCCGGGAATCCCGCCAGGAAATCCTTGACCTGGCTGCTGCTGTTGAGACAGCCATGCGTTCAGCCGGCTATGGGTATCATTTTCCGCTGATCCTGAACCAGGACATGAACAAAGTATGGGCACTGCGCAAAGCTGGCTTAGGTTTACTTTCCAACGTTCCGGGCGATGCTAAACCGGTTACACTGATTGAAGATACGGCTGTCAGGCCCGAGGACTTGCCTGCCTATATGAAGGAATTCCGCGAAATCCTGGCAAAACACGGAAAAGAATGTGTTTATTATGCCCACATTGCGACCGGGGAACTTCACCTGAAGCCGGTACTCAATTTAAAAGATCCGCAAGACCTCATCCTGTTCAGAACCATAGGTCATGAAATCGCCTTACTGGTAAAGAAATACCGGGGCTCCCTCAGCGGAGAACATGGAGATGGAAGGCTCAGGGGTGAGTTTGTGCCACTGATGCTTGGAGATGTTGTCTATCAATTGCTTAGGCAGTTAAAACACACCTGGGACCCCAATCGGGTCTTTAATCCCGGTAAGATTACGGATGCCCCGCCCATGGACAAAAGCCTGCGCTTTGAAAGTGGAATCAAGGAAAGAGAAATAAAGACATATTTCGACTTCTCCCACGACAAGGGCCTGCTCAAGGCAGTTGAGAAATGCAATGGCAGCGGCGATTGCCGCAAGAGCGAGATCATGGGTGGTACGATGTGCCCGAGTTATCAGGCCAGCCGCAACGAAAACCAGACTACCAGGGCCAGGGCTAACATCTTGCGGGAATTTCTTACCAATTCGAAAAAGGACAATCCCTTTGACCACAAAGAAATTTATGATGTGCTTGACCTTTGCCTTTCCTGTAAAGCCTGCAAATCTGAATGTCCTTCTAATGTAGATGTAGCGAAATATAAAGCGGAGTTCCTGCAGCACTATTATGATGCGCATGGTATCCCGCTGAGAACCAGGATGATTGCCAATATTTCCAGAATCAACAAATTGGGAACAGTCTTTCCCGGATTGTTTAATTTCTTCCTTGCCCAGCCATTTCTTTCGGGATTGATAAAAAGCACATTGGGAATCGCCGCTGAGAGAAGTATACCACTACTGTATAAGTATAGCCTGACCTCCTGGTTCAAAAAGGAAGGTAATAAGCTGACAGTCAAAGGATCACCCAAGGGAAAGGTGCTGCTCTTTGTGGATGAATTCACGGAATATAATGATGTTCAGATTGGCATTACCACTATTAAACTGCTTTTTGCCTTAGGCTATCAGGTTGAAATTCCTGAACATGTGGAAAGTGGACGTGCTTATATTTCCAAAGGACTTTTGAAAAAGGCAAAGCAAATCGCCAATCAAAATGTCATGCTTTTGCACAACAAAGTAAGTGTGGCTTTTCCCCTGGTTGGTATTGAACCTTCCGGCATACTTACTTTCCGGGATGAATATCCGGAATTGGTGGACAAAGAAAACACTGAGATGGCAAGCACACTGGCACGGCATTGTTTTTTGATTGATGAATTCCTTGCCGCTGAGATTGAGCAGGGTAGGATAACTGCATCCGATTTCACAAAAGATGCGCGTGAAATATGGGTTCATGGGCATTGTCAGCAGAAATCCATTGCCTCAACG
>Ga0247840_10003477_pt1 | contig 26535 bp, 19 predicted proteins | sample LaCruzMarch2015__FD_192404 | JGI IMG/M metagenome (GOLD analysis project Ga0247840, IMG submission 192404) | Freshwater microbial communities from meromictic Lake La Cruz, Castile-La Mancha, Spain - LaCruzMarch2015_17m | ecosystem: Environmental > Aquatic > Freshwater > Lake | place: Spain...
GTTGCCGGCGAAGACCTCGGCGATGGTGTCGAGCAACAGCGACTTGCCGAAACGCCGCGGGCGGGAGAGGAAATACTGGCTGCCCTGCGCGATCAATTGCCGGATAAAGCCGGTCTTGTCGATGTAGTAACAGTCGTCCTCGCGGATCTTCGCGAAGGTCTGGATACCAATGGGCAGCTTGCGGCGGTACATCGTCGGTCTCGGCGGAAAGCGATGCCGTCACGATGCCGCCCCGCCGGGTCCTGGTCAAGGTCCGGGTTCGGCAGGCCGCACGAGCGGCGGCTGATTCGGCAACCCGGCCCCCCAGACGTTCCAGCGCAGCAGTTCCACCGTAGAGGGTCGCAACGGCCAACTGTCCCCGCATCGTCATGGCCGACATCGCCTGAGCGGACCGCGCGGCGAACGGGTTGGCCCGGGATGGCCCGCTTGCGCTGGTAGTAGCGCTTCACCGTGGCGTTGTAGCGCACCGCGAAGTTCGCCGTTTGACCTGCGCCAGCGCCCCATGTTCCATTGACACCATAAATGGGTGTTGTTACGCTAACAACATGCCAGCGACCTTACTTCAGAAACAACGCCTTGATCTCGCCGATGATCGCTTTGTCGATCTGTCGGTATGGGAACTTCCCGCGCCGCCGCCCGGCAGCACGCATCGGTTCAAGTACCGTCTGGCGTTGGTCGTCGCTGGCGTCTGCGTGCTGCGCTACGACAACGAAGCCGGCAAGGGCGACCACAAACACCTGGGGGACCGCGAGGTCCCCTATCCGTTCACCGATCTGCGGCAGCTGGCTCAGGACTTTTGGGCGGATGTCGACCGTCTGTGAGGAGGCACCCATGACCACGCTCATCATCGACGTCGCGGACCTGGACCAGGTCAAAGAGCGTCTGTACGCGGCCTTTGGCGGCGAGCCGCAAGGCTGCCGCTATTCATTCCGCAGCGAAGAGCGCCTGCTGGCGACCCTGAACCCCAATCGCTGGGCCATCGTCAAGGTGCTGACCGGGGCGGGCCCCCTGGGGGTGCGCGAACTGGCGCGGCGCATCGGGCGGGATGTCAAAGGCGTGCATACCGACGCCCAGGTCTTGGTCCTGTGCGGACTCGTCGACAAGCTCGCCAATGGAAAGCTGCATGTGCCCTATGACGAGGTGCGGCTGGAGCTGGTCGCGAAGGCGGCGGCTTGAGGTCGCGGATGGCTTCCGAGTCGATCACTTGCGCCAACTGTTGACTTACAGGTTTCAACCATGACTGCACTCGCCAAGATCACCAGCAAAGGCCAGACCACCATCCCCCAGGAGGTACGCAAGGCCCTCGGGGCCGGTCCGGGCGACCTTCTGGCCTGGGACCTTGCCCCCGACGGCAAGGTCACGGTGCGGCGCGTGCGTCCCTTGGACCTCCTGATCCGCGGCCGGCTGGGACGGCTTGCCCCAAGCGAGTCCAAGGCGGTGCGCGAGGCGCTGATCCAACTGCTCGACTGCCAGGACTGACCCATGAGCCAGCACCTCAAGGCCCCCCGGCAGCTCATCGAAGCCGCCCTCCCGGTGGACGACATCAACAGCGCTTGCGCGCGTGAGAAGCGGGTAGGTCGGGTTAGCGCAGCGTAACCCGACAGCTTTCGCGCCTGCCGTCGGGTTACGCCCAGGAGGGCTCACCCGACCTACCCGCTTGGTGGGCTAGCGAATTAATCGTGGTACGTCCCCGGTTTCGCGCCCGGTTTCGCGTCCCCGGTTTCGCGGTCCCCGGTTTCGCGCCATCCCCGGTTTCGCGCCAACATCAGTCGCCGCCGAAAGCCAGAGAAAAGCCCATCCAAGTAACTTTCGTCCCACCTGTCCCGGTCTCGACCGCGATTAGCGGAAAGCCGTACGAGAACGCACCGCTGAACAGTTCGGCTTTCAGATCAAGGCTTACGGCAACCCCGGCAGCCAGAACGACCGAGCCGGCGGCATCGTTTCCCACGGAGGTGCCTACCTTTAGGCTGGACTCCAGCAACAATTCGCCAGTCTCCCCTCCACAACCGCCGAATTTAGCCAGTGGTTCTTTCAGGCCCGTGATGCCACCCGAGAACTTCACTTCCAATGGAGGGCCAACTGCCTGTACTTCGAGTGGGATCGGACGACCTTTCAGTTCGAGCGCCATCTGGAGCCCGGCTTTACCGCCCTCGCCGACAGCTTTCAGCTCGAATGTTTTGAGACTTCCGGCCGAGCCAAGGTCGCCAAAGTCTGCCTTGAAAAGCTGCTGACCACCCGATCCGCCCCACGCCACTTTTCCATTCGAGGTCTCGCTGAAAGTCAAGTCTTGCATCATGAGCCCGGCCGTGGCGATGTGCAGCAGGCCAGAGGCGACACGAGCTTGACGCACCTTCCCATATGCTTGGCAAATCGCCCGCCCTTTTTTGATCAGGTTCAAGCCTTCCATAAAGTTGTTGAGAGCAAAGGTGACCATTTGTTCGGCCAGCGTTGACTGTCCGGTGGGGTCGGTATTGTTGACCGGGTCGCCATCGGCGTATTGGTAACGGTGCAGCGAGCTTGGCCGCGTCTGCCGACCCGAGAATGGATCGCGCGTGGTGAAGCGGCCAACGGTCGAGTCGAGTTGCCGGGCGCGCAACTGGTAGAAGCCGGATTCGGCGTCGAGGTGTTCGCCAGCGAAGCGCAGGGGGTTGATCGTGGAGCCTGTGCTCGAGGTCTGGTTGCCGTAACCATCGAACTGGTAGCTGTCGGTCAGGTTTGCACTGCCGTTCGCCAGCCCGCGTACGCTTCCGAGAGCGTCGCGCAGGTAGAAAGCGCTTGCGCCACCACGTGCCGCGGCGAGCGCTTCGCGTGCCACCGTATAGCGGGCGGTCAGCACGTTCGCGCCGTCGCGCTCCTCAATGATCTGCGACAGACCGGACGGGTTCTGGTGGGCGACCAACTGGCGCGTCACACCCGAGGTACGGTCGATGGAAACCAGCCCGCCATCGGCGTCATATTCGTACTGTGTCATTCCCGCTGGTGAGGCGACCGTCACCATGCGGTTGAACGCGTCATAGCCAAAGTGCGTCGTGCTTGCGCCGTTGCTGCGTGAAGTCAGGTTGCCGTTGGCGTCATAGGCATAACTGTTGCCGCCTTCGGTCAGCAGCCGGTCATTGACATCGTAGGAATAGATGGTCGGCGCGCCGTTACGAACCTGTTGTGTGCGGTTTCCAAGCGCGTCGTAGGCATAGGTGTGGGCAAAGGCGTTGGCACCGGTGCGCGTGTGCGAGGTCAGGCGCCCCATGCTGTCATAGCCGAAATCCTCCGCGGCCCCACTCGCCTCGACCGTGCGTAAACGCCTGCCCGCCCCAGAGTAAGTATTCGCGAATGAGGCGAGAACGGCGTCCGAAGCATTCTTGTGCGCAATTAGCGTTGGGCGATTGCGCAGGTCAAACGTCTTGTCGGTGCGGATGCCATTGGCTGCCGTACGCCGCACGCGATTGCCGCCAAGATCGAACGCGTCGGTCGTCGTCCCCTCAGGCGCCGTGACGGTGGTCATCCGGTTCAGGGCGTCGTAGCTATAGCCAATGGTTGCTGCCGGCGTGGCCAGTGAGGTGACATTGCCGTTGGCGTCGTAACCATAAGTGAGGCTTGCGCCGTCGGGCAAGGTGACCGCCGCGAGCAGGCCGCGTGCATCGTAGCTATAGCGGGCGGTGCCACGGGTGTCGGTTGCGCTGGCACGGCGTCCATCCGCCGTGTACGCGTAACTGATAGGAGCAGCGCCAACCGGCGAGACCAGCACGAGGCGGTTCATTCCGTCACTGGCCAATGTCGTGACGCGGCCATTCGCATCAGTACGCGTCACCAGATTGCCGACAGCGTTGTAGGCGTAAGTCTCGGTATCTCCACCAGGGTAGCGGCGTTCAATCATGCGACCGAGCCGGTCATAGCGAAAGCGCGTCACCCGCCCCAGCGCGTCAGTCTGGGTCAGCAGGTTACCACCCTCGTCATACGTGTAGCTGGCCTGCCCGCCGAGCCCCGATTGAGCGACTAATTGACCGAGCGCGTCGTAGCTCATGTCCGTGCTCTGGCCCTCTTCGTTGACCAGGTGGATCAGCCGGCCCAGCGCGTCGTAGCCGCGTTGCTGTGTCATGCCGTCGGGGAATGTGATCTGCGCCAGCCGTCCGGTGGTGTCGTACTGGAACGTTGTTATCCGGCCAAGTGGATCGGTGACGGCCGTCGGCGCGCCGGCGGCGTTCAGCGTTCGCGTCACGACCGGCCGCACCGATGTACCGCTGATGCCGTCAAGCACGGCGGGCAAGGTCCATGCGATGAGACGCCCCGCCGCGTCGTAGCTGAAGTCGGTGCGCTGTCCTAGCGGGTCGATCGAGGCCGCGATCTGGCCACCGGGCGTCAGAATCAATTGTTTCACACTGCCGTCCGCGGAGGTGGTTCGCACACGCCGGTTTAGTTCGTCATAGGCATGAGTGGTCGTGCGTCCGGCCTGATCGCTTTCTTGCACGATATTGCCATTCGCGTCGTAGCCGCGGGTCTGGAAACTGCCATCCGGAAAGGTCGTGCGCTGCAGCCGTCCCAGGGTGTCGTAACCCATCGTGGTGCGGCGGCCAAGCGCGTCGATGCGCGACGTCTCACGCCCGGCGGCGTCGTATTCGATGCGCGCCGTCCCACCGGCAGGATCCCGAACACTGACAAGCCGGTTAGCGGCGTCGTAGCCGTAGTCGGTAGCAAGCGGCGTCAGTGTCCCGTCGATGGTCCGGAACAAGGTGGAGCGGATGCGGTTGCCGTTGCTGTCGTAGGCGTGATCGGTACGCTTAAGCAGGGTTGCGGCGCCTTCGAACACGTCCTCGCGGATCAGGCGCCCGAAAGCGTCGTAACTGAGTGCGGTGCGATTGCCCAGCGCATCAATTCGCTCGCTTGCCAGGCCCTGCGCGTTGGGCGTTGAGGTTGTGGTTCCATTGAGCGGGTTGGTCGCCCCGGTCAGATTGCCGGCAGCATCGTAGTTAAAGTCATAGTTCTGGCCCGATGCATCGGTGAGCCGTGTTGGGTCGCGCTTGGCGTTGTAGACAAAGCTGGTGGTCAGATTGAGACCCGCTGGATCTATCACTTGCGTGAGTGGCAGCGGGCCGTCGTACGAGCCACCCGAGCGCTTTCCATCGGGATCGATGACCGATGTCTCGTTGCCCTGGGCGTCGTACGTCTTGGAGGTAATGGCCGTGACAAGCGTGCCATCGACCGTGACAGCAGCCTCTTGTCGCACAATGTTGCCGTCGTCATCGGCGTGCAGGCGCATCAGATTTCCACGGCGATCAGTGATTACTTCTTCGACGGCACCGGGGATGTGCGTGAATGCGGTGCGCTGACCGGCTGCATCAATGACGGCAGTCAGCCTGCCCTGTTCATCGAACTCACTGCGCACACCACCCAGGCCGCTCGGATCAACAACTTCGATCAGGTTGTGGTGCCGGTCGTACTTGTAGGACGATGCTGCGCCAGTGGCGTTGATATGGCTAGAGAGGTTTCCGTCGGAGTCATAGGCATAGCTGTTGGCGACACCCTTCGGATCAATGATTTGCGTGATGCGTTCCTTGCCGTCACGGATGAAGCGGATGCTGCGCCCGCTGCTATGCACGATGCCCTCGGAGCCGAAAGTCACCGTGTTGCCGTTGCGATCGATGACTTTCTTCACGCCCTCCAGGCGGTGAATCTCGATTTGTTGCCCGTCAATCGAGGTATAGCGGAACAGCTTCGGATCAAAGGTATCGAGGGTGAAGTAGTCAACCAGTACCGTCGTCGCCCCGGCGTCGATCACCAAAAGGTCCGGATCGCCAAGGTATTCGAGCGTGCCCAGTGTTCCTGCACGAGGCACGAGAGCGGTAACGCGGGTGGAGTTCAAGGCCCCGATACTGGACATGGGAGTCAACTGGAGGTCGAACTGCTCGACCGTTCCATCGGAGAGCGTCAGACTGATACGATGTTCCGCTGTCGGCGAGAGGGAAACCATTGGGCCCGAAACGGTTCGTAGCCAGCCGGTCCCCAGCACCCGGTTGGTCTGGAGCTTCAGGGTCTGCACGCTGAGCCGCCAGCCGACGCCGAAGTCGCCCAACGACTTGTCGCGGCTGTCGTAGGTGCGGGTCACGCTCACCGGAATCCCCGCTGACGGCAGCGCGAGGTCGGTGTAGCTCAGCTCAAAGAGGCCTATTTTGCGATGGCCTTCGACCACCACCGTGCGCTCGACGGTGATCACGTTTTCGGCACGGTCGTAAACGGTGAGCCGCAACGAATACTGGCCATTGAGCAAGACCGTCGGATCAAAGGTCCCCAGCGTGCCGTTGGTCACCGCCGTGGTGCCCTCGGCAATGAGGGTGTAGTTCTCCTCACCGGCCAGGGCGTAGGCCAGTTCATAGCGCAGGAAATGGGCGTCGCTCGCGGTGCCGATGATCGGCATGGGGCCGGTGATGGCGCCGCCGTCCGCCGGTGAGGTGATGGCGGCGGTGGGCGGCGTGTTGTCGCCGAGCGCGCGCGCGGCGACGTTCAGGGTGCCCTGCCCCGTCTGGCCGTCGAGGCTGGCGCTGATGGTCGTCGCGCCGGCCTGGATCGCCTTGGCGATCCCGGTGGGACTGATCGTCGCCGTGCTGGTGGCCGAGGATGACCAGGCGGCGATCAGCGTTACGTTCGCGCTGGTGCCGTCGGTGAGGATGGCGACCGCCTGGTACTGCACTTCATCGCCCGCCAGGCGCAGCAAGGGGCCCGGGCCGGGTTCCAGGACGAGCGAGGCGATCGGGGCCGGCAAGGGTCCGCCGGCCGAGACCGTCAGGGCGACTGGTGGTGCGCTCCCTGGCAGCAACTCGGTGCCGGCCGCCGGCGCTTGGGCCATGATGTCGCCGACCGGGATCGTGGTCGAGAACGCGGTCGTCACGTTGACGCGCAAGCCCGCGCCGGTGAGCAGGGCGTTGGTCGGCGCCAGTTGGTTGCCGACGACGAAGGGCATCGTGAATGGTTGCGGGCCTTTGGAGACTGTCAGTCTCACCGTGGCGCTGCGTCCGACGTTGGCGGTGCCGGCCAGCGGGTCCTGGCCGATCACCGTTCCGGCCGGTTGCGGCCCAAAGAGTTCGGTCACCACCAGCGGCTTGAGGCTGGCGGCCTCGATCGCGGTGCTGGCCGCAGGCAGCAATTGGCCTATCACGTTCGGAACGGCGACCGCTATACGGGAGAGATCGATGATGAACGACTGCTCGGTGCGCGCGCCCTGTGTATCGACTGCAGCAACGTTTATCACAATTCGCCGAGCGCCGCACCCCACACAACTGTAGAGGTCAACATCACCGGTGACCGCATTGACTTTTGGGCCCGGAGAGTAGGTCGTGTCGAAATTACTGGAGACCAACTCGTAATGCACGGCATCACCCACGTCCGGGTCCACGGCAGTGATGCTGTAGATCGTCGTGAAACCGGTGCTGACTTCGAACAGCGCGGTGGGCGGAATCGAGGTGATCACCGGCGGGCTGTTCGCCGGCTGGATGTCAATAGCCACCGTCGCGGGCGCCGAATCCGCCGCGCCATCGTTGGCCTTGTACGTGAACGCCGCGGTCTGCGCGAGGCGCGGATCGGTGACCGTGCCTTGTTGGAGTTGCTGGCGGAAGTCCCGGGTTACCGAGGCGTCGTACAGGATTTGCGCGGTATCGTCGGTGGCCTTGGGGCGGAAATTGAGCTGGTTCTGTACCTTCGGCCCGGGCGCCCAGTTGTGGTCACCCCCGCTGATGCGCATCGCGCTGCCCTTGCAATTAGCGCATCCGTGGGTGGGGACATGCGCAAGGATATCAATGTGGCCGTCGTCGTCGGCATCGACCAGGATTGGATTGCCGTGCATGTAATATCTTTCGCTTTCCGTATCGATGCTCCACAGGTCGGCGCCAGTACGCCCGTTGAGGATGAAGAGGCGGCGGGTGCCCTGGAGGATGACTTCGGGCACGCCGTCCAGATTCAGGTCATAGACATAGAGCGGCGAATCGGTGGTACGCGGCACACCGCCGATCGGCGCGATGGGGGGCACGACATCGCTGGTGATGTCGGGCAGCAGCTTGGCCCAGAGCAATGACCCATCCTGCCGATAGGCATAGACAAAACTGTCACCGGCAAGCAGCACCTCCGGCGCACCGTCGCCGTCAACATCGGCCACGCTGAGCAGGCCGTTGATCCAGGTGAAGGGAATCGGAATGGTGCGGCGCAAGGTGCCGTCGTGATTGAAAATGTGGATGCCGCCCGCGTTCTTTTGCGGGCCGTTGTCGTAACCAATGATGTGGATGATGACCTCGGCCTTGCCGTCGCCGTCAAGATCGGCCACCGCGACCGATGTGGGCTCAAACCCGAGTTTCACGCCCGACGTCACGGAAGCGAATTGCGCCTGCCAGGCGAGCGTCCATACCCCGCCATCCAGCTTCCAGACATCGCCGCCCGAGATGATTTCGACCTGACCGTCACCGTCGAGGTCGGCCACGATCGGAATGTTCTGCGAGGTCGGCGTATTGTTGTAGGTGTACGCCTGATTGGCGGTATTCGGCGCCGTGAGCACCTGGTCGATGGCGCCGGTGGCGGCGTCGATCACATAGGTTGCTTTGCAGGCGCGGCCTTCATCCGCAGGCAGGCCTGTTACCGTGCGGCAGCCAGCCCACGCTTGGTGGTTGGAGTTGGGCGTGTCGTAGTAAACACCATAGTCGCTCCTCGCCAGGAACCGGGTTATCAGCTTGGTCGATCCGCCCGCCGTGAGCTTTGCCAGCGTCGGCACCGATCCCCTCGCTGATGCCGCGAAGCCCGGCGTGATCGGCGGGTTTGGCAGCGTCGTCGAGGTGGCGGTGGCATAGGCGCCGGGATGCGGCTGCGACAAACGCGGACTCTTCCACTGCGTGGCGACTTTGCCCCCAGTCAGTATTTGCGAAGCGTTGACGGCGAAATAGCGGTCCGGGTAGCCGGTGGCGGGCTGGTCGCAATTGATCGTAGAGAACAGGTAGATGTCTCCCCCGCCGGTAACATCACCCAGTGCGAACTCGTCCCACGCGGTACCGCAACCCGAAACGTCTGCGTGAGTCTTGATCGATCGGTCCCATTGCCACAACTGCGCGCCGTCGCTATCGCGCCAGGCGCGGAAATCGCCTAAGGCGGACGACACATGGTCAACCACGCCGTCGTGGTTGAAGTCGGCTGCCTGCGCGAATTCATCGTTGTTCGCAAACTTACGCCAGCTCACGACGGGATTGAGCCCGGTGACGGGCGGCAGCGTGGCGGGCGCGGTGTAGCTGAAGCCGCCATCGGCATTCAAGGCGTTGAGGATGCCCTTGTCGGGGTCGGTCAGCTTGATGGCGAACAGCGGGTGGCCGCTGTAGGCGGTGTCGTTACCCAGCACGCCAGGGGCCGGAATGGTCAGCGTCTCGTCCAGACGGGCCGTGTAACTATCATCCTCCGCCACCGGCCCCGGCGCCGCCGGGGTCAGGGTGATGGTGAACGCCTTGCTGTCGGTGAGTCCGCCCGCGTCGGTCACGCTGACCGTGACGGCCGCGTCGCCGGGGGCGATTCCGGCGGTCGGCCAGGTCAGCGCGTTGCCGGTCAGCGTCATCCCCGCCGGACCCGACACCAGCGCGAAGGTCAGCGTGTCGCCCGCATCCGGGTCGGTGGCCTGCAGGGTGCGGCTGAACGCGGTGCCGACCGGCAGGATCACGTTAGGCTGGGGCGCCAGTTGGGGGGGGTGATTGGTGTGTTCGACCGTGACGTGAAAGGTGGTCGTGGCCGTGTGGCCGGCGGTGTCGGCGACGGTGGCGGTGAAAGTGTTGGGTCCCAACTGTGCCGCGGTCGGGGTCCAGTCGATCAGCGGTGATGGACTCAGTGCCGCGCCGGTCGGCGCCGTTGGCAGCGCGTAGCTCAGCGTGTCGCCGACATTGGCGTCGCTCGCCACCAGTAATTGCTGATAGCGGGTGCCCAGCGCGACGGTCCGATCCGCGATTGCCTGGAGCACCGGCGCCCCGTCACTGACCGTCACCTGCAGGTCGCTGCTTTGACTGAGCAAGCTATCGCTGGCGGTGAGGCGCAGTTGGTAGACGCCGGGGGCGGTGAAGGTCGCGCTGGTGCTGAGGGTCGTGGGGCTGCCGAAGACGACGCCCGACGGGGGACCGGAGACCAGGCTCCAGGTCGTCGTCAGGTGCGCGGGCGGATTCGGCTTCCCGTCGTCGGTGGCCGTGCCGGCGAGGGTGGCCACGGCCGGCAGGGTGATTGTTTGATCGGCACCGGCGTTGACCACTGGCCGTTGATTGGTCGGTACGCCGGCGGTCACGGTGACGATGGCCGTATCGGCCACGCTGTCGAGTGCAGCGTCCCTGACGATCAGTTGGGCAATGTAGTCCCCAACGGCGTCGGGCACGAAGCTTGCCGCTGCCAGGGTGCTGTCAATGATGGCGATCGTGCTGCCGGCCGGTCGCGTGGTGAAGGACCAGGCATAACCCAGGGGGTCAAGGTCCGGATCGGAGGAGGCACTGCCGTCCAGGGCGACCGGCTGCCCCAGGGTGGCGGCTTGATCGGCGCCCGCATCGGCGATGGGTCGACTGTTCTCGGTGCTGATGACGACCTGGTCCGGGGCACTGTCGAGGACTCCGTCGTTAACGACGAGTTCGGCGATGTAATTGCCGGCGCGGTCGAGGGTGAAACTGGGGTGGTCGGTGTCGGCACTTTGGAGTAGCGCATTGCTCTGCGGGGGGCGCTCGATCAAACTCCAGTTGAATCTCAACTGGTCTCCGTCCACGTCGGACGACGCACTGCCGTCGAGCAGCACGGTCTCGTTGATGAAGGCGCTCGCATCGGGGCCTGCCGCCGCGACCGGCGCGCTGTTGACAGTATCAATGCGCACCTGGTCCGGGGCGCTGTTGAGTTGGCCGTCATTGACCATCAGGCTCAGCAGGTAGCTTCCTGGTTTATCGATGGGCAGGGTCGGATCGAAGCGGGTCGCATTCGACAGCGCGGCAGCGCTCTGAGCGGGTTTTTCATCCAGTGACCAGGCGTAGGTCAAGGCGTCGCCATCCGGATCCGTCGAGGCGCTGCCATCCAGCGTGGCGGTGGCCCCCACCGGGAGCGTCTGATCATCCCCAGCACGCGCGGCGGGCGGCGCATTGCTCGTGACGAGGTCGTAGCTGAACTGGACGGCGATGGCCGAGAGGACGAAGGGTACGCTGCGCTTTTGGCGAATGCGGATGGTATCGACGCTATCGACGGTCTCGCCGTCGGCGATCTCGCGATTCGGATAGCCCAGTCCCCCGTCCAGAATCCGGGTGTTCGGGGACGTGCTGGTGACGCTGGCTGCAAGGTTGGACACCGGGGCCCCGGCGTGGTTGGCCGCGGCGATGCGGTACACCATGTCGATGTCCGTGCTGCCATAGAAGGAACGGCCTACGAGCGTCGCGCGACCGGCCTGAACTGCGCCGTCTGGTGGTGCCCAGAGAGGACCCGAAATGCCGAGGATCAGAAGACCTAACAGGGCAGCAAGACCGGAGCGCAAGCGAGTCATAACGGGAGCCTCTCAATGGCGTGAAGATGTAAAGGGCGCGCCTCTTTCAGGTGCGCCCTGTGCTCGCTTTACTGGCCTGTTTGCCGAATCCCGCGGCGAAATGCGGCAAGCAATGGGGCTACAGCAAACAGGGCAATGGGGGCTGGTATGGGGATGGCGCGGGAGCCAACCTCGACGATCCTGATGTCGGCGTTCGCCACGGCGCCGTAGCTGTCAGTGGCGACAGCCGACCCGTTAAAATTCACCGCGCCATAGACGTCGAGGGCGCCGGTCAGGGTCAGGGTCTGCCCGGGATCAATCCTGATCAGAAAGCTGGTGCTCTCAGTGACGCCGTCTGCTGGAGGACCGTAGATGGAATCCGCACCCGCGAACCGGTCGATGAGCGGGTTCGCGTCCGGGCCGGTGAGGCCCAAAGAAGCCTGCGCGAGCGCGTCGCCGCCTTGGGCAGCGGCCTCAAGACCAAAACCGACGGCAAAGGCGATCTCAAAGAGCTTGTCGGTGGACAGGTTCCTGATCTCGAGGAGGAAGTGGAGCGTCAACGAGGACAGCGCATCAAGATCGCTACCGGAGGTGGACACAAGGATCGACGCCCCATCCCCAAGCGCTGCCAAGGTGCCGGTGAGTGGAAAGCCCGTTGCCGCCGCACCCGCCACCGTTGCCGAAGTGGTCGCACCACTCGCCGTGAGACTCGCCGTTGCGCTGCGACTGGAGTTTCCGTCCAGGTCGTTCGCGGAGAGGTCAACCAAGATCGCGGTAATAATTGAAAGGTCAGGGTGGATTGGGGTGGGGGTGGCAAACGCCATGTGCACTGGCACAAGCAAGCCGGCGATCAACGCCACCTGCATGATAAACGATTTGATCATCATAAGAATGAACGTCCTTCTTGTGAAACATTTGCCGCTATATTTTGCGTTCCCGACAGTTGAAACCGGAACGTCTTTTCAACTATTCCCGTGTCCACCGGTAACGCTTGAGGACTGCCAGCCAACGCTGCCGGCTGTATCCGTGGGCCCGGGCATGTTGCCGCACGACCAGTTGCCGGCGGCGTTCCCGTTGCCGGCCGCCGGGTTCCAGGTGCAGGTCGCCGCCATCGCCTGGGGAGGCCAAGGCCCCGAACAACGCGAGCAGGACATCCTGCGCGTCGGCCTTGAGTGCCCACCGCCGAACCTGGCTGGCTGCGTCCGAGGGGAGACTCTGCGGGCGATGATGCGACACCGCAGCGGCTGCTTTGTTGTGATCCAGACAAGGCAGACAGGTGGTGTGCTCCCGAGGCGGACAGACCCGGCAAAGACGATTTTCTATCGTAATGCACGCTCCGTGCCATTATGAAAAAATGTTTATTATTCGATATGCTATGGCTTTTCGGTGCAAAGAATCGGCCGACAACTGTAAAGGCATTTCCTGATGCACTTGTACTAAGAGCGGAGTGACGCCGGGCATAGCCTGCCGTATCGGCATAGTTTGTGCTTACGGGTCTGTACCTGGCTCCTGTTGGCGTCGGATCGGTCGGATTGTCGGGCTTGCGTCAGACGCGGCCGCGCAGGTAACGTGTCGCTCCCGGCCCCGGTGTCTCGCGTGGCGAGGGCGCTCCTGTGCCGCCGACCTATCCCCATCGCTCGAGCCAACGTTCGTCTATGCTCTGGACAGCGTCGGGTTACGCCCAGGCTGGCTAACCCGAGCCACGGAATTCTTAGCCAAGGACTTCCACATGACTGGCGTTCCCCTTCAGGATGTAGCCGGCTTGAATGTGCGCGGCCTCTGCCACGCGATTCTGCAACTGCACCGCGCCGGGCGCGAGACAGCATTCGCCCGGTTTCAGCCCGTGGCGCTGGAATTGATCCGGGAAATCCTCCCGTTCGATTCGGCGTGGTGGGGCACTGCGGCGGCCGAGCCGATGGAAATCCACCGGCTGCATCTGTTCAACTGCGACGACACGATTCTGGAAGCCTATGCGCCTTATATGGCGCAGGACTTTTTTCGCGCCGCACTGATAGCGACCCCCGGTACCACGATCAACATGGCCGACCTGATCACCCGCGAGCGCTATGTGCTCACCGAACTGTATGGCCGTGTGGGCCAGCGCTACCGGGTGGAATGCTCGCTTGGCACCCTGCTGGTGGAGCCGGTGTCGTCGTTGCAGGAATTTCTTACCCTGTGGCGACACGATGGGAATAACCCGTTCACCGAGACCGAGCGACTCACCAAGGAATTGCTCATGCCGCACCTGTCCGAGGCGCACCGGGCGGCGCGGCTGCGGGAGGTCCTCGAGGGCGCGCAGGTGCGGCATGACTGTTGGGCGGTGGCGGACGAGCGGGGCTTTCTGCGCGAGGTGAGCCCGGGCTTCATCCATTGGTTGCGCGAACACTGGCCAGGTTGGCGAGGCAGCCGGCTGCCGGAGGCGCTGCTGGAATGTGTTCGCTTGGCGACCCCCTTCCAAACGGGGCGGATGAAATTGCAGATTGTCCGCAAAGGCGGATTCCGCTACCTGCGGGCGCTGGCCCTCAGTGCGGTGGATACTCTCTCCCCGCGCGAGGGCGAGATCGCCAAACGCTATGCCTGCGGCGAAACCCATGCGGTGATCGCGCTGGCACTGGGGTTGGCCCCCACCACCGTGCGCAATCACATCGCGAATTGCTACCGCAAACTCGCCGTCAACAATAAGACTGAGCTGGCGCTGCGGGTGTTGACTGCCAGGCCATTCATGGGTGCGGCCTCCGAATAATGTGCCTGACCGTAGCACTCAGCCCCAAACTGGTCGATCTTCTGCCGAAACTGTGCCCATCGTCCGGTGGTCCGCGTCAGTGCGCGTAGGCGCAGCACGATCTTGGCCCCTTTGTTCTTCCAGCGCATCCCGGAGGCACACAGCCGTTGCTTGACCAACGTCTTGCAGGCGGCCTCGGTGACGCCCATCTTGGCCCTTGCGGTAACCCGTCGCGGCCGGGGGGCCGCTCCTACGGGCGTGACGCCGGGACTGCGATCAGCCCGGGCGGCCGTGCGGCGCCGGGACCGCCCCGCCGAGGGACCATCCGCACCGGCATTCGGTTACACTGGCGCCATGACTATCGAACTCGGCATCATCATGGACCCCATCGGGTCCATCAAGATCAAGAAGGACAGCACCTTCGCCATGATGCTGGCCGCGCAACGGCGCGGCTGGCCGCTCGCCTACATGGAACCGGGCGACCTGTTCCTGAGTGCGGGCCACACCCAGGCGCGGATGCGCGCGCTGACGGTCACCGACGACCCGGCTGGCTGGTACCGCTTCGGTGCCGAAACCACCCGCGCGCTCTCGGACCTGGACGCGGTGCTCATGCGCAAGGACCCGCCCTTCGACATGGAATATGTGTTCTCGACCTATCTGCTGGAACACGCGGCGCGTGCCGGTGCCCGCGTCATCAATGACCCGCGGGCGCTGCGCGACGCCAACGAGAAGCTGTTTACCGCGCAGTTCCCCCAGTGTACGCCGCCGACCCTGGTGACCCGACGCCTGGCCGACATCCGCGCCTTCCAGGCCGCTCACCAGACCATCATCCTGAAACCCCTGGACGGCATGGGCGGCAGCGGCGTGTTCCGGGTGAACCCGGGTGACCCGAACCTCAGCGTGATGGTGGAACTGCTGACGCAACGCGGGCAGCGCCTGTGCATGGCCCAGCGCTACGTCCCGGAGATCACCGCGGGTGACAAGCGCATCCTGATGATCGACGGCGAACCGGTCCCCTACTGCCTGGCCCGGATCCCGGCCCCGGGGGAGACCCGCGGCAATCTCGCGGCGGGGGCGAGCGGCTTGGGCCGACCGCTCTCGGAGCGCGACCGCTGGATCAGCGCCCAAGTCGGACCGGAACTGCGCGCCCGCGGCATCCTCTTCGCCGGTCTCGACGTGATCGGTGACTATCTGACCGAGATCAACGTGACCAGCCCGACCTGCATCCGTGAGCTGGACGCCCAGTTCGGGCTGGACATCGCGGGCGACCTGATGGACGCCATCGCGGCCCGGATCGCCCAAGTATCGCGGAGCGCAAGTGCCGATGCCAGCTTGGCGATTGATCTAGAGCCGAAAAATTAGACAGGATTAACAGGATTTTACAGGATTAACAGGATAGATCACGGGGCGACGCACAGCAACAACACATCCTGTAAATCCTGAGAAATCCTGTTAATCCTGTCCATTTCTCAAGTCCAGGGTTATTCTCCGATGGCAGCGGAATTTGCGCCTCGCGGTGCCGGCGTCAGTTTGCCTGCCAGGTCCATGGAGCATACCCCGATCGACACCAGCCACACCCAGGGCCTCCCCCGCGCACTCACCGTGCCGCTGGACGGCGGCCCCTCCCGCATCCTGCCCGCGGCCCTGCTGGGGGCGGCCGTGCTGCACCTGTTCCTGATCCTGGCTATCTCATTCAAACTGCCGCAACCGCGCACCGCGCCCCCGGACCAGTCCCTGGAGATCGTGCTGCTCAAGGACGCGGGCCAGGCCACCCGCAACCCGGAACCCGACGCCGCCCTGTCCCAACGCTCCCGGGTCGGTGAGTCACCGAGGGGTGACGGGGTCATCGCCTCGCCGCTGGACGGGCCGCCGCTGCCGGCCCTGATCCCCGCCGAGGATGAGCCCCCGCCGGACGAACCACGGGCGCAAGACCCCCCCGCCCAGCCCGCCGTCGCGACCGCGGCGCCGCCCGCCCGGCGGACACCCCCGCGGCCGCGCCCCGAGCGGGTGGTGGCGGCCCCTACCCCGCAGCCGCGGCCGGCGCCCAAGGTCCCGGAACCGCCGCCGCCCCGGCCGACGCCCGCAGCCCAACCGGCACGGCCCGTGGATGCCGCCCGCATCCTCCAGAGCCGCGACCAGGAGATCGCCCGCCTGACCGAGAGCCTGCAGGCACGCTCGGCCGCCTACGCCAGTCGGCAGCGGCGCAAGTCCATCAGCGCCAGCACGCGCGAGTTCCGCTACGCGAGCTATCTGGGCGCCTGGGCGCGCAAGGTCGAGCGCATCGGCAACATCAACTACCCCCAGGCGGCCAAAGACCAGCACCTGTACGGAAACCTGATCCTAAGTGTGGCGGTGCGCGCGGACGGCACCGTGGAGCAGGTGCGGGTGGTGCGCTCCTCCGGTTACCCACTGCTCGACCAGGCCGCGATCCAGATCGTCCAACTCGCCGCCCCCTACTCCGCCTTTCCCCCGGACATCGCCGCCGAGACCGACGTGCTCGACATCGTGCGCACCTGGCAGTTTTTGCGCGGAGGTAAGCTCGCGTGGGAGCAGTAGTGCTCGGGTGGTCAGTGGCCGATTACCGTCGACCGGCACCGACACGCGCGGGTACGATCAGAACTGCTGTAGTGATCGAGATCGCCGGTACGCTGTCGTTGTCGTTGTCGTTGTCGTTGTCGTCATTGAATAATCCGACCACGCTTACGACAACGACAACGACAACGGCGCCCGGTCCGTGGGAACGTCCGGTAGCTGTCGCTGTAGGGTACGCGATGCGTACCCTACGATATGTGCGTTAACACATCAGTTCTGATCGCACCCGGCAGGCGCATCCGACTTGCCTCCCCCCCCGGCGCACGGGATACTAGCCCCATGGGCTTCACGACCTCACTCACCAACCACTTCCTGATCGCGATGCCGGGTCTCCAGGACCCGAATTTTTCGCGCACGGTCACCTATGTCTGTGAACACACGGACCAGGGGGCCATGGGCATCGTCATCAACCGCCCCACCGAGGTGACTCTGGGTGAACTGCTGACCCAGCTCGACATCCCCACGCGCCTGGCGGCGGTACGCAAGGTCCCTGTCTATCAGGGCGGACCGGTGCAGACGGACCGCGGCTTCGTGCTTCACACCGCCGGCCCCGCCTTCGACTCCACCCTCAACATCACCGACGCGATCAGCGTCACCACCTCCCGCGACGTACTGGAGGCCATCGCCGGCGGTGAGGGCCCGCGGCAGACCCTGATCGCCCTGGGCTATGCGGTCTGGGGCAGCGGCCAACTGGAGCAGGAACTGAGCGCCAACGCCTGGCTGAGCGGCCCGGCCGACGACCACATCATCTTCCGGCTCGCCGCGGACGGGCGCTGGCTGGCCGCCGCCAAGCTGCTCGGGATCGACATGAACCTGTTGAGCGGCGAGGCCGGGCACGCTTGATCGCCAATGAATTTTGTCCGCAAATGAACGCAAATGAACGCAAATCGGACCAATCCTCTTAATGCCCACGCTGCTTGGATTCGACTTCGGCCCGCGCAAGATCGGTGTCGCCGTCGGCCAGACCGTCACCCGCTCCGCCACCCCCTTGACGACACTGCGCAGCCGCGGTGAGCGCCCCGACTGGCCGGGGATCGAGGCCCTGGTGCGGGAGTGGCAGCCCAGCGCGGCGGTCGTGGGCCTGCCCTTCAACATGGACGACACAGAGGTCGACTGGTCACCCCGGGTCCACCGCTTCGCCCGCCAGCTCGAGGGCCGCTTCGGGCTGCCCGTGCACCTGATCGACGAGCGGCTGACCTCGATCGAGGCACGCCGCGAACTCAGCGCCCGGCCCGGCTTCAAGGGCGGCGTTGGCGAGCGGGACCTCGCCATTGATGCCCTGGCCGCGGCCCTGATCCTGGAGACCTGGCTCGCCGAGCTGCCGCAAATCGACTAGCCGGTAGCCGGTAGGATGGGTAGAGCGCAGCGAAACCCATCACTTGCGCCCAACTCCAGCGTTGATCGCTGGGTTGCGGGCCGGACGGGGCATTCGCCCCGTCGGAAACGTTTTCTCCGGGCCGCGAGCCTGCGGGACCGACCGGCGACTTAAACACTCGGGACGGGGCGCACGCCCCGTCCCGCCCGAGGCCGCGACGCGACCGCGCAAGCTGCCGTGGCCTCGTCGCGGCGCAAGCCGCTCCCACACTCCCGTGCCCGCTTGCGGGCTCGCAGCGGACCCTGTGGACACGCTCGTCGTCTTCAGCGCGTTGGGGCACCGACAGGCGCGCGGGCAGGCGCCATACTCATGTTTGGAACCACGCGGCGGCGGCGCGATCCCGCCGGCGCGCGGCCTTGCCTATACTGATGGGCGGCGCCCCACCGGGCGGCGGCGCTCCCGGCACATCAAGAGAGGAAATCCCGTGTCAGTCATCATCGAAGAGGCCATCCGCGGCTGGATGGCGGCAAACCGGGGCCTGCGCGAGCAGGCCACCGCGCAGGGGGTCGAGCGCTTTTTTGCCGCCCTGGGGGACGGCGACACCCTGACCCCGGCCCAACTGGAGCGGGCGGTCGCGGCTGCCCGCGACGCGGTCTTTGCCGCGCTGACGACCGACGCGGTGTTGGATGGACTCCCCGTCCCGCCCCAGGGCGCCGGTACCCGCGAGGCCCTGCGCAGCCGCTGGTTCGGGCTCAACCCCGCCTGGGTGCTGCCCGGTCCGCCGACGGCCGGCCGCGCCCTCTCGGCGCGGCACCTCGCCGCGACCGCCGCCGTCGGCAGCGTGCTGGGGATGCTGGTGTTCGGGACCCTGCTCAACCTGAGCCTGGATATGCGCGCCCTGGGGATGCTGATCGGGGCCCCGGCCGGTGCCGCGGGGGCCCTGTATGCCGTCGGCCGGCTGACGGAAAGCAAGGCCCTGCGGACGGCGCTCAAGACCCTGCTCGGCGTGGCCGGGGCGCTGGACGTCGCACGGGTTGCGACCCTGGGCCTGGTGGGGCTCTGGGGCCGACTCGCCGGGATGGGGCTGCTGCGGCGCATCCTGCTGTACCCGGGGGTCGTGGCGCTCCTCGCCTTCACCCGCGGCAGCGCGCACTACGACCGCGGCGCCTACCGGGACTCCATCCGCGACCTGATCCGGCAGTGGGTCGAGTGCTCGGCACTGTTACTGTGCAGCCTGTCCAGCGCGCCGGTCGCAGAGCCCAAGGCCATCGTACTGGACAAGAACCTGGCGCGGGCCATCGCCGATCTGCACCGTGCCGACCTGCCGGATTTGCCGACTGCCGCCGAGGCCCTGCTGCTGGAGGGGCGCCGCCTGGGGCTCGCGGGCCTCACCGAACCGGCACGCTTCACGGCGGCCGAGCGCGCCGGGCGCTCCCGCCTGCGCTGGGGTCCGGAGCTGGCGCAGCGCTACCGCTCCTTCGGCCTGATCGAGGAGGGCGACACCGTCATCGTCGAGGACGAGCCGGTGATTCAGAACGACCGCGTCTTGGAGAAAGGTCTTGTACGAAAACAACGTGCCTAACGCACTCCGGCTCGCGCCGCCGTCGGTCCGCCCCACGCTCGCCATCGACTTCGGCACCTCCAACACCTATGTGACCAAGTGCGCGGGGGACCGGGAGGAGCCGGTCGGGGTGGACTTCGGCGACGGTCGCGACGGGCTGGCCACGGCCATCCTCTACCGCGACGGCAAGGAGCCGCTGATCGGCAACCAGGCCCTGGAGGAGTTCGGCGACGGCGCCGCCGACCACCCGGACTATCAGATCCGTGCCCAGTTCAAGCCGGACCTTGCCAGCAGCGCGGAGGCACGCCGCAACACCCGCGACTTCCTGGCCGGCGTGCTGGATGTCGCCCGGCACCAGCACAAGGACATCGACCCCTTGCAGCGCCAGGTGATCTTCGGCGCCCCGAGCGAGGCGTCCCCCGAGTACCGCGACCTGCTGTGCGCCGCGGCCCGGGAGGCGGGCTTCGGCGAGGTCCGCACGGTGGACGAGCCCAAGGGGGCCATCTACTTCCACCTCCAGCGCAAGGACATCACCCCCGCCGAGGCGCTCCAGGGGGCACTGGTCGTGGACTTCGGCGGCGGCACCTGCGACTTCGCGCTCTTGGTGCGCGGCGAGGTGGTGCACTCCTGGGGCGACATGCACCTGGGCGGGCGCCTGTTCGACGACCTCTTCTACCAATGGTTCATCGAACAGAACCCGGGCGCGACGGCGGCGATGAGCCGCGAGCGCGCGGAGTTCTTCGTACTGGCCGTGCGCTGCCGGGAGGCGAAGGAGAAGTTCTCGCTCGCCATGGCGCTCGACCCGTCGCAGCCCTTTCGCAAGGCGATCGGCGAGTTCGGGCGCATCAGCGAGGTGACCTGGGAGGCCTTCCTGACGCGCGCGCGCCGCTACCGGCCGTCGCACACCTTCGCCGACTATCTCCGGACCATGAATCCGCTGGCCTATGAGCAGTTGCTGGCCGGCGCCACGGGGCTCGACCTGCTCGACTGGTTCCGCCAGACGCTGCGCCTTGGGCTCACCAATGAGCGGGTGCGCATCCAAGAGCCAAGCTGCGTGATCCTCACCGGGGGCAGCAGCGCCTGGCCCTTCGTCGCGACGATCATCGGGGAGGAACTGGCCCACTTTGCGCAGCCCCCGCGTCTGGTCCACAGCGACCGGCCCTATGTCACCGTCTCCCAGGGACTGGCCATACTCCCGGCCCTGCAGGCGCGCCTCACCGATTCTCAGAGCGGCCTGCGCACCGAACTGCCGGTCTTCATCAGCGAGCGCATCAACCCCCTGCTCGAACGCCGTCTCGACGAGGTGGCCGAGCGCATCGCCGAGCAGGTCGCGGTCGGACTCTTCGACGAGGGGATCGCCCCCATCCTCGCGCACTTCCGCCAGGAGGGCGGCTCAGTGGCCGCGCTCAAGGCCCGGATCGCCGCCCAGGCCGCCACCTTCCAGCCGCAGATCGAGACCATCGTGACGGGCCAGATCGCCCGGGTCTTAAGCGGCGTGGCCGCCGACACCACCGAACTGATGCGCGACTGGTACCGCCGCCACCGGCTTGTCTTCAGTGCCGGACTTACCCACGAGGACCGGGGGATGACGACAGAGGCCGAACTGCGCATCGCGGACCCGCGCATCTTCGCCGAGATCCAGGACGTGGTCTTTGCACTCTCCACCACCATCGTCGCGGTGCTCGCCGCCGTCATCAGCGGCGGGGCCGGCACGGCGCTGATCATGGCCGGTCACATGGGCCTGCTGCTCGGCGCATTGATCGGCCTCATCGCCGGCGGACTGGTCCTGGCCTATGGCGTGGAAGAGGCCAGGCGGCGCGCCGAGTCCTGGGAAGGCGCCCCCCGCTGGCTCATCGCCCGCGCCCTCACGGACGAGAAGATCGCCGGCCTGCGGGCCGACATCAAGGCGCAGGTCGCGCAGAAGGTCCGAGCCCAGGCGGAGGGCGCCCGCACGGCACTGGAAGACCAGATCCGGGCCCAGGTCGAACAGGAGATCGAGAACCTGTCGGCGATCAGCAATTTCCTGTAAGCGGCTTCTCTGAGGTGACGCGCATGGCTGTTCCTGCTTAGTAACGAGTCAAGAACAAGTTAAACACAACGCAATCGTTGTCGTTGTCGTTGTCGTAATCGGAGAAGCGATGCCATTTGGCTTGCCGGCGAATCCCGGGCGCTACGATAACCTCGATTACGATTACGACAACGACAACGACGACGACGACGCGACAAGCATTCCCCAATGAACTCGGTTAACTTATCAGTGAACCGTTCCCGACTGCGGTTTCACTGGCGCCTTGCGTCGATCTTGGTGATCTTGTCATCGATAGTGTCCACCACGTAGATCCAACTGTTGTCGATGCGATCCTGATAGGTGAAGCGCTGTCCTATCACATAGCCCTGGCGGTTGACGATGTTGGATTGATACAGCGGCTTGCCGCATTTGCTCAACAGGGCGGCAGCCGAATCTCCCTCCAGGATCAGGTTGCCGTCCTGACAGCGAAAACCCGCGTTCGCGGTGAGCGGTAACGCGAGGGCAACGAGAATGCAGAGGCAGCCGAGTCTTACTTGCTTACGCAACATTTTCTTCTCCGTGGTCTTGGTGACTGACGCCTGGATAGTTTGGCATCGCTTAAGCCGCAACCTCGACCTGACGCACCATCTTCCCCCGACTCAAATCATTGACGACAGCAAGATATTCCGTTATCGCATCCGCAATGTTTTCCAAAGCCTCCGCCTCGGTCTCTCCCTGCGAATGACAGCCGGGGAGCCCGGGCACGGACACGGCGAAACCTTCTTCAGATTGCTCAAGTATCACGCTATATTTCATACCTGACGCCTCGCAGCAGGTGGCCCCCAACGCTCGGGGAACCACGATTGTCACGCCCTTTCAGGGCTACGAGTATTCCTGCCCGCAAACCCAGGGCGTTGCCCTGGGCTGGTATGTGTGACCCCGTTGGGGTCAATCGTCTCACCCAGACGCCTTGGCCTGGCGTGGGCCTTGATCATTAATCCGGCCAGTTCTCGGCTGGCACTCGTCGCGGCCGGGGGCCGCTCCTACGGCGTAGGAGCGGCCCCCGGCCGCGACGGGCTGCCGCGACGACGGGTGGCCGGAATTATGGTCAAGGCCCTCGCGTGCGAGGGTGTATCGCTCATCGCCGCGACCGTCAGCCCCGAAGGGGCGTGACATACCAGCCCAGGGCAACGCCCTGGGTGGTCCGTTGTCAAAGATCTCAGCCCTGAAAGGGCGTGACATCGGCAGACCAGGCGACCTGGCTGAGTTCCGGCGAAAATTGCCTTAATTCTAATCAAAAGGCGTGGGACAGCCAGGTCGGGGGGAGGAACGAACCTCAGCATCCCCGGTTCATCGCCGCGACCGTCAGCCCGGTAGGATGGGCAGAGCGCAGCGATGCCCATCATTCGGCACCTGCCGACGCGAGCGAGGGGTCAGGGATCGCCTCGAATGATCATGACAAAGAGATTCGCACCACTCCAGAAGCCCTCCTGCACGGCTGGCTTAATTGAGTCCCATGCTTGTTTTAGTAAACCTTCCGGTGAAGCATCGCAGGCGAGAAGACATGCAAACTCATAGTCCCAAGCAGGCCGAAACTCGATTTCTTCGATCGTCGGTAGTGCACGGTAAAAAAAGGCTTGATAGATGTTTCTGACCAGTTCGGCTTCAGCTGTCGCAATACTGCCATTTTCAAAGTATTTGCCCTCAAATACTATCGAATATGGACAAGGGGATCGGAGTGCAAAGTCCGGACAACTTTGGTGCAGTGAATTTGCCTTTCCGCTGCGCCACCGCGCCAAAATCTTGGCCGGGTCCTGAGGAAATCTCTTCTCAAAAGGGTGACGCTCCTTTCTGGCTGGAGAAGCCGAACACATCTCACCCAGATGCCGGAAATTTTCCGAGAGCAGCCCAGCTCGTGCCTGGTCTTGACTCAAGCCGCACAGTAATTGAAGGTCCTTGTATAGCCGGGGGATTGCGTAGGTATTTAGGAACGCCTCTTCGGGGCGACGCATATGTAGTTCGCCATCGCCAGCTTTGGCTGCTGATGCGATTTCGCGTACGTTTGAACGAAGTGACGGCAAAGCCGGCAACTCACTGTTCAGAGAGCGCTGGAATTGCCGTAGAAAGCTGAACGCGGAAGCTTTGTGCATCTGCGAGACCTAACCAGTGAGAGCGACAGAACCGTTCTTCTTCTCTGCGCCTCCGCGTCTCTGCGTGAGATTCTTAAAGAGGACTCACGCAGAGACGCAAAGACGCAGAGAAACACAAAAACTCAACATCACCTGGGAGCTACTCTAGGACCTTATTTCGCCTAATCTTACGCCGCTCAAGCCCCAAAGGGGCGCGACATACCAGCCCAGGGCAACGCCCTGGGTATGACGGATAACAGACCCCAGCCCTGAAAGGGCGTGACATAAGGAACCCCGCCGTTGTGTCACGCCCTTTCAGGGCTAAACCGAAAAAAAACGCCAAGCCAGGGCCTTGCCGTAGGCTGGTATGTTCGACCCCGTTGGGGTCGGTATACAACATAAGGTGGAATGGGGTACCAGCGCCCCCCTCAAGCCGCCGCCGGCTCCGTCGCCTGGGTGCCGGCCAAGTGCCGTTCGGCCATCGCCTCGCCATAGAGTTGCAGGTAGGAGCGCGCGCTGGCCTCCCAACTGAAGTCGCGCACCATGCCGGCGGTCGCGAGTCGGCGCCAGCCGTCCGGGTTGCCGCGGTAGAGGGCCAGGGCCTGCGCGACGGCGTGCCAGAGCGAGTCCGCGGTGGGGGCGTCGAACAGGAAGCCGGTGGCGCTGCCGTCGGCCAGGGTGCCGGGGGTGGCGTGGACGACGGTGTCCGCCAGTCCGCCGGTGCGGTGGACGATGGGCGGGGTGCCGTAGCGCAGGCTGTAGAGTTGGTTGAGCCCGCAGGGCTCGAAGCGTGACGGCATCAGGAAGCTGTCGCAGCCGGCCTCGATACGGTGGGCGCGGACCTCGTCGTAGCCGAAGGAGACGCCGACCTGGCGCGGGTGCGCGGCGGCCAGCGTCTGCAGGGCCTGCTCCAGGGCGCGCTCGCCCGAGGCCTGGATGACCACTTGGACGTCCGGGTCCTTGAGCAGGCCGGGCAGGATGGTGAGGATCAGGTCCATCCCCTTCTGCTCGACCAGACGCCCGACATACCCGAGCAGGAAGGCGCCCTCGTTGCGGGTGAGCCCGAACTCGCGCTGCAGGTCCAGCTTGTTCTCCGCCTTGAGCCCGAAGCTGCCGGGGTCGTAGGCCTGGAGGATCAGGGTGTCGGTGGAGGGGTCCCATTCGCGGTAGTCGATGCCGTTTAAGATGCCGGAGAAGCGCGTCCCGATCTGGCGCAGCAGGCCATCCAGGCCGCAGCCGCGGGCCGCCGTGCGCACCTCCTCCGCATAGGTGGGGCTGACGGTATTGACCCGGTCCGAGAACACGATGCCGCCCTTGATGAAGGACATGCGCTGGTGGAACTCCAGCCCGACCAGGCCCCAGAGGGAGGTCGGCAGGCCGATGCGGTCGAAGGTAGCGCGGTCGAAGAGTCCCTGATAGGCGAGATTGTGGATGGTGAAGACGGTCGCCGGGCGCGCCGCCTCACCGTGCATCAGGGCCGGGGCGAGCCCGGTCTGCCAGTCGTTGCCGTGCAGCACATCGGGCCGCCAGCCCAAGGCCGGCAGACCTTGGGCGAACTGGGCCACGACCCGGGAGAAGAGCAGGAAGCGCTCCGCGTTGTCCCCCCAGTCGCGCCCGGACAGGTCCGTGTAGGGGTTGCCCTCGCGCGCGAAGTGCTCGGGGGCATCGACCAGATAGACCGGCAGGTCGTGCTCGGGCAGACTGCCGCCCAGGATGCGGACATTGGCGCGCGAACCCGCCACCTTGATCTCGCACAGGGTCTTGGGCTCGCGCAGTTGGCGGGCGGCGCGCGGGTAGGCGGGGATGATCAGGCGCGCGTCGTGGCCGAGCTCGCGCAGGGCCGCCGGCAGGCTGGCGGCCACGTCGGCCAGGCCGCCGGTCTTGATCAGCGGATGCGCCTCACTGCTGGCCATCAGGATGCGCAGTCCGTCCGGGCTCGGGTAGCGGTACTGTGATTGCTCCATGGCGAGACCCTGTAGGCGAGAGGACGCCCCGGCGCCCTTGGATATGGATTAACATCGTCACCCGCGGTGCGACGTGACGGCTTTTTTACGGCCGTCACGTTAGCACATTTTTTCGCTTACCGAGGGGCGCCCGTGATGCTCGAACCCTGCACCATCGTGATCTTCGGGGCCACGGGAAACCTGGCCCACTACAAGCTGCTGCCGGCCCTCTACCACCTGGAGGCCGGGGGGCACCTGCACCCCCAGACCCGCATCCTGGGCTTCGGGCGCCGCCCCTGGTCGGACGCGCAGTGGCGGACCGAGGTCCAGGGCATCCTGGCCGCGCGCGTGGTCGGCGCGCCCGAGCCGTCGGTGCTCGCCCGACTGCAGGAGCGGCTGCACTTCGTCGCCGGCGACCTGGAGGCCCCGGACGGCTGCAACGAGCTGGCCGGGCGCCTGCGCGAGGACGATCAGTTCCCGGCCAACCGGGTCTTCTATCTCTCGCTGGCACCGCTGCACTATGCCGCCGCGGCGGAGCAGTTGAACGCACTGGGCCTCCAGGCCGAGACGGACGGCTGGTCACGCCTGGTGGTGGAGAAACCCTTCGGTTTCGACCTGGAGAGTGCGCAGGCACTGGATCGGCGCCTGCACCGCTATTTCACCGAGGATCAGATCTACCGCATCGACCACTATCTGGGCAAGAACACGGTCCAGAACATCCTGGTCTTCCGCTTCGCGAACCTGCTGCTCGAACCCCTGTGGAACCGCAACTACATCGACCAT
>Ga0247840_10003481_pt1 | contig 26529 bp, 25 predicted proteins | sample LaCruzMarch2015__FD_192404 | JGI IMG/M metagenome (GOLD analysis project Ga0247840, IMG submission 192404) | Freshwater microbial communities from meromictic Lake La Cruz, Castile-La Mancha, Spain - LaCruzMarch2015_17m | ecosystem: Environmental > Aquatic > Freshwater > Lake | place: Spain...
ATATGCGGTTTCAGGGGGTGTTTTTGAGGTCATTGGGAGTGCTTGTATCGTGCCGGATTATTGGTGGGTGGTTTGGGGCTTTAAACCTACTGCTCCCCTTAGTTTTTGCCGCCGCGCCAGCTAAATGCTTGTTTTAGCCGGTAAGGCTACGGGTTCCAGCCGGGCGGTTAAAATCCAATCGGTGAGGCCCTCTTCAATACCGAGAATTATTTGCCTTCCATCTGTTGTTTTTTGGGTTCCCATGGACTTAAGCGCCTTTTGAAACACATGGCGGCGCTCGTCCCGTTGTTTATGCCAGCCAGCCGCCGGCAACGCTAAAACATCAATCAGTTCCTTTAAGGATTTTGAATACACGGCGCTGTTTAGACTAAATAGAATCGGCTCAAGGTATAACCTTAAAAGAAATCCCAACTCACTTCTGATATGTGCAAGTTCTTTAGGACGGCTGACCACATGTCTATTTAAAAACTGCGCGCTAAGCAATGTTGAAAACTCTATTTTTAAAACTGTCTCCATTTGCCCGCGCTTCATTCCTTCTGCAAGTTCTACGCTGTGTAGAAGTGAAAAGCCGCGGTTCATGGTATTCTTAAATCCCATGGCGGCTATATCAAGATAATAACCCATGTTTTTTAAATTCCATACTTTATCAGTTAGCTGGACCAGCTCGCGGCCGCCAAAACTAGTGAGGCCTAAAAGCCGGGCCAATTCCCGGATAGAAACAAGACAAGAACAAATCCGGGCGCCAGTTTTGGGGTAAGTATAAGAATCACCATTTTTCGCCCATAAATATTCCAAGGCCGCTAAGATGCGCCCATGCTCCACAGTTGGAATTCCTCGCTCCTCGCCTTTGGGTTTAATCCGGCCACGGATCATTGGAATAACTAAAACCTCTCCTTCCATGGTTCGGAAAGTAGCTTGAATAACATCAGATTTGGCTTTGTTTGTGGAGAGCGTAAAAAAGTTTGAACTTATAAAGGTCGCCCAGGGGATCGTTTCTTTGCCGTAGGGGATATCCATTTCCTTTTTTTCAGCCAAGCCGACAGGTTGGGGTAATGAAAGGCTGGAAAATAAAGCAAGTTGGTTTTCTGAAAAATAGGTCTTTAATTTCTCTGGCGCGGGCGGCCGGGGTTGTTTTCCCTTTTCGGTCTCCCTGGCTTTTATTCTCTTCTTCAATAAAGCTGTAAGGTATTTTCTAGGCTCGTGTACATCCTTGGTCTGCATCTGATATTTCAATTCGCTGAATTCTTCGGCAACAATATTTTCACCTAAAATCCGGACGGCTTTTTCCCAGAATGCCCGGCTTTTGACGTCCCCGGTAAGCCTGATAATGTCTTCAATTATGTAGCTTTCCATGTCCTTTTTCCTTCGGTTTTACTCTTTACGGAAAATCGTTCGCAACGATTCTAACCGTTATATTCTAACCGTTTAATTCTAGAGCCCGGTTTTTCATTGAGACCCAGGCGACCCGAATCCCATACCTTTGAGCGGTAAGGCGACCCGAATCCCATACCTTTAAGCGGTAAGGCGACCCGAATCCCATACCTTTTATACGGTTATCTATCTACCTGTTGATAACTTTACCCCCCCTCCCGAGCGCGACCTCATCCCTCTTTAAAAAACTTAGACACCGCGTCCTCAATGGTCCGGGTTAAGGGGATCCCTGTCTCCACCCGCCTGCTCCATAGTAGTTTATGGACCTTAGAAGAAAGGTAAATAGTTAGCTGCACCTTTTCGCCAGTGGCTTGGTGGTTTGTCGCTCTACTTCCCTTCACCCAGGTCTCTGTCGCCGCTGCGGCGGTCGTCTTTAGTTTTGGTTTCGCCATTTAATTACCTCTTTTGCAAGCGTTTCAAATTCCCAGGCTGCCTGGCTCTTGCGCGCATACTCGTAAATCGTCTGTCCCACAATACCAGCTTCGCATAACGCGATTCTCTGGCAAATTTCTGTTTTCAATATAGGAAGCCCAAAAAGCCGGAGGGCTTCCCGCACTTCCTGACCCAAATTCGTGCCCACAACTTTTTTTGAAATTAGGAAGTATGGATTCACTTTAATGCCGGCCGCGCTCTTACCCGCAGCCACCATGTCTATAGTCTTTTTTGAAGAGTCTATATCGTATGGGCTCGGGCTAACCGGGATGATTGCGAACTGCGAGCTGGCGAACGCGGCTCTTTCGATCTGGCCGTTGGCCGGGCCGCAGTCAATAATCGTGAAGGCGAACTTTTGCGCTTCCTGGCGGAGCCTGGCGCCAAGGTCGGTGAGCGTCCAGGGATTAGGGATCGTGTGCAGGTTTTTGTGAAGCAGACTATCCGGCGGCTGCTTCTTGCGGGTGTTGAGCCAATAACTTACTGTTCCCTGGGGGTCAGCGTCCACCAGCAGCACATTTTTAGATTTACTGGCGAGAGCGCCGGCCAGATTAATAGCGATCGTGGATTTCCCCACTCCGCCTTTCCCGTTGGTTATGGCTATAATCATTGTAAGGGTATTTTATGAATAACATTATTAAGTGTCAAGATATTATTAAAATTAAAACACTATCTAATGTAAAAGTTATTTAATGTTAAGACACTATCTAGTGTTATATGCTAAGCCGAAAAAAGGCAGGGCCGCGTATATCCGTTGGGGGTACTACTTGGGAGTTTGGGTTAGGAAGGAGTACACGCGGCCCCGTTATAAATATCCTACAAGACTTTCGCGGTTGGAAGCAACGCCGGAAAATCCAAATGGGAAAGTTAAAACCGTTTTTTAAATTCCGCGCAAGCATCCTCGGGGGAGACGTTTAGGTAGATTTCCGTGGTCGCCAGGTGGTCGTGGCCCATGAACATTTGAAGGTAGCGGGTGCTGAGGCCTTTCTTGACGCAGGCGGCCGCAAAAGTGTGGCGCAGCACGTGGGGGGAAACCTTTTGGCTGATGCCGGCGCGGTTGGAGACGCGGCGGACGATCTTCTGAATGCCGCGGGCGGTGTAGCCGAAGGTGTCGTTAAGGGAGAAATAGTTGGACAGAACGGTAAAGGTGCGTTCAGTGAGCGGCACAATGCGCCGTTTGGTCTTCTTGCCGAACGGGCCGCCCTTGCCGTGGACCAGGAGCCGGCGATCCTGCCAGAGGACGTTCTCCTTGGTAAGGCCGGCGAGCTCCGAGACACGCAGGCCGGTATCGAGCAGGGTGGCTATGACGACTTTCTCGATCCCGGAGCGGCAGGCGTTGGCAAGCCGGTCGGCGTTTTCGTTGGTGAGGGGTTCGCGTTTGTATTGGTACATGGTTCGTATTCTACAAAATATGCGAACTATGGGCGCAATATGTAAAAGGTATACCGACGGAAGCGTATCAAAACTGAAGGGGGGAGTTCGCTTTTACGGGTGGAAGGCGAACGGGCGCGGCCGCTGGCGGCGAACGGTAGACCGCACGGCTTGAGACGGCAGCCGAGCGGTTGGCGGACGATTGTTGAGCGGTTAAAACACGGGGACGAAAACGGCGTATTTAAAGTTCAGTCGAAAGTAATTGTATCTTGTCGTAGAGGTCCGCTTCATTCTCCCACACCACAGCGTGAGGCGTAAGTTTTACCACAGCCTCTAAATAGCGGCTCCTGTCTCTTGGTTCCAGGACCTTAAATTCATCTCCGTTTATAGATGCGACAGAAACGTGGTATACGAACCAGACGTTAATCCGGTGTTTTATGAGAAATTCTTGCCGGTCACATAACAAAACCATTTCGGTGTAAGTGGTCGCCATCTTGGCGAGAGGCGGCCAGTAGATGACAACATCGGTGACGGCATGATGTAATAGCCGGTCGAACTTTTGAAGGATGGTCTCCCCTTTTACGTCCGCGGCTTCTTCCATGAGGAAGACCATGTGGCCGTCTTTTCTCCAGATTTCCGCTATGCGCTTGCGAAAATTCAGCGGGGTATCGGGTGGAGGCGCACCTTTACCGGCATCCCACCAGCCCGGTCCCAAGAGGAAAATAGTTGCCATGACAGAATTTTAGAGGTAAAGGCTTTGCACTTCCTGGCGTGCGGAAGATCCTAATATGGCGACATTCTTATTGACGGCATTGCGAAGAGAATCAACCACTACAGCTAAAAAGCACTCTCCGCGCTTGCTTAATTCGTACTCAACCAGAATGCGGCCGCCCTTCGCGGGAATTATGCGCGGGATAACCCAAAGGCCGGTGCGCAGGAATTTAAGGGCGCGATCCACCTGAGCCGGCTTAAGCTCCAGCTCTTTTTGTATCTCGCTGAAGCGAAGGCCTTTACGCTTACGCAAGGCAAGCAGGATACAAAGATAGTCCTTATGCCCGAGTAGTTCTGTAATCATATATAATAGTATACTCACAAAATGTGAGTATGTCAAGGGGGCCGGGCGGGAGACTGCCGATTATCCCGCCGACGGCGGCCCCGGGCCCGGCCGCGTCGCAGCTGGCCGGCCGACGGAAGGCATAAGTTTTTAGAGACTGCCAGTTATGCGGGATTTTGCGGGGTACAAAGACAAGCGGGCGTTTGTGAAACGCGTTCCTGGGGCCATTGCCGGCCGATTTTTTTAGGTTTTCCTTGTGAAATTTGGTTTTTGCCTTTTTGCCTGACGGCGGGTTCTGGCGTTGCCGGTCAGCGCTGGGGGGGGAATGCTGCGCGGCTAACAGATTTAATTTTTTTGCTTCCCCCGCCCTACCCTCCCCCAGTGTCGCAAAACCATAAGTTTTGCGACACTAGCAGCGGATTGGTTTAGTTTGGCATTTTATGATTGCTGTATTTTTTATTTTCATTAACCTCAAGCAGTCTTCGTTTATAGGCATTACTAAACGGATCAGAGGGCATAACTAACCAAAGCACTGGATATGGAGTTTGTTAAATCCTCGACCGCACGATTAACCATATCATCTTCCCCTGGGGCCATCTGTTCGGCGGGGTAAGAGACGCTTACGGCCCGTTCATCACCAGTGTAGGTGGCCCACTTAGATTCGAAGTTATAGATTCCCTTAAAGGCTTTACTGCTCTTCACTTTAGCAGTCTTGATCTCAATGATATTGTAGGAACCTGAGATTGAGGCACTAGCCGTGCGCGTATAGATAGTAACCGTGGCAGAAACTTCAGCATAGTTACAGTCTCCTACCTGCTGTTTGCCCTTTTTATCTATATACGTCTTTCTACTGACACAGATCTGTTTACTTTGGTTAATATTGGATTGCATCGTCCTTTCGGGTGTGACGACGATCTGTGTGATCTTGCCTGTGACAATCTCATGCACACCGAGAACTTTACCTGCCTCGATAGCACTCGTTTCATCAATAATGTCCGTCAGCATCAGCTTCTGCTCCCGCATAACCTGTTCCAGTTGGTCGCGCGAGATAACATCGACAAACTCCCTCGCCTCAGCTGTATTAACCATCCGGCTAACAACACCATCCACAATGGACTCGTTGAGTGCCCCATACTGACTTTTACCAGTCTTATCCGCGAAAGGAATGATGGCGATCCTCTTAAGCCCGGCTTTTCGGGTCTTATCATAGAGCTCCTCGCTGTCTTTATATCCGGGTACAAAATATTGGGCTCCCTTAAACTGTTTAGCCGACTGTTTTTGGTTATCAAGTCCTTCTAACTTTGATAGGCGCACACCTTCCTTATAGTGAACCTCGGCCGCATTCTGCTTGGCTTTAGCCAGGTTCTGGGTGTAGTCAACTATCTCGAAAACGATCGGCTGTTTGGTATTCTTATCAATCAAGGCCGGGAGAAACTTAATTGTCTTGTTGAGCTCGATCAATTTCTGGTATTCCACTACGACAGTATCCCATTTAAATTTTTCAGCGCTGGCACTAATTTCATCTATCTTGGTCCTATGAACGTCGACAGCCTGCTTAAAAGCAGTTTGAATTAATTCTTGAGCCTTGACATACGCTGGGTTTAGTTTAAGGGCTTCCGCACACTGCATAACGGCTCTATCGTAGTCACCTTGCGTGTAACTTGTTCGAGCACTCTGTTCCAGCTTTCCCGGAAGTCCGGCGCAGCCCTGCATCATCACCAGCCCTGCAAGGACAAGAATAGTGACATATTGCTTTTTAAAATAACCCATATTACCTCCTAATTTTCTTTTTTACCATCAATTTGTAATGCTATCTGGTCGCCCCATTCCACCCCTGCCGTTTTGAGGGCCGCAAGGCAAGCCCGCTCCAAAGTCGATCCAAAGCCCTTAACAGGCTTCAGAGCAGGTTGGTCTATTTCGCCGTTTTTTTCCGACAGGATAAGTTCGATGGATGCCTCCGCGACGCAGGAATACATTCCCCGCACACCTGATGTCCCCGGCTGCGTCTGTGTCTCCCCCCATACTATGAGGTCCGTAGCATTGCTCCATTGCGCTCTTGTGGCAGCTGCGTCTTGCTTCAATGCTTTACGTAGTCCAACTATTCGGTCATGGCCGAATAACTTGGTGGAAATTACAACAAATCCTTTCTCTTTCAACCGGCTCTGAAGCGTTTTCTCGGACACGGACTCCTGACGTAAAATACCGCGGTCAACATCAGAGAGAAAGACCATAACTCTTGGCCGTCGTATAGGTTGAGTAGATGCCTCCTTTGCCGCAGGGTGCCATATGGCCTTTTCAGCAAGGAGCTCTTTATACTGGTCCATCCAGTCTTTTTTTATACGGTTGATGGAGGCGTTTATTATTTCTCCAGACTCAACTCCAACCATGCGGGTGTTTAGTTCTATTTGTTTATCCGGCAGTTCAGTAAGCGTTCCCACAACCACCCAATCGGCGCCCAGCATTTTGCCGATATTCTTGGCGGAAGCGGAATCAATAAGGCCAGAGCGCTGGAGTTTTAATTCCTCAAGCACTTTTTCTATTTGTTTTCTCTCAATAATCTTAAATTTCTTTGTTTTTACCAGCTCGGTAGTTATCCGCTCGCCTACAACGCCGCCATCCATGGAATCCCGCCCATCGGAATATGAAAACCCCGCCACGGCAATTTTCTTATCCGCACCTTCGCAGTTTTTTAGTAGTTCATCGGCAATTGTTCTGTAAATATCAGTTTTCTTTGTGGTTTCCGCCTGTGTGCTCTGCGGCTTAGCACCAGAGACAGCGGCTGCCGCTTTATTGTCTTGTGCATGCGCGAAGTTCAGAGTAAAAAGCAGAGCTAAAATAATTGAAAGACTATAACCCCAAAAAGACAAATAGGGGATATAAAACAAAGAACGGCAGGTTTTAGGGTTGGGAATTAAGACATGATTTACTGCGGAGTTCGAAGTGATTAAAGATACAAGCATAGTTTTATTATAACAAACTGGGAATACAACAATTTGCGGGCAACTGTGTTTTTCATCCCTCGTTTGTTTTTTATCACCCCCTCCCAAAAAGGGGGCGACAACCCAGTCCTATACGTTCGACCGAATAGGTGCTAAGCTGCCGCCCACAATGACGGCAGCCTTATTCCTAGTCGAACGTACGAGGAGCCCTCTGGCTCCTTAGATAAGGCCGCTTCAGGCTCAAACAACGAGCCTTACTCTTAATGTTTTATTATAGCAAGATAATGTGAATTTTTCACGCGTGCCGGGAAAATCTTTTCCCGCAAGGCCGCGGTTGTTTGCGCGGGCCGGCCGCCGGCGGCGGCCGGGGGGCGCGCGGCCGCGCAGGGGCGGGGAAAAAGGCGGCCCGGAGAGCCCCACGAACCGGCCCGCCTATGGCGGGCGGGCGGCGCGGCCGGGCTAACCCGCAAGGGTTAGATCGGACGCGGCGGTGGGGCGGTCAGCCGCAGCCGAGCCGGCCCCCCTGGCCCGGCATACCTGGGCCGGGCTGGACGGCTGGGCTGCGGCTGCGCAGGGCCGCCATAAGCGGGCCTGTGGCCGCGCCGGCGACAAAAGCTATGCTTATCTGCCGGCGCACCTTTTTTATAAGGAACTCCACCGCGAGCAAAGTGTGTTTTTTTTGCGGTCCGGAAGTTAACATAACATGGTTATGTTAACCCAAGCCCGCCCGCCTCATTAAAATCTATAAGGAACGGAGCGGGCGCAGCGGCGAAGCAATACGGCGGGGAAAGGGCAACTTACGATAACAAATTTGTTATCGTAAAGGGCGGTTTAAGCAAAAACGGGTTGGGGAAATTGGGGCCCCAACCCGCTTTTGCGGTTCTTAAAAAAAATCCTGCGCCGAACGAACTGGCCCGCTATGCGGGCCTGCGTGCCGGCGAAGCCGGCACGGTGAGGGAACGACGCGTTGCGCGGCCGCGTCCCCCCTGGCCGGCAACCCTGGCCGGGCTGGACGCGGCCTGGCAACGCGGCGCGCAGGATTTTTTTTAAGAATAAACCGCCCGGGTTGCCCGGTCCGCCAGCAGGCGGATTCCCCGCCGTATTGCCGCTTCCGGACCGCAAAAAAAATGCGCTTGCGAGCGTATAAGCTGCTCCCTTTCCTTATTTCTTGCAAGGCCGCAGTCGTTTGCGCGGGCCGTCCGCCTATGGCGGGCGGGCGTCCGCCTTAGGCGGACGGTGGGGCGAACGGCCGGCAGCTCAGCCGACACCCACGTCGTAAGGCTGGGCTGCCGGACGCGCGGGGCCGTTACCTTGTCGTTTAAGGATGCCGGCCTGGCTTGCGCGAAGCGCGAGTCTGGCCGGCCACCGCTTCGTGAAGAGCGGCCCAAGGCTGCAGGGCCGGCTTTGCCGTCAGGCAAAGGCGGACCTGCGGCCGGCAAGGGCCGTTTCCTTATATTAGAGCGGCAAGGCGCTCGTCGTAAAACGGGGGGCAGAATGATACCACCTCGTCGAGAAAAGGCTGTCCTGGCGCATTCTCGCGCGAATTTAAAAGGCCATTTTGGCAAAAATGGATATAAACGCGCTTTACCGGAAAAGTGGCCGCGCAAGGGTGGGGCCATAAGGAGCGGCCCGCAGGCCCCGCGAACCGCCCGCCAGGCGGGCGGGCGCCACGGCCGCCAGGCCGGGGCGGCGGGGCGACCGGCCAGCGGCGCCGTCCGCCTCAGGCGGACGTGGCCGCTGGCTGCGTAGGGCCGTTTCATTGTCGTGGGAAGCGGACCGCCGCCGGCAGCCCGGGGGGATGCGGCCGCGCGGGGCGGTCGTTGTAAGGAAGCCGGCCAGGCCTAAGCGAAGCGCAGGTCTGGCCGGGTTTCCTTTTCGTGAAGAGCGGCCCCGCGATCAGCTGCGCCGCCTTTACCGCGGCGGGGAAGGCGGCGCAGCTGGCCGCGAAGGGCCGTTTCCTCAGATCAAGGCGTCAAGGCGCTCGTCGTAAAACGGGGGGTAGAATGATACCGCCTCGTCGAGAAAAGGCCTTCCTGTGGCATTCTCGCGCGTTTTAAAAAGGCCATTTTGGCAAAAACGGCCGTAAACGCGCTTTTAAGGCTTTTAAGGGGAAAGGGTCGCTTAGGCCAGGAAAGCGCCTCCAGGAGCCGCCGGCGGCGGTTGTATGGGGGCGTAAACCTGGGGAGCTCAGCGCCGCTTGGCTTTCAAAAGCCCTTTGGCCGGGTTGAAGTCTACGTCCGGCCGGGGCGGTATCCATATGAGCTGCCCGGTCTTGGGGTGCCGGACATGGCGCCCTGGGCGGGTCTTCTTGGTGAAGGAGCCGAAGTTTTTAAAGTAAACCCACTCGCCTTTCTGCAGGCTGGCCTTCATCTTGGCGAGCATCGAGTCCAGGATCGCGGTCGCGTCCACCTGGGGGAGGAAGAACTCTTTGGCTATCGCCCGGGCGAGCTGGCTCTGGGTCATGGCTATTTGCGCTTGCGCACGGGATTCTCGTGCGCGGAGATCCATTCCATTACGGCCTGGGAGATCTTCCCGAGATCGGTGGGGTTGTGCTTTATGACCTGGGCGGCGGTCTGGTCCCAGGTGAGGTCGGTCTTCTTCAGGAACTTGTCCACCGCCGCGGCCATATCCGCTTTCATGACGGTGTTGCGCTTGGCGGCTTTAGCCAGGGCGACGGCTTCTACGATGACGGCCTCGATGACGACATCGAAGTCGTCTATGAACTTCTTCACGGCCGACGCCTGAGAGCGCATCTTCTTGCCGGCGATATAGTCTTTGACCGCGTTGGTCTTGATGATTCCGGTTTTAATTGGCATTTGAAACCTCCGGGGTCCACGTTACTCTGCCGTTGGGGTGGGTGAGTTTGAATAGGATCAGGTCCTTGATGGACTGGTTCAGGTTCTTCATCTCGTAGAGCTTAAGGGCCGCCTCGTTGCCGCCCAGGACCGGGACCATCACTTCTTTAAGCTTCGCGCTCAGACGGGCGGTGGAGATGGCTTCGGCTTCGAGGCCATATAGTTTTACTTTGCCGTTAACCTCTTCGACCAGGTACTTCTGGTTTTTGTAATGCCTGGCTTCCACGTCGGCGAGCCACTTCTTGTTCTTGGCGTCCATATCGGCGCCGGCGCGGATGGGGTAGCGGGCCAGCATGATTTCCTCGGGCGTGAGCATATCCGGGTTGATGAGGTCGTAGACTTTGGTGTTTTTAATCTTGTAGTGCCGGAGGTTGTTTATGAAAGCGTCCCGGATTATCCAGCCGGAGGGATCGTAGTCTACAATGCTGTAGAGATAGAACGAGCGCTTGAGGTTCAGCTTCGAGACGCCGGCCTCGGCCGGCAGGCTCAACATCTTGGGCCGCCCGGCCAGGGCTTCAGCCGCGGTCTTCGGTTTCTTCAATTCGTCCACGAAGTATTCCACGTTCATCACCGAGGGCTGTCCGCCCAGGGCGATTACGGAGACGTTGTACTGCGCCTGGATGTCGGTAAGATATTTGAAGTGGCCGAGCTTCTCGGCGAAGGGGATGACGTTGGCGTAGACGCCGACTTTCTTGTTGGCTTCATTTTCGTCGCGGAAGCCGATGTCTTTGTAGGACATTAGCAGGAAGTCCTTAACCATGGCGGCGATGTTTTCGGTGAGCTGCTTATACTGGTCGGTCTCCTGGGAGAGTGAATCGGCCCGGGCCAGGGTGGGCTTGATGTACATGTACCAGTAGGTGCGGATTAGTTCGTTGAATTCTTTCTCGCCGGCGGCGACGCGCTCTTTCATCTGCCAGACCAGGTTGCGGATCAGGCGGGCCACATTGACCGGGTAGGTGGGGGCGGCGCCTTCGGCTTTGAAGTTTTTGACGAGCCAGGCTTTGTCCTGGTCGTGGATGAGTTCGTCGTAGTGGCGGATGCCGGCTTTGCGGAGGCGGTCGCCGAGGGATTTGGTCATATGAAAGGAGTATATAACTAAAAGAGAAGATTTGACACTATTTTCAGGCTGTCATAGAAGAATATGCGGTTTCAGGGGGTGTTTTTGAGGTCATTGGGAGTGCTTGTATCGTGCCGGATTATTGGTGGGTGGTTTGGGGCTTTAAACCTACTGCTCCCCTCAGTTTTTGCCGCCGCGCCGCCGAACCGCTTATTTCAGCCGACATCAAAGATTTGATTTTCCCTTATTACAATCCCCGCAAAGAGTTTGGAGATTCTCGAAAATAGTTTCACCGCCGTTTGTCCAAGCTATGACGTGATCCGCCTCTAAAACAACAGCGTGTTTAGCCGGACCGCGCCCACATCCTTTGCATGTAAAATTATCACGCGCAAATACACGCCACCGAAGTCGTATAGGAACAGACCTACCTGTCTTATGAGCAACAATCAATGGGGCAGATTCTGCGCTGGGAATAACAACAGGTGGTTCTTTTTCCTCAAGCTCACTTGGAATTTGGGGGACATTTGGCAATTCTAAAATCGGTGGCGGTGTGAGCGCAGAATCACTATTCCGATCATCACAGAACGTGTGTACCGCTTTAATCCAACTTCCGAATCTGCGTATGTAACAGCCAGTTGAAAACTTTCCTATTTGTTCCATTTCCGAAGAAGTGGGCTGTCGCCCAAACTGTTCCCACAACCGCTGAATCTCATCATAAAGTTCATCTTTTGAGTATTTCGTCGGCGGCTTACCGGACAACCTTCCAGTCGCGCTGGCGGCTTTTGTCCAGCTTCCAAAATATTTTTGGAAACACCCCTCCGAATAAGTTCCACCGTTGGCCTTGTAGACCGGATATGTAAAAGAAACTTTTGGTGCTTTTACGGAAATATTTTTTAACTCGTTAAGTAATATTTCCTTCGTCACCCATGTACCACCTTTTCCCTGAACGGATATTTTGTTGGCTCTACAATAGGCTTCAATAGCCTTAATCCACGAACCAAAACGTCTTTCATAAGTTCTTATGCCAATTGACGACAATTTGCGGAATTCAGCGTAGGTAGGCCGTTGGTCTTTCAATTTCCATATACGGTAAATTTCTTTAAACAAATCGTCTTCCGTTAGATTTGCAAATGCTTTTCGCCGCTGGGCCCAAGCGCTGACCTGTACATGTATAATGCGAGGTCGCTTTTTCGCACCAATTGCTGCTAAAGCGCCTCCCCAACTTGTATGCAGAATAGATTTAACGGTTTTGACACTATAAATTCCTCCGTTTTTCCTATAGAAATCATAAGTAAAGCAATAACCCTCAGTTCGTTTTAGAACTTCGCAAAGATTGGTTTTGACCTGTTCGATAGAATATTTTTCGGTATAGGTGAAACCTGCCTTCCTGACCGCTTCCTCATAGCTTCCAAATTTCACCCAAACTGTTGAGAGATGTAATCTGGCAACACTAGCGAATTCTTTACGAGTTGGAACGACCCCGCCATATTCTTCAAGAACTACCCTCTTTATCTCTTGGAGGATGTCTGCCTCGGTATATCCAGCTAACCGCTTGGGTTTAAATTGCATAAGACCTGTTATTTGTTTGCACTATTTTTCTATGAAAACTATTTTTATCTTACCGCCGGTGGCGGTCGCCCGATACGGCCTGGTGCCGGCGTTGATATAATCCGCGAAGGCTTTTGCAGTGGCAGCCGCGGTCTGCCCGGCCTTTAACACCGTTGGGATATTCCAGCCCGCAACGTGGTCAATTGTGCCGTCAGGGCGCATATAGCGGAAAATAGAAAGCCACAGGTCGCAAGTTCCTTCTATCCCGGCTTCCGGTATATGGCCAGTGGCAATGCCGCAGATCTCCGCGCGGCCGGGGATGCCGCCGACGGTTACTTTTGGGACCGTGACTTTAATTTTTTGGGTTTTATCGTATGACGCTGCGTCAAGTGTGGCGCCTTTTGCGAGCTCGACCTCGGGGTTATATACCGCTTTCTTTCTCATAATCGTTCTTCCCGCCCAGGAATTCGGCAGCGCGTTTTAAATCTTCCGGAAACACGTCCACATAAAACCTTAACGTGGTCGCCACGTCCGAGTGTCCCAGGTAACGCTGTACAAGTTTAGCGTTGCCGGTGCGTTTCATTAGTTTCGTCGCGGCGGTGTGCCTGAGCGCGTGAGGTGTGAATTCGCCCTCGATCCCGGATTCTTTAATCCACTTCTTAAAATCACGCTGAGCCTGCCGGCAGCTCAGCCTGGCGCTCTCCCTGGAAACGAACAACGGCGCGGCCGGCGCCAGGCTTTCACCTTTGCGGCGCTTGAAGCGGAGGAACTGCGCCAGGCGCTCCTGCAGGGCTTTAGGGAAATAGACCGTTTTCGACCGGATCAACTTTTCGCCGTCGCGCGTCCAACCTTTAACCTGTACGTCCACCTTGGCGCGCTCCGCATCGCTTACATTAAGGCTTAAGGCTTCGCTGATCCGCAGCCCGGTCACAAGCATAAGACGGTAGAGCATGTGCGCGCGCTCAGCATCTTTACGTTTATCCAGGACGTTCAGCAGGGTTTCTTCTTCTTTCAGGTCGAGGCATTTAATATTCGGGCTCATTTCGTCTGCTCCGCAGGGCCGGGGGTATGTAGTTCCAGGCATTTCTCTTCGCCGCCGAGTCTGGCGGTAAGCATCCAGTCGTAAAGACCTTTTTCTATGGACACTATTATCGGTTTTCCATCTGCGGTCTTTTGTTTATTTAATTCTTTAATGGCTTTCCCGAATACGCTTTTTCTTCCGCTTTTATCATGATGCCAGGCGGCCGCCGGCAGGGAGAGCTCTTTAATAAGGTCCGTCAGGGTTTTATTATATTCCACTCCATCCAGCCCTATAAGTATCGGCTCTATAAACAGTCTTATTAAAAACGCAAGCTCACCGTGGATATGCGGCAGTTCTTTGGGACGGCTTACGGCGTGGCGATCTAAAAGCTGGACGCTGAGCGGCGTTGAGAATTTAACCTTAAGAACGGTTTCCGGCTGGCCGCGCTTTTTCCCTTCGGCCAGCTCGACATCCCCGAGCAGGCTGAAGCCGTAACCGTTTATGTTTTTTAAATTCAGTGAAGTCAGATCCAGATAATACGGCTTTGTTTTAAGGTCATAGACCATATCTGTTAGCCAGGTTAAATCTTTGCCGCCGAATGTCTTCCAGTTTAAAGCCCGGGCAAGCTCCCGGATGGAGACGTAACAAAAACAGGTGACGGCGCCGGAAGGGTATTTGTTGCGCGGGCAGTCCTGGTCAACCCAGAGGCTTTCTATCGCAGCCAGTATTTTCGCGTGCTCCGCTGTTAGAACTCCGCGCTCCTGGCCATTGGGTTTAATCCGGCCGCGAAATAAAGGAATAACAGAAACTTCACCATCAAGTGATCTAAATTTCGCCTGAACCCGGTCGGACTTGGCTTTATTGGTGGAAAGTGTAAAAAAAGATGAGCTGATAAAAGTGGCCCAGGGGATGATTTCTTTTCCGTAAGGCACAGCCATTTTCCCCTGGTCGACTTCCCCCTCTTCTTTAACCGGCCGGAAACTAGAAAACAATGTTAATTGAGTTTCTTCAAAGTAGGTATTAATCTTCTTTTTGGGTCCTGCGGGGTTTTGTTTCTCTTTCCCCTTTATATGGTTTAAGCGCTTCTTTAATAAGGCTGTCAGGTACTTGGCCGGGTTGTGGATCTGGCGGGTTTGTATCTGGTATTTCAATTCGCCGAATTCTTCTGCCAATACCGGCTCCCCCAGTTCCCTTAAAGCCTTTTCAAAGAAAGGGCGGCTTTTATGGTCCTTGGTTAGCTCAAGTATTTCGTCTATTAAGTACGAGGTCATACGGCTTCCTTGCGATAGTTATCAACAGGGTTTTGCTGAAAATCGTTAACGATTCTAACCGTTATATTCTCTCTGAATTCTAGAGCCCTGTTTTTCATAGGAGACCGGCAAACCCATATCCCATAGCTTTCAAACCCATATCCCATAGCTTTATAGCAGTTTCAAACCCATATCCCATAGCTTCCAAGCCTATATATTGCCGCCAGGCTGCGATTGTTAATAACTTTCCCCCCACCAATATCTATCGCTCTATTCCCTTCTCTTTATTCCAAGCAGCCCCCAGTTCAAAACATCTGGAACAAACGGTGGCATACTGATGTTCACCAATTTTTACCCCATCTGTTATAGGTCTGGCGCACCAGCCACAACATAACCCTGGGACCCCATCCGGTTTCTTTTCGTTTTCCGGGGTATGGGTTCGAAGATAGGTTATTAAATCCCATTTATCCTTAAACTGTTTAAAAAATTCATGGTGTTCGGTTTTCTCTTTCATATAACGGTGTTGTTTTATGAGTAGCAAGGTGATCCTGATTTAAGCCCGGCCGTCTTCTGCCCGGATTGCGGCCAGGGCTTCAACAAGATCGTTAGAAAGCGGCGCGGTCCGGAGCGCCAGTTTAACAGCCTGGGAAATTGAGATCCTTTGGCCGTTAGTTTCCATAAAAGAGCGGAGGCCATCAAGCTTAGCCATATCGGTTTTAAAAAGTGATATGCTCAGCTTCTTGCATTTCCGATCATCCCCCACCGGCAAAGCCGCGGGGGCCGCGGTGTGGGTTTTTGATTCGCGCTTATTCATCTGATCCAGGGACCGGGCAAGCCGGGCCTGCAATGTGTTTTGTTTGGTCATACTTTCCTACTTTATTACTCTGTTACTATTTCGAGTGCCGCCTTAAACAATTCTTCCCGGGCAGCCAGGTCCAGCGCCTGCCAGCCGAGTAAAGCCGCGTGTTGGTAGCACTGCCTGCGCGAGATTGTGGTTGAAAGCGCTTTAACGCCTATCCGCTTTGCCAGGTCCGGAAGCTCGCGGGACAAAACCGTGTTTGCGAGAACACCATTGAATAGTATTTTTAACCGCGCTTTCTTAGGCAGGTGCGGCCGGATCGCTTCCGCGGTGTCGCGGGTGGTCCAGATATCCGCGGGGGATGGCGAACAGACCAGGACAGCTACGGAACAAGAGGCAAGTGCCGAGGTCAGCGTGTCCAGTCGCGGCGGGGTATCTATGAAAACCGCGTCGTATTTGGAGGCGTGGTCATAAAGTGCTACTTTCTTACTTTCGCACTCTTTAAGCCACTGCGTGGCGGTTCCCTGGGGGTCGCGGTCAAGGACCGCAACTTTTTTGCCGGCTTCCGCCAGCGCGTGAGCAAGCAGCACAGTGAGGGTTGTTTTGCCTGTGCCGCCTTTACCATTACAGAGTAGTATATTCATACTTTCCTACTATACCACATTATTCGAACTAAGTCATCTGGCCTGTGGCGGCCGCGTCTACGGGAGATCCAGCTCTTTGCAAAAGCGCTCGAAAGGAAGAACGCGCACGCCGCTGCCGGCATGCGTAAAATCCTTAGCCCCGAGGTGCACCTGGTAGAAGGCCGGAATTTTAGTGCGCTCCTTAAAATAAATACATGCCGGCGATACCGCACGCTCGCCGGTCTTGCACTCAACGGCGAACTCCGCTACCCCATCGCGCAGGACCACAAAGTCAACCTCACGCTTATCGGTGTCGCGCAGATAGCGCAACTCCATGCGCAGGCCCTGCGTGTCCTCCAGCCAGTGGCAATATTTAAGGAGCTGGGAAGCGACCATGTTTTCAAAGCGCGGCCCGCCCGCCGGCGCCTGGGACCAGTCCCATAAATAGAGCTTGCGTTCTTTTTTCACCGCCCGGATACGTGAGCTGCCGTAGGGGGAAATACGAAAGCAGACATAAAGCCGTTCGAGAATTGTCAGCCAGCGCTCCGCCGAGTCATAGGACACCTGCAGGAGCCCGCTTAAATTCTTTACTGAAAGGGGGGATCCCACGCAGTTCGGAAGGTGATGAACGAGAAGTTCGATCAAAGATACTTCCCTGACCCGCTCCAGATCCCGCAGATCATCACGGAGAACCTGATCCTGCTGCTCTTTTTGCCAGCGGCGATGTTCCCGGTCGCTACCCGCGAACAACGGCTCCGGAAAGCCGCCAAAGCGGAGCAGCTGCTGAACCGTCTTCGCGTTCGCTGTCGGGTCTAATTCGCGCAGCGAGATGGGATGTAGCCGGTAGTAGTGGTAGCGCCCCTGGAGGGAATCGCCGCCCTTGCGATAATAATCCAGCCTGGCGGAGCCAGTCACGATAATAGAAAGCTTTGATTTCTGTGTGTCGTAAAATCCTTTGACAAGATTGCGCCAACGCGCGAACTTATGGATTTCATCGAGAAGTATGATCTTCTCATTAGCGGGCAGTTCTCCGCTTAATAGCCGTTCCCGATGTTCGCTCCGATCCCAATTCATATAGGCCGGGTGCGTCTCGTTTTTCGGCGGAGTCTTCAGGAAGCTGAGGGCGAAGGTGGTTTTGCCGACTTGGCGCGGCCCGCCGATGAATACCATCTTCTTAGATAAATCCTCATTCACGGACGCCCAGAGATAGCGGCGGAGGGGATGTTTGGGAATATGAGTGTTTTCAGTCATACCTTATTTTACCAATTTGTAAACTCATGTCAATATGACTATACGCGGGTAGGCTGAGGAAGGGTATGATACAGCAGAGAACGTGGGGTTTGACCTGGTCACCCCCGCCCTACCCTCCCCCAGTGTCGCAAAAGTAGAACTTATGCGACACTCAAATAAGAAATAGTAAAACCTCTCGACGAGAGGGGGAAATGTCGGGTTGGACTTTTGCGACACTGATTCCCATTTTTAAAAAGACCACCACGGGGCACATGCTCTGGGGCGGTCCTTTAGCCTTTCGTGGTTTATGAAGTTGTCAATAATTGGCCCGGGAAAGGATAGCGCGCCCTAAAAACTTTTGAACAGCTTCTTTGATTTCCAGGAAGGCGGCGGCAGAACGCGGTTTTCCGGCGAAGATGGTTTTGAGGACTTTCAATCCCGCTTTATCGTCGGCCTTTACCGTGAACACCACCGAGCCTGGTGCCAGCCCGCCGGCGTGCAGGCTGTCGCCGTCGCCGTCCACTATCCCTATAACCGGCACGCCGAAACGGCGCAATATGTCGCCGGCCACCGCGGTAGTATCGTCACCGATGGTCACAGCGCCGGCCGCCTTTGCGGCCAGAGCGTAAACGTGCATTCCCGCATGGTCTATAAAGACCACACCCTTGCCCCTCGATTTACTGATGCGGGCTGGCGCGGCGTTTGGGCGAAGCCTGGCCGTGGAGGCCAGTTTGGCGGTGGCCAGGTCCACGCCGCCGAGCCGCTCAAGTTTCTCCAGGCCGTGGGCTTTAACCACAACGCCGCGTAACATGGAAATGGCGCGGCCGCGCGCGGACAGCACCACTTCGCCGCCCTTTGCTCTGCCGACAATTATCCCGTTGACCAGCACAGAGTCGCCTTTGTCGGCGGTGGTCATGCGCCTGCATAACAGGCCGTTCTTGTGCCAAAGTTCGATGCGGGCTTCCGGCGATACGCCAGGCACGAATCCCAGTTTCTTCAAGGCGGCGGCTATCCCCGCCGGGCATTTCCCGGAATGCGCGGCGTAGATTGGCCCGGAGCACTCAGCCTGGACCAACGGCAGTTCATCACCAGCCCGCCCGGCCACCAGGCTGCCGAAGGTCAAGCCGGAATTCACCGACTTACTGGACGTAGCCAGCAGCATGGCGGAGCAGTCTTTGCGCAGGAGTCTCACGCATTCGGATGGTTGTAAGCCCGGCGTCTCTACTCCGGTCAGACCGCTGTCGTGCAGCGCGGTGCGCGACATTGTGCCGGCCAGCATGAGCCTGGCGCGCGGGAAAGCCCGCATTATACGCGCGGCCCAGCCACCGTCGAAAACTTCCGGCCCGTGGAACAAGACGCCTATCATTTCTTTATGCTCTCCAGGTATAGTTCGGCCCGACGCAGGCTCCAGTCCATGTCGCCGGCGTTATTATTCTGCGCCCAGTATCCCGCGTTGCGCTTCCACAGCTCCGCGGGCCTGTGGTAACAGGAAATATCCTCGCCCGCCGCTTTCATCATTTCAGCGGCGTGTTCACAGGCGTCGGCGGCAAGAAAGAAAGCTCCGGCTTTCTCGCAAAGATCGGCCAGGCATTCATAGGCCGCCGCCGCGCCGGAAAGATCCGAAGAACGCTCCAACAACCCCGCCAGCCTTGAGGTTAAAAATAAAGCTGGCTCTCGAAGCCCGCCTTTGGCGGCTATCTCGAAACCTTTCCGGTATGCATCGGCCGCGGCGGCTTTATCTTCCGCGGTGTCATAGACGGTTCCGGCGTTAAGAAAACCCAGGGCCGCCAGCGCGTAGCTGCCTTTGGCGGCCTTCAGGCCGGCGAATTCCAACCACGCCTGCGCGGAGTTTTCACACCTCGCCCGCGCCTCCAGGCGCCTGCCCTCCAGGTAGCTGTCCTTTACCGCCGCATTGTCAGTCATAAGCTCTCCTTCAACGGATCAGAAATACCATCGCGGCCAGTATCGCGCCGTAGGCAAGCGTCCTGGAAACCATGGAGACGCCTATTATAACCGCCCCGTCCGAGGCCCCGAAGATGCCGCAATAATACGGAATGGTATAGCGGAGACTCGTAAGCGTGGCCGCGAAAGCGCCGGTGAAGAGCGCGAAGACCAGCTCCCAGCCCGTGGCCATGCCGGAGGCGAGCAGCCCTCCGGCCACAGTGTAGGCGCCAGCGGGGCTTATAAGCCTGGCCGCCACTACGGGCAGAACGACCGGGTTAAGCGGCAGGTAATTTGTAAGAAAAGACAGCGGCCCGGCCGCCCTGTCAAAAAAACCGGACGCGATAAGATAGTAGACCAGGTAGGAGGCCGGCACCATGGTCTTTGAGACTTTTACGACGGAACGCAAGGACGGTTTGAAAGCGGCCCTGGCCATCTGCCGCCAATGCCCACGCTTTGCGGCCGAAGCGGAGGGCGGTAATGCGGCCGCCGGTGGCAGCGACAGCCTGCCGGCCAGCAGCATTATGCCCGCCTTGAGCGCCGCCGCCGCCAGCAGCGCGGCGTAATAAGCGCCGCCGAAAATACCCAAAGCCGGTACAGCCAGCGGCAGCACGCTTTTTCCCCCGGCGATCTCACCGGGGAGATTGTTGACCACCGCGGCAACGGCCAGCTCCCGCCGGCCGAGCCGCCCTTCCGCGCGCAGGTCCGCCAGCATGGCGTGCCCGGCGGTGGGAGAGATTATGCTGGTGATGAAACCGGGGCCGCAGGCTGGGCTGAGACGCCCCAGGCGTATGACAGGGCCAGCCAGCCGGCCCAGGCCGGAAAGCCACCCCAACTGTTCCAGCAGGTGCGCGGCATAGATCCCGGCCGCGCAGACCGGCAGCACCCGCAGCAGGAAGCCGGTACCGTCTGAAAGGGCTTTATATATTTCCGGCTCCATTGCCATCCGTGCTTATAACTTCCAGGTAAGTTCCGCGAACCAGCTCCGGCCCGGCGCGCGGTAATAATCATAATATTTTTTATCGAAGACATTCTGGACAGAGACGGACAGAGTAAGGGTTTCCAAAAGCGCACAGGCCGCTTTCGCCTCGGCGGTAAAATACGGATCCCTTGACGAATATACGCCGTTGGTCGTGTCGGTGTTGTCGTCGTTGCTGTAACGCTTGCCCACGTAGCGCCCCAGTGCCCCGAAGGTGAAGCGCCCGGTGGTCAGGTCGCCGCCGAAGGAATACATTTTAGCGGGCAGGTCCGGCAGTCTTTTGCCGACGCTCGTTGTGCTGGCCGGATTTTTTGTTATCTTCGCGTCGTTCAGCGTCAGATTGGCGAACAGCCTGGCGCTCTTGTCGAAGACCTGCTCGGCCTCGAATTCCCAGCCTTTACCGAAAGCCTCGCCCGCGTTCTCGTAGACCTTGAGATTGGCGTTCACGGTGCGGCGGTAGATAAGGTCTTTCATGCGGTTCTCGAAGTAGGCCGCGCCAAGCTTCAGGCCTTTCCAGGGCCGCTGCTCAACGCCGGCGTCCCAGGAAGTCACGGTTTCCGGGTCCAGCGCCGGGTTGGCGTTATAAACGACGGTGCCGGAGGTCCAGGTGCGGTAAAGTTCGTACACCGTTGGCGAGCGGAACGAGCGTCCCGCGGAGGTGCGCAGCGTGGTTTTCTCGAACGGAACATAGACGAGGGAGGCCTTGGGGCTGAAAGCGGAATCCGACCGTCTTCCGTACGCGACCGGGTAACCTGCTGTGCCGGGCTGGTCTGCGGAACCGTCGTAGGTGCGCCACCAGTCGCCGCGCGCTGAAAGATATCCGGTGAGAGCGGTGTGCAATTTTATTTCGTCCTGCAGGTAAACGCCCATATCCGCGTTTTTGCCGCCGGCCTTGTAGGTAAGGGAGCCCTTGCTGTCCTCGTCCTTCCAGTTCGCCAGGTTGTTCTCGCTGGTGACGGCCTTGGCGTACCTAAAAGAAACGCCGCCGGTAAGCGAATGGCGCGGCAGGACCTCTGGCAGGGTAAGCTGCGCTTCCGAGTACCAGGAAGACGCGGGGGTATCCGATACTTTCCCGGCGCCGCCCGCGCGCGTGGCGGAAGCGGCGGTGGGGGTTACATACCAGGACTTCAGCGTGTCTATAAGGCCCAACGAAAGTTTTACGCCGGCTTTCTCACGCTGCCTGTCATAGACGGCGGAAAAGCTGTTCTGCAGGCGGCCGCCATCGCCGCCCAGGTAGGTGCCCTCTTTAACCGAGCCGTAGGTCCAGACCTCAGCGCCGGCGGCGTTCGCGAGATAAGTATGCGGGTCGCCGTAGAAGTAATCGTAGCCGGTGCGGGAGAACGCCACATCGAGCTTATCCGAGTCGGAAATGTCGTACCAGGCGCGCAGGGAAAGATTGTTCTCCTGCCAGCCGTTATCGCCTTTGTCTCCTATCAGGTAGCGGGCCGCGCCGAGATTGCTCCTGGTGCTGTCCCAGCCCGTTAAGCCTGCTGTCGGCGCTACACTCTGGACGTTCAGGTCGGAGGGATAGCCGTCAGTGCGCTTATAGCCATAACTGCCCAGGAAACTAAAATCGCGCCCTACTTTGTCGCCGTAGGAAAAATAGCCTTTAGCCATGTTCTTCATGGCCGGTTCCGGGCCCAGCGCCCCGCCGTAGCCGGCTTTCAGGGTAACCTCCCGCTTCAGCGGCCGGCGGGGAACGAAGTTCACTACGCCGCCCATGGCATTACCGCCATATAGGCCGGAAAATGCGCCGCGCGCCACTTCCACCCGTTCTATATCCTCCACCTGCATTCCGCCGAAGGAAACGGCGCCGGTGTAGGCGTCGTTCATCGGCACACCGTCAAATAGCACCAGCGTGCGCTGCTGGCCGGGAACTCCGCGCAGGGTTATCGCGGCGGAAGTGTCCATTAACCCTTTGCCGCGCCGGTCGAAGACCCCTGGCACCGCGTTCAGGACCTGGTCGGCGCTTTGCACGGTCTTGGCCTCCATGTCCTGCTTAACCACTACCGAAACGGAGCCCGGCGAGGCGGCCAGAGGTTTGCGGACTTTAGACCCGATCGAAACGATCTCTCCGGCCCAGATCTCGGTCCCGGCGGACGCAACGGCCGGAGACAGGGTGTAAAACGCGGTCAGCACGATGGCAAGATGTGTTTTCATTGTTTTCTCCGTAGTAGCATTATTGTAGTAATCGTGGCACGCATGATTAAAAAAATATCAGCCCGCGCTGGTCACGCTGAGCGTTGAGTGCTTTACGCCCTTTACCGCTTTAAGTGAATCCGCCAGGACTTTAACTTTAGCGCCCGGACCTTTAACGGCTATGATCTCCAGGCAGTTGTCATGGTCGAGGTGGACGTGCTGGGTGGAAATTATAATATTACCGTGGTCGTGCTGCATGTCCAGCAGCTTATTGACCACTTCGCGCTTGTGATGGTCGTAAACGATGGTGACGGCGCCGGCCACGGCCCCGCCTTTGGAGAAAGCATCGGTGACGAACTCTTTGCGTATCAGGTCGGCTATGGCCTTGGAGCGGTTGTCGTAGCCCTCCGCGCCGATAAAGGCGTCGAATCTTTTAAGGAGTTCTGTGTCCAGCGAAACGCCGAACCTTGATAAGCCGGTCTTGGGTGCCATGTTTAAGATAATTGTAGCACCATGCGAAAACGCTGTCAAATAATAGCTGACTTTCCCGCAAGGCCGCGGTTGTTGGCGCGGGCCTTGCCGCCGCAGGCGGCAAGGGGGGCGCGCGGCCGCGCAGGGGCGGGGCAGGGTTGTTGCGGCCCGGCGGCCCCACGAACCGGCCCGCCTTTGGCGGGCGGGCGGCGCGGCTTTAGCCGCGACGGTGGGGCGAACAGCCGCAAGCCTGGCCGGCCAGCCGCCAGGCTGGACGGCAGGGCGGCGGCTGCGCCGGGCCGCGTAAGGAACTCCACTTACATCAGGAACTCCGCTCGCAAGTAAGCGCGCATTTGCCCCGGACGGCAAGTTAACATAACGATGTTATGTATAACCCAAGCCCGCCCGCCTCCTTAAAATCTATCAGGAACGGAGCGGGCGCAGGGCGAGCAATACGCCGGGGAAAGGGCAACTTACGATAATGCATGCATTATCGGAAAGGGCGGTTCCCCTGCGGCCGGTGCACCGCGCCGAGCGTACCGCCCCGCCTATGGCGGGGCGTGCGGCCGCTATGCGGCCGGCGAGGGAACGACGCCTTGCTGGGCCGCGGCGGCCAGGCAAGGCGGCGCGCGGTGCACTGGCCGCAGGGGAACCGCCCGTGTTGCCCGGTCCGCCAGCAGGCGGATTCCCCGGCGTATTGCCGCTTGCCGGTAGGGGCAAATGCGCGCTTACTTGCGTTAAGCCGCGGGCTACCTTATCGAGCAACCGAGCAGCTGGGCGATAACATCGAGACTATCGAGGGAACGGCCAGCGGCGAGCGTCGTTATAAGGTGCGGCCAGCCCCACGAACCGGGCCGCAGCGGCGGCCGGGCGCCGCGACCGCAGGGCGCGGCGGTGGGGCGAACGGCCGGCAAGGTAGACGGCGCCAGGACGCCGGCTACGCTGCCGGCAGCGCATGGCCGTTTACCTGGTCGTTTAAGGCAGCCGGCCTGGCCTGCGCACAGGCGCAGGTCCGGCCGGCCTCCGCTTCATGAAGAGCGGCCCGCGGCTGCAGGGCCGGCTTTGCCGCCAGGCAAAGGCGGAGCTGCGGCCGCAAGGGCCGTTTCCACAGATCATAACCTCGTGGCGCACGTCGTAAAACGTGGGGTAGATGACACGGGCACGTCATGGAAACGCCGTCCTGGCTCATTCTTGCGCGAATTTAAAAGGCCATTTTGCCAAAAATGGCGATAAACGCGCTTAAAGGGCTTTTAGGGGAGAAGGGGTCGTTTAGGCCGGGAAAGCGCCTCCAGGAGGCGCCGGCGGCGGTTGTATGGGGGCGTAAACCTGTGGAGCTTAGCGCCGCTTAGCTTTTAATAGAACTACTACAGGGTTGCCGTCCACCACGAGTAGTGATATATGCGGGAATCAATCGCCTGTAGTGTATATATTGAATTTCCCGGCTTTGTAATAGTACATTTGGGCGGCTGGCACACCGATAGATGTAATATTAATCCCGGCTATCTTAAGATCCAAAGGGGGCTGACCAAACCACGATTCTATTTTCTGAGGAGGAAAGATAGAAAGATATATACCGGGGCCTTCTTCGCGAGAAGATTTGCCGCTTTTAGGTTTTCCCTTTCGTAAAGTGACTGCCTTATAATCAACATCCCCCGCATCTTTCGTGTATGAAAGAAGCGCTATGAAATAAGTGTTTTGATTGTCATATCCCCAAAGAACAGCATCTCCGATGTTATCACCGTTAAAATCAGCGAATATCGCTTGCGGGCATTGATTTTTAGTAAAAGGATATGTCTTTAATATTTTTTGAAAGTCTTCTGTTTCCCATAGTGTAAATCCAGGGGCATAAGCGTCTAACGCCAGTTTCATCCTATCAGATATGATGACCGAATAGGATGAAACTTGGACCCCCGTATTCCAACCCTCAAACGCTTCTTTTGTCCTTGCTGTTCCAGGGAATGAGAAAAGGAAAAGCAGGGCAAAGAAGTTTCCTGCCCGAAGTATTGGCAAGAAATATCTTTTACTTAATAACACTTAAGTTCTTCTTCGTAATGCTTATCAGATTTTGGTGTGAAATCTAGATGCCAATGATTTCCCTCGTCTAATATTCTCGCGCCGTTTCGCAGGAAGTTCTTTTTTAATTCGGCATAATTTGCGACAGGAACCCCTTCTGTTTCTACGTCGGCATCCCACCCAAAGCGATGAGTGGAATGTGGTTTCTCCCAGAATCTGCAAGGCTCATCTTTAACCCCATCTCCGTTATAATCCGCCAGACAACCATTGACTGGCCCAATATCAAACAGCCCGCCCCACTGAAGGCTGAAATCATTATAATTCAAGGGTAAGGCCGTCGGGAATTGTTGTTTGTATTCAAAGGCGATTTTCCTTAAAGCAGTTATTGCTGCTGGCTTAGCCTGGTGATTATATGGATGTGGCGGGAACATGCCGGTCAGCACATACCCTGAATTAGGGGAATCCGTTAATGCAATTAACCCGTCTTCTTTTACATATGTCCATTCCTCACGGCTCGAGACGCATGCACCAGAGGCTTCCGGCCACTCAACAAGCCGGGTTGCAAATTCCGGATACCACATCCAGTAATAATACTGCTTGCCGTTGCCTGGCAAGGCAGGGAAATTTATGGGACTCCGCACATACGCCCACTGGCTGCCAGTCGGGACCTGGGCTGACTGGCTATAGCTTACTAATAGCGGAGGCGGGGCCGGATTAAAATGCGCATGACCTCCCGCCGCTGGATCCCATGCGTAGGTTATTTTCTTGTACCAAGTACCATTCCCAGGGCATGATACTTGCCAACGGACAACCCAATTAGGCTGTATGTTATATGAGGACACTTTTTCCCCGGCTTCATTCAGTTTTACTTCCGGGATGATTTCTACGAACTCGCCGTTTTCGGTCAACCTCTCACCTTTACGCACCATCTCAGGGGGACTTGTTTTTGGGTTTGCCAGCGGTATTTGGGGAGACATGGACGTCTCATTAAAGAAGTTTACCGGGTTTTCGTTTGCTTTATTTCTGCCGTCGAAATCGACTACTGGAACGGCGCTGAATGAGGGCGTGACGAGCCCGAGGAATAAGACTACTTGGAATACTGATTTCATGTTGTCCCCTTAACCCTGTGAAATAACGGCTATTAGAGTTTTATAGCAAAATGACCGCCGGGGTTCAAGATAATAATTCCAGCGGTGATATGGCCCGGAATTACTTATGTTTCCGTCGGGCGGTAGCAGGCGCCTTTAAAAGGCCCTTGGCCGGGTTGAAGTCTACGTCCGGCCGGGGCGGTATCCATATGAGCTGCCCGGTCTTGGGGTGCCGGACATGGCGCCCTGGGCGAGTCTTCTTGGTGAAGGTACCGAAGTCTTTAAAGTAAA
>Ga0247840_10003484_pt1 | contig 26518 bp, 29 predicted proteins | sample LaCruzMarch2015__FD_192404 | JGI IMG/M metagenome (GOLD analysis project Ga0247840, IMG submission 192404) | Freshwater microbial communities from meromictic Lake La Cruz, Castile-La Mancha, Spain - LaCruzMarch2015_17m | ecosystem: Environmental > Aquatic > Freshwater > Lake | place: Spain...
GGCCCAAACTCAGAGCGAAGTTACTTGGCAGCTTGTTTAGCGGAAACGGAGGACGATACTTTTCTACCGTTCTTAGTCTTGGTTCTTTCATTATATTTACTTGCCTCCTCAAGAAGTCGAAGTTGTGCAACTGATAATTCGCCCTCGCGGCTCTCCGTGCTAAAGCCAAATGCTGCAAAAACCTGCTTTAGCACGGCCTCGGCCACGTTAACTGGCAGGCTGTTGCCTGCCTGTTTACGTGTTTGTGAGTCCGAACAAACAATCTTGAAACTCTCGGGAAAGCCTTGCAGGCGGAGAAGTTCGCGGGGCGTCAGCCTCCGCTCTCCATTGACTAAAAGATAGTTGTATGACGCGCCTGCACGGAGAGCACAGGAATAAGGGTATGAACTGATGTGACCGGCTTTGTTCTCGTGCCAGATAGTGGGCTCCTTGCCTGGTTGAAGCACATTCCACCGCTTATTTCGGATGCGTTCCGAAGCATAAAACTCGGGAGGAACATTGCGCTCAAGAAGCTTCGACAAGGGCATCATTGGAACGCCGCCTTGTGGCCATGTGATGTATTCGCCCTCGCGGAAACCAACAATCCATATGCGCTCCCTTTTCTGAGGCAGACCAAAATCGAGTGCGTTAAGCACTCGATATTCTGTGTAGTATCCCAAATCCGCCAAGGTCTTCAGAATTTTTTTGAGGGTCTTTCCGCCATCATGCCCCGCAAGCAATTTGACATTCTCAAGGACAAATGCCTTCGGACGTTTGGCCTCAAGAATGCGGGCAATGTCAAAAAAGAGTGTTCCTCGCGTGTCCTCGAAGCCCTTCATCTGTCCGATGATGCTGAACGGCTGGCAGGGGAACCCTGCCAGCAAAATATCATGGTCGGGAATCTCTGATGCCGCGATTTGGGTTATGTCACCGTGGGGCGTCTCTCCGAAGTTCCCTGCATACGCCTTCTGGCAATCACGATCAATATCGCTTGAAAAAACGCACTGTGAATCCGTAAGCGTCTTGCGCGCAACGGCTTCTATGGCAAATCGGAAGCCGCCGATCCCACAGAAAAGGTCAATGAACCGGACTGTAGGCCGGTGATGTCCATTGATTTTGTGCATTGTGGGGGTGAGTATGGTTGAAAAATCCGATCAGGGCAACGCGGGAGGCATATTTTTCAGCGAACGTCCCCGATGACCTATCCCTACTTGCTTCTGGCGTGGTTCCTGCGTAAGCAGGAAGCATGTCAGAAGTGCCGAAGGCATAGGGATTAGGTCCATCGGCTCGTTAGCCCATATTTTTTCGTTGAGTGATCCAATAGTCAGGCTGTCGTGAACTGTGTGCCACAGCCAATATCCATAGGGTAGAACCTCTCGTTATGAAGGGAATGTAGTATGGAAAAGATCGGAAATTGATTCGTCGATATCCTGCCGGACGCATTCTGTAGAGTTCATGATGATCTGCAATCCAAAGAACACAGCGATCGGCTTCTGCCTTAAATCGTTCGCCGAGGCCGGCTCGTGCTTCTTCGTAATATGCAATCGCATCGAGAAACTCATCCTTGGCCTCGGGGACAAAGACGATGTTCATGGAGCCAGACGCTTCTCTGCCTCAAGCATGACGTCCTGGTATGAAATCCCAGTCACGGCACCACTGTCCACAGCCCTGATTCTGTCTTGAATTTCCTGTTCCCATGCAGCATCAACGTCAGGGGCCGAGGAAATATCCTCGGTTTCGAGGAGGAATCCAGCCAGTGCAAGGCGCTGTTTTGCAGGTAATTGCAACGCAGTCCGCGTGATTTCTTCGAGTGTTGCTGTCATGAGTGGAGTATCGCAGAAAAAATTGACGGGGTCAAAACGACATTTTTCTGGCTAACGTCCCCAGTGACCTATCCCTGCTTGCTTTCGGCATACCTCCTGCCCGCGAAGCGGATCAGCAGGAGGTATGCCGAAAGTCCCGAAGGGACAGGGATTAGGTCCACTGGCCTGTTCGCATTTTTGTTTTGGGTCTTAGTTCTCGGGAATCTCTTCCGCCGCGATAGTCTCATTCTCTTGTATCGGATCGGGACTGACAGGGGGAATCTCGGTTGGCGCGGTAGATGCGGCTTTTGCTTCTTTCTGTGTGGTTGCACGCAAGGCATTCTTTGCCGCACGGGAAACTTTCTTGCGAGCTTCTTCCGCTTTCTCACCTTCCATTACTTCACGCTTCAGAACTTCATTCACGAGAACAGTGCGAATCTGCTCAATATCAATACGAACGTCGGGTGAGACTCGCCGCAACTCGCGGCGAACCACCTCCAGAACTGGATCGGAAAGAACCATCGCGCTCAGGAAAAAACGACTGAGAGCCTGCTTCTGCGTATGGAAATCACCCAGAGCGGAGCGCTGCCATCCTTCTTTGCACCAAAGATACAGCATCTCAAGATCGCTGTCTGATCGTGCATTCAGCGTGGACATGTCAATGTCCACGACCAGCTCTTGTGCGATTGGGCGGGTGAAAAATACATGATACACGCACCACCGAATGCCGTTAGTCAGAAGCACCCAATCAACGCCTTGGTTCGCCGCATAGTCAACCGCCTGCTTCACATGTTGCTCTTTCAGGTCGATGCCGACGGCCTTGACTTCGATTAGTGTGGAGAGCTTGGCATCAAGCTTGATCGCCAAATCACAATATGTGCCTCGAATGGCATACTCTGACGTTAGTTCAGAATACTTGTCATATCCGAAGATGTCCGCGAGCATATCCTTGACAATCGTTACAGTGTCAGTCTCGCCTACGTCGCGGGCCTTGGCGGCAGCGAGAATTGGTTGATATCGTTTGAGTCCGGCGATGAGCCGCTCAGCTACTTTTTTTGGGACGGATGCCATATGTGTGTTTGTATCTGGTTAGTGTTGAGATTGCGAGGTGGATTTAAAGAAGGCGCACGATGGAGAAATATTTTCTGCGAACGTATGGTGGGGTAGTGTCTCAATTTATTGTGATAGGGGAGTGCTGTCCCATTTCAATAATTGTAACAAGCGGATATTTTCCGGCATCGCATTGATAGTGAGTAGCATGCACAACAGGTGAGCCGGTGACTTTTGGAGATTTCCTGGGTTTTCTCCCGAAAAATCGTTGACACTTTCATAAAGGAGTGTTCATATGAACACGTCATGAATGGGGTGGATTTTCAGAGAAATGGCAACTCGGTTTGGGAGAACCGATGGGTGCGGTTCCGGATGGCACTGAAGAGCGCCGGGGTGGAGGTGAAGATGCACGACTACTGCCGGGGGTGGGTGCTGGGTTTTCTCGGGTATTTGAAGCCAAAGAAGTTTTCACAGGCGCTGGAGGGTGATGTGCGTGGGTATTTGCAGAAGCTTGCGGACGGAGGAAAAACGATGTGGCAGGTTATCCAGGCACAGGAGGCGTTGCGAACATTTTTCTGTGACGTGGAGCCTGTTTCGTGGGCGAGGAACTGGCCGGAGGACCTGGTGCCAAAGTCGTTGAAGGAGCGCTTGACGGACGATAGGGCGGCGGATGTGTCACGTCCTCCGACGGCGGGAGGGGCGGCGGACTTGGCCGGACGCGTGGATACGGGTGAACTGCCGGAGAAATACAGACGGTTTTTGGAGGTTGTGGAGGAGTCGCTGAGGACGGAGCGCTATGCCTACCGCACGGAGCAGACGTATCTCGACTGGGTGAGGCGGTTTTTGATTTTTGCGCAGCCGGAGTCGAGACAGACCGTGGCTTGGTGGCAGGCAAAGGAATACCTGGATTATCTGACGTTGGTGAGGCGGGTATCGAACGGGACGCAGAATCAGGCTCTCAGCGCACTTCAGTTTTTATTTTCGAAGGTGTTGCGGCGACGTTCGGGCAATGCCGACGGTGTCAACCGGGCGCCTGGAATCCGGCGTGTGCCGACGGTGCTGGCACGGGAGGAGGTTGATCGGGTGATCGAGATGATGGAGGGGACGGGACGGCTGATGGCGGAGTTGATGTATGGGGCGGGACTCCGGGTGACGGAATGCGTTCGGCTGAGGATCAAGGATTTGGATTTTGCCAACCGGTATATTGTCGTTCGGGGCGGCAAGGGGGACAAGGACCGCCGGGCACCTCTGCCAAAGAAAGTTATCCCCTCTTTGAAGGCTCAGATTGAATCGTCCAGGGAGCGGTGGTCCAAGGACCGGGAGTTGGGGATGGAAGGGGTCTTCCTGCCAGAGGCGCTCTCCGTAAAATACATCAACGCCGGGAAGGAATGGGCGTGGTTTTGGCTGTTTCCGTCGAACCAACTTTCCGTGGATCCATGGACGGGGAAAGAGCGGCGACATCATTTGAATGTGCACGCGATCCAGCAACTGGTGAAACGATGCGCGCTGCGGGCGGGCCTGACAAAACCGGTGACGCCGCACACGCTGAGACATTCGTTTGCTACGCATCTGCTGGAGTCCGGGGCGGATATCCGGACGGTGCAGGAATTGTTGGGCCATAGCGATGTGAGCACGACGATGATTTATACGCACGTGCTGGGGCACCCGGAAGTGGCGGCGGTGTCGCCGCTGGATCGCTGACGAGGAGATGCTCCGGTTGCGCACCAATGTTGACTTGCGCTCTCCCGAGCGTCGCGCCCTACGGGCTGCCTCTCGGCAGTCTACCCCGAGCTTCCCCAAGCTCCGGTGTTGCGACCTATGTTGACTCGCGCCGTCCCCGGCGGTTGCCTTCCCGGCTGCACTATAGTCTTTCCCTGATGATACTGGTGCGCTATCGCGCGGGTGCTGCCCTGCGGGCTGCCTTTCGGCAGTCTACCCCGAGCTTCCCCAAGCTCCGGTGTTCGCATCTGCTGGAGTCCGGGGCGGATATTGCTGCGCTGGCGCTCCGGCTGCCTTCCCGGCTACACTATAGTCTTACCCTGATTATTACTAAGCGCTATCGCGCGGGTGTTCGCACGGTGCAGGAGTTGTTGGGCCATAGCGATGTGAGCACGACGATGATTTGTTATCCCAAAAGACGCTTCTGAACCACGGAGAACACGGAGAACACGGAGAAAAATATTGCATAGAACAGCGGACAAAATATTCCGCCAGCTTTCCTTCCTGCTTTTCCTTTACGGCTTCGCGTCTTCGCGGGCAATCGCCGTTTTCGGGATTATCTACGCTCCACCAGGCGGCGCGTCCGGAGGCCGCGCCCTACCCCGTGCTGATCGCCCGGGTTTTTCCAAGCGATGATTTCTGAGTGGTGCCGGAGTTGTTGGGGACGCCGGGAGGTTTCGATGGCGAGTGAAATGGCTATTCGCGGAGGCGCTTTCACAGCGGGATGCGATTGGCATGCTGCCGCCTTTGGTCAAAACCAGAAAGTTTTGATCAGCAGTGAGAGATACTTCCGGTTTTCCGCGCCGACTTATGACGGTGGGCAAGGTTTCGGTTTGGTAACACAAACCCGCGCGGGTTGAGAATGAAAAACGCGGCGCTTTCCGCGCGGGTCAGCGTTTCTTTTTTGCAGGGACGGGAAACCTTGTTCCGACATCTTTGCCGGCAAGGGCGGCGGCGATCTGGCCGGGTTTGCGTCCGTCGAGGATGGTGCAGGGGATGCCGGAGGCGACGGCGAGCTTGACGGCTTCGAGTTTGGTTTTCATGCCCCCGACGGATTCCTCGCCTTTGTCGGGGCGGATGAGTCCGGTGACGGCGGAGATGTTTTTGACTTCGGGGACGCGGCGGCCGGAGGCGTCCTGGAGTCCGTCAACGCTGGTGAGGATGACGAGGTGGTCGGCGCGGATGAGCTGGGCGACTTCGGCGGAGAGTCGGTCGTTGTCTCCGAAGCGGAGTTCCTCGACGGCGACGGAGTCGTTTTCGTTGATGATGGGGATGACGGAGCCGGCGGAGAGGAGTCGGTCGAGGGTATTCCGTGCGTTGGAGCGGTGCATCCGGCTGTCGATGTCGCCGTGGGTGAGGAGGAGCTGGGCGACGTGGAGGCGGTGGGCGCGGAACGATGCGGCGTAGAGGCGCATGAGTTCGGGCTGGCCGGTTGCAGCGCAGGCCTGCTTGCCAGGGAGGTCGTCGGGCCGGCGGGCGAGGTCAAGGACGCGGACGCCGGCAGCGATGGCGGCGCTGCTGACGAGGATGCAGGAGATTCCGCGTTTATGGAGGGCGGCAACCTCGCGTGCGATGCGGCGGAATTGCGCGGTGTCGAGGGCGCGTCCGCCTGAGCGGGAGAGGACGCCGGTGCCGAGTTTGATGACGAGACGTTTCATGAGTGAGGTGCGATCATTTCCAGAAATCCGCTTTCGAGAGCAAGCGCTTCCTGCACGCCGCGTGCGAGGAGGTCGCGGGTGCGCTCGAGGGCGGCGAGGCGCTTGAGGAGAACGGCCGGAGGGTTGGACTGCGCGATTTTGGCGATGTCGGGAGAGGAGGACTCGGAAGGAAGGTGGTGGTGACGGAGAGCGGCGGCGAGGACTTCACCTGCGGACTGGAGGAGCTTTTCGCGTTCGCGGACAACGGCGGATTCGGCCTGGGCTTTGATCTGGTCCTCGCGGCTCTCCTCCCATTTTGCGCTGGCGGATTCGCGGTAGTGCTTCATCTGCTGTTTGAGTTCGGCTTCGAGTTCGCGGGTGAGCTGTTCGCGGACGGCGGCAGTGGTCTGCTGGAACGTGCGGGTGAAGCGCATGGCGGAGGCGATGTCGGGCCCGCCGGGATTGAGAAGGGCTTGCGTGAGAGCGGCTGCCAGCGGACCTCTGGCGGCCTCGTGTCCGCCGGGCCCGGCGCGGAGGGGGACGGCGATGCAGCGGGAGACGATGGTCTCGAGGATGGCGTCGGGAAGGGTGGTGAGGAGGAAGATGTGACAGCCGGGGGGAGGCTCCTCAAGGGTCTTGAGGAATGCGTTGGCGGCCTGGGGCTGGAGGCGGTCGGCGTCGTGGATGACGGCGACCTTGGTGTGGCCGCGCATGGGTTTCATCTGGAGCGTCTGCTCCATGACTCGCATCTGCTCGATGACGATGCGGCGGGATTTCGATTCGGGGGCGACGCTGTGATAATCGGGATGAGCGGAAGGGGCGGGCGTCTCCAGGACCTCCGCAGCCATCTGCATGGCCAGCCACTCTTTTCCCGAACCGACGGGACCGGTAAGCAGGTAGGCGTGTGCGAGCCTTCCGGCTTTCCGGGCGGCCTTCAGCCGGTCCAGGGCATTATCTTTCAACAGGGCCATTGAGCGCCGAATTCTCTCTCCGGTGCCCCGGCAAGTCGATGGGATTTTTTTTGCCGGAGTTCGCGGAGGGAATCCGGCGGGGGAAGCTGGAAAGCGGCCCAAGGCAGGCGGGATGGAATGAAAAAAATTGTGGTGTTGTGCTTTACATTGGGACAATTGCGCGGATGCTCTTGCATCCCGTTCCCGCATGGATGCCGACGAGGCAGAGACAGCGGGTAATCAACGGGTCGGGCCCGCGGAGCAAAAGGTGGAGATGCGCACGGGGTCTGAAAAATCATTTACTTTGAAATCAATCCTGCAAATCTCAATTTTTTAAGGAAACAGGCTGCTGTGGCACGAGACTTATACCAAAAATGCCGGGATTACCGCGACAGCGCGGATGCGCGCGCTCAAGGGTTTTATCCCTACTTCCGCTGTATCGAAGAGCCCCACGGGAACTATGTGGTTTGCGAGGGGGAGCCGAAGATCATGATCGGCTCGAACAACTATCTGGGGCTGGCCCAGGATCCCCGCGTGATCGAGGCGGCTTGCGAGGCGACGAGGCTTTACGGTGCAGGATGCACGGGATCCCGCCTGCTGAATGGGACGATCAAGCTGCATGTCGAACTGGAGGAGGCACTTGCCGCATTCCTGCAACGCGAATCGGTCGTGCTTTTTTCCACCGGATTCTTTGCGAACCAGGGTGCTCTGGCGTCTCTGACCGAGGAGGGTGATGCGATCCTCTGCGACCGTGAGAACCACGCGAGCATCATCGACGGGTGCCAGTTTGCGGAGGCGAAGCTCATCCCGTATCGCCACAATTCCGCGGCCTCGCTGAGGAACCGGCTCAAGCGGCTTCCCGAAGATGCCGGTCGCCTGGTGGTGATGGACGGTGTCTTCAGCATGTCGGGGGACATCGTGGATCTCCCTGCGATTACAAGTGCTGCGAAGGAACACGGTGCGTTTCTTTATGTGGACGAGGCGCATTCGCTGGGGGTCCTTGGGCCGAAAGGCCGCGGAACGGTTCACCATTTCGGCCTGAATGACGAGGTGGACATAGTGATGGGCACGTTCTCGAAGTCGCTTGGCTCGATGGGCGGATTTGTTGCCGGGGATGCGCAGATGATCGAGTTTCTCAAGCACCGCGCGCGGTGCCTGATCTTCACGGCGGCCCTGGCGCCTGCGGTGGCTGGTGCGGTCTTGAAGGCACTGGAGCTGATGCAGGAGGAGCCGGAGAGGATGGAGCAGCTTTGGAAGAACACGCGGAAGATGCACGAGGGGTTCAAGCGCATCGGATTCAAGATCGGGACGACGCAGACGCCAATCGTGCCGATCCTGATCGGGAGCGAGGCCAAGGCGTTCATCTTCACGCAGCGGCTTTTCGAGGAAGGAATTTTTGCGACGCCCGCGATCTACCCGGCTGTTCGTTACGGCGAGGCGATCGTCCGCACGAGCTTCATGGCCACTCACACCGACTCCGATCTCGATCGCGTGCTCGAGATTTTTGAGAAACTTGCGCGCGAACTAGGAACTTTCGATGACCCAGCCTACGTCAATCCAACGCGGAGAAAAAACGTGTTCGATTTCCGCCTGCCGGAGTCGCCGGGAGAAGACGAGGTTCGAGAGGACGGCGGAGATTCTGCACGGAACGGATCGGGCGTTCATCCCACCGTTTCCCGGTAGCATCGCGAAATACCTGGATGCCGGGTCGGCATTTCACACCCGGCACGGGGAGATCATCCCGTTTGTTGCGGAGCGGGACGGGAAGCCGGTCGGCCGAGTGGCGGCGATCATCAACCGCTCGCACAACAGTCTCTACGGAGACCGGACAGGATTTTTCGGGTTTTTCGAGTGCGAGAACGATCCCCGGACGGCGCATGCGCTGATCCAACAGGTGGAAGAGACTTTGCGCGGGGCGGGAATGGATCGCATCCGGGGCCCCTACAATCCGAGCATCAATGACGAGTGCGGGCTGCTCATGAACCGGTTCGATCTTCCGCCCAGCATCGGCATGACGTGGAATCCGGAGTATTATGCCGGCTTGCTGGAAGGAGAGGGATTTTCCGTGGCCCGGATTTTGCACGGTTTGAACCTCCCCATGCACCGTCTCCCGAAGCCGGAGCGCCTCGGGAGGATTGTCGAGAGACTCACGTCGCGCTCGAAGCTCAAGATGCGGACGATGGACATCCGCCGGCTGCCGGAGGAACTGGAAATCGTCCGGAAGGTTTACAATGCGACGCTCGAGCGCAACTGGGGGTTTGTGCCGATCTCGATGGAGGATTTGCTGGCGGCGGCTGATGACATCCGGGCGATCGCCGATCCGGCCCTGCTGCTGATCGCGGAGATGGATGGAATGGATGCCGGGGTCGCGATCACGCTGCCGAACTTCAACGAGATCCTCGCCGGGGTGAAACGGACGCCGCACTGGCTCAGGCTTCCGCACATTTTCCTGCTGATGAAGACGCAAAAAATCCGGACCTGCCGGCAGACGGTGCTCGGGGTGGTGCCGGAATGCCGGGACCGAGGGCTGCATGCCTGGCTGATCTACGAGCAGTTCGTCCGCGCGCAGGAACGCTACACCGATGCCACGCTTGGCTGGATGGAGGACAACAACACCGAGATCCTGAAGAATTGCGAGATCGTAGGCGGTGAGCGTGTGTGGAAGTGGGCGATTTTCGAGAAGGCCCTCTGAGTCGGCTCCGCCGATTTATCACGCAGGGGCGCAGGGGCCGCAGAGGGGGAGACGGGATAAACCCTCAAAAGGAAATGAAGATTTGCCACAGAGATCACAGAGCGCTCAGAGAAAGGCTCGCGTGAAAAAATGAACCCTTGTGGAAGATCATCCCCGGAGTGACTCTCTGTTGCCTGGAAAAACACACCACAGGTTTCTTTTCATGAGCCTCCTGCCCTCTGTGATCTCGGTGTCCTCTGTGGCTCCATTCCTATTTTTGGGATAAACGCCTTGGGATAAGAACGGATGCTGGAAGGCGCGGCTTGAAATGGGGCGAATCCCGTCTAGTTTAATCGTCTATGCAGCTTTCCATGCGAACGGACTACGCCCTGCGGGCGCTGTTCACACTTGTCGAGCATCACGGGAGCAATCCGATTCCGATCGGGGAGCTGGCCCGCAGGAATGATGTGCCGAAGCGGTTTCTCGAGCACATCATGCTCGACCTAAAGGAACGGGGATGGGTCAAGAGCATCGCAGGGAAGCGGGGCGGGTATCTTTTGAAAAAGGATCCATCGAGAATTACGATGGGAGAAGTCGTGAGATGTTTCGACGGATATCTGGCGCCGATTGCGTGTGTGTCGGTGACCGACTACCGGCGGTGTTCGCAGGAGCCCGTCTGCCGGTTCCGGCGCGTGCTTTTGCGGGCGAGGAACATGGTGGCGGAATTGATGGATCAGACGACGCTGGCCGACGTGCTCGCAGGTCCTCCGGTTGCGGCTTCGGAAGTCATGGGATCTTACGGCGACGGGATCTGACGATCCGGCACTGCGGGGAACGGCTGACCGGGAACTGCTCAGGGTGTGGACAGGGAGACCGAGGCGGTCTGGCCGATACGAAGCGGGACCGGCGGTTTGCCGGTGACCTGAACACGGACCGGGAAGCGGTTCGGGAGGCGAACCCAATCGATGGTCTGGCTGACGTCGGGGAGGAGTTGGACGGTCGAGCCGTCGGGCACGAAAATTCCCCAGGCCACGCTCTCGACGATGCCGTCGAACGGCTGGTTGTCATGTCCCATAAGCCGGATTTTTGCGGGAGCGTTTTCGGCGACGTGAAGAAGCTGGGTTTCCTTGAAGTAGGCGGCGATCCAGAAGGAGGAGGAGTCGACGAGGGCGAGGATCTGCTGTCCGGCGGTGACGTATTGCCCGGGCGAGGTTACGACATTGGTGAGGTAGCCGTCCACCGGCGCGAGGATTTTTGTGTAGCTAAGGCTGAGCTTGGCGTAGTCGAGCGAGGCCTGGGCAGCGGCAACATCCGCCTGGGCGCCGATGTAGGAGTCCTGCGCGTTTTCCAGATCGCGGAGGTCAGTGACCTTGGTCTGGTAGAGGACGGTCTGGCGGTCGAGTTCCTGCTTGGATTGGACAGCTTTTGCCTGCGCTTGCTGGAGTTTTCCTGTCCAGGTGTTGACGTCGGCGATGTAGGTGGCGGGATCGATCTCGAAGAGGAGGTCGCCTTTCTTGACCTGCTGGTTGTCTTTGACCGGGATGTTGATGATCGGCCCGCCGACCCGGCAGGCGACGCCGACGACATTCGCGCGGACCTGGGCGTCGCGCGTCCAGGGGCGTGTGACGTAGCGGTGATACATCGCGAGAGCCGCGGCGGCGGCAAGCACGATGACCACCGTGGTGACAGCGTATTTCGAGAGGGGCGATTTCATGGGGCGAGAACCAGACCGATCACACAGCCGAAGAGGACCGCAAGCGCGACAAAAAAGAGTGGCACGTGCCAGATGTAGCGGGTCCATGTCCGGCGCTCAAGCTCAAGCACGACGAGCCACGCGGCAAGGAAACCGAGAGCGCTGATCACCATCCCCCATGGCATGAGGAAATCACCGACGTGGAATTCTGGAGTCCGGAGAAGATCAAGGAGCCCCATGGCGGGTGCTAGAGGATGCCAAGCTTCATTTTTCCGGCCTCGCTGATCATGGCCTGGTTCCACGGCGGATCCCAGACGAGATCAACTTCCGCCTCCCCCACCCCCTCGAGGGAGAGGATTTTGCCGCGGGCGTCGGCGGCGATCGTCGGTCCCATCCCGCAGCCGGGAGCCGTGAGCGTCATCTTGACGTTGACCGAGACCGAGCCGTCGTCCTTCTTGGTGATCTGGCAGTCATAGACAAGGCCGAGATCCACGATGTTTACTGGAATTTCCGGATCGAAAACGGTCTTGAGCTGGTCCCAGACCGCCTGGTCGGTTGTGCCCTCGACCTTGATTTTCGCAGTGGCTTCCTCGGGGTTGATCCCGAGAGCGTCGGCATCTTTGAGCTCGATGCGGGCAAGGCCGCCGGGAGTCGCAACGGTGAAGGTCCCGCCGAGTGACTGGGTGATGACTACCGACATGCCGGCTGGCAGGACGAGCGGGTGGCCGCTGGGAATCTGGATGGCGTCGCAATCGCGTGGGAGTGTGATTTCTCGCTGGGATGACATGGGATCAGGAATGGAGTTTGATGGTGACTTTGGAAGGCTGGTGGAAACTGTCGGAGAGCGTGGGGCCGACCGGTCGGGCCGGGCCGGATGATTCACCCGTGAGGGCGTTTTTCAATGCTCCCTCGACGAGCTGTGCGCAGTGGATTTTCATCGGGGGCAGCGGGCCGAGGGGTGCAGAGAGATCGGCACCCGACATGGCGAGCGCTTCGCCCGCCGTCTTGCCCTTGATCATCTCGGTCGCCATGCTGGCCACCGCGATCGCGGTCTGGCAGCCGAACGACTGGAATGTCGCCTTGTCGATCACCTTGCGCCCGCCATCCTCGCGGAACTTGATCCACATGCGCAGCATGTCGCCGCAATCGCTGCTGCCGGCGGTGCCGACGGCATCCGCGCCCGACATTTCGCCGAGGTTCTGCGGATTGCGGATCGCGTCTTCGATTTTGTCGCTCATTCGAGGGAGTATCGCGGAAGCGAGGGGTTGACTTCAAGGCTCCATGCGTCGATGCCACCCTTGAGCGCGCGGACGTTCAGAAATCCATGCCCGGAAAAATATGCGGCGGCATCCAGGCATCGTGTGCCGGTGTGGTCGTAAACGATAAGAGGGGTTTCTTTCGGCCACCCGCCCATGATCGTCTGCAGGAGGTCCTGACTGAAGAGCTCCGCGCCCTCGATATGGACGGCCTCGAATTCCTCGCGGGTCCGGATGTCGAGGAGCCGTGCACCTCCCGAGCTGACGGCCTCAGCCGCCATGGCCGGAGAGATCAGAACTTTTTCGTCCTGCTCGTGGGCTTCCCTCACCTTTTCCAGAACCTGCTCCGGGGAGACCCCCTCGTTGCGGGCGCAGACATCGGAAAGCTTATCCTCCGGAGCAAACCCGCAGCTTGCGCAGCCGCCGATGTGGAAATGCCGGAACATCGCACGCTGCGCGCCCGGGTAGGCAACGAGGAGCTCCCGCATGGTGATGGAATCAGTCACAGGCTGCCAACCTAGTGGGTTTGCGAAGGATTTCAACCCCGCTCATCAGCGGCACGGGAGCAGCGATGAGGCTGGATGAGTTTTTGAACTTTTCAGAAGGAGGCTTGAAGAACCGCCCGGACTCGGCGAGGGTTTTGCACCGTGAAGCATCCAACTCTCCAAAAAGACAACGAAAGCGGATACACGCTGTTCGAGATCATGCTCGTGCTGGGCATCATCGCGGTGCTGGTGGGCTCGGCGATCTACATGCTCGTGGGCAACATCGATGTGGCTAAGGACCAGCGCGTCGAAAGCGACATCCAGGCGATCTCGATGCAGCTCCGAACCTACGAGATGTTGAACTACCGCAAGCCGACCACAGAGCAGGGTCTCAAGGCGCTTGTCCAGCAGCCGGGTTCAGACCCCAAGCCCCGCAAATGGAAGCAGCTTATGAAGGCCGTGCCGCTCGATCCCTGGGGCGCGGAGTATGTCTATCGGAATCCGGGCAAGCTCAATTCCGGTGGCTTTGATCTCTACTCCCTCGGTCCGGACGGCAAGGAGAGCGACGACGACCTCGGGAAAGACAGCAATGGTCCCTCGCCCAAATAGGACGGGCGCCTACACGCTTCTTGAAGTCCTTCTCGCATTGGGCGTCGTGGCCGTTCTGCTAGGCATCTCGGTCCCGTATCTCGCGGAATCATTTGGAAAGTCCCCCGCAGAGGAAAACGCGGACGAGATTGCGCAAGTTGTGCAGGCTGTTCGCTCGGGAGCAATCGAGAAGGGGGAAGCGCGGCGGATTGCTCTCTTCGGAAATGCGCTGGTTCCAGATACGGAATCCATGCAGCCCGTGCGCCTGGCGAAGGGCTGGAGACTTGAGGTGCGGCGCATGACGGAATCGAAATTCCGCAAGCCGGAAAAAAATGAATCATGGGGGTTCAACAGCGCCGGGATCTGCGAGCCGCTGACATTGCGGATTGTCGGCGCGAAGGACTCGCTCGAAATGGCATTCGATCCGCTTACGGGACTTGTTATCGATGAGTAAGCGAAGTCGGATGTTGGAGGTCGGAAGTCGGAAGTGGGCCGCTTTGCGTCCGAGTGCCGCGCGGAGCGCGGGTGATATTCCTTCCGCCTTCCGCATTCCGCCTTCCCACTTCGCTTTCACCTTGTTCGAAGTTTTGATCGCGCTCGGGGTTTTTGCGATTGCGGTGACCGGACTGGCAATGGCGCTGGACAGCGCGGTGCAGGCGGCCTTCGAGGCGCGCGAGCGGGCGCTGTCGCGGATCGTTCTGGAGTCCAGACTTTCGGCGTCGATGTCAGACCCTCCTGTCAACGGGCGACGGGTGATCGAGGCCCGCGACAACAACGGGATCCGGGTTGAGGAAACGATGGATGTCTTCGAGGCGAAGACGACGAACGGCACGCCCGTGACCGGCATCTGGAAATTGAAAATCACCGCCGATTTCGGGCGTGGAAAAAAGGCACAGGAAACGGCGGAGATCCTCCTTTACAGGCCATGAGAAAACAAAAAGTTTTCAGTTTTCAGTGGTTCAGCGTTCAGGGAAGAAGTCGCGATTGCTTTCTGAAAACTGAAAACCGAACACTGAAAACTTCTTCAGCCTTCACTTTGTTCGAGGTGATTCTGGCGTTGATGATCCTCGGGATGCTGACCGGCGCGGTGTATTCGATTACGTCTGCGGCGACCGAGGCGAGCCGTGCGACGATGGAGGAACAGTCATCGGTGCGGAGGGTGGAGGCATTTTTGAAGGTCACGCGCGATGCATTTTTGAATCTGCCGCGCGAGGGGCGTGTGCAGATGGAGTTTTCCAAGTCCGCTTCTGGCGCGCCGGTGCCGGAGTTGATTTTCGAGGAGGCACCCGGAGTCTTCGGGGTTCCGAGCCTCGGCGGAGGGTCATTGATTCTTGCAGCCCGGCCGAGGGCTGATGGATCCCGCACAATGTCGCTTCTCCTTGTTCCCCGTGATCCCGGCATCGGTGAACTCGACCGGTTGAAGGCCGGCAACGGATGGATCCCGCTGCTCCCCCGCGTCGAGAAGGTCAAATGGTCATTTTTTGCCAACGGCGAGTGGAAGGACGAGTGGCCCCGCGATAACGGACGCCCGCTCACGGCGCGACTAGAGATGGAATACCTCGACATGGGCGGCTCGAAAATCGATGTGCAGTTCTGGATTCCGCCACTCGCTGCCGCCCAGCAAAACCAGCCTCCCGCACCAACCCCGACTCCGCCGCAACCCCAGGAGCCATGATCCGGAACAACCGCGCCCTGGCCCTGCCACTCGTCCTCTGGAGCATTGCTTTCCTTGCGGGACTTGTCGTGCTTCTCGCCGGAGTGGTGAGCAACTGGATCGACGACGAGGGGCAAGCAGAGCGGATTTTCCGCGCCAGGCAGCTTGCCCTCAGCGGGATCGCCATCGGGCTGAATCCCGCGGTCAAAACCGGCGACCCGCTTCTTCGCAGCGGGGACCAGGCGTCCGAGGGGTTCATTGTCCGCCTCTCCGACGAGTCGGGGAAAATCAATCCCAACTTCTGGATCGGGCAGAACAAGCGGGATATTTTCACGACCCTTTTTGATGCCTGGGGCGTGGATGCCCGCGAGCGGGATGCGGCGATTGACGGTCTGATCGACTGGATCGACGGCGACGACTTCCGTTCCCTGGCCGGGGCGGAGCGCGGCGAGTATGAGGCGGCGGGCCGGCCGGGTTTTCCGGCGAACCGTCAGTTGCTCAACATCCGCGAGATGGAAGCCATCCTCGGGATGGACAACTTACTGGCTGCTCATCAGGGTTGGAAGGAGGGATTCACGACATTTCACAACGGAAAAATCAATATCCAACACGCGGCAGAGCCGGTGCTGATCGAACTCGCCGGATTGACGCCCGAGCAATGTCGCTCACTTTTCGAGTTGCGTGCAGGGCCGGATGCCGTCGAGGGTAACGAGGATGACGTTAAACTGGAATCCATCGAGGCGATCGCCGGGCTTATCGGGGCGGGCGGACGCCAGCTCGATCTGCTCGAGGAGTTTTTTGATGTCACGGGCGGAGTCCGTCGGATCGAGAGCACCGGATTCTGCGGCGGAACAAAACACCGGATCGTTGTCATCGCCCCGGAAAACGGCGGAGGCCAAGTCATGAGCTGGGAGGAGGAATGAGCGCCCCGGAATCTGTCATGCTGCCGGGTGCTGAAGGATGGGAGCTCTGGAGATTTCCGCAAAAGTCCGAACCGCGATGCGAGACAGCCCCGGCCGACAAATCCATCTCCTCCGCACCCGGGCTGCTGCTTGCGCTTCCCACCCGGAGCGTGATGGCGATGCCTCTTTGGGTTGCAGGAGAAGGTGATCCAAGGGAGTTGGCCGAACTCGAACTTTCTGGCAGGCACCTCGTGAGGCGCGATGCGGCGGTGCGTGCCATCCCGGTCGAGTCATCGGGAGGCCGCTCGCTGATCCTCGCGCTCGCGGTCGGCAATGATTCCCCGGGATCTGCATGGTTTTCCAAAGCGATGTGTTTTGATGTTCCAGCCCGGCTCGTCGATCCGGCGGGAGCGGACGTCGCCGTCTGGAAAGAATCCGGCACCCTTTGTTTCGGGTTTTATCGCGGTGGAAAGTGTGTGGCTTTTTCCGCGAGCGGGGAATCCGCTCCGGGACCTGCCTTCTGCGGGATGCTCACCCGCCTTGCGCTGCGCCTGCGGGCGGAGGATATCATTGCCGGACTGCCGTCCTCGATCCGGTTGATCGGCGGATTTTCCGAGGAAGACCGCGTATCGCTGGCGGCGACCCTTCGGGCGGAGGTCGAGTTGGTTTCGCCCGCTCCGCCGCCGCGGATCCCGGAAGCCACGGTCGACATTCTGCCTCCGGCGGCCCAGCAGGCGCGCGAGCATCGCGCGATTTTCCAGCGGGTAGCATTCATCGGCCTCATCGCGGCCGCCGTCTATGGCATCGTGCTCCTCCTGCTCGCCGGCGATATGGCGATGAAAACCATCCAGCTCGGCAAGCTAAAATCCGAGGCAGAGGCCTCCGCTCCCGCGGCCGCGGAGGCGAAAAAACTGGTTACCGAGTGGAAGGAATTCCAAGGAGCCGTGAATCCGGAGCATTTCGCCATCGACCAGCTTGCGGCGGTTGCTTCCGAGCTTCCCGGCGATCAGGTCCGCCTCACGCAATTTGTCCTGGAGAACGGCCGGCTGATTCTCTCCGGCGAGGCCGCCGATATTTCCCAGGCCTACCAGTTCCTCGAGCGCGTGAAAAAATCAGCCGTCCTGCAGGACTACGATTGGACGGCCCGCCAGCCCCAGCTTGCGGGAAAGAACAAAGTGCGGTTTGAAATGGAAGGAGCCCTACCCGATGCGAAAACTCGCGACGAATGAACGACGCCTGCTGATCTTTTTCTGCGCGGCCATTTTTCTGGCGGTGAACCTCCTTGCTGCCAGGGCGTGGATGGAGTGGCGTTCCTCCGTGATTCGTGACATCGAGGCAAAGCAGAGCGAGATTGCCGAGGGTCAGGTCTGGATCGAGGGGGCGGCGGCGACCGGTTCCGCTCGGGCGTGGATGGAAGCCCATCCGCCGTCGCAGTTGACTTCGGACCAGGCCAGCACCGGTCTTTTGAAATCCTTCCGCGTTGCCGCTGAGGAAGCCGGCTTGAAAGTGAGCGAGGAAAACCTCCTTCCTGCAGCGGATGTCAGTTCCGGAAATGCGGCGGCTCTCCAGGCAAAGCTTTCCGGGCCATTTGGCGGAGTCACAAAGTTCCTTTTTTCGCTCCAGTCACCCACTGCGTGGCGTTCGGTGCCGAAGCTGATCTTGCGCAGCGACGCCGAACCTCCGAATGTGCTGGTGGACATGGAGGTCCGGCAGTATTATCTTCCCGCGTCTTCAACCGGCCCATGACCTTCATCTCCAAAGCGATTTTGTTTGCGCTGGTCACGGCTGCCGCCCTTGCCCAGAGCGGCGATTCATGGACCAAACCGAGGGAGATTTCCACGTTCCAATTCCTTCTCGACCGGTCGCCGTTTTCGCTGCCGACCGCCGAGGAAAGCTCCCCGCTGGCGGATCGCTATTCCCTGACCGGCGCGGTCGCGCTCGATGGGGAGCCGCTGGTTTTCCTGCTGGATAAAACCACGCAAACCCGCCAGATGGTTTCGAAGAAGCCGAACCAGCAGAACGTCCAATTGGTCGAATACCTTCCCGATCCCGATCCCCGCCAGATGCGCGCCACGATCCGTGTGAACGGGGAACTTGCGACCATCGCCTATGCCGAGGCCGCCGGACAGGCACCTCAACCTGCGGGACATCAGCCGAACGGGATGCCTCCGAAAGCTCCTTCTGCTGTTGTCAGCGCGCCCGCAGCGCCGAATGCGATGCCCGGATCGCCGGCAATACACCAGCCGGGTGCCACACCTCCCGCACATCGCATCATCCGCAGGAGGATCATTTCGAGCCAGCCGGCTCAAGGACCATGAGACCAATTCCATTTGCCATTACCGCTCTCGCCCTCGCGGCGCAGTCAGCGTTCCCGCAGTCACCCGCACCTGCTCAACAGCCGCCCGCCACGCCGGTCGTGCAGCCTGCGGCACCTGCCACCCAGCCCGCAGAGCCAGCTGCCCCGGCGGCTCAGAGCGCTGCCTCAACGGCAGACCGGGTCAACATCCAGTTTCCGAAGACATCCGTCTTCGAGGTTCTTTCACTTTACGAGACGTTGACCGGCATGCGGATGATCCGCGATTCGAATCTGGCCGGCCCGGAGCTGTCGATCATGGTCTCGCAGCCGGTCAGCAAGTCCGAGGCCGTCAAGTTGATCGAGAGTTCGCTTCTCCTGAACGGCTACAGCATCGTACCGGTGGATGCCCAGACGGTGAAGGTGCTGGGGCCGAGCCGCGCGCCGCGCACGGAGGGCCTCCCCCTCTACATCGAGAGCAATGCCCTGCCGAAATCCGGCGATCAGGTGGTGAGTTTTTACCAGCCTCTGGCCTTTATCTCGCCCGAGGAGGCGATCGCCGTTCTGGATCAGGTTGTCCAGCGGAACGCCTACGGCGTGATCGCCTCCGTTCCGAACACCAACGCGATCATCATCACCGATAAAACCCCGGTGATCCGCAAAGCCCTCGATGTTCTTGCCCTGATCGATGTGGAACCCGCGCAGGTCGTCACGGAATTTGTTCCACTCCAGCGCGCAAATGCGGAGCGGATCGTCGAGATCCTCGACGACATGTTCGGCAAAGATGAGCCGAACCAGAAAAATGGATCTCCGGCCAATGTGCAGTCGGCGCCGCCGGGGCCGGACGGCCAGCCCGGGACCGCGGCGGGCGGATCGGGTGCCCGCTACGAAAACCGCCTCATTACCGGAAAAGCAAAGTTCGTCGCGGACAAGCGCACCAACCGGATCCTAGTCGTGACCCGGCAGGAAAATTTCCGCTATGTGCGCGACGTCATCACCCAGCTCGATGCGGCGGGCGCTTTTGAAGAGCCGTATGTCCGCGTGCTCAATTATGTTCCTGTAACCGATGTGTTCCCCGTCCTTTCCGACATGCTGGCCGACGCCGAGACTGAGAACCAGGGAGCCGGTGCCAATGCCCAACCCACGCCGGCGAATCCTTTCAGCAACAATTCCGGAAACAATAATTCCTCCCCGTTCGGGGGGAGTTCGTCATCCGGCACCAGCGGCAGCGGAGGGCTCAGCAAGCCGGACCGCCTCTCCGACGAAATCTCACAGGCGGCTCCGCAGTCGGTCACCCTCGGGGAGATCAAGTTGATCGGTGACAACAGCTCGAACAGCATCATCGTTTTCGGGCCTCCAGAGAGCAAGCAGCGCGCCCGGCAGATCCTTGACCTCCTCGATCAGCGTCCGAAGCAGGTCTATCTGGCCGTCGTGATCGGACAACTCCGCGTGACCAACGACACCGAATACGGGGTCAACTACCTGATCAGGTATCGGGGGGCTTCCGGCAACGGTCTCGCAGCGGCGGTTCTAAATCCTCTTCTATTTCCGAACGTCGCCGGGAACAATCTTCCGCTCGCTTCCTCGATCGTCAACCCCTCGACGCTGACCAACGGGCTCGGCGCGCTCTCCGGGCTGACGGTCTTCGGCACAATCGCCGACTCGGTCGATGTCTATGCCAGGTTCCTGGAATCCACCAACCGCTTCCGCACGCTCTCCCGGCCGGTCATCTACACCACGAACAACCGCAAGGCCACGATCCTTTCCGGCCAGCGGGTTCCCATCCCGTCCTCGACCCTGACCACCGCGACCGGGGGAGGAATCAACAACAACGGAACCGCCGTCGCCTCGACGATCCAATACCAGGATGTCGTCCTGAAGCTCGAGGTCATCCCGCTGATCAATTCCGACCGTGAGGTGAACCTCGTCATCGCGCAGACCAATGACAACATCATCGGCTCGGAGGACATTTCGGGAAATACCGTGCCGGTCATCTCCACCCAAGAGATCACCACGAGCGTGCGGGTTCCGAACGGTTCGACGATCGTGCTGGGCGGTCTCATCACGGACGACAAAACACGCGACCAAGCGGGCATTCCCTACATTTCGAAGATTCCGGTGATCGGATCCCTCCTCGGAGGACGGACGAACAACAAGGTGGAAAAGAAGGAGCTCGTCGTCATGATCCAGCCGGTCGTCGTGGATTCCAACAGCGAGATGATGAAGGCGAGCGCGTATGAAGGCGATCGCACGGCACTCGGTCAGGACGCCCAGCAGATGGCTGCCCCGATCGCCGAGCAAGCCCGCGAGCCGGCCCCGTGGAAGCCCAAGCCCACGCCGACTCCACGGAAGAAGAAGAATTGAGGCATGGTCAATCTCATCGAGGACCTGACCGGAATCGCGAAGGAGACCGGCTGCAACGAGCCGGAGAAGTGCCGGGAGACGCTGCGCCGCGCCGCATTCGCGCAGAGATCGATGGTTGGAGCGCTGCTTGACGCGCAACTCGTGCGCGAGCCGGATTTTCTCAAAGCCCTTTCCGTCGCCCTCGACCTTCCCTGGCGGGAGGAGAACGAAATCCAGACCATTGAGAATGTCCGTGAGAGATTTCCTGCGCGCCTCGCCCTCGGGCAGACGGTGCTTCCGGAATCGGCTATAGAGGGAGGCGAGTTGCGCCTTCTGACGTTCGATCCGTTCGACCATGCAGGATGGCAGGCAGTGGTGCAGCACTGGTCCGGCCCGGTCCGCCCGGTCCTCACCACACGCCGCCGACTCATCGAGACGCTCAAAACCACCTACGGGGTCGGCGCGGATACTTTCGAGGAGCTCATTGAGGGGCGCGAAGACGAGGTGGGCGGGATCCAGGAGGAAGTCAATGTAGTGGACGAGGAGGACAGCGAAGCCTCGGTGATGAAGTTCGTGAACCAGATCCTCCGCGAGGGTCTATCGCAGGGGGCGACGGACATCCACTTCGAACCGCTCGGCCAGGATCTCCGGATCCGCTACCGCATCGACGGCGTCCTTCACGAGACCCCGGTCCCGCCGCGCATCAAGGTTCTGCAGGACTCGGTCATCTCGCGCCTGAAAATCATGGCCGGCCTCGACATCGCCGAGCGACGGCTCCCGCAGGACGGCCGCATCGCGCTAGAGCATGCCGGCATGCCGATCGATGTCCGCGTGGCAACGATCCCCTGCGTCCACGGCGAAAACGTCAGCCTCCGTCTGCTCGGTCAGGAACGTTTTGATTTCGCGCGACTCGGCCTCGATGCGGTTGCGGAAAAGCGCATCCGCAGCCTGATCTCGATCCCGAACGGGATCATCCTTGTCACCGGACCAACCGGCTGCGGGAAAAGCACATCCCTCTACACGTTTCTCAGCAGCCTGAATGTCAAGGAACGCCGGATCGTTACGATTGAGGATCCTGTCGAGCACAAGCTCGACGGGGTCATCCAGATCGCCGTGAAGCCGGAGATCGACCTTACTTTCGCGAACGCCCTGCGGAGCATCCTCCGCGGCGATCCGAATGTCATCATGGTTGGCGAGATGCGCGACCACGAGACCGCGGAGATCGCGATCCGCGCGGCGCTGACCGGCCACCTTGTCTTCAGCACCCTGCACACAAACGACGCCGTGGGCGGGATCACGCGTCTTCTGGACATGAACATCGAGCCGTTCCTCGTCGGCTCGTCGGTGCGGGCGTTCATCGCGCAGCGCCTTGTCCGCCGGCTCTGCAAACATTGTTCCCAGCCCGCGCACCGCAAGCCCGAGGAACTCGCCGAGTTCGGATACCCTGTCGAGTGGGCGGAGAAGGTTCGTCGTCCCGTCGGCTGTGAAAAGTGCCGGCAGAGCGGATATGCTGGACGCACAGCCCTTTTCGAAATTGTCATGATGACGTCCCGCCTTCAGGAACTCATCCAGAAGCGCGGAAGCGGTCCCGAACTCCGCGAACTCGCCATGCGGGAGGGGATGATCCCGCTGCGCAAAGACGGCTGGCTGAAAGTCGCGGACGGAGTTACCTCGGTTGAGGAGGTCCTCCGCGTAACCTCCAGCGAGCTTGAAGCGCTGGACGAGTAGTCCCGTTCAACCCACGATCCCGACCGCGCGGAATTTGTCCTCGACGAACCGGAAATGCCGCTCTGGCATGCAGGCGTGTTCGATATCGGCCGCGTTGAGGTGCTTGGAGACGGTCGGTTCCTCCGCGAGATTCTTCGCGAGTCCGCCGCCGTCTTTCCACGTCTTCATCGCGGCGCGCTGCACCGCCTCGTAGGCGTCCTTCCGGTCCAGGCCGCGCTCCGTCAGCATGAGGAGCGCGGACTGGCTGGCGTAGAGTCCGCCGGTAAGTTCCATGTTGCGCTTCATGTTCTCCGGATAGACCAGAAGGTTTGCGACCAGCTTCGTGAGCGTGACAAGCATGTAGTCCACCAGCGTGCAGCTATCGGGCAGGATGATCCTCTCAACCGAGCTGTGGCTGATGTCCCGCTCGTGCCAGAGGGCGACGTTCTCGAGCGCGGCGACGGCGTTGCCGCGGATCACGCGGGCGATGCCGCTAAGCCGCTCGCCGGTGATCGGGTTCCGCTTGTGCGGCATGGCGGAGCTCCCCTTCTGCCCGGCGCTGAAATACTCCTCGACCTCCAGAACCTCGGTGCGCTGGAGGTGGCGGAATTCCGTTGCCCAGCGGTCGATGCTCGATGCGATGAGCGCGAGCGTCGTCATGAATTCCGCATGCCGGTCACGCTGGATGACCTGCGTCGAAAGCGGCGAGGCTTTCAGGCCGAGCTTTTCGCAAACCGACGCCTCGACCTTCGGATCCAGGTGCGCGTGGGTTCCCACCGCCCCGGAGATTTTTCCGATCCGGATTCTCTCCTTGGTCTGCCCGAGCCTCTCGAGCGCGCGGGTGAACTCGTCGTACATCAGTGCGAGTTTGAGGCCGAACGTGATCGGCTCCGCGTGGATCCCGTGGCTGCGGCCGATCATCGGGGTGAATTTATGCTCGATGGCACGCTTCGCGACCGCCTCCCTCAGCGCGATCAGGTCGCGCTCGAGGATGACCGTGGACTCCAGCATCTGGACGGCAAGCGTCGTATCGAGAAGATCCGATGACGTGAGACCCTGGTGAATCCAGCGGGCAGCAGGGCCGACCCGTGAGGCGACGTCCTCCAGAAATGCAATGACATCGTGGTTCGTCCGCTTTTCGATTTCCCGGACATTGTCGATATCGAAGGATCCCTTTGCGCGGATCTCTACGGCATCCTCGCGAGGGATCGAACCGAGATCGGCCATCGCCTCGCAGGCGAGGGTTTCGATTTCGAGCCAGATTTCCAGTTTGCGTTGCTCGGTCCAGACGGACCGCATTTCGGGCAGGCTGTAGCGTTCGATCATATTGAAATATTATTTGAACCACAGAGATCGTGGGGAGGATAGAGGAAACGCCAGAAATATTATTGGATGGCTCCCCTGAGGTTGTTGTTGCCTGATGCCGGAAAATCGCGAACATCATCCGCATGTCGAAGTCCGTACCGATGCGCCCGCGTCTCGCCCCCAAGGCGACGCTGTCGTTTGCCATCGTCGCGAGCCAGTTTAACGCGCAATACACCCAGGCACTCGTGGACAACGCCTACGCGGAGATCAATGTGCTGGAGCCGGGGGCCACCGTGAGCCTCGTTTCCACCCCGGGTTCCTTCGAGATTCCGCTGATGGTCCAGTCGCTTGCCGAACTGGAGCGCTATCAGGCGATCATCGCGCTGGGGGTTCTTTTCCAGGGCGAGACCGCCCATGCCGGGCTGGTCGCCCAGAGCGTGACAAATGCCCTGATGAATATCTCGCTTGCCCACCGGGTTCCGGTCATTCACGAGGTTCTCCTTGTGGAAAACGAGGAGCAGGCAAAGGCGCGGTGTCTGGATCCGGAGCTCAACCGGGGAGTCGAGGCTGCCCGGGCTGCGGTGGCTGCCGCGCGCACCCTCAGGGAGATCAAATAAAACCATGGGAGTCCGGCGCGATGCCCGCGAAGCTGCGGTCCAATACCTTTATCAGCGCGAATTGCAGGCGGACGAAAGCGACGCCCTGCTCGAGGAATTTTTCCAACTCCGCGGGCTGAGTCCGAGCGCTCGAAGGTTTTGTGAATCCCTCCTTCAGGGCTGGATGGCACACCGCAAGGAGATCGACGAGGCAATCAGCTGCCATGCCCGCAATTACGACTTCTCGCGCCTTTCGGCCGTGGACCGCAATATCCTGCGCATCGCCTGCCAGGAAATCCTTTTTTGCGACGACATTCCCCCGGCCGTGGCGATCAACGAGGCGATCGAGATCGCCAAAAAATTCAGCACGGCAGAATCGGGGAAGTTCGTCAACGGGATCCTGGACAACATCCGCCGCGTGCGCCGCAAGACCTGATCGATGCCGCTGGGATTTCTTAAATCGTTCGTGGCGAAGTTCACCGCGCGTCCGGTGGACTGGGATGAACTCGAGGAGGCACTGATCCGCGCGGACCTCGGTGTCCCGATGACCCTGAAGATCATGGAGTCTCTTCGTGCGCGTGGGAGCGGAGTGACCGGAGAGACCGCGGCGGAGGTCGCCCGCGAAGAAATTCTCAATGTGATTCCCCGGACAAGCCCGCCGCTGCGGCCGCTGCCTTCGAAGCCGAAAGCGATCCTCGTGGTCGGGGTTAACGGCACCGGAAAAACGACCTCCTCCGCCAAACTCGCCCACTGGTTCAAATCCAACCGCCATTCCTGCGTCCTCGTGGCTGCGGACACGTTCCGCGCGGCGGCGATCGAGCAGCTCGGAGTCTGGGGCGAACGCCTGGGGGTGGATGTCATAAAAAGCCAGTATCAGGGCGACTCGGCGGCGCTCTGCTACGATGCCTGGACAAGCGCCCATAAAAAGAACGTCGAGTTTCTCATCTGCGACACGGCAGGCCGCCTCCACACGAAGAGCAACCTCATGCAGGAACTCTCGAAAGTCAGCCGCACGCTCGCCAAGCACGACCCTGACGCGCCGCATGAAAAATGGCTCGTCGTGGACGCGACCACCGGCTCGAACGCACTCGTCCAGGCAAAAGAATTCCACCAGGCGATCGGCCTCACCGGAATCGTCCTGACCAAGCTCGACGGAAGCGGAAAAGGCGGAGTCGCCGTCGCCATCCAGCACGAACTCGGCATCCCGACGCGCTTCATCGGGACCGGAGAAAAGCCCGGAGACTTCGCTCCGTTCGACCGGGACAGCTTCGTCGGCAGGATCCTGTGAAGCATCCGGGCATCCCGGTCGTCCCGCGCAAAAGCGCATGGTTTTGAAAAAAGAGATTTTCATTGGCGCTCCGGCGGTGTCCTCTTGGCGTGCATATGAAACGATTTGAGAATCAGGTAGCCATTGTCACCGGAGCCGGTCGCGGGATCGGGGAAGCCATTGCGAAGCGCCTTGCGGCCGAAGGGGCGAAAATCGCGGTTGTGAGCCGCACCGAGTCGAACTCCGTGCGGACGGCCGATGCGATCAATGCCGGGGCTCCGGATACGGCGCGGCCGTATGCGGTGGATGTGGCGGATTTCGATGCGGTGCAAAAGACCGGCGAACAGATCCTGGCGGATTTCGGGCGCTGCGACGTTCTGGTCAATAATGCGGGGATCACCCGCGACACGCTGGCGATGCGGATGTCGAGCGACGACTGGGACATCGTGCTGCAGACGAACCTCAAGGGTGCATTCAATTTCTCCCGCGCCGTCATGCGCGCGATGGTCAAGCAGCGTTCGGGCCGCATCATCAACATCAGCTCGGTGAGCGGGCTCATGGGGCTTGCCGGGCAGGCGAACTACGCGGCCAGCAAGGCCGGGCTCATCGGCATGAGCAAGA
>Ga0247840_10003487_pt1 | contig 26495 bp, 23 predicted proteins | sample LaCruzMarch2015__FD_192404 | JGI IMG/M metagenome (GOLD analysis project Ga0247840, IMG submission 192404) | Freshwater microbial communities from meromictic Lake La Cruz, Castile-La Mancha, Spain - LaCruzMarch2015_17m | ecosystem: Environmental > Aquatic > Freshwater > Lake | place: Spain...
AACTGGAATATCTGGGGCTGCGCGATCTGCTTGCAGAGACGGCGCTCTGGCTGGTGGAATGGCCCGAGCGCGGTGCCGGACTCCTGCCCGCGCCCGATCTGACGATCGCCATCGACTCTCTTGATGAGGGTCGAGCGCTGCACCTGACGGCTCACGGCCCGGCGGCGGGCAGCTTGATCGCGGTGCTGCGGTTTGGTGCAGGGGTGCAGTGCACCTGAAACACGCAGTGGCCTTGATCACGGTTCCGGCCACGGGACATCGTAGGGTGGACAAGCGCAGCGCAGTCCACCAGCGGCGGCGCGGGGTTCGGTGGACTGCGCTAGCGCTTGTCCACCCTACGGCCGGAACGATGATCAAGGCCCACGCAGTCAGCCTCCTCATCATGGGTTAACGGGCCCGCGGAGACTTAGATCATGACCGATGTCGATCCATCTCAGGTGCTCGAATGCGAACGGGAGCGGTTGGCCAACTCGGGGCTCATCCAATCCTATGGTGTGCTCCTGTTCATGGACAAGCAGTCCGGTGCGTTCCGCTATGTCAGCGCCAACGCCGCGTCACTGCTCGGGGAGGACCCGCAGACCCTGCTGGGTCAGGATGGCAGGGATTGGTTGGATCGCTATCTGCCGGAGTTGGTGGACTTGCCGACCAGTGCTGGCAAGCGTATCCACCTGCTCGGGGCACTGGACTTGGGCTGCGGCGAACTCGATGTGCTGATTTCCCCGACCAGTGCCGGCTGGCACCTGGAGTTCGAACCCACGATTCCGGATGAGAGCGACCCCAGCGCGCACCGGCTCTTAGCGCTCCGACCGCCGATCGATACCGAAAAACTCCGGCAACTGCAGCAAAGTCTGGTGGAGGTGGTGAGTGCAGTGACGGGTTACGACCGGGTGATGCTCTACCAGTTTCATCCCGATTGGTCGGGTGAGGTGCTCGCCGAAACAGTGCGGCTGTCCACGGGCACCTATCTGGGACTGCGCTTCCCCGCGTCGGACATCCCCGCCATCGCCCGTGGGCTCTATGCCCAGACACCCTATCGACACATTCCGGACGCGGCGGCGGCCCCGATCGCCCTGGTGAGCCGCAACGGCGACGCGACCGCGCTCGAACAGACCTGGTCGGACCTGCGTTCGGTCTCGGCGGTACACGCGCAGTATCTCCACAATATGAATGTGCGCTCGTCATTCTCCGTGTCCATCAGTGTGGACGGCAAGCTGTGGGGGCTGATTGCCTGCCATCATCCTGAGCCGAAACGCATTTCGCTGCAGCGCCGCCAGCGCTGCAAAGAACTCGCCGCGGAATTCGTCGAGTCGCTGCAGACCGTCCGCAAGACGGCCCGGCGGGCGATCTATGAAGCGCTGACCGCCTGTCTGGCACCGATCAAGGCCAATGTAGCCCTGGGAATGGCGCTGCCGGAGGCCATCGCACGCGAATTCCCCACGCTCGCCCAAGTGTTCGGCGCGCCCAGCGGCGCCCTCTTTATCGACAACGCGCCCTCCCTGTTCGGCGAGCCGCAAGATCCTGGGACAGTGCAGGCCCTGCACCAGTGGTGCCTGCGCAATCAGGGCGAGGCCGTCTTCGCGCTGGATCACTTGCCCGAGGCCCTGGTCCCGGCGCTCCAGCCCGGCGGCGACCAGGTGCATGGGGTCTTGTCCGTCAGTCTGCGGGCCAAGCGCCTCGGCAATGTCCCGGTCAGCATCTACCTGCTGCGCCCCGAGGAGGCGGGAACAATCGCCTGGGCCGGCAATCCCGAAAAACCCCTGGAGTTGACCCCCGACGGCCAACGCCTGTCTCCGCGCCATTCATTCGAGAAATGGGTGCAGGTGCGCCACGGCTATTCCAGGGCCTGGGATGAGGAGAGTCTGTTTGCGGCCATGCAATTGCGCGAACAGCTTCTGACCTGGCTTTAGGCCATAACCGGAAAGGGCCTCGATCAAGGGTCCGGCCACGCGGCATCCCAGGGTGGACGCGCGCAGCGCAGCCCACCAGCGGCGGCGCGGGATTCGGTGGACTGCGCTGCGCTTGTCCACCCTACGGCCGAAACGATGATCAAGGCTGTGTTTGATTTGTTCTCAACTCGTTACTAGCCGATCACAACCCGTCAAGGAGCACCCCCCTTGCCAACCACCGACTGGGTCAACCCGTCCCTGGAATTGCTGGCGCCTCATCTCGGCAGCGTCGTTTGCTATCGGGTGTCGACCATTGAGGGTTGCCCGGAGCAGCAGGTTTGTGGTGATACGCAAGGTCTGCTGGGGCATGCCCTCGATGCCTTCACGGGTGAGCAAGCGCTCAGCCTCGATGACTTGGTGCTGCCCGCGGACCGGCTGCGGATCAAGCGTGAACGCGACAATCAGCTCCGCCGCGGTGACGGTTACACCGTTGCGTACCGTCTGTTGCGGCCCGACGGCGCCGAGGTCTGGGTGCGGGATGCCGGGCGGGTGTTGCGTGAAGGGGGCCTGTGTGTCGCCCGCGAGGGGTTGATCGCCGACATCACCGAGCAACGCCGGACCAACCAGCGCCTGGCCAAGTTGCAGCAGGAAGTGGACAGCAGCCGCGGCCTCCTGCACTCCATCACCGAGGCCATGGAGTCCCATGTTCTGGTGCTCGATGGTGACGCGCAGATCCTGATGGTCAACAACGCCTGGCTCGATTATGAACTGGCTCGCGGCCACGCCAGGACCACTCCGGCGGCCTGGCAAGGCCTTATTTTTCACGGCATCGTCGCCGCGGACCAGGATACCGCCCTGGGTGGCAGCGCCTTCTCGGCGGGGGTGCGCGAGGTCTTGGCGGGGGAGCGCAGCCAGTTCCAGATCGAGGTCGCTGCCGAGCTGGCGTGGGACACCCATTGGTTCCATCTGGTCGCGACCCGCCTGCAAGGGGATTTCCAGGGGGCGCTGATCGTCCGCCAAAACGTCACCGCGCTCAAACGGGCCGAGTTGGCGCTCCTGGAGCAGCGCACCTTCCTCAACAGCATCCTCGACTCCTCGCGCCATCTCGGTATCTTCGCCATCGACGGCGAGCATCGCATCGCCTTTTTTAACCCCGCGGCAGAGTCCATCTTCGGACTGGGCAAACAGGATGCCATTGGTCGGCCGCTGGAGGTGCTGCGGGATGCCTTGGGTCTGGACCCCGAACACATTCGTCAGGGTCTGCAGGCCGTCCACGACGGCCGGGAATACGTCTTCGAGGCGACCGCGTTCAAGGGGCTGCCGGACCAGGTTTTCGAGATCCGGATCACGCCGGTGTGTGCCCCCAGCGGCGACTGGTTGGGTAGCGTGGTGCTGACGCGAGATATTTCCGAGCAGCGCGCCTATGCGCTGCGCATGCAGCGGCTCAACGAGGAACTGGAGGAACGCGTCCGCCTCCGGACCCGTGACCTCGAATACAGCCGGGCGAGCCTGGAAAACGCGCAGCGCATTGCTTCCGTCGGCAGTTGGAACTGGGACCTGCTGACCGATGCGGTCACCTGGTCACCCCAGATGTTCAGCATTTTCGGCCTCCGGCCGGAAACCTTCGTACCCAACAAGGACACGATCGTTGCGCTTGCCCATCCTGACGACCGCGCTGCGCTGCAGGCGGTGATTCAAGACCTGGCGGCACACCCCGACAAGCTTTACGAGATTCAATATCGGATCATCCGCTTCGCGCACGAGGAGCGGGTCCTGATGGCGCTGGGCCAAATGTTCCACGACGAGGACGGCCGGCCGGCACGCCTGGTGGGGACCATCCAGGACATTACCGACCGGGTCCGGCTGATGGCCGAACTGGTGCGGGCCAAGGAGGCGGCGGAGCAGGCCAGTCAGGCGAAATCGGTGTTTCTGGCCAACATGAGCCACGAGATCCGGACTCCGATGAACGCGATCATGGGGATGACCGAACTGGTCTTGGAGACACAACTCGACGATCAGCAGTATAAGCTGCTGCGCTCGGTATCCACGGCGGCGAAGTCGCTGATGACGATCCTCAATGATATTCTCGACGTCTCCAAGCTCGAGTCCGGCCGGATGGAACTCGAGGTTATTCCCTTCAGCATCCTGGCGCTGGCGACCAGCGTTGCGGAATTGATTGAAATCAACGCGACCCGCAAGGGACTGGAGGTCTTGGTGCGCGTGGATGACCGACTCCCGCCGTGCAGCCTGGGGGATCCGACCAAGCTGCGGCAGGTGCTCATCAATCTGATGGGTAACGCGGTCAAATTCACCCCCGACGGCAGCATCACACTCGACATCAAGCCAGGCCCGAACAATGACGAGGTTCATTTCTGCGTGATCGACACTGGTATCGGCATCGCGCCGTCCAACCTGGCCCGGGTCTTCGAGCGCTTTTCCCAAGCGGATCAATCGACAACCCGCATCTTCGGCGGTACTGGCCTGGGGACCACCATTTGTCACGGGATCGTCGAGGAGATGGGGGGACGCATCTGGGCGGAAAGCGCGGAGGGCATCGGCAGCACCTTTCAGTTCGTTGTCGCGTTGCCCCCGGCCCCGGGGATCACCGACTGCAGCAGTCAGGATGACCGGCGGCTGAAGACCGATCGCTGGACGCGTCCGCTCAAGATCCTGCTCGTCGAAGACATCCAACTCAATCAGGAACTGGTGGTGATGCGCATGACCCAGCGCCATCATCTGATCACCATTGCCGAAAACGGCCGCGAGGCGGTCGACAAGTTCGACCAGGAGCCGTTCGATCTCGTGTTGATGGACGCGCACATGCCGGTGATGAACGGGTTCGATGCGATTCGCGCCATCCGTGCACGCGAACGCGGGACGGAGGGACATATTCCCATCATCATGCTCACCGCCAGCGTTCTGGAAAGCGATCAGCAGCTCTGCTTTGACGCGGGCGCTGATGACTTCGTTCCTAAACCGATCAACTTTGACGACCTGTATCAAAAGATTGCCCGGCATTTCCCTTCGTTCTCACAGGTGCCGAGCATCGCGGATACGCATAGCGAGCGTCTTGAAGGCTGGGGTCTGCGGATGATCGATGTGCGGGCCGGATTGGAATTGTGGAAAGACCCGGCCCTTTACCGCAAGTCGCTCATCAAATTGGGCATCGACTTCGCCGATGCCCACGGGAGACTGGTCAAGCTGGTGGCGGCCGGCCAGTATGAGGATGCGAAGCACCTCTTGCATACGCTCAAAGGGGTCACGGCGAATCTCGGTGTACGCGAAGTGCCCGTTCTCAGCAATGAAATCGAGATGAGAATCAAAGCGGGGAATTACGCATTTTCCGAGTTACTGGAGCAATTGCGCTCGACCATGGACCGGTTGCAGGCGGATTTGCGGGTTGTCGCAGAGGCGGAGGCCGCGGCGGACAACCATCCCGCGGGTGTCAAGCCCATGAATGCCGAGCGCGTCATCGCACTGCTCGATGCGCTGATCCTGGCGCTCGAAAAAGCCGAGTTCGATGATGATGCGGTCAATGGGCTGCGCGAGGCCCTTGACCCGGAGACCTTCGAGCCGTTGGAGGAGTTGTTGGATCGCTTCGAGTTTGCGCAAGCCGGCGACTGCGCCATGCAACTGAAGTCAAGCATTCTGGAGTGCAGTGCAAGCGATGAGTAAGCAAAAGATACTGGTCGTGGATGATGAGCCGGGGAACCTGAGTTTGCTCAGGCAAATTCTCAAGCACGAGTATGACCTGACGTTTGCCAAGTCCGGGGCGGACGCGTTGGACAACGTCTTCAAGCAAAAGCCCGATCTGGTGCTGCTGGACGTGATGATGCCGGGCATGGACGGTTACGCCGTGTGCGAGCGCATCAAGGAGGACCCTCGTTCCAGCGACCTTCCGGTCATCTTTTGCACAGCGATGAGCGACGAAGTCGACGAGGTCAAGGGGTTCAGTTTGGGGGCCGCGGACTACATCACCAAGCCCGTGCGTCCGGCGGTGGTCCTGGCCCGCGTCAAGACTCAACTCGCCTTGAGCGATCAGAATCATGCCTTCCAGAATAGAATCAATGTGATCCATGCGGATCTGCTGGCGTCGCGGCTCACGGCGCTGCAGATGCTTGGGCGCGCGGCCGAATTCAAGGACAACGAGACCGGCCGGCACGTGATTCGGATGTCTCATTACGCGCAACTCTTGGCGCGCGCCAGCGGTTGGCAAGAAGAAGAATGCGATATCCTGCTCCATGCGGCGCCCATGCATGACATCGGCAAGATTGGCACGCCGGATCATATCCTGCGCAAGCCGGGCCAACTCACCGCTGAAGAGATGTTGATCATGAGGCAGCACTGCGCCTCAGGCGCCAAGATCATCGGGGAGTGCGAGGGGGATTCGAAGTTGTTCGAAATGGCAAGAGTCATCGCCTTGACCCACCATGAGAAGTGGGATGGTTCAGGCTATCCGGCGGGTTTGTGCGGTGAGGAGATTCCCATCGCAGGACGGATCGTCGCCGTGGCCGACGTCTTCGACGCATTAACCTCCCAACGTCCCTACAAGGAGTCCTGGCCGGTGGAGCAAACGGTCGATTATCTGAAGGATCAAGCCGGCAAGCACTTTGACCCCACGCTGATCGCGGTATTACTCGAGCTATTGCCGCAGGCCCGCGCAGTGATGCAGAAGTGGCATGACCAATGAGCGATTCCGCTGATATCGCCATCGGACGTGATAACGGGACCTAGGGGCGGGTTTCAAACCCGCCCCTACACCAAGGGTCTGTCCGGATATCAGGTAAGAAAGCTATACCACCATGCCGACCCGACGCAGCAATCCCTGGGCGACATCCCGGCTGATCGGGCTATCTTCGCCACGCCTCAGCACCGTCTGCGCGGTCACATCGCGAGCCCCCCAAGGCCGGCGTCGCGGCCGGCACCCATCGCCATCCCGTCTCATGCACTAGCGCGTGAGGTCGCTACCGCCACGCCGTGTTTGCCGCGTGACTTCACCGCATACATCGCCTTGTCCGCACGATGCAGCAGGGTCGCCCCGTCCGGCCCGTGCTCCGGAAACAGGCTGACACCGATACTGGCCCCGATACTGGCGGGTCCGTCGGCAAGCGCGATGGGCGCGCAGATTGCCGCAAGCAGACGCTCGCCCAGTTCCAAGGTCCCGGAACTCCCGACGTCGCGCACCAGGACCGCGAATTCGTCCCCGCCCAGGCGCGCCACGCTATCGGGACGTCGTACCCCTTGGCGCAGACGCGTGGCCATCTGACACAGCACCCGATCTCCGGCCGCGTGACCGTAGGTGTCGTTGATGGCCTTGAAGCCGTCCAAGTCGACAAACAGGACAGCCATGTGTTCGCCGGAGCGATCCGCCTCGGCGATGGCGCGACTCAGGTGCTCCTCGAACAGCAGTCGGTTGGCGAGTCCGGTGAGGCTGTCACGGTGCGCCAGTTCTTCGAAGTGGTTCACTTGGCCACGTAAGCGCCGACCCTCCAACTCCCGGGCGGTCACGTCGTGCAGACGCAGAATGAGGCCGAAATTGGTGCCGTCCGGGCCGCGCAAGGCGCGGGCGTGGGCCTCCGCATAGCGGTCTCCGTCGATGGGGTCCAGGCGCTGCAGCAACAGGTCTAGGGGTGTATCGCAGGCGGCTACCCAGGAGCGGATGCGCCCGACAATCGCCTGTGGGTCGTCGGGTGCCGCGGCCGCGGCGGACTCGATCACGCCCGCGGCAAATTGCAGGGGTGCATCGACCGCCGCCCGCGCGATCAAGGGAAACCGCTTGGCGTCCTGGTTCATCCAGCGCACCACACCCGCGCGGTCGCACACCAGGGTCGGGTCCGGGATGGCATCGACCAGCGACTGGAAGAACGCGCGATCCTCACGCAAGCGACATTCCGCGTCGGCCGCCGTGACCAGTTGGTGCACCCGGTTGCGCAGCACCGCCCAATGAATGGGCTTGGTGACGTATTCGGTGGCCCCGGACCGGAACGCCAGGTCAACGGAGTCCTCGTCCTCATAGATGGTGATCATGATGATCGGGACGTAGCGCCCGGCGGGGAGTGCCCGGATTGCCTCGCAGGCGGCAAATCCGTTCATCACCGGCATGGCCGCATCCAGCAGGACAATGTCGGCGCGTTGCGCTTTGAACAGGTCAAGCGCACGTTGACCATTGTCCGCGCTCTCGACCTCGAACCCGAGGCGGGTGATGAACTGCCGGATGGCGGTCCGCAGCACCCCGTCATCGTCCACCACCAGGGCGCGGTAACGCCGATCTTTGTTCGCTATCAGCATGCGATGCACTTCGCCAGGGTGGATGTTTCCGGTCTCGGCCGCCAAGCGTTCGGTCGGAACCGAGAGAAACTGCTTGGTCATCATCGACGAGCAGGACGGGAGGCCCGGCCAACCTGCACAGGTCGGCCAGGCGCCAGCGAGAGGCTACCGCTTCCGCCGGTGCAAAGTCCATGGAATGATGAAGCGATAGCGACTGCCCGACCCCGGAGTGTGATCCAGGTCACGCTGACCGCCCTGATGGTCGAGAAGCTGCCGCCATGGCGCGTGGTGATGAAACGCGGCGCGGCGGCTTGGCTGTTGGGTGTTATCCGGTCATCAAGAGAATCGATAGCGATTCGTGTTTCGACGCCAATAAGGCCAAGACGACATTGCGGCATTACGTGGAATCACACGACGGCCTCGATCGTCGTTCCGGCCGTAGGGTGGACAAGCGCTAGCGCAGTCCACCGAATCCCGCGCCGTCGCTGGTAGACTGCGCTGCGCTTGTCCACCCTACGAGGCCGCATGGCCGGAACCGTGGTCAAGGCCCACACGACCGTGCCATCAGTGAAAAAACCTATCAAGTGCCCGAGCAGACTGCGATGCCTGCGGGTTAGTGCTGCGGGGTTGACCCCGGGCATCCTGAGGCTTACTTGGGAACCGGCAGCAGCCGCGGCTCGGCCCGGATGTCGAAATCCCGGCCCCAGGCGTTCACCGCCTCGACGAACCAGCGGTCATCCCGCGGATGGGATCGAATCACATCGTGCTCGACGAAGAAGCTGCCGTCCTCATGGAACACCAGCCCGCCGAGCTTCTGACCCCGTGGGTCCCGCCATTCGCCGACCAGGCTGTGCTCTCCCGAGGCCGGGTCCCGCTCCAGCCGGTAGCCGACCTTCGCCGGATCGGCGATCGTGATCGTGCCGGGGATGAAGCCGAGTTTGTCCAATTCAGCCAGCAGGGCCGCATGGATCGCTTGAGCCAGTGGATCGATTTGATCGTAGCGTGCTTGGGCCTGGGTCATCGTGGACAAACTCTCCTGGTATGGCGGGAAACCTGGCGAATCGAAACCCGATAGGCGGCGGGCTGCGCATCCGGTCTTGGTCATAACCCCCGGCCGTTTTGCGATCTGCGTGATCGTTGGTCCGCACAGCGGACCCTACAGACTCAGGCCGCGATCGATGCCGGTTCGTGGGTGAGGCACTTCTTGGGACAGACCCGCGCGCAGGCCTCACAGCCGATGCAGTCCAGCAGGTCCTTGAGGTTCATGACCATGCCCGGCGCCTCGTCGAATTCGTCATCATCGCCGTCATCCGCCTCCATCTCTTCAAGATCCAGGTCGTCCCGATCGACCAACTCGAAGACGTCGCGCGGGCAGACTTTGTAACATCGGCCACAGCCGATGCAGCGGGTTTGATTGATGTTGGTGACGAAGGCGGGAGTCCAGGCGATGCCGCCGCGGGTGATTCCGGTGATGGTGCTCATACTGGGTAAACTCTTGATACGTCTCATTCATGCGCCGGCCGTGGTGGCGGCTTTCAAGCGTGCTTCGGCGTCGGCCCAGGCGCGACAGGCGTCGTAGGTGGCTTGGGCGATGCCGGGGATCTCGTTATAGGCGGCCGGCAGGCGTTCCTCCACCAGATCGTGCAGTTCGCCGGCCCGTTCGCTGGCAATCCGCTTCGCCTTCTTGACGGCTTTCTCCAGTTCGCCGATGGTTGCTTCAGTCATGCGGTGTCTCCCATCCCGAGTCGTCGCCTACAGCCCGGCGACCTTCGGGTATTCGCCGATCATGTTCAGGGCCACGGACAGGATCTTGTCGGCTTCATCCTTCATCTTGGAGAGCGATGGGAAACCGAAACGGTGCACATCGCGCAAGGTCCGATCCATAACGACCAGCCGGCCGACGGTGATCAGGGCGCGGCCGAACCCCTCGTGGGTGAGGTTCAGCATGGGGACGGCCATGAGTCCGCATTCCTTCTCGATCATCGCGGAGATCGCGTTGTAGAACGCCTTGACCCGCGCCAGCACGATTTCGTCCGGGTCGCCGATGATGGGGATCTCGCGCTTCTTTTCTTTGGTGAGGACGAAGGGCTCAAGAATACGCTCCACCGGCCAACTGTCGAAGGTGCCATAGCTGTCGATAGCGCGCATCTGGCGCACCATCTCCACGGCAAAGTCGGTCTTCAGAACCGGGTCGTTCTCCGTCACTGCGGCAACTGCCACGCTCATTGGTTGGCCTCGCGTCTGTTGTTGAGTTTGAAATCTATTGAAAACGAATGCGTGATGTCCGGACAGCGGACCGACCCATGACTTACTCGCTCCAGCCCTCCGACTCCATCGCATCGAAGCGCTGCTCATCGCGCGGCCGCTGCCGCGCCTCGAGTGCCCGCGCCAACCAGGACGAGGGTCCGGCCCGCAGTTCTTCCTGGAGGGTCTCGATCAGGTCGCTCACCCTGGCGTCGGGAGTGACCTTGATCGGCTGAATGCCTCTGGCCCGCAACTGATTCACTGCCGAGGACCCGACCGCCTGGCAGTAGATGGCGATGCAGCCATCCAATGCGGCGAACTTCGCGGCCAGCTTGTCCTCGTTGCCGTCCATGACCATCCGATCGAATTGAGTGACTTCCACCAAGTGGGAGCTGTCGGGGTCAATGGCATAGACCGCAAAGGACACGGCGGCGCCGAAGTGCTGATCGACATGACGCATATCGCCGGTGGCAAAGGCAACCTGGACTGTTGTCTTGTCATCCATCGTATTGGCCCCGTTAGTCACGATCTTGAGACGTCGTTCCACTGTCATTGCATTCGCCCTGGCTGCTGTGATCCCACGTGGACCTTGATCATCGTTCCGGCCCTCGGGTGGGCAAGCGACAGCGCCGTCCACCCCGGCTGCGCCTGCCTAATGCGTGTGTTGCCGCGGCTCGTCCGGCCGTGGCGACAGGCGGGAGTAATAGGGATGGATTTCACCGCGCTCCAGCGTCAACAGCAGGTTGGCCAGGTCGAACAGTGCGGCGCGCGCACCCTGATAGCCGATCCAGGTCCGCTGGTAGCCGCCGACCCGGTCGTATTGGGGAAAGCCGGCACGCAGGAGCGGGATACCCAGGCGCTGCGCCGTGTGCACCGCATGGGAACTGCCGATCAGGATTTCAGCTTCCCGTTCGCGGGCCATCGACTCCAAATCTTCCAGATCGCCGATGGCAACCCGGTCGCAGCACACGTGTTCCAATGCCGGAGCCGTGGCCGGGGCCACCACCGCAACGGTCTCGGCCCCGACGCCCGCAAGGAATTGGCTGAATCCGATCAGCAGATCCGCGTCCGCTGCGATGGCGACACGGGTCAGCCCGAGCATGAAGTGACAGTCGAGCATGGCGTCCTGGAGTTGCGCACGCTGCCGTTCGACGCGCTCCGGCACCGGATTGCCTGAAATCGCGATCAGGGTCTGCATCAGCGCGTCGACGGCAGTCAGACCCATCAGGTGCTGGAAGCGATGGTCCGGGACCCCGGTCCGGGCCTGGAGCAGGTCCGCCGCGGCGTCCATTGAGGCGCCGATCACCAGCGTCGCCGCCGCGTCACCCAGGGTCGCCAGCTCGTTCACCAGAGCACCGCCGATCGTCAGCGGATTGAACTCTTCCTCCGGCAAGTGCCCGTCGAGCGAGTCGGAGAGGTCCGGCAGGACGACCGGACGCAGCCCGAAGGATTCGATTAGCTCCTTCAGATGTTCCAGATCGCCTGGTGTCAGGGCGGAGCCGGCCAGCACATTGACCTGGCGGCGCCGCCGGCCGGGCTTGGTGCCGGCGGTCACGGCGTCCGGCACCAGGTCGTCGATGATGGCGCGCACGGCCAGTGCGAATCCGGATTCCATGCAGCCGGTGAAGTCCGGCGTGGCGACCGCCACGATCGGAATCGCCTCATACTGCGGGTACTTGGCGCGAAACTCGCGCACGGCCATGTGGATGTCCGTCCCCTGCGTCTCCGCCAATCCGGTGGTCGGCACCCCGATCAGGTCCGGCTGGCTCCTTTCGCACAGGACCCGCAATCCCTCGACCACGTTCTCGTTGGCGCCCATGATGGCGCTCACCTGCTCCATGGCGGTGGACTGGATCGGAATCGGCTCACGGAAGTGACGCACGAAGAACACCTTGCCGAACGCCGTGCAGCCCTGCGAGCCGTGCAGCATGGGAATCGCCCGACGGAACCCCAGAAAGGCGAGGGCGGCCCCCAGGGTCGCGCTGGTCTTCAGCGGGTTGACCGACAGTGCTTTGGTGCGCTTGAGAATTTCGGGTTTCATGACGTCAGGCACGGGCCACCTCCGCGGCGGATGCGTCGCCCGCATCCGCGATGATGGATTCGGCAGCGGTAGCGGCCGCGGCGCGGGCAGCGGATCCGCCGATGGCCCAGGGCGCTGGTCGCCGTACTGCGTCCCAGATCGGGCTCTCGATCGTCAGACAGAGCTGCTTCGCCAGTTCCAGCATGCCGACATAGCCCTCATAGCCGAATTCACGCTCCTGATTGATATCGAGGAAGGGAATGCGCGCCTTGAGCGCCGTGTAGAGATTGCGTCCGCCGGCGATGAGACAGTCGACCCGCTGTTCGTGCACGATCTTGATCAGGGCACGCGGGTTGCCATCGTCGATCATCACCGCATCCTCGCCCATCAGGGCGCGGATGCGCGCCTTATCCTCCTCCGTGGACTTCTTGGTGCCGGTGGCGACCACGCTCATGCCCAAATCCTGCAAGGCGGAGACGATCGACCAGGATTTGACCCCGCCGGTATAGAGCAGCACCCGCTTGCCCTTGAGCCGGGCGCGCCAGGGTTCGAGCCGCGCGTTGATGGCCGCCTCCTCGCGGGCGATGACCGCCTCGGTACGTGCGGTCAGGTCGGGGTCAGCGATGATGCGTGCAAAGTCGCGCAGGGCCTGAGACACGTCCGCGACACCGTAGAAACTGCCCTCGAACCAAGGCGTCCCGTAGGTCTCTTCGAGCTTGCGGGCGACATTGATCATCGCCTTGGAGCAGACCATCATATTGACCTGTGAGCGGTGCATGGTCTGCACGTCCCGAAAGCGGGCGTCCCCCGACAGGGTGCAGAGTACGCGCAGACCCAACTCATCGAAGAGCGGCAGCACATGCCATTGCTCGCCCGCGATGTTGTATTCACCCACCAGGGCGATGTCGTGCACCTTGAAGTCCGGACGTTCGATCCCCGCGGGCACCGGATCGGGCTCCCGGGTCCCGCAGACATACTTGACCATCGCCTCGCCGGCAATGCGGTTACCCAGGTTCTTGGTCCCATAGAAACCGGCCGCGTCCACCGGCACCACCGGTGTCCCCCAGCGCGCCTGGGCCTGCTTGCACACGGCCTCGATGTCGTCGCCGATCATGGCCGGAATGCAGGTGTTATAGACAAAGACCGCCGCCGGCCGATAGGAGTCGATCGCCTGTTTGATGGCATGGAACAGGCGCTTTTCGCCCCGACCCATGATCACGTCCTGTTCGGTCAGGTCCGTCGTCATGCCGATCTTGAACAGCGTCGGGCCGGACGAGCGGGTGCCGCGGCTGTCCCAGGAACTCCCGGCACAGGCGATCGAGCCGTGCACGATATGCGCCACATCGGCGATCGGCAACAGGGCGATCTGGGCGCCGTCGAAGGCGCAACCGCCCGCAGTGGCACCGGGCTTGGGCTTCGAGCAGCCAGCCTTGGCTTTCTGATTGTGCGCGCAGGCCGGCTCGTCGAGCAGGGCGGCGATGTCTTTGCGATTCATGGACACTGCCGGTGTCTCCGGTGTGGGGTGTCTTAAGTTTGCGGTAACTTATGCAGACCTTGTGCCAATATATAAACGATTGTCTTATATAAGGCGTCTGCGCGATGCGGTCTGTCGTGTCTCCGACAAAAGCGCGGCGCTGGAGGATCGGTTACAGTGGGTGTGGATGGCAACCGTCGGTCCGCGAAGGGGCGGCGGCTTGGATTCGCGTGCTTCCCGTGATGGGCCTTGACCACGGTTCCGGCCACGCGCCATTGTAGGGTGGACAAGCGCAGCGCAGTCCACCAGCGACGGTGCGGGATTTGGTGGACTGCGCTGCGCTTGTCCACCCTACGGCCGGTGCGTTGATCAAGGTCCCGTGATACGTGGGGTGCCGGCCGACGCGCAAGCTGACCGTGCTATTTTTCTGGTTTCGTGGGCTGACCCCAGATTGGGGTCACGCCACTGATCGAGTGCTCGCTGCAATCACAGGAGAGATCATCCACATGACTGACTCCCTTCGGCGCTTCCCGGTTTGCGCGTTCCTGATCGGCGCCGCTGTCGCTGGTTGCGCCAACCCGCGGGAGGATGTGCGCTTGACCCTCTGCAAAGACATGGTCGCGGTCGAACTCGGCGCAGTCCCATCCTGGCAGGGGAGCGCGGTGCAGATGCGCGGCTACCAGGGCGCGACCGTGACGGTGCGCTTTGCGACCGCGGACGGCAACCAACAGGCGACCTGTGAGTACCCGTACGACGCCGTTGATGATACGGCGTTGATACTGGCCAATCCGATCGAAGCGTACGCCACCTCGCCCGCGACGCTAACCATCAACGGCCGCACCCTCATCAACCCGGAGTTGGCCCAAGTGGTGAAGCGCGCGATGCAGAAACAAGGCCGTGAGTTCCTCGATCGGGTCCGGGAGACGCTCAACGGTCAGTAAGCCGGCCGGGATTCCTTCAGGATCGGGCAGCCCACAACGAAATCCATCCACCGTGCCGACAGGACTGCCATGACCGCGACCCTCCTCGTGTTCACCGCCGCCGCCATCGCCGTGCTGGCATTGGTGCTGCTGGCCGCCCGTCTCCTGTGGTGGCTGGCGCTGCCCGCGCTGATCCTGGCCCTGTTGGCCATAGTCGCCGAGGGCCCGCACGCCGCCGCCGAGATCTGGGGCGAGCGCCTACCCGGCGTGGTGGCGGCCACCCAGGCATCGGTCCAGGTCGAGAGCGCGCGCGCCAGCGGCGCGCGCACCAGTCATCTGGTGGTGCGCCACCGCTTCGGGGCCATCGTCTGCTACCGCGCACCGGACGCGCCGGGGCTGGGGGCGGCGACGCCGATCGATCCGGCGATCCTGGCCGCGGTCGGCGAGCCACTGTCGGCCGCCGACCAGCGGTGTTGGCAGGCCCCCGGCAACGGCATCTTGCGGCAGACGCAGGTGCGGCTCGATGAGGCCGCGTTCGATGCGGCGGTGCCCGGCCAGGAGGTCATGCTGCGGCGGCTGCGCCCGTTCGGGTGGCTGGAGTGGACCTGGCCCGTCGATGCGCCGCTGCTGCCGATGGTGCCCCGGCCCCGGTTCGGCAGCGACGGGCCGCGCGTCGCGGTCCCGGCGCAGGTGATGGCCATCACCATTGACCTGAAGGGGCGTGGACTCTTGAGCCGCTGGGCACAGCCGTATGCCGTGCCGGGAGCCTGGGTCCGGCTGCGGTATGCGCCGCCTGGCCATCCCGATGGCGTGGAGGGCGTGGACCAAGTCGACGCGCCCTCGGTCAGCGGACTTGCCCCCGGCAGCGCGGTCAGCGTCACGGTCGCGGCCGAAGCCCCGCGCGTCCCACGGCTGGTGGGGGTGGAGCGGACCTATTGGTGGCGTAACGTGCTGGTCGATGCGCTGACCATTATCGGGCTCCTCGGCGTCGTTCTGATCGTTGTCGGTGTGCGTAAACGCCGACGTCGGGGGACGTGAGACACTCAAGCCGGACGGGGCATGCCCCATCAACCGTGGCGGGACGGGGCATTCGCCCCGTCCCGAACGTTTGCTCCGTGGCCGAGCGCTGATCGGAACCGGCAGGTTCGAGGAAAACGTTTCGGACGGGGCGAATGCCCCGTCCGGCCCATGATTGAGAGTCCGTCACCAAGCCTGACGGGGTATGTTCCCCGCCCGTGCAACACTTCGGTTCCTTTCCCTGATTGAGCGTCATTCACTCAAGCGACAGCAAACATCATGCCCTCACGCCGCGTGCCAGTGGACCTGAATACCGGGACCTATTTCCTGACTCTCACGGTGCAACGCTGGTATTACCTGTTCGACCGCCATCACCGCTGGCAGATCCTGGCCGACTCGATACGCTATTGCCGGGAGCACAAGGATCTGGAACTGAACGGCTATGTGTTCATGTTGAACCATATCCACCTGATCTTGACCTCCCCGGACATCGCCGGCTTTCTGCGCGACTTCAAGCGGTTCACGTCCAAGCAACTGAAGGAGAATATCGCGGCCACCGAGCCGAGCGTCCTTAAGTTATTCGTCGATGACGAGGGGACCTATCGACTGTGGATGGATACGAATGCGCCGAAGAAGATCGAGAATCCGGATTTCTATGTGCAGAAGCTCAATTATGTGCATGAGAATCTCGAAGCCCAGTCCAGGCGAGCGCGCGGCATACCAGCACTGAGCATCCAGCAGCTCCGCCTCCGCCTCCGCCTCCGGGCGGACGACTAGGTTCATCAGTCGCTGGCCTTGAACAGTCGCGCGCGGACTTCTTGCCAGGGGATACTGGACGAGGGGGCTGCCTGATGCTCCGCATAGCGCCGATGCAACTCCTCGCGCTCGGCCGGTGAGGCTTCAAAGACCTCCGGCGACTCCTCGGCGATAGAGTCCCAGATATCCTCCACCAATTGAATCCGCTCGGACAGCGGTAGCTTCTTAGCTTGTTCGACGATCTCGTTCATCGCAGCGGCCTATGGCGGTTGACGGATGCGACGATGCGGGGGATCGCGTCGCGTCCGATTCAGGGTCATCTTAACCCGACTTCGACTATTCGACCCCGGAATTTGCCGTTTTGGGGGCATTTTGGCCCCTCGTTTTGCGGTAAGTTCTTGAGTAAGCGAGAGTAGGCTGTCGGAAAAGAAGCATTGAGGTCTCTGACGGGGAGGCGGGCGCCGCGGCGCGGCTGGCCCTGTTCCCGGGGGACCGCGTGGCCCCGGAGTTGGCCCGTGCTTAAGCCGGACAGGTATGTCGCATCAATAGAGGCGAGACGGGGCATCCGAGATTGTGCATATATCGCTACCAGGCGCAGGTTGTCGCCACGCACCTTCTCGAAACCGCGCACGAGGAAATCCACCGGCCGTGCATCCCCGGCGTCGGCCAGGAATTGCGGCGGCGCGGTGGTGCTCGCCGGGTCTGTGGCGGTGGCGCTCGCCGCCGCGTCCCCATCGGCCGCGTCGTCGGCAGGGGCGGTGTCGGCCGCCGCGTCGCCAGCACGGGCATCGTCGGCCGCCCGTACCCGCAGGCCCAACGCCTCGATGGTCTGCTCGATCATCGGCACCCGTTGGCCAAGATCGTTGCAGGCGTTGGTCACTTCATGGGCGACGATGAGTTTATGCGCGCTGTCCATGAGGGACGGCACGCTATAGCCGAGGCGGCGCCGATCTCAGGCTGACGCCAACGTGATGGGCAATTGTCCGGCCGGATGCGCCGGCTTCGGTCGCACCCGGCCGGTCCGGGTCCGAACAGCTCGTACAGGGTCAGTATGATCCCCAAGCCTGCTGGAGCGCCGGACCCGCGGCGGGACGGGGCATTCTCAAGCCGGACGGGGTATGTCCCATCAATCGCGGCGGGACGGGGCATTCGCCCCGTCCCGAACGTTTGATCCGTGGCCGACCGTTGATTGGAACCCGCGGGTTCGGAGAAAACGTTTCGGACGGGGCGAATGCCCCGTCCGGCACTTTGAGTGAGCGTTCGGGCGTGATAGGCTGCAACGTCGGCGTCTGCGGGCGGGACCGGGTAGCGAGTCGCGCATGGTATGCTTCAAGCCGGACGGGGTATGCCCCATCAATCGCGGCGGCACGGGGCATTCGCCCCGTCCCGAAGGTTTGATCCGTGGCCGACCGTTGATCGGAACCCGCGGGTTTGGAGGAAACGTTTCGGACGGGGCGAATGCCCCGTCCGGCATCTTGTATGAGCGTTCGAGCGTGACAGGCTGCAACATCGGCGTCTGCGGGTAGGACCGAGCCCGCGTCGGGCGGAACGCGGCAGCGGTTCCGCCATTTCGATGGGTGGGTGATGGCTGAAATCAGCGCCATTACGGGGCCGTCAGCAAATCCCACCGCGAAAGTCTTCTCTTCTCTGTGCCTTTGTGTCTTTGTGAGAGGACTTCTTCTCTTTCTTCCGTGTCGCCGCGAGGAGATCTCAGGGCTCATGGTAGCCGCTGGTGGCGGATGCGGCTGGCGATGGCCTCAGGGCCGTAGGGGTGATGCGGCCGGGGATGTTGGGGTTCGTTCCTCACCCCAACCTACGGCATTGCGATGCTTTCGGGTTCGGAGCGAATACTTTCACTATCACCGGCCCGCCCTACAACAAGTCCCGATTCTTCTCCCGCACCCGCTGGTAAAGCTCCTCCATCACTGCCACGAATGAGCTGTCGCGCTCCCAGAAGCCGGGAAAGTCGCCGGCCTTGCGCACCAGGATGGCGGGCACGGCGGCCGGCACGGCTGGCTCGATGTCGGTGGGCAGGCGGTGCTCGCCGGTCCAGAAGGTGTGATGGTCCGGCGGCGCGGGGCCGGTCCGGGGGCGGGTGAAGAAGGACTCCGCCGGGACGATCGGCGGCGCCTCGTCGCCGGTCAGGGCCGCCAGGGCCTTGCCCAGGGGGGTGGCACTCAGGGCTTGATTGAGCCGCGCGCGCGACAGGCCGCGCAGTTCGAACAGCAGGAAGGGGTCCCGGTCCAGTTGACCAGCCAGGCGATAGTAGACACCGGCGATGTGCTTGCACGGATTGGCCCCGTCGGGGCAGGAGCAATCGGTCAGGGCGAAGTCCTTGCGGCTGCGCGGCAGCAGGTGCAGCTTCACGTCGGCGAAAGCCGCATCGATGGTGTCGGGCATCTCGTTCATGAGGAGCCGGGCGATCAGGGCCGCGCTGCTGCCCAGGCGGGTGATGGCCTTGTTCCAGTCCTTGGCGGGGATCTGGGCCATCTGGATGCGGGTCTGGTAGCGGGGTTCTTTGTAGACCCCGAAGTAGGGGTTGACGTTGCCCCGCACCGTGGCGGTGACCTGTCCGTCGGCGATGGCAAAGGCGAGGATGCGGTTGTCGCCGCTGTAGGCGCGGCCCCGCTGCAGGCGCCCGCTGTCGGTGAAGCCTTCCAGCGCGGCGATAAAGCGCTGGCCCCACCAGGTCTTGCCGAGGGTTGCCATGGTCAGTCCACCACCGCGTCACGGTTCAGGCGGATCAGTGCCTTGAAGCGCTCGTTGTCGAGTTGCGTGAGCCAGGACTCGTCGTTGCCGACGATGGCGCCGGCCAGTGCTTTCTTTTCCTCGATCATGTCGCTGATCCGCTCCTCCAGGGTGCCAAGAGTGACGAACTTGTGGACAAAGACGGTCTTGTCCTGGCCGATGCGGTACGCCCGGTCGCTCGCCTGATCCTCAACCGCCGGATTCCACCAGCGGTCGAAGTGAAACACGTGGTTGGCTCTGGTCAGGGTGATGCCCACGCCGCCGGCCTTCAGCGACAGGACGAAGATCGCGGGCTCGGATTCGGGGTCCTGAAAGGCCGAGATCATGGTCTCGCGCCGGTTGCGTGCGGTGCCGCCGTGCAGATAGTAGGTCGGGTAGTGCAGATCCTGTTTCAGCAGGCGCTCCAGTTCGGCGCCGATCTCGGTGAACTGGGAGAAAATCAGTACGCTGTCGCCCGCCGCCATGGCCTCTTCGAGCATTTCCTGCAGACGCTGCAGTTTGTGTGAGCGCTCCGGGGTGAAGGCGCTGCCGTCGTGGAGAAACTGTGCCGGGTGGTTGCAAATCTGTTTGAGTTTCATCAGGGTGGAGAGCATCAGGCCCTGGCGGGCAATGCCGTCCTTGGCCTCCAGTTCACTTTCCACGTTGCGGACCACGGTCTCGTAGAGGGCCGCCTGTTCCTTGCTGAGATTGCAGTACTGGATGGCCTCCAGCTTGTCCGGCAGGTCGCGGATGATGGCCTTGTCGCTTTTCAGCCGGCGCAGGATGAAGGGCTCCACCAACCGTTTGAGGGTGGTGGACTGCACCGGGTCGTGGTCGCGCTGCACCGGGATTTCAAAGCGTTTGCGGAACCGCGCCTGGGTGTCCAGATAGCCGGGATTCAGAAAGTTGAAGATGGACCACAGATCGGTCAGGCGGTTCTCGACCGGGGTGCCGGTCAGGGCGAGCCGGTGCCGGGCGCGCAGCTTCAGGATGGCCTTGGTCTGGGCCGCGGCCGGGTTCTTGATGTTCTGCGCCTCATCGAGGATGACCCGGTGCCACTCGCGGGCGCCGAACAGGTGCTGGTCGCGGCGCATCAGGGCATAGGAGGTGATGACCAGGGCCTGACGCGCGGCGTGCTCGGCGAAGGTGTCGATGTCCTGCGTCCGGCTTGGACCATGATGGATCAGCACCAGCAGGTGGGGGGCGAACCGCTGAACCTCTTTCTGCCAGTTGCCGATGACGGACGTGGGGGCCACCAGCAGCGTGGGGGCGACCGGGGTCCCGTCCGCGCGCTCCTGCACCAGGCGGGCGATGGCCTGGATCGTCTTGCCGAGCCCCATGTCGTCGGCCAGACAGCCGCCCAGACCAAGCTGCTCCAGGAACCCGAGCCAGGCCACCCCGCGTTTCTGGTAGTCGCGCAGTTGCGCATTCAGTTGGGGCAAATCCGCGATCGACTCCAGCCGGCTGCCGGTGCGCAGGCGCTCCAGCATCGCCGCCAGGGCATCGTCGCGGTCGACCTCGAAGCTGTCGTCGGTGAGGGTGCGCTGGAGGAGATCCTGCACGCTCAGTTCCGGGGTCTCGTGGCCGTGGCGGCGCCAGAAGGCGAGCATCTCCTGCATCTTGTCGCGGTCGAGTTCCACCCACTGGCCGCGGAACTGCACCAGCGGAGCCTTGGACGCGACCAGTCGCTGCCATTCCTCCTCGGTCACCACCTGATCGCCGATGGCGAGTTGGTAGCGGTATTGCACCAGGTTCTCGAGGTTAAGCCCGCTCTTGCTCGCCGGTGCACCCGGTCCGGTGCGGGCGGCGGACGAGCGCAGCCGAATCTTGACCCGCCGCCGTCCCTGCGGCGTCCACCAGGCCGGCACCATGACCTTGAACCCGGCATCCTCCAGCACCCAGGCCCATTCCTTCAGGAAGGCAAAGGCATCATCCAGGTTCAGGGTGAGACCCCGCGGCTCGGCGGTGTCGAGACCGTCCCAGAGCTTGGGGACCATGCGGGCGGCCAGCCCCAGGTTGAGCAGCAGGTGCGTTTCGAAGTCCTTTCCCAACTGGCGGTGCCGGGATTTGCGGTGCGTCGTGGACTGGGACCAATAGTCGGCCAGCGCCAAACGCTGCGACGGGTCATCCTTGGGGACAGCGACAAACTGCAGCGTCCAGTCGTCCGCCGTCTCGGCAGCGGGCTCCACCAGTTGAAACCCCAGAGTGAAGGCGGCGTCGCGCTCGGCGCCCTGGATCCGCGAACGCCACTGCCGCCATTGCTGGTAGGTGTCCAGGCTGATGCCGGACGGTGCCGACCGCGTGGGCGCGAGGCAAGCGGCCAGGAAGGTCAGATCCACCTTGTTCGCGAACACGGCCGGCCATGGCGTGTGCCGCAGGATCTGATCGAGCAGCACCTCGGCGCAGTGTCGCAACAGACTGTCCGCATCCGGCCAGCCGTCCAGCCCGGCGGCGCAGGCCGCGGGCATCCGCGTGCAGGCGTCGCTGATGAAGCGCTCGTAGTGCTCGGACGCCCAATCCCAGGCACCGGCGATCTCGAGCGGCGGGACCGTGCGCTTGCCTTTGAGCTTGGCCGGCTGGTGGACCACCAGCGCGGGCAGGTACTGATCCCGCACCAGGAGACGCTTGAGCTCCTGCGTGAACCAGTACCAGAACAGGAAGTCGCCGCCGGGCTGCACCTCCCCGGTCCGGTGGAAGGCCAGAAAATGGATGTCGCTCAGTTGCTTGATGGGGCGGTCCAAGCGCAGACAGTCCACCTGCCAGCGCTGCCAGGTCACCGGGGCGTCGGTGCTGTCGTCCGGCCAATACCGCGCCAACGACGGCGAGGGCAGCGGCAACTCCGCGGTGCCGGGCAGCCGGAGCGTGCCGCTCACCAACGCGTCGTCGAGCGGCGAGACGATGGTCTGTGCACCCAGCGCCTCGACAAAGGTCGGCCAGTCCGCGCGGTTCAGTTGAAACGGATGCACGGGAACGCCGTCATCGCGCCGAGCGGCGCCGCGCTCCAGGGTTTCCGCCCAGAGCAGGAAGGCCCCGGTCTGGACGAAAGCGTCGGTGACCTCGGGTGACCAGAAAGCGTGCAGGATCTGCATGGATATCGGAAAATCGGCAACAGGAGCGGTGACGAGCGCGGCCGGTTCCCGCCGCGGCGCGGTCCCAGCCTGGGAATGCTCGTAGTGTATCCGCTGACGCCCCGGCGGCTCCAGCCTCGCCGGGGTCGACTTGGCCGGGATCTTGGCGCAGTATGTGTAGGGTTGCGCTCAGGGTGCTGGGCGCGACACCCGGTGCGCTGGACCACCAGCGCGGTCGATCACCCCCTCAGCGGATGCCTGTTTCAACGAACCTGGGCGTTCGCCCATGCCCGGAGCCAGCGATGAAGCGAATCCTCGTTTCCACCCTCAGCTTACTGCTGCTTGGCAGCGGTTACCTGCACGCGGAAGGCGTCAACAAGGCGATTCACTTTCAGAAGGGAAAGACCTCGGCCACCATCTCGGGGATTGTGGTGCGGGGCGATACGGATCGCTACACCATCGTGGCCAAACAGGACCAGACGATGACGGTCGCGCTCACCTCCAAGGAAAAGAATGCGGCCCTGACGATCTATGCGCCGGGATACAGCGTCACCCAAGAGGACGGTGTCTCCATCATCGCGGGGGACACCCTCGCGGGGGCGGGCGAGGGCGAGGACGCCGCGGGTTGGAGCGGAATCCTGCCGGCCTCGGGCAAGTATCTCATCGACGTGGGCGGTACGCGCGGGAATGCCTCCTATAAGATGACAGTGACCATTCAATGATGGCGGCCGACCCTAGCGCGAACCCCATCGGTCCCACCCCTGATACGCCGGTCGGGGCCGTCGCCGACTACGGTTCGCGCCGGCCGGTCTTTTATGTCCCTTACCGCGCACTCGGGCGTGAGTTCATCGGCCGGGAGGCGACCCTGGAAGCGGTGCGGCAACAAGGCGCTCTTCGCCTGCCTGCACCATGATCTGGCCTTCGCGCTGGACGCGCTCGGCGACCCCAAACGCGCGCTGGAAGAGGCGGGGCGGGCACTCGCCATCCGCCGCGGACTCTTTGGTGATGATCATCCGCCGTGACCTGTTCGGCGACCGGCACCCCGATACGGCCATGAGCCTCAACACCCTGGCCGCCGATGCCGACGCGCTGGGCGATCAGCAGCGCGCGCTGGATCTGGCCCGGCAGGGGCTTGCCATTCAGCGATGCCCGTGCACAACAGACCGGAGGTCGAGGCTTCAGCCGGACGCGGGGACGCCACCCGCTAAAGCGTCGGCCTCCGGTCGCGTCGCATCGGTCACCGAAGATCGAGCCCGAAGGTCCCGTGTGCCTGGCCCGCACCCTGGCGTCTCGATCCGCGGAATGCTGTAATCGGGTTCTGGTTTCACCCTTGCGGAGTGCCGCGATGTCCAATCTTGCCGAGACTCCGTTCATCAGCATCGACGACTACCTGGCCGGCGAGACCCTCGCCCTGGTCAAACACGAATACGTCGATGGCGAGGTCTTTGCGATGGCCGGGGCGACCGAGCAGCACGTCACCATCGCGGGCAATGTGTTCGCGATGCTGCGTGCCCATGTCCGCGGCGGACCCTGCCGCGTCTACATGGCGGACATGAAGCTCCGCGTCGAGGCGGCGCGCGCCTTTTTCTACCCCGATGTTTTCGTCACCTGCGACCCGGCGGACGGCGCCCGGCCGCTCGTCAAGGAGCGTGCGCGGATCATCATCGAGGTCCTGTCAGACTCCAGCGAGGCCTATGACCGGGGCGGCAAGTTCGCGTCCTACCGGCAACTGGCGACGCTCGAAGAGTATGTCCTGATCGACTCGCGTGCGCCCGCGGTGGAGGTGTTCCGCCGCCACCCGGAGGGCTGGATGCTGCAATCAGTCCCCATGAACGGCCCGCTCTGTCTGCGTACGCTCGGCTTTGAATGCGCTCTGGAGGCGGTCTATGAGGACGTGCACTTTCCGCCCGCGCCGGCGGAGCAGTCTGAGGGCCTTGATCAAGATTCCGGCCACTTGGGCTCGCCGGATGCGTCGTCAGGCCATCCTGACCTGACACCCTCAGGGCTGGAAGCCCTGACTACGCAACAGGATTCTCCGGCAATCCAATTGCCTACAGGTGTTCCGCCGCCCCGGTGAGCCGATCCGCCAGGATCTCGATCAGTGCCGGGTGGCTGCCGACCAGTGGGGTGGGGTGGGCTTGGAAGCCGGGGAAATCGGCCTGCGCCGCGGCGCAGATGGCGGCGATATCCCCGCCGGGTCCGGCGTGGCGGCCGGGCGCGAGGAACAGCATGGCGACGATCACCGGGGTAGTCGGGTCCGCGGCGGCAAGGCGGTGCAGCACCAGGTCCAAGAGGTCGCCGTTGAAGTCGTATTCAGGGCCTGGCCGCCGTTCCATCGCGGCCTCGGTCAGGACGGCTCCGGGATCGATGCGTTCGCGCAGCCGCTGTGCGAGCCAGGTGCGCACGGCAGTGACTTGGGGAATCGGCGAGCCGTGGTCCACCAACACCAGCCGGTGGGGGGCGATGGCCCGGGCGGCAGCGGTCGCGCGGATGTGTTCGGCCAGGAGGTCGGCGAGACGCGGCTCGCCGCGCGGCAGGGGGCACAGTTCAGGGGCGATGCGGACCTGGAACGGACCATGGACGCGGCGCAGGTCGGCAACCAGGTCGGGGATGAATCGGCTCAGGGCGCGGCTGGGTCCGAACAGGAGGGGGGTCAGGTGAAACGCCCGCTCACCACTGGCCAGCGCGCGGCGCAAATAGGGTTCGAGGGTGTCCGCGGGTCGGCCGTCCAAGGCGGCGGCGGGGATCCGATCCGCGTGCAGGAGCGAGACCGGGTGGACCGCGGCGCCGGTGCGCCGGCCGAGTGCCTGGGCCAGGTCACGCAGGGCCAGGGTGGAGTCCGGGCGCGACGAGCCATTGTCGATCAAGAGTGTTGCGGGCATCGGGCAATCCTGGCAGCGGTCGCGTCTAAACCGCGCCGAGTGCGGTATGGGATGTTGTTGAATGAGATCGGCCTCGGCAGACTCGACGATGATTCGAGTTGGCGCGGTTTAACGCTGAAAGGTGGCCGCGGGTAGGGCGAAATGCAACCGATCCGAGCCGGTCCATCGCGCCATCAGGCCGCGCTTGGGGCGCGGGGGCGCGCGGCAAAAATAATCTGGATGACCCGCTGCGCCGCCGGGAGTTTAATGTCGGGTGTGAGTACGTTCGCAACATGTTCTGCCCGGCAACGCCGACCGCTGTCGACCTGGTTCATCCTGGTCGCGGCCGTGGTTGGTGCTTGCTGGTGGGTGACTGGTTGGGCCGCGCTGCCGACGGGCGAGGCCGGCGGGGTCGCGGACGTGGCGGGTGCGCCCTTGACCCCGATCTCGGTGCAGCTCCAATGGCGTCATCAATGGCAGTTCGCCGGTTTCTACGCGGCCCTGGAGCAGGGGTACTATCGGGAGGCAGGGCTCGCGGTGGAATTGCGCGAGTACGCCGAGGGCATCGACATCATCGACACGGTTGTCGCCGGACGCGCCGACTTCGGCACTTACTACAGCACGGTCATCGCCGAACGGATGCGCGGGCGGCCGATCCGCTTGCTGGCCTCCTATCTCAAGCGCTCGCCGCTGGTGCTGCTGGTGCGGCCGGGTCTCTATTCCCCGGCCGACCTGAAGGGGCTGCGGGTCATGGCCAATGCGCAGGAGCTCGGCAGCGCCAACATCCGGCAAATGCTCAAACTCGGCGGTCTGACCGAAAGCGATCTCCACGTGGTTCCCCACAGCTTTTCGGTGGAGCCCTTCGTGCGCGGCGAGGTGGACGCCATGACGGCCTTTACCACCAACGAGCCCTTCTATCTGCATCAACGCGGCGTGCCGTTCAATGTCGTCGACCCGAGTGATTACGGGATCGCGCTCTATGATCTGAATCTGTTCGCCGCCGCGGACTATGCGGCGGCCCATCCGGAGCGGATGCGCGCCTTCGTGGCGGCGACCAACCGGGGGTGGGCATACGCCCTGGCCCATCCGGAGGAGTTGGTGGAGCTCATTCTGGCGCGGTACAACAGCCAGGGTAAGGAGCGCGATCACCTGCGCTTCGAGGCGAATCAGACCCACTCCGCCATTCTGCCCGAGGTCTACCCGATCGGGTCGATCGATCCGATCCAACTGAACCGGATTCAAGACCTCTTCGTGG
>Ga0247840_10003490_pt1 | contig 26484 bp, 19 predicted proteins | sample LaCruzMarch2015__FD_192404 | JGI IMG/M metagenome (GOLD analysis project Ga0247840, IMG submission 192404) | Freshwater microbial communities from meromictic Lake La Cruz, Castile-La Mancha, Spain - LaCruzMarch2015_17m | ecosystem: Environmental > Aquatic > Freshwater > Lake | place: Spain...
CCGTTATGGTGATTGAAACCCAGGAAGTGGGGCCGTGTCTCTCATCCCGGATTTTCCGTGTCCGGGGCGCAAAACCGGGATCGGATTCCAGACGGAAAGCCTTGCAGGGCAGTGTCATGTATTTCACATCACGGATGCCAATTTCTACCCCATGCTTAAGTCTGTCCAGGGCTTCTTCTGTGATCATGCCATCCAACTGGGCATAATACTCCTTTTCCGTTTTGCGGCTCCTGATAAACTCACTGAGTTTGCCATCAGTAGTCAGCATGAGCAAACCTTCACTGGCTTCATCCAAACGCCCCACAGCCATTGTTCCTGCCGGGAAATCATACAAATCCCCAACCAGTTTCTTACGTTTCAGCTCACACACAAACTGGCAGAGGTAACCATAGGGTTTGTGCATGATAAAGTGATGATGATCAGCTTTGGTAAGCGGGGTGGTCTGATCGGTAGGAGAGGCTTCAGGTGTAGGCAGCACGCGGGAATTCTGTTGATGAATGAATTTATTCTTTGATGATACGGCCCAGCAGGGTTTCTGAATGCGTGATGGCCCTGACGAGGTATAGACCACTCGAAAGCCGGCTTAAGTCAATGTCAGTGTTTATCGCACCTACAGGCATGGATAGAACAATCCTTCCCTGCAAATCCAGAATCTGAATTTGTTCGATTGGTGTATGTGTATTGATGTGCAAAGACTGTACAACAGGGTTGGGCGACAGGAAGAGCCTGTCATTGCTGCCAATTGTTTCGAGACCCAAAACAGTTTCGTCCAGGGCGATCCAATTGGCTGCCAGGGCATTGTCTAATGCCACATTCGCCAATTGCAGGTATTTTCCATTCCCGTCGGCATCCGGCCAGGGTGCATCATCATAATAATGTACGTGGTCGATGACATTGCCGAAAGCATCTGCAAGCAGCAGTTCATAGTTTGAATTGGAGAGATTCCTGGTAAATTGCCCGAAAGGAGCGACTCCGAACTTGGATTGATACGTCATGGGGTTGCTGGCAAGCCTGATGAAGGTATTTGGCCAAATGGTGGAACCAAATGGGAATTGATACACGAAACCCGTGCCGGCAAAATAGATACCCGTCAGGTCTACAGGGGAATTGCCTGCATTGGTGATTTCAATGAATTCCTGGTCATTGCTGTTTGGGAAGCTGGTAGAAGTCGCAGGGTTGTACATGATTTTGGTGATCACCAGCGGCGGGGTAACAACATTGGCGCAATTGGTGTATGGTCCAATGTGGTTGTTGATCCAGTTAATCCTGGTATAGACAAAAGTCTTGATGTTGCTGATGTGGTATGCGTGATTGCCCACGGTTCCCCAGAGTGCATCTTCCCGTATTCTTGCTTCATTGATTAATACGACAGTCGAGTCAATCAAATCCAGAATAGTCGAAAGATTCAAAGGACCACCCGGCTGGTTGTGTTGATGCCAGCGTTTCGAAAAATAACATTTGTATTGTGCACTGTTGAAAAGGTCACGAAAAAACCTCGCTCCTTCATTGCTGCCATCAGAAAACTGCCAGACATCAGTCTTGCTTCGGTCGAAACCCAGTTCAAACAAGTCATTGCCATAGGTCAGGTTCAGATCCCAGATCGGGCCTGCCCTTAACTTGGCATTGCGGTCTTTGTGGAAATAGGTGCTGAAAGTATAGGCATCAGCATTGCTCGCCAATTCATTGATGAGCATGAAATCAATGAAAGATGGAATGTCAATGACGCTTTGATAGCCATTCAGCGGGGAGGTGTTGTTCGCAATGGCTGCGTTTTTTAGATATTCAAACACCCCTTTGATGTAGAGGTGTTGTGAGGAGGTTACTTCAGAAGGCTTGGGCAAATCATGGATAAACATGATGTCATTGTTCCCATAAAAAGTTGACATATACCAGGCTACAGGATCTCCCCCCGTTGTTTTGTCAGCTTTGGTAATATATCCTCCGGTGATTTCAGGTGCGCTGTTGTTGGCGGTGGTGATTTTGATGACATCAACTCTGTCATTGTCTGCCTTGATTTTCTCCTGCAAAATATAAAGTCCATTGTAGGCTCCATTAATCACCACTTCACAATAAGCAGTTCTGGTCGCATAAACCCCTAGTTTGCGTGACAGATTATACGATATATAATCCCTGATCAGCGAAGGATCTGAGCTAAGGCCGTTCAATATCCAGTCGTTTTCTGAAGGCATACCCAGCAGACTAACATTGTTGTTGGTGGTATTGTCAGCCATCACTGTAGAAAAGCCATAGGCTTTTTTAGGCAGGACCTGGGAATAGGATCCACGGATTTCAATGTCAACCCGGCCATTGTAGTTTAAGAATAGGGCTGAATCCTGGTCTGTTACATAATTTCTTAAGCCGGGTCCTCTGTATAGGATTTTCATTCCACCCAATACACCGGGTTCGTCTGGAATGGGAGCTGCATTGTCAGTCGTAATGATGACGATCGGAAGGTTACTACTCGTAAAAACCTGGGCATACAAAGTGTTCGTCAGAAGAAAAACAAAAGCTGACAGAAATAGCAATCGATGCATCATAATTGTTGTCCGGGCTTAGGGAGCAAATTAGTACAAGCAATACTGAATTGCCTGAATGAATGCAAAGGTATGCTTCTTTTTTAGACTTTCAGAGCAAGCCGGCCACATGAAAATCATCTGCATTGTGACAAAAATATTTAACTTTATCGGCCTTAAAACACTGCCTGGTTGTTGGCATGCGTATATCCTTAAGCAGATCGTAAAACATGAAAATTGAAAAATATTTTATACCGGTATTTTGCCTCTTCCTTGCTTTGGCCTCCTGTACAACAGAAAACAAAAAGCTGAGTGACAAAATCCTGAAACTTGAGAAAGAATTGATGAGTCCGGGTGGGCAGGCTGATACCCTGAAGGCAGGGGAGTTGGTCCGGAACTATGAGGCTTTTGTGGCTCAATATCCGAAAGATACCTTATGTCCCCGTTATCTGCAGAAAGCAGGAGAAGTCTCCATGAATACCGGAAATGCCTTGCGAAGCATCGAGTTCTTTGGCAGGGTAGGCGCAGAATATCCTACTTATCGCAAAGCGGCAGAATGTCTTTTTATGAAAGCCTTTGTCTATGAGACATCCCTGGGTGATCTTGAAAAAGCGAAAGAAACCTACCAGGAATTCATTGCAAAATACCCGAATCATGGTTTTGCTGATGATGCAAAGGCGATGCTGCAAAACCTCGGAAAATCTCCGGAAGATCTCATGAAGGAGTTCGATGCAAAAAATGCCACTGTCGAAACAAAATAGTCCTGAACACGCTTCGTAAACAGCAGTCCTGAACCAATATTTCAGGCTTGCTAACGTTTTTGTATCTTTGCAGCCTAATTTACGAATGAATGGTCTTGCTTTTTCTTGATAATCTAATTCACCTGAAACTAATAGATGTAATTGACATCCTGTTTGTTGCAATTCTTCTATACCAGTTTTATAACCTGATTAAAGGGACAGGTGCGATCAATATTTTCCTGGGTATCATCGCTTTTTATATTGTATGGAAAGTAGTGAGAATGTTGCACATGGAATTGCTCTCGGAAATACTGGGCGCTTTTATCAGTGTTGGTTTTATTGCCTTGATTGTAGTCTTTCAACCGGAGATACGTAAGTTTTTGTTTATGCTTGGAACGCCGAATTTTATGGGGAATAAGCCTAAGCGTTTCTTTTTCTGGCGTTTACGACTTGCTGACCCAACACGCCTTGACATTTATCCCATCGTTGCAGCCTGTGGAAAAATGTCCAGATCAAAAACAGGTGCTCTGCTTGTGATCGCCCATAGGAATGAATTGCAGGCATTTTCCGGTACCGGTGAGCAAATTGATGCCAGCATTTCTGCGCAACTTATCGAGAATATTTTCTTTAAAAACAGTCCCTTGCATGATGGTGCAGTCCTGGTCGTTGGCAACAGATTGAAAGCAGCACGTTGCATTTTGCCGGTTTCTGATAACCAGAATTTACCGGACGGACTGGGATTGAGGCACAGGGCCGCCATCGGGATTACTGAACAAACGGATGCCTTAACGATTGTAGTTTCTGAACAAACCGGCGGCATCTCTATCTGCAAGGGTGGTCATCTCCGCAAAGGACTCACAGTAGAAGAGTTACAGGCCTACCTCGAGGATGATTTCAAAGCCGCTTAGTCTGCCTTTATCAGCATTTTTCTTGTCAGCAATACTATCTCCCGGGCTTCTCGTGGGTCGTGAACCCTCAGGATGTTAGCTCCCTTCAGCACAGCCAGGGTGTTCAGTACGGTGGTTCCGTTCAGTGCATCTTCTGCAGAGACTCCAAGGGTCTTCTGAATGAAAGACTTCCGTGAAAGGCCTGCCAATACCGGCAAGCCAAATACCCTGAAAGCATCCAGGCTATTCAACAACTGAAAGTTGTGTTCCACTGTTTTTCCAAAACCAAAACCCGGGTCAAGGATCACATCTTTTACGCCTAAGTCTCTGAGAATTTGCAGCCTTTCTGCGAAGAATTGCTTAATATCCAACACTACGTCATGATAATGTGGTTTGCTTTGCATGGTTTCCGGTGTTCCTTGTATGTGCATCAGGATGTAAGGAACCTTTAGTTTCGAAATGGTGGTAAACATCTCAGAATCCATGGTCCCGCCTGAAATGTCATTAATCATCACAGCACCTTCATTGACAGCGACTTCGGCAACACCTGACCGCCAAGTATCCACAGAGAAAAACAGCTCAGGAAATACGGGTTTCAATATTTTCAATGCAGTACTGATCTGTTGTATCTCTTCCTCCCGGCTGATTCCCTTTGCTCCCGGACGCGTTGAAACGGCTCCGATGTCAAGCAGATCACACCAGGGCTGCATCGCACGGACTTTGTTTATCAGATGGTCATTGAAATTACCCTCATCTTGAATGGAAGATTGCCGGTAAAACGAATCTTTACTCAGGTTGATGATCCCCATGACCAATGGTTTGTCGAGGATTCGCAATTTCCCTCCGAGATTCAGGGTGATTTGTTTAATAAATTCTGTATCTTTATAGCTTGAATTCAATTTCTTAACTTATTGATTATTAGGTTTATGATCTGAATTAATTGGATGGTAAGGGTTGAGATATGCGTTTTTTTTAACAGCTTTAATAAGCAGTAGCTACTTCAAAATTAAGTATTTCAAGCTTAAAACAGGACTTTAACGTGAATACAGAACAGGAATTCGATATCGTGATACAGGAATGCCGCAACATCTTTGAAGCCAAGATGCGTGATTATGGCAGCTCCTGGCGTGTGCTGAGGCCTTCCAGCATGACAGACCAGATCTACATAAAGGCACAAAGGATCAGAAGTATCAGCGAAAAAGGCAACCAAAAGGTCGAAGAAGGGATTAAACCGGAATTCGCCGGCATTGTCAATTACTCCATCATCGCCCTCATACAGATTGCCATGGGTACTGACGAAAACCTTAACCTCCCGCCTGCTGATGGGATGCGCTTGTACGACAAGTATGCCGAGGAAGCCAAGTCCCTGATGATGAACAAGAACCACGACTATGGCGAAGCCTGGCGTAACATGCGGATCAGTTCATTCAACGACCTCATCCTGATGAAGCTCTTGAGAGTCAAACAAATTGAAGACAATGAAGGCAAGACTTTCGTATCTGAAGGCGTGGATGCCAATTACCACGACATCATCAATTATTCTGTCTTTGCCTTGATAAAAATGATGGAACAAGACAATTCCCAACTGAACTAAAAGATACTATCATGAAGATAATCAGCAACATTGCCCGCATCATCACCGGCCTGGTTTTTATTTTCTCAGGTTTCGTAAAAGGCGTCGATCCCATGGGAACGGCCTATCGTGTTGAAGACTATTTCCTTGCCTATGGCATGTCCTGGGCTGAGCCTCTTGCACTTACCCTGTCTGTCATCCTTTGTGCTGTGGAGTTTAGCCTTGGTGTCTTCCTTCTGATCAATTTGAAACCCAAACTCGTTTCCTGGGCTACTTTGTTTTTAATGGTTTATTTTACTGTGCTTACCTTTTTTGATGCATTGTTCAATACTGTCCCCGATTGTGGTTGTTTTGGTGATGCCCTGAAGCTCGGCAATTGGGAGACTTTTTATAAGAACATTGTATTAATCGCCTTTGCCTTCCTGATTTTCCTGTACCGTAAGAAGTTTAAAAGCCCGTATTCCGCAAAGCTTGCGCTAGTGCTTTTGTGGCTTGTCCCTGTCGCTTTTGTGCTCTTCTCCATGAACAGCCTTCGTCATCTTCCCCCAATGGAATGGACTTCCTGGAAAAAGGGGAATAAGATGATGCCGGATAGCATACAACCTACAGTGACCTATCTCTCCTATCAAAACAAGACCACCAAAGAAGTAAAGGAATTCCTGTCCAAAGACTTGCCATGGCAGGATACGGTATGGATGGCCAACTGGGTATATGATACTACCCGCATCGTAGATCCCAATGTTTATCCTGCGCCGAATTTCAGCATTCTCGACACTGCCGGGGGCAACCACACCCGTGCTTTTATGAAAACTCCGGGCTACCTGATTTTCCTGGTAGCTGTCGACCTCGGAAAGGCAAAACCCAATCATCTGAAGAAACTGGAGCGTTTTTACCAGGATGCAAGCAAAGCCGGTTACCAGGTTATTGGATTGACTGCCGCCATCAAAGAGGATATTATTAAGTATACAGTGGAACAAGGATTGAGCATCCCGTTTTACAATACAGACGACAAAGAACTCAAGACCATGTTGCGGTCAAATCCGGGTATGGTCTTGCTGAAAGATGCTACTGTTGTCAGAAAATGGCATTTCCGCGACATTCCTGACATCGCTGAATTCAGTAAAGAATATCCTGTAAAACCATAGCTACAGCAATTTACAAGAAAGCATGCTAAGGTTCATCATCAGACGATTATTGTATGGCATCCTGGTGATGTTGGGCGTGGTCAGCGTGGTTTTCCTGCTGTTCAACGTCCTGCCCGGCGATCCTGCCCGCATGATGCTCGGGCAACGTGCTGACATTTCTTCGGTTGCTGCCATCAACAAAGACCTGGGGAGGGATAAGCCTCTTGTATCCCAATACTTTAACTTCCTGAATGACCTCAGCCCAATTTCGTTTCACAACGACAAGGCCAAAGACAGCTATTGGTTTCTGGATACCACCAAGTACAATGCAGCCATTACTTTCCTCCGGCTGTCCAAGACCTCGGTGATGGTCGCAAAAAAGCCCTATCTGCGTCGTTCCTATCAGAGCAAGCGTGAAGTATCTGCCATCATCACCCAGGCTTTTCCTGCAACTTTCCTGCTGGCGATCGTCGCCATGACTTTTGCCATTTTGCTCGGTGTTTTCGTTGGGGTGCTTTCGGCTTTGTACCGTAACAGCTTCTTCGACAGGCTCTCCCTGGTTTTGTCAGTGTTCGGGATGTCTTTGCCTTCCTTTTTTGCTGCGGTCCTGATGGCATGGATCTTTGCCTACCTCCTGGGGAATGTCACCCATTTGAACATGGTCGGCAGTTTGTATACTGTCGATGATTTTGGCAGGGGTGAGTTTTTAAGCCTGCGCAACATCATCCTTCCGGCCATCACACTCGGCATGCGCCCCCTTGCCATTATCGTAGAGCTTACCCGCAGCTCCATGCTGGATGTCTTGTCGCAGGATTACATACGCACTGCCAAAGCAAAAGGCCTGTCAAACACCAGGATCGTAACACGTCATGCCTTGAGGAATGCCTTAAACCCTGTCGTAACTGCCATCTCAGGCTGGCTGGCTTCCATGTTGGCAGGGGCAGTCTTCGTAGAATTTGTCTTCGACTGGAAAGGCCTTGGTGTCGTTATTGTTGACGCCTTAGAGAAATATGATTTACCTGTTGTCATGGGCGCCGTATTATTTGTCTCGGTATTGCTCGTGATTATTAATATTTTTGTAGATATCGTTTATGGCTGGCTCGACCCCCGTGTCAGGGTAGCCTGATTTTAATTTAAATTATTATGAGAAAACAAATTGTTGCCGGAAACTGGAAGATGCATAAAAGCTTCGAAGATGCTGAAAATCTGATTATTGAAATCTCTGAAGCCCTGGATGCAAATCCACCGGAGATTGCCCATGTGATCATCTGCCCTTCTTATCCTTACCTCGAACTCGCCACCGACATCGGCATTGAAAGCCATTTCAGCGTCGGAGCTCAAAACGTATATCCTGTTGATTCAGGCGCTTTTACGGGCGAAGTCTCTGCTGAGATGTTAAGCTCTATTGGTGTGGAATATTGCATCATTGGCCATTCAGAGCGCAGGAAATATTTCCATGAAGACAGTGCTTTTCTGTATGACAAAGTAAAAGCTGTCATAAGGCATGCCATTGCGCCTATTTTCTGCTGTGGGGAAGTCCAGGCTGAACGTGAGCAAGGCATTCAACAACAAGTAGTAGAGACGCAATTAAAGGAAACCGTTTTCCAGCTTGATGCTTCTGATTTTGAAGAGGTTGTGGTCGCCTATGAGCCTGTTTGGGCCATCGGTACCGGTCTGACTGCCACGCCGGAGCAAGCACAGGAGATGCATTCCTTCATCAGGGGATTGATTCGTGCCAGGTATGGTGAAGACCTTGCCCTGACTACCTCTATCCTGTATGGTGGCTCATGCAATGCTGCCAATGCTGCGGAGATTTTTTCCCAGCCTGACGTCGATGGTGGTTTGATTGGCGGAGCTTCACTGAAAGCCAGTGACTTCCTCGCAATTGTAGATGCACTTTAAGCACGAAATTTATTAATTATAACCAATGGCTTATCTACAACTGGAATTTGTGTTTCAGCACACACAGCTTGACCCGGAAATCCTCATGGCTTACCTCGGCGACCTGGGATTTGAGAGTTTTTGTGAACTTGAGAATGGCCTGACTGCCTACATCCGCAAGGATGATTTTCATCAGGTGGGTCTTGATGAGCTCATTGGTGAGGAATTTGCTGCCATTGAGATCAGCTACCAAATTCAGGAAATGCCCGACGAGAACTGGAATGCGGTTTGGGAAAGTAATTTCCCGGCCGTCGTGATTGCTGGGAAATGCAGGGTCAGGGCGCCTTTCCATGAAACTGATCCGGATATCCCGATCGAAATCATCATCGAGCCCAAAATGTCATTCGGGACAGCACACCACGAAACCACATCCCAGGTCATGGAACTCTTGCTGGAGAATCCTCCCGGCGATATGGATGTGCTGGACATGGGCTGTGGTACAGGGATTCTAGCCATACTGTCGTCAATTTTGGGTGCCAAACACATCCTGGCCATCGACAACGATGCCTGGGCTTATGAGAATTCCCTGGAGAATGTGGAGCGCAATGGAAATCCCAACATCATTGTTTTGCAAGGTGATGCATCTCTGCTGGGAAATGAGACTTTTGACCTGGTGATTGCCAACATCAACCGTAATATTTTATTGAATGACATGCATGCCTATGCTGCTGTCATGCGCCCGGGAGGACGTCTTCTCCTCTCTGGATTTTATGAGACGGATCTGGCCATCATCAGTGAGGAAGCAGGGAAATACAAGCTTAAATTGTCGCGTTATTTAAAACGGAATGAGTGGGTTGCCGCTGAATTTACTTTTTAGGAAAACTGTGTTTTGACAAAACTTTTGCGAATTCTTCCTTTGTTGCTTTTTTTTGCAGTATTTGCAGCTTTGCCGCTGCATGCGCAGAATTTGCCCAAAAGTTTCAGTACCGACAGCCTGAAGTTCTGCCAGGATTTAGGACAGTACTTTGAAAGTGTCTACGACAAAGACAAGCGCAAAGAAGGCAAAGCCCTGATGGAAGAATTCACAGCTGCCTGGGCAGGAGGTAAGTTCAACCCCGGCATCCAGCTTAAGATCATGGACATGGCCAACCGCATGCTGAAGTACAAGATGCGGGCTGTGCCTCATTACTATGATTTTATCTCCGCTGTTTTGCATTTCCAGGAAACGGGTCCGGAAGAAAAAAGCATCATCGCCTGGTTTGCCATTCTCGAAAAATCCCTGGATGTGACCAGCAGCCGCAAATTCCTGGCATTCCTGGAGATTTCCGACAATTTGTTTACGGGTAATGTATTGTATAAATCTGCCGCAACAACCTGGCGGTCAAGCAGCAGGAATTATGCATTCTCTTATGACAGTGTGCCGCGTGTTACTTTCCCTTCACTCGACCTTACGTGTCTCGCCAATGGCGACAGCTCTGTGATCTACAATACGAAGGGGATCTATTACCCAACAGTATATTTGTGGGTTGGAACAGGGGGTAAGGTGAACTGGAAGCGGGCCGGTTTGAGCGAAGACCAGGTATGGGCCGACTTGCGTGACTATCGTATCGGGATACGTTTTGCAAAATATGAAGCAGACACTGTCGTCTTTCACAATACAGAGTACTTTGACAAGCCATTGCTTGGAGGACTTGAAGAAAAAATTCTCGCCAATGGTTCCGGGGAGAATGCATCCTATCCGCGCTTTACCTCCTTTGACACCCGTCACCGTATCAATGAGATCTTCAAAGAAATCGACTACGAAGGTGGGTTTTCGATGCGGGGTGCACGTTTGTATGGTTCTGGTAATGATACCCAGGATGCCTACCTGATGTTCAAAAGAAAAGATCAGGTCTTTGTGAAAATAGGATCCAAGGATTTTATCATCCGCAAAGACAGGATCAGCTCCACCCGGGCCTCCATCACCATATACTGGGAGAAGGATTCTATCTATCATCCTGGTTTGGAAATGAAATACATGAATGCAAGTCGCGAACTTTCGATGTTGCGCACAGAGGAGGGGCTGCCCCAATCACCCTATTTTGATTCTTACCACAAAGTTGACATTTATGTAGAGGCCGTCTATTGGAAAATGGAAGAGCCCAAGATCGATTTTACCATGATCAAAGGTCCCGGGGGCGAAGGGAATGCACTTTTTGAGTCCAACAATTATTTCCGGGAAGAACGCTACCACCGCATGCAGGGAATGGATGATGTCAACCCGCTTGACTACGTACTTGGTTATTATAAAAAGGTCCATTCTAAGGAAATCTACCTTGAGGAATTTGCCGGTTATATCAAAAAGCCGGTGGAAGTTGCTGAGGCCATGCTGTTAAAACTCGCCATCAAAGGTTTTCTCATTTACAACACAGGCAGCAAAACCGGCATCATCAAAGACAGGTTGTTTGAGTATCTCAATGCCATGGCAAAAAGGACTGATTATGACGTCATTCAGTTTAATTCTACGATTACTGCCTCTTCAAATGCCACCCTCAGCCTGCTGAATTTTGACATGAAATTAAAAGGCGTAGGGATGGTGTATCTGAGTGATTCCCAAGCTGTTTATATTTATCCCAACAAGCAGGAGTTAACCCTGCAGAAGGACCGCGACTTTCGTTTTTCAGGCCGTATTCATGCCGGCTTGTTCGACTTCTTCGCCAGGGACTGTTCCTTTGAATATGCCAAGTTTAAACTCGATATGCCATCCATCGACTCACTGAGTTTTAAAGTCAAGGGAAGGGAGAAAAATGACTACAACGAAACCCCGCTGATCCGCGTCAAGACAGTGATTCGTGAACTCAGCGGCGACCTGCTCATCGACCATCCTAACAATAAGTCAGGTACAACTTCTTATCCTGAATACCCCATCTTCAACAGCAAGAATGATGCGTATGTTTATTATGATGGGCGCGTGATTCAGAAGGGCGTATACAAGCGGGATAAGTTCTTTTTTCACGTTTATCCTTTCTCGATCTCCAACCTCGACAATTTTGAAACGGATGACATTAAATTTGAAGGCTTCCTGGTATCTGCCAATATCTTCCCTGATATTGAAGAACCGCTGAAGGTTATGCCTGACTATTCCCTCGGTTTCATCAGGCAAACCCCACCCAATGGTCTGCCGGCCTATGGTGGAAAAGGGACCTTCACCAATACCATCGACCTCAGCCATCGGGGTTTAAAGGGTGATGGGGTGCTGAAATACCTCCTGGCGACATCATCTTCCCATGACTTTACTTTCTATCCCGATTCTGTCAGGGGGATCGCAGATGAATTTGTTTTGGCCGAAAAGAAAGGCATGCCGGAATATCCTCCTGTCAGGGCTGCGCATGTGTCTACGCTCTGGAGGCCTTCCCAGGATCTGATGTCGGTAAGCTCGATCGACTCTGCCATCGTGATGTACAATGGAGAGGCTAGGATAAACGGTACGATACAGTTGTCTCCTGCCAGTCTCACCGGCGTAGGTATGATTAAAGTGGCTGATGCTGAAATGGATGCAGCACTCTTTAAATTCAAAAACAGGATGTTTGATTCGGATACGGCCAATTTCCGCCTGCGCACCATCGACCGCACGCAACTTGCTTTTGCCACACACAACTACAAATCACACATCGACTTTGATCAGCGCAAAGGTGAATTTAAATCCAATGGTGGCGGTTCCAAAGTAGAGTTTCCGGTGAATCAATACATCTGTTATATGGATGAATTTGAGTGGTTTATGGACAAGGAGGAGATTGCCCTTTCCAACAGCAAAACCATGGCCACACCGGCTGCTACCAACGAGAACATGCGGCAATTGGTCGACATTGACATCAGCGGCTCTGAATTCGTCTCTACCAATCCCAAACAAGACTCCTTGCGATTCAGTTCTCCCAAGGCACGTTACAACCTGAGAAACAACATCATCTACGCCGAACAGGTCAGCTTTATCAAAGTGGCTGATGCTGCCATTTTCCCGGAAAAGGGTAAGGTGACGATTTTTAAGGAAGCCAAAATGGAGACACTTAAAAATGCCAAAATCCTTGCAAATACGATCACAAAATTCCATGCAATGCATGAAGCCGTTGTCGATATTTCCTCACGGAAAAGCTATGCAGGTATCGGCAATTATGATTACATCGATGACAAAGGCGGGAAACAATCGATTTTCCTCGACAGAATCGCGGTTGATTCGACCCTGCAAACCTATGGACACAGCAAGATTACTGATAGTCTGAATTTTCACCTGAATGAACATTTCGACTTTGCCGGGGATGCCAGGCTGAAAGCCAGCCGCGAGTACCTGACTTTTGCAGGAGGATACCGCATTCATCATGACTGTGATACCATCCCAAAGGCAAAAGTACGGTTTGAGGCGGAGGTTAATCCCAAGGAAATCCTTCTGCCTGTGCCTGAGGAACTCAAGGATGTCAACAACCGTGCGCTGTTTGCTGCCCTCGCCTTTTCCTCGAAAAACAACCATATCTATTCAGCTTTCCTTACCAACAAGCAAAGCTATAGCGATCAGGACATCATCTCAGCCAGGGGTTTTGTGCAGTATGATGCCCAAAAGGAAGAATACCAGATTGCTTCGAAAGAAAAGCTGAAACAACCCAGCATGCCAGGTAGTATGCTGACCCTCAACACCAAAAACTGTTTGTTGCATGGGGAGGGGAAAGTCAATATGGGTGCAGCATTCGGACAGTTAAAACTCAATAGTTTTGGCTCAGTTGATTATTACGTAATCCCGGATTCAGCACAAATCGACCTGGTCCTTACCCTGGATTTCTTTTTCTCCGACAATGCCATGAAAATGATTCCTGAGAGCATCGAAAAGCTCAACCTGCCTGCTGTCGACCTGGGCAAGGAAAAGTACAAGCTTGCTTTGGGAGAGATGATGGGCGTGAAAGATGCCGATGAGAAAATCTCTGAAATCAGTCTCTATGGCGGCATGAAAAAGCTGCCCTCCGAATTGAATCATACCCTGGTGCTGGCCGACATCGCTTTCAAATGGAACCCACTCAGCAATTCTTTTGTCTCTGTCGGGGATATTGGCATTGGCAACATGGAAAAAACCCAGCTCAACAAATTCGTAAAGGGCTATATTGAAATTACCAAAAAGCGTTCCGGCGACATCCTCGACCTCTATCTCGAATTGGGCGACAACGACTGGTATTATTTCAATTACAGCAGGGGGCTCATGCAAGTCATTGCAGCCAATGCTGATTTCAACAAAATCATCACCGAAATGAAACCCGACAAACGCACCCAGAAAGGTGAAAAAGGGGAGGAGACCTACCGCTATAGCGTGAGTACCGTCAAGAAGAAAAAGGATTTTATTCGGCGGATGGAAAATGTGACTGAGTAATTTTTATACATTTACCTTTTAAAAAGTAAGTATGCTACACTGGCTACAAATTGTGATTGCACTGGTATTGGCCTATCTCATTGGCTCTATCCCGACTTCTGTCTGGATCAGCCGGGGGATTTTTAAGGTCGATGTCAGGAAGCAGGGCAGTGGCAATGCCGGTGCTACAAATACGATGCGGACCCTGGGTCTGAAGGCTGGCCTGGCTGTTCTTGCATTCGATATATTTAAAGGTTGGGTTGCAGTCTATATGCCACATTTTGTGTATACTGCCGGCCTGACAGAGACTCAGTTACAGTGGTTTTTTGTCGGTCTAGCCACTGCTGCAGTTTTGGGTCATGTTTTCCCAGTCTACGTTGGGTTTCGTGGCGGCAAAGGCATGGCAACCCTGGTTGGGGTGATGTTGGGCCTTAATCCCTGGCTTCTGCTTTATGTGCTTGGCGTATTTATTATAGTTTTTCTGCTCAGCCGCATCGTATCGGTCGCCTCAATTTGTGGCGCACTGGCAACCCCACTTGTTGCATGGTTTATCCTGAATATTCATGATCCTGTTTTTATACTTTTCACCATTGTCGTGGCTGCCTTTGTCCCCTTTATGCATAGAAAGAACATCATCCGGCTGTTTAAAGGGGAAGAGAAACAGTTTAAGTATAAGAGGAGAGACACAGAGAATTAATTTTCTGGTCAATTTGTAATTTGGGCTTTACAGGTCATGGTGGAAGGTCTTCTGTATTATAGTAGCGGGTGCACGACCACTTCCCTGATTTCCAAACCCAAAATCTGACTGATACCACTAAGCTCTGAAAGTGCTTAATATCAATAACCGTGGGGTGTCAGCCCACGGTGGAATGCAGGCGTTTAGCAACAGCCCCGGCAGGGGTTGAATATCTTTTTGGAAGAAGCAGTCTTTATATCCCGCATGAAATCAGCAAGTGCATGGTTTGGGTGAAGATCAGTTAATTATTAGTTTTGTTCAACCCCTGCAGGGCTGTCGTGGTCACATCATCTCACTCCGTGGGCTGACACCCACGGTTATTGAAATTAAGCTCTTTCAGAGCTTAGCCATTTAAGTCATATTTATGGGTTTGGAAATCATCGTAGGTGTCCTGATCATCGATAAAAGCAAAGGCCGGTACTGTAGTCGGAAATCCGCAACGGTCGAATGCTGATCATGTTTTTGCTCCTGAAGCAACGACACAAGTCAATCGCTGAATTGTTCGATGAAAATTTTGGGGGAAATGCTTAAAGTGTCCCAGAGTCGAACTCAGGAAATAGTTGATGCTCTGGAATGTTCTGCAGAATAGAGCATTCTGTATAAAAATGATGGATTTAAGGTTTTAAGGAAAAGCCTATCCAAATATAGCATTCAAAGTCACAACCGGAATTAGCGATGCTCCTCTCTTAGCAAATCATTCACAGTTTTTACCGGATTAAAAGTAATCAGCGGCACTTCCACAAACAGTGTGGTCCATTTGGCCATGGCACCATTCCACAGGCCCGGTAACTCCTGGGCTTTCAGTACTTTACCATCTTTGGATTTATAGGAGATAAAGCCTGTGGTCGGATCCACAAAGACCTGGAGGTCAAACTTCTGTCCGCGGTAGTCTTTCATGCTACAGATGAGATCGACAGGGTTGAAATGCGTAGCTGCATTGAAGATACTTGCCTGCTCAGGATCGTTGAGGTCAAGTTGGGAGGATTCCACGACCTGAAGACTGGTATGACCGTTTGCATCCGTAACCCAGAATGGTCCCCCTCCGGGTTCCCCGACGTTTTTAACCATACCACATATCCGCAAGGGACGGTCGAGCAGGTCAAAAAGTATCTTTTGTTGTGCGACGTCTGCCAGCTTGTTAAAGCCGGAAGGCAGGTTGAGACAGAGTTCAGTGGTGGCAAAAGCTGCAATTTCTGAAAGTCGTAAGGCTGATACCTGGCCGATGGACATGGCATTCAGGTATTTAAATGTCTTCTCCCTGAGTTCGATGAGAATGCTGGCCAATGCTCTTTTGTAAATCCTGGGAATTGTTTTTTTCTTGTCCGGAACGATGTTGTCGATGTTTTTAATGAAAACAATGTCGGCATCCAACTCATTCAGGTTTTCCAGCAAGGCGCCATGTCCTGCCGGGCGGAACAAAAGCTTGCCTTCATTGTCACGAAATGGCTCATTCTCCGGCGTAACGGCGATGGTATCGGTGGCAGGTTTCTGGATGGAATAGGTGATTATAAACTGCGCATCAAACCGCATCTCATATTTCTCCAGGACCTGGTGGATGTGTTCCTCAAATTTCGCAATATGCTCAGGCGAGAGAGTAAAATGGATGTGAATCCTGCCATCAGCATTGCGTGCATACATAGCTCCTTCCACAAGATGTTCTTCAATGGCAGTGCGGTTTCCCTCAGGGTAGGCGTGAAAGCGAAGCAATCCCTTGGGGAGATTGCCATAATCGAGACCTTTGGGGTTTAAAAGGTAGTCCACCACGGTGCCATAATCCCCGCAGTCAAGACTGGCGAGCAGGTCGAGGTTGTCATTGGCCATTGCCTGCCGCAATTCACCAAAGAAAGCAAAGTCCTCCAGGTGATGCAGGAAATAATGTACTGACTGAAAGGAACGGTCAGAATTCAATTTCTCATGGGCCTGAGTGGTCCTGTCGAAAGACTCCAGGAACTCAAACAGGCTTTTGAACATCCTGCTGGCAGCGCCTGAGGCAGGCACAAACTTCAGCAATTTGTCATTCCGGCTGCTGTCTTCAAAGGCTTCCGACAGTATACCCGCCTCATTTTCGCTAAGCACCCGTATGCCGTCATTTTTCGTGGCTGGTCGATGAAGTTTGATATATGGAAAGCCCTTGCGGAAGTTTTCTAATTGATGATAAAGTGTATCTGTAGCGATGCCTTTTTGGGATAGCTGATGGAGGTCGTTTTCAGTGAGCATGGTCTGGTTTTTAGAGGGACCCTGTCAGGGTTGCCCCCCCTCGGGGTCCCCCTTTCGTCCGGACCAAAGATAAAAAATTATTTATTCCTCAAAGGCTTACTTTACGGTATAACGTAGCCCTGCATAAACGCTCGCACCAACCAAAGGACCCCACACCATAGAAGTGTCGAAATGGGGATGGAAGGGATTGGATGCCAGGGTAATCGGGTCTTTTTGGGTAAAGCCTGTGAGGTTCTCTCCACCAAGATAGAAATCCCAGTTTTTGTATTTCTTCGTCACCTGGGCCAGCAAATTGAAGAACTCAGGAGAGTATTCCTCCCGCTGCAGGCTCACAGGCATTTTGCTGGTGTTCGGCAGTCGGCCCTTGCCATTAAACTGCCCGGTAAGGTCGAATTTCCATTTGTCAAACTTGGTGGCATAGGCCAGGGTGATAAGCGCCTTATAAGCATTCACAAATGACTTGCGCTGGAGTTTTCCTTCGGTTGTCATCCATACATCATTGATTCGAAAGGCTGTAAGAACAGTGAAGTGCTTGACAGGCTCCACCGTGAGCTGAATTTGTCCGACATTGGAAAAGGACTGGCCTTTGAGGTTGTAAAAGTAGGCTGGCACTATGCTGGTGTTGACTACGCTGTCCATGTCGACCACCACCTGTTGAACAAAGTCGGTACGATAGAAATCAAAATCCAGTTGCGCTTTGTTGTGAAATGCAGTGAAGTCATAAGCCAGGTTTAAGCCATAATTCCAGGCTTCTTCCTGGTTCAAACCGAAGTTCCATGCCTTGGGATCTTTCTGAAGTTCAGGGAAATACAAGGTACGCTGACTCGCCATGAGCGAATAATTCTCAGCAAAAATGTTAACGGTTCTGTAACCCTTGCCAGCAGAACCTTTCACTGTCCAATGCTCGCTGAACTGGTAGCGGAAATGCATACGGGGTGTAAAAAATGTGCCGTATTCATTGTGGTGGTCAACCCGTCCGCCCAGAATCAGGGAGAAGACATCGGTGTATTTGTAGGTATATTCCACAAAGACCCCGGGGATCTGCTCCTGCCTTTTGTTATTGAAATTTGTATCCAGGATACTGACGATTTTTCCTGTTGCCCATTTGAAATCCTTCCTGAAATAGGTTTCATCATAGTCATTCAACTGAAGACTGGCTCCCCCTGTAATTTTGTGATTCGGGTTACCGATGGTAGTAGCATACAAGAGGTTGGCGTAAAAACTCTGCTCTTTACCGGTATATTCGTTGAGTCCGAAAAGGCCTTCCTGGTCATGTTTGATCCCGGAAATGATGAGCGCCAGGCTTTTGTTGGGATTGTCAGGAAATATAATACCGTTTTTCCAGAAGGCTTCCCAGCGTTTGGTCTTTAGTCCAATACCATAAGGTTTGGTCTTGGTCTGAATGCCAACAGTATCCTCTGTAAAAGAATCCTTGTTGTAATTCATGAAGCCACCATCACGTTCTTCCTGCATGTATTTGATGCCAAAGCGTGAGTCGCCCCGGTTGGTGATGCGATAATCCCAACGGTTAAACAGGTTGATGGTTTTCGTTTTTGGAATATCCATGAAGTTGTCCCCGTTTTTGTCAAAAGGGTTCTGAAATTGGCTGGCATGCACAAACAACATGGTACTCAAATGATCATTGATGATGTACCGGCTGTTCATATTGGCTTCCAGGCGCATTTTGTCGTTGCCGTAGAGGTTAACAAAAAGCTTCTCACTTTCTGCCGGTTTTTTATATTCCACGTTGATCTGTCCGGTCACTGATTCAAAGCCATTGACAACAGAGGAGGTGCCTTTGGATACCAGGATAGACTCCATCCATGAGCCTGGTACATAATTCAATCCGAAGGAGGAGGCAAGCCCTCTCACCAGCGGCACATTTTCGGTTACAATCTGGCTGTAAACACCGGATAAACCCAGAAGCTGGATTTGTTTTGCACCTGTGATGGCATCACTATACAAGACATCGACTGAGGCATTGGTTTCGAAACTCTCAGCCAGGTTGCAACAGGCTGCACGGAAAATCTCACCCTTGTTGATGACTTGTACATTCCGCGCATTCAGTCTTGAAACATAAGCTCCACCTGTATTGCCGTTGATGACGACTTCACCCAGCTTTTTGTTTTCTTCGCTTAATACGACATCGATCCGACTGTCGGCATCAATGACAATTGTGTCATTTGAATAACCAAGGAAGCTGAAGATCAGCCTTTGATCTTTGATTCCCTTTGATGAAATGGAATAATGTCCCTTCACATTGCTGCTCGTTCCCTGCTGGGTTGCAACCCAATAAATGTTGACACCCGGAAGTGGCTGTTTGTGATTTTTTTCGTCAGTTGCATAAACTGTACCGGTGATGGTTTGGCCCCAGGACTGAAGCCCGGCCAGTGCTAAGATGAAACTCAGCAATATTATTTTTTTCATAAGTAGACGTGTTTTTGAAAATTGAATCATCGGGAAATGCTTTCCATTTCCGTTTTCTTCACGGCTAAGCCGAATAACTCATTCATTTCAAGATTGTTAAGACAAAGCTTGTAGAATGAGAAATACCGGCAAAGTTGCAGGAATGCTTATCGCAAACCACTCAATTGCCGGAATAACACTGTCTTAGGATGGGATTTGAATCTGGTGTAATGCAATCAGGAGAGCTCTGCCTGAAAGGGGTGGGGGCGAAGGGTCGCCAGCCCAATATCCTGCCATAACTTGGGCGGTAACTGGTTCAGGAACAGTTGTTTTTAGGAACAGCCCTGCAATATGTCCGGGCAAAGAAAAATCAACAAAAATAGGCTGTGGATGAATTAATTGAGGAATGCGAAGAATGACATGCATGCTTTCGCAACAATCCTCTTTTGAGATACCCTGGTGTTGCCCATGTTCTTCTTTGCTGCAGGATGACATGGTCTTGCCTGCCCAGGGATCACAACATGACTTTCCGACGCTGAAATATTCAGGATAAAGCCTGTAATCCAGCTTCTTGCCACTGCCACATGCATGAATAAAAAGGGAAATCCCAGCTGATCCGGCAAGAATGACGACAGCAAGCATGGAAATACCGATGATTTTCAGTGACTTAAGCAAAACCTAGGAAAAAATTAAACTCATATTCAGAAATTACACTACAAATGTAATGTCTTTCTTTTAGAACAAATAATTTCGGAATAAGTTTACCTGAATTATTTCAGGCTTGTCTCCGGCTTATTTAAGCAGAAAGTTCAGGTCACTGCCTGGTACCAGTTCCTGGGGTGCCTGGGCATGTTTAAACAGCCTGAGTGCCGACCGGCCTTTCAGATGCAGCTTTCCGTCTTCAAGTTCCAGTAAAGTGGCCTCTCTCAGACCTGCAACATACATCTCGGGGTTGGCTACCAGGAATTCTTCAATGCGTTGCTCGCGTGTTTCACCGCCATGTCCTGAAGGATGAGCATCCAGGTAATGCGGGTTAATCTGGAATGGAATTAGTCCCATACAGTTGAAACTCGCAGGTTCGGTGATGGGCATGTCGTTGGTTGTTTTCAGGCTGGGACAGGCAACATTGGAACCTGCACTCCATCCCATATAGGGCTTACCGGCTTCTGCTTCCCGACGGATCACCTCCATTAAACCAAGCTGATGCAACCAATAGACCAGGTGAAAGGTGTTGCCACCACCCACAGCAACGGCATCAGCTTGCTGAACCATTTGTATGGGATCTTCAGCACGATGGACGGCAAGTACTTCAACACCCATGGCAGCAAAAACATCCTGCACTCTTTTGAAATAATCATCCCAGCTGATGGTGACTCCTGCAAAAGGAATGAAAGCCAGTGTCTTAAGTTTGTATTTGTCAATGAATTCCTGAATGAAGGGCAATGGCCAGCCCAAATAGGCTTCTCCCGGATTGGTAGAGTTGCTGATGAGTAATAGCTTTTTCATAGATATAGGAATGGTAAGGGTAAGCGTTTACAGCCCCGAAGGTAAGATTTTGTCATGGATTTAAACCAGGGGTCGTGCAGGAATTTCGTCAGCCATGCCGGTTTTTGACCACGGAGCGGGTAGGTCTTCGCCAGGACCCGTCCCATGCTTTGCTGATGCACTTTGAAACCAGGTTTTAACTTCAGTTCATCCTTAAGTAAGTTCATCAGCATCAGTCCTTTTTCAGGCTGAGCATTTTCTACCAAATACAGACTTAGGTCAGCAATCAATTGAGGATCATTTTGTTGAATGAGAAACTCAGCGATCGTGGCTTGCCTGAGATTGAGATTCTCAAGCTTATTGTTTTCAAACAGCTTCACGGATTCTTCAAAAAGAAACTGGAATTCTGCATAATTGCCTTGTTGTAGTGCTGCTTCATAAGCAGTTTTGCGCTGGTTCCAGTCAATTGCCGGGCCATACGTCTTTTTAGTAGCAAGGAAAAGGCTGTCATTCCACTTGCAATTGTTTCTTTCAAGTAAAATGTTCTCTGCGCGCTGCAGTTGATCTTGTGCGAAGACAAACTCAGCTCGTTTGCAGTAATTGATGGCTCTGTTCAGGCTGTTGTCGTATTCTGAACGCAGGTTAAAGCATTGTTTGTCCTCTATTCGCCTTCTCAGCTCTTCCAGGCTGGCCGTGATGTTGCTGTCATTATCCAGTTTGTATTCCTTTTGCCTGCTGAGGTTTATGGCAAGGATTTTTGCGGCAGAATCAAGTTGGTTTTTCCATACAATGAAGTAGGAGTCATAGGTCGACCGAAGAATTTGTTCACGGGCATTGGCTTGTGCCGTGATAAACACACTATCCACGACTGGTATTGCATCAGCAACAACTGTCGTTTTCGGGATTTTCGTGGTTTTCCTGACAGCTTTGATTTCCCTTATGACTTTTTTTACAGTGTCTGTCTGCTGTATTGGCAGAACGCTGACATGTGCCTGGCGCTCCTTCCGATGCTTCTTCTTTGCATGACGGCTTTTGTGCCGTGTGGTTTGCGCCGGTTTTTCTTTTTCAACCACAGCAACAGGAGTCGGATCATAAGTGCTGGTCTGTATGATTTCCCCGGGATATTGTTCCTGGTAATCCATTGCTTTTTTGTAGTAATCCGCAGAAAGTTGCCATTTTCTGGCCTCTCTGGCCCTGCTGGCAATGCGGACAAAAGAGTCGTAAATCCCTTGTCTGGCGGCATTCCTGGCGATGGCAACTTTTTCTTTCCCCTGTGGTATTTTGTGCAGGATGGCAAAGTGCTCAGTTTTTTCAAGGAGTTTTAGGGATGCCAGGTAGTTTTCCGCCAGGGTCAGCTGCATCGCCTTGGCTGTGCACACATCTAGCACCCTGGGGGCTGTTTCCCTGTAAAGCCTTGCGTAATAGGGATCAGCGAGGGTGTCCATGCGGGTTTGGGCATTCGTAAAATATTCCATGGCCTTTTCCGCCTTCTCCGGAAATAAGTGGAGGCGGATCAGCTCATACCAGGCAGGGTGGAAGGCAGGCTTGTATTGTAAAGCCCTTTCAAGTAAAGCAACAGCCTGAACAGTGTCGGAAAGGGCAATTTTTTCTGCCGCATCTTCATAGAGTTCCAACTCGATTTTGCCCATCCGGGTTCTAATGAGCGGGGCCAGCAGACGATAAGCACTGTCCAGCGAATTGAGCGTTTTTCTGAAACTCAGGGTGTCACTGATCGCCCTGCTGAGGGAGTCTTTTTGCTGAAAGTCCTGGTATTGCGACAAGGCCCTTTGGATGTCATCGACCAGGTTGAAATAGACCGGCAACTTAGCAGCAATGGCAGGATCTGCCTGTTTCAATTTGAAGAGGAGTTGCTCAAGCTGTGTTTCAGCCGGGCTTTTGCGGTTTAGGCTGTCAGAATATTGCGAAAATCCTGCCAGGGGAACAAGGCTGACAAAGAGCAGGAGTATGTATTTCCGTAGGGTCGTCAGCATAAAAAAAAGGCCCGTAAGCCTTTGATATTCATCGAGATTAAGAAATGTGCCCAAGACAAGACTCGAACTTGCACTACCGTAAGATAACTAGTCCCTGAAACTAGCGCGTCTACCAATTCCGCCACTTAGGCAAAGTGAGAGTACCCAGAACAAGATTCGAACTTGCACACCCTTTCAGGCGCCAGCCCCTCAAGCTGGTGTGTCTACCAATTCCACCACCTGGGTATTTATTTGAGGACTGCAAATGTAGAAAATATTTTTAAATCTCCTATGCTATCTTGTGATTATTTCTCAAACAAATGATACGCCCAGGCTTTTATCCTGAAACTGCCATCCTGCGCAAGTTGCGTCTGCCGGCCTGTCAACACATCGGTGTATTCTCCGGCAATGGGGTAGCTGGTCAGTTGAACAACAAGCTCTTCATGTGAAAAATTGATCAGAACCAGCACTTTACGTCCGTCTTTCTCCCGCAAAAAGCTAAAAACCTGCTCATGATGGCTGTTGGGTATACGTTTCAAACTGCCTCCATAAGTGCCATTCCACAGGGCAGGATTTCCCTTTTTCAGGGTATAAAGCCGGGTAAATAAATCAGCCATTTTATCTTCTTTCCAGGCAATCAGGTCTTTGTCGAAGAACTGAAGCCGACCCAGTTGCCCTGCTTCCTGTCCGCTATATACGAGGGGCATCCCGGGTAACGTGAACGAAAGCACCACACAGGCTTCCATGGCGATGCCCAGCCTTTCTATGGCGGAACCATTCCAGGAGTTCTCATCATGATTGCTGGTGAACAGCATCTGATAATAAGGTTCAGGAAACTGGAAAAAGTCAGCATTCAGCATGCTTTCAAGCCCTTGTACATGACTTTGTCCTTTAACAAGTCCATTCATCCAGTGATGTACATTCCAGTTGTAGATGCAATCAAAACCTGCATCCAGCAAAGCCCGGTCTTCGGCTTCCGCAAGGAAAAACAAAGGCCTGATGTCTCGAAGTTCGGAAATCGCTTCTGCCCAATAGTCATAACGCACCAGATTCGCCATATCACAGCGGTAACCATCAATGCCACAGTGTTCTACCCAGAATCGTAAGGCATTGGTCATCTCCCTTCTGAGTTCAGGAATCGCGAAATTCAGGTGGATCACATCTTCCCATTCAGGGAAAGGCGGACGAAAATTCTGCTCAGCATCTTTTTCATAAAATTCAGGGTGGTCGAGGGTCCAGGGATGATCCCAGGCGGTGTGGTTTGCCACCCAATCAAGGATGATGTACATGCCCCTGTCGTGGATTTCATCGACCAACGCAACAAATTCCTCCATTGTGCCATAAGCAGGATCAACAGCACAATAATCCCTGACTGAATAATAACTCCCAAGGCTTCCTTTCCTGTTTTTTATTCCGATGGGATGTATGGGCATGAACCACAAGATGCCGACACCCATGGCCTGCAGTCGGGGCAGGTGTGTGGCGAAGTCTTTGAAAGTCCCGCTATCAGAATATTGCCTGAGGTTGACCTCATACACGCCCAGGTCGCGGGTAAATCCTGCCGGTGTTTTACTTATTGTATCTACGCTCATCTCAGGTCAGTGATGCTTAGGTCACGGTTGATGAGGAGGTTCGCCTTAGGTTTCAGGGCTTCTACCATTTTGTGTTCCTGGTGCAGGATGCGCATACGGGTCTCGTCCAGGTTTTCTTTTCCACGCAGCACCTGGGCTTGCAGGGTGTCGTCCCAGGAACGTTCCAGGTAAATACGGTAATCGGCACCTTCTGCCTGGATGGCATAAAGTCCTTCCAGGATCAGGATTTCTACCGTCCCGAAGTTCGTAAACAAAGTATCCACCTGGTCGGTATGTCCATCAACGATAGGCATAGAAGCCGACATGCTGAGCCAGAAGCTCTCAAGACAATCTTTGATGGCGGGCCAGTCATATTCTCCCGGCCCGACATAATTCTCTATGCCTTTCTCATTGCGGATCCGGCCACGATCAGCAGGAAGCGTAGCGTAAAAATCATCCGTGCTCAAGACCTTGGCAGGACATTTTTTTGCCTTGTATTGCAGCGAGATTGAATGCGCCAGTTCAGATTTCCCCGAACCTGAAGCACCACTGATGGCAATAACAATCCGTTTCTCATCATAATCCCCGATGAGCTCAACAATCTCCGTGGCAAGCTTCTTGTGAAAAGCTTGAATTAACAATACATCTCCTATCATGGCTTAAGTTTTAGCGCGTGTTGCAAGAATCAAATCGGGACAAAAATATAGTTTTTTCAGCAAACACTTTACCTTTGAATGGATTTTGGAAAGCATTGTCATACGAATGTGACGATTGCCTCTGCAAGCCCTTAGATACCATACTATATGCCCACTACCATCCCTTTTGACCTCCACCGCCTTTGCCTTGAGGTTAACAGTCTGGCCGGACAAGCCGGTCAATACATACAAGAAGCTGCTTTGCGGTTCCGCTCAGGCGATGTCGAAACCAAGAGTGCGAATAACTTCGTCAGCTGGGTCGACAAGGGTGCAGAAGAGCTCTTGACTGCAGGTTTGGCGCAATTGCTGCCGGGCTCCGGCTTTATTGCCGAGGAAAACACCCATGCCGAAGAGATCAGGGATTATACCTGGATCATCGATCCCCTGGATGGTACCACGAATTTCATCCATGGCCTTCCGATTTATTGCGTCAGCATTGGCTTGATGCACCAAGGCCGCATCATCCTTGGCGTCATCCTGGAAGTCAACAGCAAAGAATGTTTTTATGCCTGGGAGGCTGGGGGCGCCTGGATGAATGGCAAAGCCATCCATGTTACCACCACCGCAAAACTCAAAGATTCCTTACTGGCCACAGGCTTCCCCTATTATGACTATGGCCGCCTGGAGCCCTTTATTGACTTGTTGCGCTTCACCATGGAACATACCCGTGGCATCAGGCGACTGGGTTCTGCTGCTGCCGACCTGGCCTGGGTGGCTTGCGGACGCTTTGACGGCTTTTATGAATACGGACTTAGTCCCTGGGATGTGGCAGCCGGTATCGTCATCATTAGGGAAGCCGGCGGCAGCCTGGGCGATTTTGATGGAAAGGAGGATTACCTCTTTGGAAAAGAAATCATCGCCACCAATCCTTATATCTATGCTGAGTTTCTGGCTGTCGTAAAAACCACCATCCCGCACCAGGGGCAATAAGTCAGTGCTGAGCGCATAGAATTTCCCTCTTTCTGCTTTGGGTCGTTTGCTATAAAAGAAGAACCCCTTCATTGATATGAAGGGGTTATAGGGAATTGAAACGAGGGGGGGCTACAGGGGGGGGAGATACTCTCCGTGAACCCATATTACAACTTGTGTGCCGAACGAATACGAATAGCGAGAATAGTTATATGAAATTGTTTTAACATGCTGTTAATGTGTTGTTTAGTGAATTAAATATTATTTGAATATTTTCTGAGTTTATAAATTGTGTGCAATTTTCAAGCGAATTGCGCCCAAAAGAGCGCACTAAGTGTGCGGATGTCTGTGCGTTTCAATGGATTTGGGTCAAAAAAAAACTGCCCACAAGAAAGGGCAGCTTCTTTGCCTA